>Ga0265299_10000294_pt1 | contig 63955 bp, 97 predicted proteins | sample AusTroGonzalo_MG_4_FD_193485 | JGI IMG/M metagenome (GOLD analysis project Ga0265299, IMG submission 193485) | Bovine rumen microbial communities from tropical cattle in Woodstock, Queensland, Australia - Gonzalo_02 | ecosystem: Host-associated > Mammals > Digestive system > Stomach > Rumen ...
TTGAAGCTCTAGGCAGTGGCCAACATCCTATTAACTGCCAAGACCTTAAGAAATGTTAGAGGTCTGAAATCTCAAGATAAAACTGGTGGTGCAGTCTTGAGTAGTAATGCGTAACGGGGCTTCTGGGACTTGCAGTATAGAACGAAGCATTGAGGCGAATTAACGCAAGATAAGCATAACTATACAAGAGGCGAGCGAACCGTTTGGCAGAGTGCGAGAATAACTGCCACTAAATTTGACATAAGGTTGCTGGTTGGGCTCAGACGGAGCTGATTCTATATAGGATTCCGAGAGAACTATATTAATCATAAAACTATAAAACCTTGCTGACAGTGCACGCAGCGAATATCCAGACGAAGGGTTCACGATGGTACCTTCTTCACAACCTAGAGCAGTAAAGAAATGACAAGTGTTAGGAGGCTGAAATTTTCCCTTGACAGCCGATGTACGGTATGTGAGATGCAGAGACGTCTGATGGGGGCTCACGCTAACACACTATAAGGTCAAAGTAAAGAGACTAAAGGTAAATCGTTGTAAAAATGGTGATGCCAGTTTGGACGGGACTGGGGGCAAAAACGTTTGTAGTAGCAAAGGGCCTCATGTACAGTACGACTGATAACAGGCGGTTTATGCCACCTGCCCAGCGTTGGCAAAAAGCTGTACTTTACATAGCAGAGTGACTGGAAGTAGTTCCAGACCGGGCTCATAATCCGGATTGATGGTGGTGCAAGTCCATCCTCTGCAACCATATTTCTCCGTAAGGCAATGGTAGACTAACAGACTTTGACTCTGTCAATACTCGTTCAACTCGAGTCGGAGAAGCCAGTTTGTAACTAATATTTTATTAGTGTATAATATTAGATTATATTGGGTAGCATTGGAGTAATTAACCAATGAGATAATAAGTGTCCTTATCACTTAAGCCAATATGATATAAAGTTCAATAAGGAGGAGCTTGAATGTACGGATATATTTATAAGTATACTTTTTTACCAACTAATGGTTGATATATTGGTAAGCACAAGTATACAAAAGATTTTGAGTTAGATGAATCCTATTGGGGAAGTGGCGTTAAATGAAGAAAACTTATTTCTCAGTATAGCCCATTAGAATGACCTAATTTAATTAAAAGAGAAATTATTGAATGGTGTGAAACCGAAGAAGAACTTAACAGGCGAGAAATCTATTGAGTTGCAGAATTAGATGCATGCAGGCTTGGTCTTAATCTTTCATTTGGAGGTGAAGGTGGCTGGGATTATGTTAATTCAATTAGCTCAAGAGACGAAAAATCTAAGAATGGTAAGTTAGGTGGAGATGCCTGTTCAAAAAAATTAAAAGATGACCCAATTTTTGCTAGAAATTTTAGTTTAAAAATATCTAGTGGTATAAAGCAATCTGAAACATTTCATAAAGCGATGAAAAAATTAGCTGAAGTCAGAAAAGAAACAGGGATTTTTGCTGGAGAGAATAATCCTATGTATGGTCATGTTTACACTGATGAAACAAGGAAGAAAATGTCAGATTCACATTTGGGTGAAAAGAATAGTCAATACGGAACTCATTGAATGAAAAAGGAAGGCTGTAAACCAATAAAAGTTAAAGATGATGAAATAGATTATTATAAAAGTTTAGGTTATGTAATGGGGAGATAATCTTAGAACCTATAAAGTCTGGGTTCGAACTCTACTATTTGCGCCATTGAATATCTATTTTTACCATATTATTTTTTAGATTCATTATGAATCACTCCTTTCTGTTTAGGCTAAAGTAGTTTACTTTAGCCTTTTTATATTATATAATAGTATTGTAAATGGAGGTATATCAAATGGAAATCAGAACTTGTGAAGAATATGTATTAAATCGTTTATTTGAAGCTGAAGATGCACTAGCAGAAATCAGAGATAACTATGATGAAATGTGCAGGAAGTTTGATTCTGTAATGAAGTCGTATCAGGAACTCAAGGACATTATTTATCAGATAGCAACTATTAATGATAAGGACAAGACTTGCGAATATATTTATTTCAATAGTATTTATAAAAACTTCAGTAATGAAGAAGCAGCAATGTTTAAAAAACTTATGCAGTTAGTACCTACTATTAAGGTAAGAGAGGACTAATTATGATTAATAAGAGATATGCAGAATTTCATTACTGGAATGACCACGATGAAACTAAGATGAGAGGGTATGTTACAGATGGTTCTCAGCATAGATACCCAGAATTTGAATTTAAGAAGGAACTTTTAGAATCTGTAATTGCTGGTCTTAAGTCAATTTATCCAGAATTATTGAGGTGTAAGCATGTTAACTAAAGAGCAAATAAAAGAAAATAAAAAAAGATATATTAGTTTACTTAATAAAGTAAAAAGAGAAGGTGTTAGTAATTTAATTGAATCTATTGAGGGCACGGATTTCTTTACTGCACCTGCAAGCACAGTTTATCATAATAATTTTGAAGGTGGTTTATGTGCTCACAGTCTTAATGTTTATGATAATTTAGTCACTTTGGTAAATAATTTCTTACCAGGCAAATTCAGTGAAGAATCTTTAATTTTAGTAGCTTTGTGCCATGATATTTCTAAAGCTAATTACTACGAAGAATATGTACAAAATGTAAAGTTCTATAATGACAGTGGTAAACAGTTTGATAATGTTGGTAAATATGATTGGGTTGGGGTTAAGAAATATAAAGTTAAAGATGTAGAATTAAGAACTGTAGCTGGAGAACATGGTTTTAATTCTTACTATATAGTAGATAGTTTTATTAAGTTAAATCCAGCAGAAACATTAGCTATTGTTCATCATCACATGGGAGCTGGAGAACCTAGAATGCCTGCAGATATTAGTGAAATCTATGACAGATACCCTTTAGCTCCAATGCTTCACATGGCTGATTTAATGGCAACTTATATCTCGGAGAACAAATATTTTGAACAATCAAATTAAGGAACAATTAAAGAAAGTTACAGCTACTACTGTTAATTTTGAGGGTAATGATGAGGTTATTATTATCCCTTTGACCACTAAGTTTTCCAATAGTTTATTGAAGACTAATGTAGTCTACTTGATAGAACTGAAAGATTTTATTATTCACCCAGATGAAACTTCTACTCTGGCTAGTAATTGGAATTACGGTAAAGTACCTAAGTATAAGCAGTATAAAGTAGAAGTAGTAGAGAAGATGAATAATATGGTAAAGTTAAATGGTATCGCTTTTGAAGAAGGCAAAGATTTACTTACTGAAAATTGGTATGGTTGGCTCCCTCTAGATGGGTTTACAGTAATTGAACAATTTTAGTTTATTTTTATGGGAAAATATTATATTATAGTAAATGATAAAATATATTACGTTGATGATTATAACGTAGCAAGGAACGCAGCTGAATATTATGCTTTTACAGACAGTTCAGAAGAAAATGAATATGTTGAATATGGTAAATGCAGAATAGAAGAAAATACAGTTTATAGAGAAAGTATAGAAATATTGAGGTGTAATGATGGCTCTTAATTTAAGTAATAAATATAGACCAAAAGAATTCAGTGATGTTTCTAGTCAAAAGTCAATTATAAAGATTTTGGAAAGACAGGTTGAAACAAGAGAATTCAAAAATTGTTATCTTTTTTCTGGTCCATCAGGAACAGGTAAGACAACAATAGCTAGAATATTTGCTAATAAAATAAATAGAGGTTTGGGAGAACCTTTTGAAATAGATGCAGCTTCAAATAATAGCGTTGATAATGTTAGAACTATTATTGAAAGTGCAACACAGAGGTCTTTGGACTCAGAATATAAAATTTATATTATTGACGAGTGTCACATGATAACTCCTCAAGGTTGGAACGCGTTCTTAAAATGTATTGAAGAACCTCCAAAGTATACAATGTTTATGTTCTGTACCACTGACCCCCAGAAATTACCACCTACAATTATAAATAGGTGTCAAGTATATAATTTATCAAGGATTCCATTAGATAATATTATTAAGAGATTAGATTATATTTGTGAACAGGAAGGTATTGCTTATGAAACTGAGGCAATTAACTTCATTGCAAAAATAGCTAATGGAAGTATGAGACAAGCAATAGCATATCTCGATAAGTGCAAAGATTATTCATCTAAGTTTATTTCTGTAAGGAGTGTATTAGAAGCATTGGGAGATTATTCTTACGATACAATGTTTAATTTAACTAATGCAATTATGGACAATAATAAAGAACAGATAATAAATATTATTGAGGGTTTATATAATAATGGAAATGATTTGAAGTTATTTATAGATTCATACTTAGATTTTATCTTAGATTTAGCGAAGTATTGTATTTTTAATTCTTTAACAGTTATAAAAATACCAGCAACAATGAAAAGAAACTTAGATTATACAACTGGTATAGAAAATAAAGAACAATTTTTCAATGAGTTTATAGATAAGGTTTTAAAGATAAAACAGGCAATAAAAGGTGATTCTAATATTAAAACAACTATTGAAATAATGTTATTAAATATGGGGAAGATTTAGTGGTTGAGGAAAGAGAAATTACAAAACGAGAAGCTTGGTTAATGTATTTAGAGCAAAATTATGATATGGTTTTACCATTCGAGTCAAAGATAGACTATGATTTTATAACTTTATTAAAAAAGTTTAATATAAAAGTGAAAGGAGAAAACAATGATTAATTATCCGGGTCGCGACCTTTATTCAAAAATCGAAAAAGTTGTAGATAGGGCTTTTAGAGATAATTTAATTAAGACTGACAGTACCTATTATTCCATAAATGGAATTTCAATTGATTTAAGTACTATTGAAAATGAGTACGATTTACCATTTATTGAGGTTGAAATTGATATAGTCTATGATAATTATTCTCAGTCTTTAACTACGAATTATTGGTTAGATAAGTCAGAAGATTATAATGAAGGTTATCTTTCTTGTGAAATATGGAAGTTGGTAGAGTAAGAGTAAATGGTTAGACATACTTTGATGAATAGCCTTCTAGAGGCTATTGATAAACATTATTTTGTAGAATTTAATAAATATGATGAAGATAGTATATGTGTTAGATTAACTTATGGACTACTTAGAAAATCTATGATAATCAATAGGAGTATTTTTAGAGAAGACCCTGGATTATTGCTAGATTTAGTAGTTAGTGATTTTGAAAGGGAGATGAGAGAATATGAGGGTGACATTCGAGAATAAGAATGGTGAAGAGAGAGATATTGGTTATGCTGAAACAGAGAAAGAAGCTTTAGATATTATTAACAAATTCTTAGAAGACCATAATTATAAATCATATTATCAGAGAAGAGCTTTTATTGAAGAGAAGCAACGGTATTGGATTGATGTTGGTTCATGGTCAGAATTTTTCTACATTTACGTTTAGGAGGTAGACATGTTAGGTAAGTTATTTATTCGGTATTTATTAGGGGTACTTTCTGGAGTAGGGTCTATTTATTTATTTACCATTTTAATTGTTAAAAAGCTAGAGGATATGGACTAATGTCATGGGCTACTTTTGTGGTATTCTGTATGGGCTTCTTATTTGGTGTAGTAACTATTGTGGTAGTATCTTGCTTGGTAGTAGCCTCCGAAGCTGATGACCGAATGGAAAAATACAATGAAACACTTAAATAATTTATGGTTAATTATTAAGTACCCATTTCTGGCTCCTCGAAATTTGAAGGACAAAATAGATATTTATCGACTTAATCATACATTACTTGACTGGATGCCAAATGCTTGGAGAAATAAATTTGGTGAACAGATGTGTCGAGATATTAGAAAAGCTCTTCTTAAAGATGGTGGCTTAAAAGCACTTTTTAATTATAGAATTTACGATATAAAAGAGAAGTATGGTAGTCTTCGTTGGTATGATAATTGGAACTCAGACAGAACTGAAGAAGTTATAGATTATTATGAAGACCTTTCAATGTGTTATTGTATATCTTGTGGTAAGCCAGTTCGTTATATTACTAAGAAATGGGTAAGTTATCTATGTGCAGATTGTTATCATGAAGCTAGAAAATATAAACCTCAAGAAGAACAAGAAGAATTAGAACTCATAGAAAGAGCTAAGTTAGAAGATATTCCCGAAAGATATAAAATAGTTAATGATGAATATATCCACGAACCTTCTAAAGTAGATTTTAAGAAAATGTGGAATTTGAAGTAAGGTTAGTTTACTTTACTTCTTTTATTTTATATAATTATAATGTAAAAGGGGTATATTAACATGAAAAGTAGACAATGGGATAAATTAACAACTGAAAAGTGTAAGCAGTGCTGTAATGAGTGGTGCTGCCCATGTAATGATGGTTCAACAGGTTGTTTCGCTAATGATTTCTATGAAATGCTTTGTGATAACTCTTCTTTAGCTTATATTCATAGAGGTGAAGAAGATTTGTTTGATAAATTACAGGCAGAAAGTTATAACAGAATGGTTGAAAGCTACGATAATCCAGAAATATATGAAAAGTTTTGTGAAAAGTTTGTAAAGGAGCTAGGAAAATGAGACTAATTGATGTAGATAAATTAGAATATAGAACAGATGAAACTGGTTTTGGATATATTATGGCGTGGGAAATTCATAGCACCCCTACAATTCCAGCAATTCCAGTTGATTGGATATTAACCTATAGAAAATCTAACCCAGAAAAAATTACTCTTGATAGTATGCTTGAAAAGTGGTGCGAAGAAAATAACACTAATATGGTAAAAATGATTGATAGATGGGAAAAAGTGGGGTAAAGAAGATGAGGCTAATTGATGCAAATAAGATTAAAGAAGAACTTAAATTAAAAGAATTATCGCATATTATTAAACAAGAGGAATATCTTGATTATGTCTTAAATGAGTGGAAAACAAGAGTAGTTGAACTTGGTAGCTATAACGTTGTTGAAGAAATTGATAATGCACCAACAGTGGAAGCTATTCCTATTGAGTGGGTAGAAGACTATATTAAGAAACATACCTTTACTTTTAGAATTTATGATACAACTAATGAAAATGACCTTGATGCGATTACAACAAATGAGCTTACTTTGGTGAGTAAGATGTTAAAAGATTGGAAGGAAGAAAATGACAGATAAAGAAATTTTAGATAGAGGTTATCATAGATATGAACGAACTCAGTTTGATGGCTGGTATGTCGAATGTCATTTTCAAAAAAGATTTGATGATGAAATTGGTAAAAAGTATTTTATTGAAATAAATAAATACGAACAATATGAGCACCCTTCTACAGGTGAATTAACTGGAAATGTCTATGAATATGAAGTCTATTTAGAACCAAAGAATTATAAAGGTGCTATTAGAATTTTATTCTACGCTGGGGCTACTTTAGATGAAGTAGAGAAACAAGTTGAAGAATTATTTGCTTCTGGGAATTATGAATATTACGAAGAGTGGGAGAAATAAAATGGCAGGAATTGATTATGGCACATTAATTATTAAAAATGGAAAAGTTTTGAACGATGAAGATACATTATTTCCAGACCTTATAATTGGTGATTATACCCTTAATTTTTATAAAAAGACTTTAACTATTTTTAGTAGAAATACGAAGCAAGACGTTGAGAATTATTGGTTCTATGACGACAAATATTCATGGCATTTAGACACTGTAGTTGGGCATTTGCATGTTAAAGCCTTAGATAGAGATGCTGGCAAGGGCAGTAGAAAAGGTAAGGAAAGAGCACGTTTCATTACCAGAATAGACGGTTACACAATTATTTTTGGCTATGGAATAGACCCAAGTTTAGATAGAAAATACCAGAAAGAAATCATGGATAGCTACGGTTTTTCTAAAAGAGAAAAAAGAATAGTATCTAGATATTTATGGGGGAAAGAAAATGAGATGCGATAAATGTGGTAAAAGATTTGATTACAGTTGGACTCCAGACAGTAGATGGCCAAGATATAAAATAGAACAACAGTGTGGAGTGCTCTATAATATTAGTGAAATAAATCTTTGTGATAAATGTAGTCAAAAATTAAAAGAGTGGTTGGAGAGTGAAGAAAATGAATAGCTTTAATACTTCAGTAACAAAAGACCACTATTCAATTACTTTTGAAACTGATGATAAGAACAATTATGAAGAAGTAGAAGGATTATGCAGAAGAATTATTGATAACCCTGCTAGAACTATTCCTGTTACCTGGGTAATGGATTGGGTGTTAAAGTATGAAACTGACTATAAGTTCATTGGTAGTTCAACTCGTGAAAATGTAAATAGAATGTTAAATGATTGGTGGAAAGAAAATGCTAAGTAAAGAGGAATTTTGTAAATATGTAAAAGCTTACAGAGAATTTAATACTTTTGTAGATGAGCTTGATAAATTCTATGTTAAAATATGGGAAACTGATGCTTATGGTTGGTATAATAATTATTATGTTACAATGTTAAATAGGTTAATGGAATGTGAACCTGACGAAAAATATGGAACAATAGTTGAGAATTTTTTATTTAATAGCGATAATAGTGAAGAAGACCCTGAAGAATTTTATAATAAATTTGTAGGGGATAAAAATGGACAAAATATTACTACAGCGGGAGCAATTCCTATTGACTTTATAAACAAAAAGTTAGAATGGTATAAGAAAAGGGAAAAGTGGCATAATGACTCAGATTTCCCAGGTGTTAATGATGCTGAAATAAGCAGAGAAACAATCGAATATTTGATAAAGGACTGGAGAGAAGAAAATGAAATTAATAGATGCAGATAAATTACCTTGGGTAGATAAAGTTATCTTAGTCGACAATGTAGATGGTGATATTGTTATAAAAGTAGCACCAAATTATACATCGTATGTAAATAAAGAAACCCCAACAGTAGAGGCTATACCTATTGAGTGGATAGAGAAAGAAATGAAAAGACTTGATGAGGATATTAAGTGGGCATGGTATTACGGCAATGTTGCACTTGATAAAATGGAATACTTAAAAATGTGGTTAACTTTGAAACTAGAAGATTGGGAGAAAGAAAATATAGCTAAAATATCAGAAGGAAATTATGACTCTGATGAAGAATATGAAGAACAAATGAGGTGCTTAGATGAGAATTAAGGCGATGGAATTTGAAAAAGATTATCAAAAAGGCATGCTTGTTTGTAAATTGACAGAGCAGGAACTTAATAATCTTTTAGAAGAGTCCTATAATGAGGGCTATAAAGATGGTTATAAGGATGCTACTACCACAAAACTCCCTTTTAAAGATAAAGATAGATGGGAAGTAAGTTATGTTAAAGAGGAATCAACAACTGTACCTAATACAACTTTTAAGGTAAGTACTTCTCCAGCAATAATTACTGAGATAAATAATGATATTGGTCATGGCACTATCACTGCAATTTCTTCACATGACCCTAATTTAAAAGCAGTGGGTAATAAAGAGGAGAAAGAAAAATAAAAAAGATGTTTAAGTATACTGAACCTTTACAGAAGGTTATAAATAATTTAGATAGTGAATACCCTAATTATGAATTTTATGTAGTTTGTCAGAAAATGAATAAACCAACAGATGGTGTTTGGGTTGAAATGTTTAATATTTTTCAGAACTGGTTAGTATCTGAAGGCGTGTTTAAAGCCTGTAAGAAACACTTAAGAAATAAGAAGAAATTTACTTTTGAAGAACTTCAGGAAGAAATCAAAGGTATTATTAGGTGGCAAGAATGGTCTCGCTATGAATATGAATGTTCAGTAGGCCCAGCTTTTCCGAGTAGTTTAGATGAACTAAAGAAAATTGATTGCTATTGGCAGGCAAAACCTAATATGAAAGTCATTACAGAAATGTGTATTAAGAGAACAAAAGAGTTCTTGAAGGAAAAGAAGAATGACTAGAGAAGAAATTACAAAGTTAATAGAAAATGTAAAGAAGAAACTTTATGAGCAGCCTCAAAAGATTTATATATATGATGAGTTGAAAGAAATGTTAAAGCCATTACCAGAAATAGAGGAGAAAAAAAATGAAAAGGGTAAGAAGAATGGGTAAGAAAACTTATACAGTTCAATGGACACCAGATATAACTACTACTACTGGTAATGGTTCTATTTCTATTGGTACACCAACTGGTGGTGGAACAGATGTTTCTAATTTAGTACCTAGATTACCTAGATGTAGCTGTTGTCAGTTTTGTCCATTTACAGATGGGGCAATTTACACTTCATTACCTGCACAGGTAAAGTGTACTTTGACAGATGAATTCCACTTCTGTGATGATACGCACTGTGATGTTAAAGAAAAAGTAATTCCTATTGAGTGGGTAAAGAATTATCTTCATGAACTTGAAACTATTTCAAAAGATAATTTAGATTTAGGTGAAGATGGTTATTTTGGAGAAGTAGTAGCAATAGAAAATATGTTATCTGCTTGGGAGAAAGAAAATGACAGATAAAGAAAAAGCAATTATCATGGCCTATACTGGCACAGCAATGTTAGTCGGTGATAAGTTTGATATATTTCATCAGTATATTGAAGAAAAAATGGGTAGGTCTATTTGGACTCATGAATTAGCTTCTGAAAAGGTGTGGGCAGAAATCAAAGAAGCTACAAGAGAAGACTTTAACAGATTATGCCGAGAAACATCATCCGAAGCAATACCTATTGAGTGGATTAGAAAGTGGAATACACATCAGTCACCGATTGTAGCGGGTTATGTGGCTTATATGCTATTAGACTGGGAGAAAGAAAATGGGTTATAAATCACCAATTGAAATTACTACAGACTTAGTTGACGGGTTTAATTTACAGATAGAAGATGGCGTATTTAAAGCAGTAGCAAATTATGGTGTTAAAGTTGATAAAGAAGAATTATTAAAGGCTTTAGCTTATGATAGAAACCAATATAAAAAAGGTTATGAAGATGCTATGGCTGAGGCTATACCTATTAAATGGATAAATGAATGGATAGATAGCATAAAGGATAAGGATAGATATAAAAACAAGTATGTAGAAATTCCTTCAGAAGTGAAAATAGTTGTTTATAGAGATAATCAAGTTATCCCTATTCCTTGCGTTTCCGATATGATAGAAGATTGGAGGAAAGAGAATGCGTAATGTAGTAGCATTAGATGAGAATGAAGTGGTTATCAAAAAATCAGAGTTAGAAAGTTATCAATTTGCAAAGGCAGTATTATCAAAAATTCTTAGATTTCAATCTTGTGTAACTTGCAGTGATAATAAATGTATTTATAGAGTCAAAGACGGTACTCGTTTCCAATACCCAAGAGTTAACTGTATCAATTGGCGAGGCAAGTGGGAGTGGGAGGAAGAAAATGAGTAAAACTAAAATAAAATGAGTAAGCAAAAGAATTGAAGTAGAAGATAGAGATGAAGCACATGATTATTATGACCCGCATTTTCCGAGAGCTCAACCTTATATTCCATCACATTATGAAATTGAATACTTTCCAATCTGTGGTAACTGCGAAGCAAATATGCAGTCAGGTTATAAGTTCTGTCCTTACTGTGGAGCTGAATTAGAGTGGACAAATAAACCCCAAAAGATTATAGAAAAGGTAAACCATTCTCATTGGGAAGAAGAAAAGAAAAGAAAAGATAATTTTAAGTTCTTATGTGAAGAATTATCTAAGATAAAAGAGTGGGAGGAAGAAAATGAAAGATGTAATGGAATATACTTTAGAAGAACTTCAGGCACTACCTATTAGTGATGCAGAAACTGTAGTTGGTAAGAAATATAATGAACTTATAATAGTCCCACTTGAAAATATTCATGACAGTGGTTATCCTTGTATGAAGTACGTATTGGTAAATACTAACAAAAGTAGAGATTTTGTGGGTGTTGTAGGTGGTTATAGTGATGTCCTTCATTTAGGTAGAGGTTCTCTTAAAAATATTAGTGCTGACGCGTGTGCTCATATAGATTGTTTACCTAACAGCCATTGTATCAGATTAATGTTCTTTACAAATATGGTAGTACCTCAATTCTATTGGGGTAGTGATTATCATATTGAAGAAGATAGATAGGAGATTACGTGGATAATTTTTTAAAAATAGAAGATATACTTGGTGATGTTGTCTATATAAATCTAGAAGATGTTAGTTTTCTGGCGACAGACTTAGATAAAGTTGTAGTAAGATTTAAAGGTAACCCTCATGAACATACTTTTGATAGTATTACTGATGAATGTTTAGAAGAGCTCAGAAAATTCCCAAGACCTGGAGACCACTCAGTTAGAAAAAGAAGAAAGAAATTAAATGAGGAAATTTAATGAAGATAGAAAATGTTAACATTTATGGTTTAGAATCTAGTATCAGAGGTGCTAAATTACCAATGTCTGTTAATACAGAATCATTAACAGAGGAGTTAACTCCAGGTATTCAGAAGTTAGCACTAGCAGAACCTGGTAGTGGGCACGACCAATTTTTAACTGGAGTTATTGTGCAGTTTGATTTGACAATACCCATTAAAATGTGGACAGAACTTCAGAGATACCATTTTATTGATTTTGTTTCTAGTCAGTCTACAATTCACAGAATAGCAAAATTTGATATTGCTAAGCAGTGTAATGAGTATGTAGATAAAAGAGCGATAGATTTATTAACCGAATTAGTTAATAACTATAATGCAGATAAAACGCCAGAGAATTATTTAAAGTGTTTATATAATATCCCTACTGGCTTTGAATTAACTGCTAGATTAACTACTAATTTGAGACAACTTAAGACTATTTACGGACAGAGAAAAAATCATAAACTTCCTGAATGGCGAGAGTTCTGTAAATGGGTAGAAACATTACCATTAATTAACGAAAAAGAGAGCTAATCTCTTTTTTAGTTTACTTTTTTAATGTTTTTATATATAATTATTATATGGAAGACGAAGTTGTTAAAGTAAAAAAGTTAGATAAATACGGAATATTGAAACTTAAATCTAAGCAATATTATAATCTTCCACAAAGAAGTCTTAATTTAGTATATTTAGAAGATGAATCTTTAGTTGCAGTTGGCGATGATGAGATAGAAGTAGTTTATACTGATAAGGAGGAGTAATGTTAGGTCAAGATAAATTGATTAAGAAAATAGATACTTATAATATTTCTACTTTACCACATTCAATTCTTCTTGTTGGGGAAAGAGGTTCTTCTCAGTATGAGATTTGTGATTATATTTCAGAGAAGTTTAATTTACCTTTATTTGATATAACAGAAACAATTTCTGATGAGTATCTCAATGAAATATATACTAGCCCTAATTTAGGTTTATATATAGTAAATATGTCTAAGGTCACTGAAAGAGAGCAAAATATTTTATTAAAGTTCTTTGAAGAACCTAATCGGTTTACTTATATTATTCTCATCTGTGAGTCAAAACATAACTTATTACCTACTATTGAGAGTAGAAGTTATGAACTAGAAATGGAAACATATTCATATAAAGATTTATTCCCATTGGCTAAAGAGAAAGATTTAACTTTAAAGGTATGTACAACACCAGGTCAGATTGAAGTAGCTAATTCTACAGATATGCCTGCATTATTTGCTCTGTGCAAAACAATGTTGGAAAAGATGAATAAAGCAGCTTACTTCAATGCACTCACTATTTCAGATAAAATAAACTTTAAAGATGAATACGAAAAGTATGATTTATATTTATTTATTAAAGTTTTTGGTTATGTTTTATTAACTTCTGAAAGTGAAAATAGTTTACAAATGTATTACAAATTGATATTATTTAATAATAAGGTGTGGCCTTTATTAAATAAAAAACAACAGTTTGAAAAATTTATAACGGAATTGTGGTTATTAACGCATGGATATTAAAGAGTTAAAAAATAGAATAGAAACGAATACAGTATCTAATGAAATGATGATTTGGAAATTAGAAGATGAATCATCATTTGTTGTTGCGAGGCAGTATTATCATAGAATAGCAGAACAGAAAAAATTGAATATAAAGTTAATTGATTCATTTAGTGAAATTGCTAGTCAGGGGTTTATTGAAGATGATAATCTGTATGTGATGATAACTAAAGATTTTAATGATAAAACAATTAAAGAAAATTGTATAATTATTTGTAATACAACAAAGTTAAATTGTATTAAAATACCTAAATTAGAACAGTGGCAATTTGAAGATTATATTTCTGAAAAAGTAAAAGGTTTGAATAGAGATGAGATTCAATGGTTATCATCTCAATATGGTGTAAACTATTTTAGGTTTTTGAATGATATGGAAAAATTATCTATATTCGAACCTGAAATTCAACCTTTTATTTATAAACTTTTATTAGATGAAGGTCGGTTTAGAGATATTACAAGTTTAAATATTTGGGATTTATCTAACTCAATTCTCAAAAAGGATAGGAATTTAGTTAAGAAAGTATTAGAAGTAATTCAATATATTGACGTAGAACCTATTGGGTTATTAACGGTTCTTTATAATAATTTTAAAAGAATAATAACTATTCAAATGAACCCAGGTTGTACAGCTCAAGATTTGAATATATCTGATAAACAGTTCTATGCTATCAAAAAGAATAACTGTGGTTATTATTCAAACAATAGGTTAATAGAAATATTTAACATGTTAACTGATTTGGAATATAAGTTCAAATTTGAAGGTTTACCACAGAATAAACTTATTGATTATATGGTATGCAAGATATTAGGAGATTAGTATGGAAGATTTTAATTTTGAATCTATTTTAGTAAACATTGTAACAGATGAAATCACAAGAATGATTGTTGCAGCAACTCCAGAAGGAAGAAAGAAAATCTTAAAGTGTATTGAAGTAAGAGATAAGATTTTCAGTGAATGCAGCGAAGAAGAGAGACAGAAGAACGTTAAGAAATTTTGGGCTTTAATTAGTAAAGCAGGTACTTGGACAACTAGTGATTAGAATAGGTATTAGTACAGACCAGCATTGGAGTCAGAATTCTAGTATCTTAAGAAAACAAGGTAAAAAATATTCAGTAAGATTAGAAAACCTTATAAAAAGTGTTAATTGGTTTGAACAACTTACTGAAATAGAGCACTGCGATATGAATTTTTACCTTGGTGACTTTTTTGATAGGTCAGATTTGAATGCTCAGGAAATTACAGCATTAAGTGAAATTAAGTGGTTTAATAATAAGAAATATTTCTTGGTAGGTAATCACGAATCTAATGTTCTTAATCTAAACTTCTCATCAACTAAAGTATTCGAAAAATTAGATAGCAAAATCATTAGTGAACCTATGAAGTTAGAAGCTAATAGTTTGGTAGATATGTATTTCCTACCTTATATGTCTTCTAATAATAAGGTATTAAAACTTACAGATTATATACCAAAAGATACTAAAAAGAAAATTATCTTGTCACATAATGATATTGCTGGGTTACAGTATGGTAAGTTTATATCTACCTCTGGGTTCTTAGTAAATGATATTATGAACGACTGTACGTTATTCATTAACGGTCATTTACATAACAGTCGGATAATTAATGACAAAATAGTATTAGTTGGTAATTTAACTGGCCAAAACTTCAATGAAGATTCTACTAAGTATGAGCATTTGGCTTATATAATGCAGATAGATGATGATGGAAAAATTACTCTAGAACCTTATATAAATCCTTACGCTTTTAACTTCTATAAAATCTATATTAACAGTTTAAATGATTTGAATAAGTTAAATAACTTAAAATCTAATTCTGTATTATCATTGGTATGTAATGGTAATTTGGTTCAGAGAACTAAAGATTTGGTACGGAATAATAAAAACGTAGTTGAATATAGAGTTATCTCAGTTTATCAAAGAGAAACTTCAGAGGAAGATGGTACTGAAGAATTTATTAAAACTGAAGACCATATAACACAGTTTATAAACTATGTTCAAACTAAATTAGAACCGTCTAAAATTCTATCAGAGGAATTATCAATACTTTATAATTTGTAAGGCAGGTGGTTAATATTAATATCGTTTTTAAGAAAATAAAACTACACAATTTCTTTTCTTTTAATGATGTTGAGGTTAACCTAGACGATATGGGTTATACTTTGGTATCTGGGAGAAACAACTGTAAATTAGATAATGCTTACTCTAATGGCTCAGGTAAGTCATCTATTTTTAATGCCATCTGCTTTGCTCTTACTGGTGAAACTTCTCAAGGTGTTTCTAATAATTTGGGTAATATTTTCTCTGACCCTCACGATTGTTGGGTTGAATTAACCTTTAGTGTTGATAGCGATGAATTTATAATTAGAAGAATAAGTGAACCTAAATCTGCAATGCAGTTATATATTAATGGTGAAGATAAATCTGGTAAAGGTATCAGGGAATCTTCTAAGTTATTGGCAACTTATATTCCAGATTTAACTTCTATTCTAGTTAATAGTATTATCATATTGGGTCAGGGATTACCGAATAGGTTTACAAATAACAACCCAGCTCAGAGAAAAGAAATTCTTGAGAAGTTAACTAAGTCTGACTTCATGATTCAATCGATTAAGGATAAGTTAGAGTTAAGACAGCAAACCTTAAAGGCAAATCTTAGAACAAATGAAGATAATCTTTTGGCTAATAAATCACAACTCAAAGTTTATCAGAATCAGGCCAAGGCTTATGAGAATGACCTTAAGGAATATTCGAAGTATGATAATTCAGAAACTAATTTGGAAATCTTAATAACAAATTTAGAAAATGAATTAAATACTATTAACATCGAACTTAGTCATTTAGAAGAAAAAATTAAAGAAGAAACTAAGTTGGTAGATAAATGTACTTCTGATAAATTAGAGTATCACAATGCTAAATTCAATAACCCAGAACTTACAGAGTCATTAAAACCTTTAGAGGAACTTCTTAAAGAGAATAAGAAAAATGAAGATGATGCTAGGGTTAGTTTGAGAGTTAAGAAGAATGAGTTAAAATCTCATGAAGGTCTTCTCGAAAATGATATTTGTCCTACGTGTGGTCAAAAAATATCTGCTGAGTTAAAACTCGATTTATATTCACTCAAAGAAGAGATAGAAACTTTAGATAAACAGTGGAAAGAATTTATCTCTATTGGGGAAAGTATTAAAACCCAGATTGATGATATTAAAAGTGATAATGAAAAGAAGTATAATAATCTTATTAATCGTGCTGACGCTAAAATAGAATCCTCGAAATTATATATTAGTAGCTACAATAATTCTAAGGATATACTTACAACTGAAAGGAATAATATTACCTCTGACTTATATACTTTAAATAATTTAAAGACTAATTATAAGAAGTTATTAGAAAACATTTCTATTAATAATGATAATATTAAAAAATTAAAGGCGGATAATAAAAAGATAGATGCCGAGATTATTAATATAAATGCTCATTTAGATGTAGTACAACAAATGATAACGTTAGCTAAGAGGGAATTTAGAGGAGTATTATTAATTAATGTAATTAACTATATTAATAAGAGAATTAAACAATATTCAAAAGAGGTATTTGATAATGAGGGTTTAAACTTCTCATTAGACGATAATTCAATTGATATTTCGTACCACGGGAAACCGTATGAGAATTTATCTGGTGGTGAAAAACAAAAGATAGATGTAGTAGTTCAGCTTGCTCTCAGAGATGTTCTGAACAGACAGTTAAATATTCACAGTAACTTATTAGTGTGTGATGAAATCTTTGATAATTTGGATTCACAGGGCTGTAATAAAATAATTAACTTAATTTCTAGTTTAACAGATATTAACAGTATATTTATTATTTCCCATCACACTCAAGACCTTGAAATAACGAGAGACAATGAATTGTTAATCGAGAAAGGCGAAAACGGAATAAGCACCATTAGATTTGTATAATATAATTGAGGTGGTTTTATGATGTTTAAGAAGCCTAAAGGTGTAAGTTATACTCAAATGGCTATGTGAATTGATGAAAATATTTATAAAGAAGACTGCGATATGAATCAAGTCTATGAATATATGTATTTGTTGGCTTACATGTTGGGTTGTAAATCTAAATATTTTCATTCTTTAAATGACTACGATGGGTTTGCTTCTCACTTAGCTTATTCTACTTATATCAGAATGACTGATAATACTAAACCTAGAATTAAGTCTGTTCTTAATTACATGAAATCAATTCAATATTTCAGAAAATTAGGTTATGAAAAAGAAGCGTATAGTGAAATCATTGACCCTACTTTTACTAAACCTTGGGACCCCGATAAATTTGTTGAGAATTATAAACGGTCTCTGGAATCTGAGAACAAAGAAAAATTACAAGAAAGCATTATTGAATTATTAAAGACCACCCCGAAACTTATTAGAAAAAACATACCTGTTTTGTACCAAAATAACAGAGTCACCTTTTTAAACATTTATATTTCATGTCTGTTAACTATGATAAATAGGGTGACTCTGCCTAATCAATGTAAAGATTATTTTCAAGAAAAAACTAAAGACCCTTCGTCATTTAATGAAGCTAATTACTATAGGAAGCACTTAGATAAAAATGTAATTCTTTGAAACATGCCAGATTCTATGGAAGATGTTATTAACATGATAATCAATAAAGTTAATAATACTCTTGCAGATGAAATAAAGAGCTTTTCTAATGAAATTAAATTATCTGATGAAGACTTTAGTTCTATCATTTCCACAGCCTTCGGAGATAATAATGAAACAACAAATAATTAGTGATATAAATAAATTTAAAGAAGAAGATATTTATAGCGCTATGTTATATGCGTTGTATAAATTATCTAATAATAAAACATATAGTACCTTATCTGAGTTAATTTATATCTTAGATAAGGATAACTTTCTTAACCTCTGCTCAGTATTGGGAGGTTGTACTATAACTATACCTACCTTAGAACAACTAAGCAATTTAACACGTGCCCTATTGGTTTATCAATATACCACGGTAAATAACATGCCTTTTATTGAAGCTTGTAATCTGGCAGGTGTAGAAAACGAAGATAAGGAAATAGTAAAGTTATATAAGACTATTGTGGAGATATTGGAACATGGTGCTTTCTAAAATGTTAGAAGATATTGAAAGATATAAAAACAATAGTTTAAAAGAAATGATAGAAAACAGACTTGAAAATAATCTTAAATTGTACTTAAATGAATTAAATAAATCTTCAGAAAGATTATCTGAAAAAAGTATGAGTTTAAAAGTGATAAAGGAGTTGAGTAAGTAATGAAATCAAGCATTAAAAGAGATTTATCTACTTTAACTACTATCAGCCCAGGCGTGCTGTCGAAGCTTTTCGATAAGGAAGTTTGGTGTATCAGTAATGCAGTTGAGCAAGCTTTAGCTAATCAAGATAATGTTGCTGAGATTGATTTAGAAATTGGTACTTTGTATATCCAGGTAGATGAAGAAACTATAAGGTATAAATTTGTACCTGGTACTCAGCTTGAAAGAGCAGTAGTTGGTACTGTCAGTTCAGGGCACAATAGTTTAATAGCAAATTTAGAGACTAGTTTAGTTAACAAAATAACTAATACATATAAGGATTTCTTCTAGTATGGACGAGAAAAATGAAGTAGCAGTTAGCCCTAACGTTAAATTAACTTTAGAGGGTAATGATATTACAAATCAAATTATTTCTGAAAAAGACCCTAATAAATTAGAAGATTTAACTCAGTTATTTCTTCTCAATAAAAAGAAGAAAGATTTAGCTAGAATAAATAAATTATCTAATTTAATAGATACTATCGATGATGAAGTAATTAACAGATTTAATGAAGAACCTGAAAACTTCAATAATGACCAGTTAGTAAAGTACTTAACAGCAACTCAACAGATTATAGATACTACAACTAATAATATCGAAAAAGTACCTATGATTCAAATCAATAATCAGAAGAATGAAATTCATATTGACGATAGTGGTTTAAACAAAGAATCTAGAGCAAAAGTATTAGAAGTAATCACCAGTATTTTAAATGAAAGTAAAGTAATAGACGCAGAGGTGGAAGAAAAATAAATGGCATTAAGACATGTTAAAAAGTACTTCTCTCAGATAGCATCTCAATATTATCAGATGACTAAGATGATTGAAGGTTTTGAAAAAGAATTAAAAGAAGGTAAGGTTGAAGAATCTCAAGTTCAAACAGCCAGAAATATGATTTATCCTTTAAAGAATAATTATGATAGAATGGCTTATATAATTTATTTATTAAATCTACCTAATGACCCTAAAAGCAGAAAGAATAATGAAAAAGACCAATTGCGGTTAAAGAATTATTTTGCTAGAGTTAAAGCTGATGGAGATAGCATTGATTTTGAAAACAAAGATGTGTTAGAGAATTTAAAGAAATTCTTAAAGGAAAATGGGTATGAGTAAAATTTTAGAAGAATACGATGAAAATAGTTTACAAGACTTTATAAATAGTATAGAATTACCTTATACAGGGGAATTTAAGAATAATACTTACATAGTAGATGTAAATAAAAGTAATGAATTCTCTGATATTTATAATTTCTTATCTAAGCTAGATGGTTTTTATGTTTTGGATAATCCTATAGCTGATAATAATACTGCTTCATTTACTTTTACTAATGGGGTATTTGAGGCTAAGTTAACTGGTGATTTTAAAAATGATTTTTATAGATTGGTGGTATCTGAAGTATAATGATTAAGGAATTAGTTACAGATATTGAAAAACTTTCTGAAAGAGCCCAGGAGTGGGACGTGAAAGAGGAAAGTGATAAGGCAGTGGAAATTCTCCAAGCTTTAAATGATACCTTGGAAGTACTTAATGAAAAAGATGGTAGAGCAGTTTTAACTGCTAATCAAATTGGTTATACGGAAAGAGCTTTCGCTATTAAATTTGCAGATGATACTAAATTCTTCTTTAACCCTATTATTAAGGCTAGAAATGGTTTAGTATTTTCTCGAGAAAAAGATTATCTTACAGGTACTGAGTATATTGTACCTAGAAGTAAGGAATTAATATTACATTATCAAGACTGCCTTGGAAGAACAAAAGGAAATAAATTTGAAGGCGCTGCAGCTATTGTAGCTAGTGGTGCTATGGATTCTTTGGAAGGTTTATTAATATCTGATTGGGGCTTAGAAATTACACCTGAGTTTGATGTAGCTTCTGAGGAAGAACAGAAAGAAGTTTTGGCTTATTATATTCAGTCTCTTAATGCTTATAGAGATGCTCTTGATAAAGACCTTAGTGAAGGTGAAAATAAAGAAGAATATAAGGCTATTAAATTCATGGAAGGTGTAGCTAATGGTACTGTTGAATTAGAAAAACAGCCTGAACCTAAAATGAATAGAGCTCAAAGAAGAGGTCTTGATAGAATGATAAAGAAAATTGCTAGTTCAATAAAAACTAAGCATTCAAAGAAAAGGAGAAGATAATAAATGTTAGTTGTAACAACTTCTGCTAGTAAGGATAGAAGAGTTAAAATCCAGGAATTGGGTAGAATTGTAGGCCCTGGTGTAAAGTTTGAAGTATCACCTGAGAGATTTAAAGTCCTTGCTGGTAATAACAGGTACCGTGTTCGGTTTGTAGAAGCTGTTGGAGAAGTTCCAGCACCAACACCAGAACCGGTTGCTCCTGTTAAGGAAGAAGCACCTGTAGTTGAAGAAGAGCCTGAAATCTGGGTTATTGAACCTGGTAAGGACCCTGTACAGGTAGATGAAAACCTTGAACCTATTAAGGAAGAGGTAGTTGAAGAAGAAAAGCCAAAGAAAAAGCGTGGCCGTAAGAAGAAAACAGAGGTAAGTGAAGATGAATAACCCTGTAACAACTGGTATTTTTACCATTTATACTACAAAGTTAATGGAACCTAATTTTGTTTTATCTTTAATGAATAAGTGTAACAGATTAGTGTTATCTTATAATGATGATGGTAGTGTAAGAGCTGAGTTAATTGATATGGTACCTCAGCAAGAAGAACCTAAACTAGAAGTAGTAGAAGAACCTCAGGAAGAAGTAGTAGAAGAACATGAGTAGTCGGAGAGAAGAAGTTAGAGACCATAGAAATATGATTATCGGCTTCATTTCCGACGTAGGTGACAAAAAGATAGCAACGCACATGAGAAAAGGTTATGCTGGATTTTATATTAAGTCTACTAATATGACTTTTGATAAAACTGGCAGACTTTTCTCATACGGCGATGCCTGTCAGTCTCTTATAAGAGATATGGAAAATAATAATTAAGGAAGGTAATCATATGACAGTTTATAGCACAGGTTGTCCTAAGTGTAAGATTTTAATTAAGAAATTACAGCAAAAAGAAATACCTTTCGAATTAGTTGATGATGAAGAAAAAGTTATGGAAATAGCTAACACTAATTGTATACAATCTGTACCTTTCGTAGAGTATAAAGGTGATATATATCTTTTTGAAGATGTAGTTAAAATGATTAATGCAATGTAGGAGTTAGTGTTATGGAAATTGAATTAAAGTTATTAACAGATTTTGAAAGAACATTAAACGTATTAAGAGAAAAGTACGGAGAAGATTTTGAATATATCAACGGTGTTCACCCTAGTCAGTTAGACTATACTGAATTCCTTTCAAATTTTATTAAAAATGATACATTAGCAGATACAACAGTGGACCCTAACGCTAATGCTAATCATAGAGATATTAGAAGTTTTATGACTGAAAAAGGAAAAGCTTCTGATAAGCTTTTTGGTTTAAATAAGATATTCTTAGAAATCAAAAAGAAATGGGGTTTAAAAACTGCAAAGCAGTGGCTCGAACGGGAGTATTCAAAAGCATTCTATCTCAATGATGCTACTAGTGCGAGCTTTTATCCTTATTGTTGGGCAAATGATTTAACTAGATTAGCCACAGAAGGTTTATTCTTTTTAAATGATGCTGTTTATAATTATAGGGATGACGACGATAATCTTATTACTAAGAGATATAATAATCAGCCACCAAAGCACTTAACTACTTACTTTGATGATGTTATCGAATTCACATCATTTTTAAGTAATAGACAGTCAGGTGCCGTTGGTTTACCAAATGTTATAGTATGGGCATACTATTTCTGGAAACATGACTGTGAGAATAATTATTTCTTAAGGGACCCAGATACTTATTTAAGACAGAATTTCCAGAAGTTTATATATAGATTAAATCAGCCATTTATGCGTATTGACCAATGCCGGTTTACCAATGTTTCAATTTTTGATAGACCTTATTTGGAAAGCTTATTTGGTGGGCTTGAATTCCCAGATGGCACATTCGCGATTGACCAAATCGAAGAATTAATAGAGTGCCAGAAGGTATTCATGGAAGTCGTTAGTGATATAAGGTCTGAGAATATGTTTACATTCCCAGTACTTACTTATTCACTTTTATATAAAGATGGAAAATTCCAAGATGAAGATTTTGCTAGATGGTGTTCAGACCACAACGTAAAATGGTCTGACAGTAATTTCTTTGTAAGTGATAATGTCGGAGTATTGAGTAATTGTTGCAGATTATTATCAGATACTAAAAAGTTAGATGCTTTCATTAACTCAATTGGTGGTACTGCTCTTTCAGTTGGTTCTTGCCGTGTAAGTACAATTAACTTAGTAAGAATTGCTTATGAGGCGTTCCAGTATAATAAACCGAATGAAGTACCATTAAAGAGAGCTAAAGATAAGTATATTAAGATTCTTAGAGAAAGAGTAGAATTAAACTGCAAAGCTCTTACTTCAATGAGACAAATCATTAAAAGAAATATTGAAAAAGGTCTTTTACCAAATTACTGTGATGGTGCTGTAGAATTAGATAAACAGTTCTGTACCATTGGTGGTATTGGTATGTACGAAGTAATGGATTTATTTGGGCTTATTAAAACAGATGAATTAGGTAATAAGTATTATTCTGATGAAGCCATTGAATTCACAACTCAGATATTAGATGTTATGAATGAAGTTAAGGATAATTTCCCTTGCGATTTTACTTTTAACATTGAAATGATTCCTGCTGAAAACTGTGCTGGAGTTATCTGTAATGCTGATAATTTATTGTATGACCAGGATAAGTATTTCATTTATTCTAATCAATGGATTCCATTAATGGAGAAATGCACATTAGAAGAAAAGTTAAAATTAGGTAGTTTATTCGACAAGAAATGTGGTGGAGGCTGTATTGCACATATTAACATAGAAGGTAGATTCCCTTCAAAACAAACAGCTTGGGAAATGCTTAATTACGTAGCTCAGAAAGGTGTTATCTATTTTGCTTTCACAACTAAAATCAGTGTCTGCAGTAATAAGCATGCTTTCATTGGTGTTAATAAATGCCCTATTTGTGGTAAGCCAGTAGCTGACCAGTATTCAAGAGTTGTAGGATTCTATACTCCTGTTTCATCTTATCAGAAGATAAGAAAACGTGAGTGGTCAAATCGTAAATGGTATAATCTAGATGATTCATTACTAAGTTAAGAGGTTAGTTTACAATTAACCTCTTTTTTAATATAATATTATTGTAAAGGAATGGTACTACTATATGAAGAAATATTTAGGTTATTTAGTAATTGAATCTGAGAAAGATTTAACTGGCTCTAAGGTTATCTGGTCAGATAAAAATGGAGTAAGGCTTGATAATATAGGAGTTATTAATAATAAGGGAGATTTTACTAATTTTCCACAGTTTTATAAATATTCAGAACCGTGGGACCCACATTCATGCCCAGAGTATTACCCAGTTCGTAAGGGTGAAATATTAGAAACAATCGAAAATGAAATTAAGTATTGGGAAAAACAAAAAGTTGAATTCAATGAAAAATTTGGTTGGGGGTCAATGTAATGGAAACTAAGAAGTGCTGTATCTGTGGTAAGGAATTTGAAGGTTGGGGAAATAACCCTTGGCCATATAAGTCAGAAGGCGATTGCTGTGATGAGTGTAACTTACAATATGTTATACCTATGAGATTATCTTTAATGCAGGAGAGAAATAAAGCTAAATTAAATATAGAAGAATAGGAGATTTAGCGTCTATGAAAATAGATTATATTGAATTTATGTACCGCGCTTATGGATATATAAGAGATAATGGGTACGTAAAGAATGAAACTGCTAAAGAAATTTTAGATAGAATTGATGACCCAGTTTTAAAGCGTATGGGTGGAACAGACCAAGATATTGATAATTTTATTTTGTGGTGTGACACTCAGACAAAACAAAGTGATTATATGACAACAGTTAAAGCTATTAATGACGTAGCAAAATTAACTGGAGAAATAGATACTAAATATTTAAATGTACCTTGTTCAGCTCTTAATCTTTATTTTAAGAAGATGAGAGAAGAAGAGGAACGTAAAAATAGTACCTCAACTTTTATTGGGGATATTAAAGATAAAATAACTGTAGAAATTAAAGATATTAGAAGATTATATACTAATAGCTTTGGTTATTATATTTATAGAGTTGTAGGAACTGATGACAATATTTATATTATTTCTACTACTATTTATAACTTAAATTCTGGAGATGTTATCACAGGTACTATTAAGGACCACAGAGAATATAAAGGAGAAAAACAGACAGTACTCAACAGAATCAAAAAGTTAACTACTGATGATGATGAAGTTACTGAGATGTTACAGAGGGTAGCAAATGATTGTTAAAGGTGTTACCGATGAAGATTTCTTACAGTACCAAAAACCTTCAATGTTTATAATTTGTCCTTGGTGTACATTTAAGTGCGATAAGGAAAATGGTACTCAGATTTGTCAAAATCGGTCATTAGCTCATGCTAAAGAATTAGATATAGATACAGAACTTTTAGTTAAAAGGTATCTAAATAATAATATTTCGAAAGCTATAGTTTTCGGTGGGTTAGAACCTATGGAAAGCTTTGACGATATAATGTTATTTCTTTATATCTTAAGAGATAAATATCAATGTAAAGATGATGTTGTTATTTACACAGGTTTTAGAAATGATGAGATAGAAGAAAAAATTAGTTTACTTTCGCAATATAAAAATATTATAATTAAATTTGGTAGATTTATACCAAATCAAAAACCTCATTTTGACCCAGTATTGGGGGTTGATTTAGCTTCAAATAATCAGTATCGGGTTAGAATTAGTTAGGAGTATTATGTTTAAGAATAATTTAGTTAAGTTTTCTGAGTATATTGTAAAATCAACAAATGGTTATACTTATGAAGTCCTTTTAAAGCGCGTCGGTGATGAAGTAAAAGTTTATATGAATGCAGATGATGTAGCTATGAAACTTTTAATTAACATATATAGAAATAAAACCGATGAAGAAATATTAGCAGATATTGATAGTAGATTAGAAACTATTGCAGATTTCTTAGAAGATTTTATTGAAACACTTATGGAAGTCTTCCCAGTAGAAGAAGACGGTGGCGATGAGTTTATCTCAGAAGAACATATAATTAAAGGAAAGATGGTGAGTTAGTGGCTTACGTATTACTGCCAGAAGAACGCGAAACACATTTATATTATGATGAACAAAATGATGAATGTCAAATAACTACTTTCAGTAAAAAGTTACAGAGAAAGCTAAAGAAATTCCAAGCTGAATTTCCTGATTTAGTAAAAATAACTCTTGATACTGAAGATGGTGAAATGTGGTTTGAATTACCTAAAAGTAGTTTAGTACTTAATTTCAAAAACCCGAATAAAAAGAGAAAATCTAGAGAGCTAACCCCGGAAGAAAAAGCTAAATTAGCTGAAAGATTAAAACGGGGCAGAGAAAAGAATAAAGCGTAGTTTACAAAAACTGCGCTTTTTTATATAATAGTATTGTAAAGGTGGTAATTTGTTATGAAAAACAAAGAAAAATTCGATTTAAGGAAAATTAATTGGTATGATATTTATGATAAGAAAACTGATACCAAGACCTTAAAGATTAGTTCAGATGGTAAGTTAGTTGGTAAGATTGTTTTTAAGAGTTCAATTTCAGAAGCTTTAATGAACTGGTTAGAAAAAGAATATAAGGAACTACCAAAGGAAGAACAAGTAGTTACTAAGAAAGAAAAAGAGAAGATTGTTCTGCCTGAAATACCAAATGCAAACAAAGTCTTAAAGAAGAGAGGTAGACCAAAAAAGAATAGCTAAATTAAATATATGCGTATGAGGTTTTTCTATGGAAACTAAAGATAAGGAAAGATTAAAAAAATTATTAAATAGCCCAGAATATCATGGAGTAAGAGAAGTAATAGATGCTGGTGAATGGGATAAACTTTGGGATAATTTATTTAATATGCCTGGTGCTAAAGATTTAACAAATGAACCTACTAGATGGCATGAATATTGGCCTGCAATGTTTATGACAATGTTCGCAGAATTAGGTATTGATTGTGGGTTAAAAGAAATTCCAGGTTATGCTTTTACTAGTTCTTCCATCGAATATATAAAAATTCCAGAAGGTGTTACCAGTATTGGTAAAAAAGCTTTTGAATTTTGTAATCAGTTATCTGATATTGAAATACCAAGAAGTGTTACTAAAATTGGTTATGATGCTTTTTATATCCCAGTAGATGCTGTTAAAAATACTGCTAGTAAGGTCTTAAGAAATATTATTTTACCTGAAAGATTTAATGATAGAGAAACACTTAGAAATATTGGTATTAAAGAAGATATAGATAGGTTGAGGTTTATTTAATGATGCTAGAGAAAGATAAACAAGAAGTAGCTGCACTTTGAAAATGGAGCGAATATATTAGAAATTTAGTTAAAGAAGAAGATTGAGATAAACTTTGAATAGCTTTGCGGACTTATGATACATTAAATGATAAACCTAAATATTTTTATGAATTAAGGTTTATATTAATGTTTCAGGAATTAGGTATTAAATACGATAAATAGGTTGGTAATATGAAAATAGAAAGATTAGATGAAGTTAGAGCAAATACCCATCAACAACATTTTGAAGACCTTGTTCTTTTTGGAGTTGAAGGTCTTAACGAATTAAATGATAAAATAGAAAAATTTGCTCAGACCTTAGAAGGTCAAGATGTTGGGTTAAATACCACAGTTAAAATTGATGGGGCACCTGCTGTATTCTGTTGGCATAAATTCCCTGGCTACCCAGACGATTCAATTTCATTAAAAGGTTTTGTTAATGGTGCTAAGAATGCTATTTCTTCTGTAGAAGATATTTACGCTAAGTATAATGATAGACCTTCAATGAGCGAAATGCTTGAGTTCTGTTTAGAAATAGCTAAACATATCCCAGCTGGTGAGTGCTGGCAAGGTGACTGTTTATTTGTAAGTAGTACTAAGAGTGAACAAGAAATTTTAGGTAAAGATTATATTACCTTCCAGCCTAATAAAATTGTTTATGCTTTCTCTGGAGATAATCCAGGTTATGAACAAGTAAAGAATGCTGATTTTGGTATAGCATTCCATACCATTTATAAAGGTACTCAAGATAATTTATCTCAAAGTTTTAGAGTTGACCCTACAAGAATAGATGTACCTAGTAATATTTATATAATGTCTCCAGCTCTTAATGCTTCAAATAAAAAAGAAGATTATAAATTAGATGAAATACTTGAACTGTATGATGAATTAAAAACAATAGAAGCATCACTTGAAAATGACCCAGCTTATGAAGAATTAGTAAATAACAAAGAATTCTTAACTTTCTGGCAGACCTTTGAAAATAAAACTTTAGCAGATAACAAAGCAACTAATATAAATCCTGATTTATTTATTGATGAATTACAGGAACACTTAGAAGATAGAATAGCTAAAGGTAGAGTATCAAAAGTTGGTGCTGTTAGATTAATTAATATTATTAATACTAAACAAAGTACTTTAACAAATATAGTTAAAGCCATTAATAAGGCTTCTGAAATTAAGATGCTTTTATGGGGCGGTTATAAAAATTCAAAAACAGATTATAATACTTTCTACAGGTCAAGAAGTAATGGTTATATTCCAGCAGGAATGGAGGGTATAGCTATGTCTGATTCAGACGGTAATATTGTTAAGATAGTAGATAGAAGTTCATTCTCTAATGTTAATAGAGACCCAGATTATATGTCAGGCTTTGAACATGAAAGTTTACAATTAGGAGAAGATATGCATGATAAAGGTGAAATAGTATTCGCTTTTGGTAGAATGAACCCGCCTACTAAAGGCCATGAAAAATTGATTAGATTTATGGGAGATATTTCAGCTGAAAATAAACCTAGAATTTATTTAAGTCATTCTCAAGATAAAAAGAGAAACCCATTATCTTATGAAGATAAAATAAAGTTTGTAAAGAAATTGGGTGAACCTGAGGTAGATGTAGTCGATTCAGATTTAAGAGAATTACTTTATATTGTAGTAGCTTTACAGCAAGAAGGTTTTTCAAAAATTACTTTAGTTTGTGGTAATGATAGGAGACAATCATTCTATGATTTATTGTTAAATTACAATGGTAAAATTTTAAAGAATGGTTCAATGTATAAATTTCCAGAAGAAAATATTGATGTAATTAGTGCAGGTGATAGAGACCCAGATTCTGATGACCCACTAATTAGGGCTTCAGCAACTAATATGAGGAAATATGCATCAAATAATGATTTTGAATCATTTAAAGAAAACTCACCTTTCGACGAACAGACTTCTAAAGAATTATTTACTAAAGTTAGAAAAGGATTATTATTAGAAAATATGAAGATTTTAAAAGAAAATAATGATGAATATGATAAATTTACACAAAAAAGATTTAGTGGGAAATCACTAGAAAATCTTTATGACGAATTACTCGGTGAGCTTACAGAAAAACCTGAGGAAGTTAAACAAGTTATAAATGTTATTCATGAATTGACTAATTCACTTGATGATAATGTACTTAAATCAGCACCGATGATAAAGGGAAAATTGAGAGAATTTGGTAAAGAAAAATTAGACAGTATGGTAACAGACTTATTAAAGGTCATGACCCCTAAAGATGCTGAATTAATACAAGAATATTCTATTAACCCAATAAAAATTGAAGAAGAGAAGAAAAATAGTTTTTATAATTACGGATTAAGTAAAAAATTAGTTGATGTAGCTATGAAAATGAAACCATTTAGAACTGGTGCTGGAGAAGTATTATTAACATTATTTGGTGGTAAAAAAGGTACAATAGGTGATATTAATATTAATGATACCGACTATGAAGTAAAAGAAACTACTAATTCAGCTGCTTTTGATAAAACTAATCCTGATAATATTGAAATAGATAAATTATTTAAAACCTTTAAAGAAATAAAAAATTTACCAATAAGATTGAGGGCTTCAAATTTAGCTGATATAAGTAGAGATACAATATTAAAACTGGCTGAAAGTGCAGATTTAACTAAAAATATAAAAGATAAATTAAACTCATTAAATTTTAATAATGGTGCTGAATTATTTAATATATTGGCAAAAGAGGCTGCCGTGAATGCTGCTAGAGGAGAAAATGGTACTTTTATAATTATAAAAGGTACAGACTTCGTCGCCTTGAAACCTGAAGCTTTAGTAGATAAACAAGATATAATTTTCGATACTACTGCTGGCGACCCTAATAGATGTTTTAAAGTTTATAATTTGAGATAATTAGTTTACAACTTAACCTCCGTAATATATAATATTATTATGGAGGTTTTATTATGAAGAAAGTAGCAAAGTTTGAGAAGATTAGTTTTTCTCAATTTAGTAGCTGTTTACCTTTATTTGAAAATTTTGACTATAATTCAATCAAGCTCCCATCTAGAGCTACATTAGGTTCTGCAGGCTATGACTTTTTCTTACCGTATGATATAATTATTAAACCTGGTCAGAATATACTAATTCCTACAGGAGTTAGATGTAAGCTAGATGAAGGCTACGTTCTACAGTTATACCCAAGGTCAGGCTTAGGATTTAAGTATGGATTACAGTTAATGAATACAGTAGGTATTATTGACTCAGATTATTATTATGCTTTAAATGAAGGTCATATTATGGCTAAGCTGGTTAATACTGGAGATAAAGAAGTTTATCTAGAAAAAGGTACAGCATTCATGCAAGGAATATTTACAGAGTTCTTTATTACCAAAGATGATTTTACAGAAGGAGTACGAGTAGGTGGTTTTGGTTCAACAACAAAATCAGACAACAAGTCAGGACTTGCAGCTAGTAATTCGTAAAGAGAAATTTGAAGAGTTTGAGAAACTTTTATTCTCTTTAGAAATTTATAATCTTAGTCCAGAGTTTGTAGGAAAGGAACTTACAGTATTTGTAGACTGTGGTATTTTTTGGGAAGAGTATCATTATAAAATAGTACAAGAAAAAGACTTCTACTATTTTACTACAATTTAGTGTATAGTATTTATGGTACTAAAATAACAAACTCAAGATAGGAATTGAGAACTTATAATCAGAAGGAGGTTTATAGGTATGCGTTATTATTCAGACACATTAAAGAAATTATTTGAAACAGAGGAAGAACTTAAGAAGGCTGAAATCGAATTCGAGGAAAAGCATGCATTAGAACTTAAGAAGAAAGAAGAAAGAGCTAATCGTGCTAAAGAAGTAGAGGAAGCTTATAAGAAGTACTTAGATTTAAGAGCAAAATTTGTAAAGGATTATGGTTCTTATCACATGACCATTACAGATAAAGACCTTAAGAATATTCCCATTTCATTACTAGACTTTTTCGATTTTTAAAATTAAAATAATTTAGTACCGGCATTTGAGAGTAGTAGTCTATATATGTAGATACACACAGTACAACTCTCGATAATACTTAGTACCTTTCTTCTCCTTTCCAAAGGTACTAACTCAAGGGGGATAATCTCCCCCTTTTAGTTTACTTTAAAGCAGAAAAATAGTATAATATATTTGATGAAAACATTGATGCAACAAAAGAAAGTTTGTTATGTTTGTGGTACAGATAGGGGTTTACACTATCACCATATTTTTTATGGTACTGCAAACAGAAAGAAATCTGATGAAGATGGTATGGGAATTTATCTCTGTGGTTATCACCACAACTTATCTGCAGACGGTATTCATTTTAATAGAAATTTAGATGATATGGTTAAACAGCAAGCAGAGAAAGTTTGGATAGAACACTACTGTGATAAAGACCTAGCTCCAGAAGAGAAGATAAATGCCTTTATAAAGAGGTATGGTACGAATTATTTAGAGGAGGAAGAACTTGGAAACTAACTTAGATAAAGCATTTGCTGAAATTTCAAAGAAATTTGGTAAAGGTGCAATAATGACTTTAGGTGATACAGAGCCTGTTAAGGATAATTTACTATCAACTGGTTCGTTATTAATTGATAAAGCCTTAGGTGGTGGAATTGGTTATGGAAGAATTACAGAAATCTATGGTGTAGAATCTTCAGGTAAGTCTACTTTGTGTTTGCACTTGGCTGCAGAATGTCAAAAGACAGGTGGTAAAGTAGCTTATGTTGATGCTGAAAATGCCTTAGATGTAGATTATGCTAAGAAGTTGGGGGTTAATACAGATGAATTAATTTTCACTCAGCCAACAACTGGAGAGCAGGCTTTAGAAATTGTTGACATTCTAGCACAAACAGGTGAAGTTAATCTTATTATTGTTGACTCCGTAGCAGCTTTAGTACCTCAGGCGGAATTAGAAGGTGAAATGACTGATATGACAATTGGTTTAGTAGCCAGAATGATGTCTAAAGCTATGAGAAAATTAACTGGTACCTTAAATGAAAAGAATTGTGCAGTTATTTTTATCAATCAGATTAGAGAAAAAATTAGTACAGGATTCTCTATGGGACCTTCAGAAACAACTACAGGTGGTAGAGCTTTAAAGTTCTTTGCTTCTCAAAGAATAGAATTAAGAAAGACTACAGCTATTAAAGAAGGCGAAGATGTTATTGGTAATAACATTAAGGTAAAGATAGTCAAAAATAAAATTCGGCCACCTATGAAGGTAGTCGAAGTACCATTAATTTTTGGTAAAGGTTTTAGTGCTGAAGATGAAGTTATTGATTTAGCTATTGATTATGATTTAATTCAGAAGTCAGGTGCTTGGTTTACAACTCATGATGGTCAGAGAATCCAAGGTAAAGCTAAGGTAAAAGAATATTATAATACAAATAAAGAACTTGGGGAAGAATTAAGAGCATTAGTTAAACAAAAATTAAAAGGTGAAGAATTAGAACCTGTGTACGAAATTGACCCAAATACTGGTGAAGTTATTATGTAATTTAAGAGTTAGTTTACAAACTAACTCTTTTTTATTATAATAATAATGTAAATAAAAGAGGTACTTAATATGAAAACAAGAGCAGAACTCCAGGCAGAAGAATCAAAAATTATGGACCAGTGGTTTGATGAATGGCACCAGAAAAGAGTCAATGGTGATAACTCATACCCAGACTGGTCATACGAAGATAAGATTGCTGAACTCAGAAGAGAATGGAGACAGTCATTAAAAGTTGGTGATAGAGTTCATATTTGTCATTATACAGATATTACTCCTGCTACTGTAGTTGCAAGAACTGCTAAATCTATTACTGTAAGATATGATAAGGCTCACTTAGATGATGAGTGGAAACCAGAATTTATCCCAGGTGGGTTTGGAGCTCATTGCACAAATGATTCTGACCAGATGGGTCATTGGGTAATTGAAGAAGATTTAGATGGTTCAACAGAAGTATTCCGTTGGTCAAAAAGATATAATAGGTATAAGAATAAGTCAGATGAGTTCTGTGAACCTGGCTGGATGAAGTATTATGACTACAACTTCTAGGAGGTCACAATGAATAAGAAAGACTATTATAGAATAATAAACATAATTATTTAAATAGGAGGAAAATATGAAATTAAATGAAGTTGTAAGTTCAAATATTAAAAAGATTGGTTATGATGGTACAGACTTAATTGTAGAATATAGGTCAGGAGTACAGTACAGATATAAGGGTGTTCCACAGGAATTATATGAGGGTTTATCTCAGGCAGAATCTAAAGGTAGATTTATGAATACCAACATAAAAGGTAAATATGAATACGAAAGAGTTTAAAACTCTTTTTTATTCTGAGTGTAAACTAAGTTAACATGTTGTGTGAACTCTGTTTACACGTGTGTGAACTAAGTTCACATAATAATATAGATATAGTATAGAATAATATAAATATAGTTATATGCGTAGTTTACACCCATTTTAAAGCTAAATTTAATATATTTATGTAGAGGCGAGCCGAAATGATAACTAGCGAAAATTACAGAGAAGTATACAACGAGTTAGTAGAAGATACAGATGACTTTACTTCAGAGTCTGGCGTTATAAAGTGTACTACTAAAAAGGCTTCAGATATTATAAGAGAAATTCTTGCTAATTATTATAACGTTATTGACTACGGTATTTCAGATATTGAAGATGTAGAAAATAATGTTTATATGATTATTTATAATGACCGCAATGATGAAGAAGAATTATCTTTTGAAGAAGAAGAATTTGATGAACCAGAAGAAGTAGAAGAAACTCCAGATGATATTGAATTTGAAGATGAAGAAGTAACTGAGTCTTTATCTTTGGTCGAAAATTATTTAACTGAAGATATAAATGAATGTAAATCATTTGTTTCAAAAGCTTTAAGTGAGCACCCAGAATTAAGGCAATTTATTAAGGAAGGTGCTTGGGAAGAGTTAAAAACAGAAGTATATAAATTATATCAAACAGATTATTATGAAGATATTAAGAACGAATCTGCTTGGGGTAAATTCTTAGAAGTATTTGATAAATCAGGAATAAACTATTCGATAGAAGAAATTCCTGAATACTGCTTTGTATGGTCAGATATTACTTCTTTCAGAATACCTGAAGGTACTAAGCGTATAAGAATGTGCGCTTTTAGCCACTGTAGAAATTTAACTTCAATAACAATTCCAGACAGTGTTGAAGATATTGATAACAGTGCTTTCTGGAGTTGTGTAAGTTTAACTGAAATTAAGCTACCAGCATCATTAAAAATTATTGGTATTGATACTTTTAGAAATTGTAAGAATTGGCAAGGTGATGTAGTAGTTCCAGATAGTTGTCATGCAGTAATGGACGGAGCATTTATGAAATGTGCTTCATTAAAGTCAGTTACGATACCAAAATCAGTAACTAATATCGGGCCTAATTGTTTTAAGGACTGTAATTTAGAAAAATTGGTTTTACCTGATAATAAATATAAATATAATCCGTGGGCAAAGAAAATTGGTATAAGTGGTATGCTAAAAAGAAAGATATTTATTGCTGAAGATTTAAATAAACCTTTAGTAGAAAAGATAGTTAAAAAAGGTTCTCAGTGACAAGTTCAGTCAGAAAAAGGTAGAAATATGGGAACATACAATACTAAAAAAGAAGCAGAGGAGAGGTTAAGACAAGTGGAATATTTTAAACATAAAAATGAGTCTGTTGATGATAATTTTAATTTACATCATTCTTTAACTGAAGACATACCTACATTCTGGGAATGGTTAGATAGCCAAGGCTTAGATGCTGACGTTATTGAAGAAAACCCAGACTTAGAAGAGTGGGCAAGACAACAGTATGATATTACTTTTAATTTAAAGCATGCTGAAGATTATGATTTATTAGATATAGATGTACCTGATGATTATGATGATTTTGATTTCTATCGCCACGAAGAAGAAGAACTACCAGGCTACCACTATGTTTGTTATTTTGATGATGACGATAAGGATGAAGATGACAGTGGCGATGCTGATACTTTAGAAAAAGCTATGGAAGTATGTGATAATCTTAGGGCAAGTAAGGGATACGATTGTTCAGAAATATTTGGACCTAAAGGTGATACAGTAGCTACTTTCTGGGAAGGTAAGTGGAATACCGATTATGGTGAATCATTTAATGAAGAAAATGAAAAGCATTTATATATTTGTGATGACTGCGGGTATGAAGTAGAATTAACAGATGATGAATATGATGGAATATGTCCTAATTGTCATGAACATCATGGGTTTTATAGAGTTGATGAATCATTAAATGAATCAGAAGAAGAAGAAGATAATTACTGGGATGGTGTAATAACTGATTTCGAACAAGGTCTTAAGAAGTTACCTAAGAAAAAATCATCAGCAGATGGTGGTTTAGAATTTACTTCTAATAAGAATCCCGCAGGTACACCAATTGGTAGTACTGTATGCGAAGACTTAGATGAAGAACCTTCTCTCGAATGTTTGAACTGTGGCGCTGATACCGAATGGTTAGGTACTCAGGGAGATTTAGAAGAATTTAAATGTCCAGAATGCGGTGAGTATTATTATCTTACTAAAGATGGTAGAGTAGTTGGTGAAGAAGCCTTTCAGGAATCATTAAACGAAAAATTAGTTAATGGTGCTTTTGATAACAAAACCTTTTCAAAAGTTCTGCGTAGTACGGAATTAATTAGTGATTTAGATGATGAAGAATTTTCAGATAAATTAGCTGAAATATTTACTGATGAACTTACTAGAATGAAGTCACCAGAATTACAAAATTGAGAAGATGGTTATTATGATGATTACGATGAAGTTTATGCATTATTAGATGGTGAAGGTAGAAAAACTGTAACAGATTTTATCTCTGATAATATAAAAATTAAAGGTAAAAGTTTTACAAAGAAAGACATTATTAATACCATATATGATGCAGCTAGTGATTCTAAAAGAATAGGTAAGGCTTTTGGTAGCGCTACTTTAGAATATAAAATAAATGATAATAATATTTATGTATTAGTTATTGCAGATAAAGATGACGGTACAATAAAAGTATATATTGGCAATAATACTACTAGAGAGTATAATCCTAGTGAGTATACTTTTGATTCTGTTGATAAAGCTATTAATCAAGCTCAAGCTTTAGCAGATAGTGCTAATAAAGCAGCAGGCATGCTTGGTGAATCATTAACTGAAGCAGTAGCTGTTAATCAGTGATTTATAGTTAAGACACCTAACGGTAGAATGAAAGATGGTAAGACTACTAAGTGGTATATTTCAGTTCAGAGAAATGGTGCTGGAGTAGAATATGATAATACTAACATTCCTACTGAAGTGACAACTTGGGGTGCGCATAATCAAAGAATAGTTAGAGTAGATAAGTCTAATATTATGGGTATCTTTGGTTCAAAAGATAAAGCTATTCAAGTTGCAAAATCAATCATTGAAGCTAATGATAATTTCTTCTCTGATTTAGATGAATCATTAACTGAAGCTCTTATTCGTAGAGATATGGACACTATTAAGCGGAAAGAATTAGAGAATGTTCCTATTGGTTCTGTTCTTAGAATAAAATTTAATGATAGGCCAACTAATACATGAATAGATGCTTATTTAAAAGTTAGTGGTGATGAATGAGCAGTAATAGATGACGATGGTGAAGTAGATTCAAGTTATATGGAGCAAGATTCACAGAATTTATATTGGTCATTAATGGACATCGATGAAATGACTGAATTTGAAATTGATACAGCCCCAAAGAGAAAGCGGGATTTAAATTTAACTGATGCTGTTATTGATTTCTATTATAATAATATAGAAAAGAAGTACAATAGATTTTGTAATATTTATGAAAAAGCATTTGAAAAAATACCTGAGTTAGATTTTACAGGGTTGATTCAGAATTATCCTTGTCTAGCTTCTAATGGTGATTCAAATACTAATGTATGTATTATTGCTGGTGATGATGAAAATTCATTATTTGAATTATATATTAAGTTATCAGATGGTAAATCGCTTATTACTAAATCAAGTGCAGATTTCTTCTTTGATGAAAATGGTATAAGTAATGAAACATATATTCAGGGTGATAAAGCTGATTTATCAGTAGCATTTAATAACAAGAAGGATGAAATTAGTAATTTAATCGACCCATTATTTGATGAAGCTTATGATAAATTATCTAAAGCAATTAAAAAAGCAGGGTTTAAATTAGGTGAATCTCTTACTGAAGAGGCACATGAAACTTTAAATCAGGCTATCTGAGATGAAAATAAGGAATTAAAACCTGAGGTTAAATCTAAGCTTGAGCTTATTGTAGATAAGTTTAAAGAACGGTTAAAAGAAGATGGCGTCGATATTGATATTGATGATGTAATTATTGTTGGAAGTAATGCTAACTACAATTACACAGATAAATCAGATATTGACCTCCATTTGGTAGCTGACTTAAGTTTGTACGAAGGTAAGGAAGATTTGGCTCAAGTAGTTTATAATGCCTATAGAAGATTATTTAATAATAAATTCGACCCTATGATTTACGGTCATGAAGTAGAACTTTATATAGAACCTAAGGAATAAAATTATGGCAAATATAAATAAAGATTTTGTAAGAGATTTTTTAGATTCTTCTCCAGAAATAAGAAAATATATTAATGAAGATAATTGGAAAGAATTTTGGAAGGCTGCTTCCAATTATAAAGCAGAAACTTATATTGAAACTAGTATTAATATCGTATCAGAGTTATTATTAACTTTTGGAGAACTTAATATCAATTGTCATACGACTGATATACCAAGTTATTCTTTTTATAAAAGAGATTTAGGTAATGTAGTATTACCACCTTGTATAAGAAATATAAATAATGATAGTTTTAGGTATGCTAATATTACTTCTATATCTCTTCCAGATATTTTAAAGGTTATAAGTTCACAAAGTTTTAATGGGTCAAGTTTACCTTCAATTAATATCCCTAGTTCTGTTAAAAATATCGATGAAAGAGCTTTTACAGATTGTTATAACTTATCAAAAGTAACGTTACATGAAGGTTTAGAAGAAATAAATTTTGCTGCTTTTTGGGGTTGTGCTCTTGATGAAATAATAATACCAGATAGCGTTGAGAGACTTGGTTTAAACTGTCTCGCTAATATTAATAAAGGAAAACCTTATATAATAAATCTCCCAGCTAAATGGAAAAGAAGATGGGCACGGGTAGAGCAAGCTGTTATTAATGGAGATAGAAGCGAATATAATATAGAAAAAACTAAAAATCAATGGAAATATATACCGAAGCCAGAATCTGACGCAAAAAATTATGGTGAGGCAACTATTATATTTTATTAAGAGGTACTTATGATAGATTACAAATTAAAAGAACTATTAATAAAAGCTAAGGCTACTGCCCCATGAGGTAGAGAATTTATTAAACGAGGTAAATTAGATTTACTTCTTTATAACTGGTGGTTTAATACTGAAGATGATATACATGAATATATAAGTATTCCAAAAACTTATGATGCATATAAAGTTGTTGATGCTTTATTAGAAGAAATTAATGCTGATTTAGGTACTGATTTTACTAATACAATAAAAGAAAATGATACTTCTAATTATTTAGTAGAATACAGCGGTTGGCCTTACGATGATACTGTATTTGTAATGTCAGATGAAAATTATTCTCATAAGTATTTAGGTATTGGTTTATTGTGGAAACCTGTAATTGGTTTTACAACACCAGATGAAGCTAATGCTTTTATAAAGAATTTACCTTTCGATGATTTATCTCAAGATTATTATTGTCGTGGTAGGGATATTCCAAATGAAAGTGATTTTAAAGTTGTCCTTATTACACCAGAAATGAGAGAAACAATAGGTACAATGGCAAAAGCTAATATTTATCATCATGGTAGTTTATTAGGTAAATATTTTATTCCTATTGATAGTATACGGTCAATACCAGATGACCATATTAAACGGATTTTTGAGTAGGTGATATTATGCAAGGTTTAGAAAGAGAAGATTTAAAAGATTTATTTAAAGAAATTCTTGGAACATATAGCGGTAGTGGAAATATTAATGATGCACTATATGAAATAAGAAATGGTAATTTCGCTAATGTTTTATATTATTGAATGACTCATACGGGTAATCATGGTTTTGTTAATTTAGATAGATTTAATATTAATTCAAGAGATGTAAATGAAATTATAAACTATATTAATTCAGAATTAGGTACAACTCTTACAAATAATGTTGCTGATGCTGATAAAGCTAAATATTGTATTTGTGCAAAATTATATAACCCTAAGTGGTCTCAGCCAGTAAAAAGGTATTTAAATTCAAAATATTGGCCATTCGATGGAGTTGAAATAACTGATAAAAAAACATGTCTTATTGGCTTCGAAACTGAAGCAGATGCACAAGATTGTTTAAATAAACTATCTTCTATTACATCTAGAAATACTTATAAAGATGCTGAATGAATAATAGAACCTATAAAGAGAAGTTGGACAGATTGTCACTATTTTATTAAAGCTAAAGTTAATTTACAAGGTAAAGGCAAAAATAATGTTTCTTTATTAGGTGAATACTATTTACCTTTAGATGTTCTGTGCAGAACTAATGATACAATGCAGAGTTATGAAGATACATTCGGAGAATTATTTAGATAAGGAGTTTAATTATGATAAATGAAGCTATGTCTAATGGTGTATATTCTTTATATAATGGTTGAATAAAGGAACCTATTAGAGATAATATTCCAGAAGTTGACTTAGAACCTGAGTTATCAGAATGGAAAGATAAAGCTAAAGCAGCTGGAGAATCTGATTCTATTGATGAGATTTCTAAGTTTATTGATGATATTTATGTATTAAGACAAGATTCAATTCTAAAAGATGGTGAATATGGTAAGGGCAACCTTATCTTTAAACAGCTTAGAAATGAAGGTATTCTTCAATGTTTAAAGGACCATAAAGTAGAATTGGAAAATAAAGAAATGAGTTTACCTGATAAGGGGGTTGAAGAAGTGGAAATTAAAAAGACAGTACCTGAAGAAGAACAGAAGCCAAAAGAAGAATGAGAGGAAAGTTTAAATGCTCTCAATGAAAAATGTATAAAAGAATACAAATTCTGGGCTAATGTCCCTGAAGATGCTAAATTAAATGAAGAAATGATAGACGATTGGGCTCTATCAAGAGTTAGCGTAAATAACAATTACGATTATAACGATTTAAAAAATCTATTACTTGGAGGAAAATAATGAAGGTAAAAAGAAACAAAAAGGTTATTAATGAGGCTTCTTTTAAGGATACGGTAGACCAGGAGTTGGCTAAAGAGGTCAGAACAGCTGAAGCTCAAATTGATAACGACCAGGTTGTTAGTGAAGAACAACCTAAAGGACAAATTGAAATTGCTCTTGACAGAGCTTTAAGTGTAGCAGAGAGACAGAAGAGAACTGGTGGTAAGAACTACACTAACATTATTCTTATTGGTGGTGCTGGTACTGGTAAGACTTCTGCAGTTCTTGACTGAGCTCAGCGGAATGGTATTAACTTAGTATTACAGAATACTTCAACTATGGACGAGTCTGACTTAACAGGTGTTGTTGCTAGAAGTCAGGAAGGTAACTCAACAGTTAAGTTACGTTCAGATGTATTACGTGGATTGGATAGACCTCGTTCAGTTTTATTCTTAGATGAGTACAACCGTGGTCGTAGTTCAGTTCGTGGTACATTATTAACATTAGTTAATGACCACTTAATTGATACAGGTACTGATGAAGAATCTAACGTTCCAGGTTTAACTGGTAAGTATGAATTAAAGAACATGTTATTCACTATCGCTTGTATTAACCCAGCATCTGGTGAATATACTACAGATGAACTTGACCCAGCTGAAATTTCTCGTTTCAGAAGAGTAGAAGTTAAGGTTGATAAGGGACACTTATTAAAGGTTTTAACTAATAAGTTAACTAAGATGGGTAATGCTGAAGGCAGTACTGATGAAGATAGAGAAATTATTGGTAAGCAGATTAACCTCTTAACAAAGTTATTATCTGACCCTAAGTTCCAGTTCGATAACGAAGAAGAGGAAAGAGAAGGCTATAGAAGATTTGGTAGAGATTATACACCATTATCACCAAGAAGCTTAACTAACCTTATTACTGCAACAGATGGTACTAAAGAAGACTTCTTAGATTTATATAATGACTATTGCAGCCCATTAAAGAAGACCTTAATGGCTAATATTTTGGCTGACTATGTAGATATAGACGATAAGGCAAATTCTGTATTTAAGAAGAAGACAGCACCAAAGGATAATGCATCATTAATTGACGATTTCTTAAACTCATTATAAAAAGGTAGGTAAAACTTATGGCAATGTCGAATTGGGATAAACGGGCTCAACAAGAAATAATTAAACAGCTTGGTAAACAGGGCTATAAGACTTACGGAGATTTATTTTCATTATATCATTTTAATGGTACTAGAAATCCTGGAGTTTTAGGTTATATGGACCCAACAACAGGTACTATTGTTGCTAATATTGATTTATCATTAGAAGAAGTGTGCGTAACTATAAGGCACGAAATACTCCATTATTACCTTGAACACACTTTAAGAATTGCTAAAAAGATTGCTGCAGAACATAATAGGCAACTTGGTAAAGATGTTTATAAGGGTGGAAAATTAGACCCTGAAAATGATAGCATTAAGGACCTTCTTCCTGAAATATTTAATGATATTACTAACTGGGCAGCTGACTTTGATATTTCTAATCAAGCATATACTGATAAGGATAAAAATATTATCAGAGGTATGAATGCTTTAGTTACTGAGGATTTTCATGAAGATTGGGTTAACCTTACAATGGAAGAGATGCTTGATAAATTAAGAACAGAAGGGTTACCTAAACCTAAGTTTATCTATGGTGCTTTAATGGCTCCTTCAATTTTTGTAAGTGGTAGGAGGGTTTATGGAAAACTCTAGAAGATTATTAGAAAAAAGAATCCACGGAAAATTTGATAGTTCAGGTAGATTTGTAAGTTTAGATGGTAGCCCAGTTGATTTTATAACTTCTAATATAGGTTCACAAAATAGTCCTAACTCTACCCCAAATGATGCAAGAGAAGCTACAGAAAATAAACCTTTATTAGGTGACTCTGATTATCAAAAAGGTGCTGGAGAATATGATGGTGATTTAAAGAAGCTTAAAGATGCCATTGATAATGGTGATATGGAAAGCGCCAAAGATGCTTTAGATAAAATTTCTGATAAATTAGGTAAAGAAGGTAAGAAAGAAGCTAAAGATGCTATTGATAAGGCCAAGGATATGCTTGACAAACTCAATAAAGGTCAGATGCCTTCAAAAGAAGATATAGATGATTTAGCAGATAAAGTAAGAAATATAACAGGTGACGACCCTGTTGGTGAAAACTCTACTGAAGATGGTGACTCTGGTGAAAGTGCTTCTGAAGAAGATGGCGATAGTAATTCATCAGATAGTTCTAATTCAAATAGTAATCAGCAATCAAATCAAAATAAGCAAGGTAGTGGAAAAGGTAAGCAAAGTAGCCAAGGACAACAAGGCGATGGCCAAGGGCAACAAGATGACCAGAATCAACAAGGTAGTGGTCAAGGACAACAAGGTGACCAAGATAGTCAAGGCCAGCAAAGTAGTCAAGGTAGCCAGGGTACACAAGGTAGTCAAAGTAAGCAAGGAAATCAAGGTCAACAAGGGCAAGGTGATGAAGATAATTCACCAATTGAAGAACCCGACCCAGATGTAATTTATGTAGACCTTAATACAAATTTCCGTTATAAATGGAATGGGAAGGAGTTTGAGAGGTTATAATGATAGATTTAAAAGAAGAATTAAATGTATACATTGATGATGATACCGGTGATGAGTATGTTTGAGATGGTTCAAAATTAATTTTAATTAAAAAGGGTAGTAAAGGTAACTTTGGTGACCGCGGTGATGATTGGCAGGGCCGGGCAGCAGAGGAAGCAGAAAGAAATAAAGAAGCTGCAGAAAATGGTACACTTGAAACTGCTGAAGAAGTAAATAATAGAATTCGGAGAATTAAGGATGCCCTTGATAATCCCGATTATGGTAAAAAATTAAAAGATGAAGCTGGTGCTGCTCGTCAAAAAGATGTTCAAAAAAGAGAACTAAGAGACCTTGAAAAGAAGGCAAAAATATTTAATAATAACCCTATTATTCAATTTGAAGGTAACCTTAATTCTTTCTTAAAGAAACAGATGAAAATGATGTCTGAACCTTCATATGCTCGGTTTAATAAGAAATATGATGGTACAGGTCTTATAAGAAAAGGTAATAGAAAACGTGAATCACCAGAAATACCTTATGTTCAAGTTTATTTCGACCGTTCTGGTTCTTGGGATGAAAGTAAGACAAAAGTAGGTAGAGATGCTTTAGCTACTTTAAATAAATATGTGAGAATGGGAAAACTTAAATTAGTTGTTTCTTACTTTAACAGTGTTGTATTTGATGACTATATTGAAGATGGTACAGATGGTACTTATGGTTCTCCTATTCTTGCTGACGTACAAGCTAAACAGCCAGACAATGTAATTGTTATGACTGATTCTGATATTACTGACTGTCAGGAACATGTAGAAGTTCCAGGTAAAGTTTGGTATTTATTCTCAGGCGGTGTTTCTGATAATATCAGAACTCACTTAACTGGTAAAATGGGTACTGAGAGTTACGAAATTAGACCAAGAGATGTTGAATTACTTAATTATGCAAAGGAAGATTTATAATGGATAAAATAATACTTGATAAAATAGCATTATCTGAAGTACTAGATATTCCTGGTATGAGATTAGCTATTAAGAATAATGATTTTGATGGGGCTTTTGGTCTGTGTAAACATGCTCAGCAAAGAGCTGTATTAGCTATGGGCTTAACTGGGGCAGGTATAGATTTCTTAAAGTATATGAAAGAAATTAGACCAGCAATGTTTAGATATGCTTCTACTATTACCAGTATTATTATCCCTGGTAATATTAAAAAAATTGGTGATTTTGCTTTCTTCGGTTCTTCATTACAAAGTGTACAGTTAGAACCTGGCGTAGAAGAAATTGGTGATGGTGCTTTTGCTCAAACAGATGTTAAAGAAATTAATTTACCTTCCAGTATTAAGAGTTTAGGTGAAATGAGTTTAGGTAAAGCAAAAGCTATTTGTGATTGGCCTAAAGAAGAAACTAAAGAAAAGGTGACCTCAGATGGTACTCTTGTTGTACCTACGATTAATGCAATGATTTCAGTATCTGGAGAAGTTATTAAATTGAGAGGCACAGAAATTGGTGATTATCAAATTTTAATATAAGGAGTAATTTATGGAAGAAGAAAAAATTATTGATGAAGCTTTACCTAAGGATTTAGCAAAAGCATATAAAAGAAGTGATATTTTAACACCAAGAGAAGGTGGAGACTCACAGACAGACTCTTTTGGTTATAAGGGGATTAACCGCGGTAGAAGTGGTGGGAGATTAACTGACTTTAGTGGTTCAGATTACAAGCAAATTACTCCTGAAGAAGCTATAAAGAGATATAAAGAAGGTACAAGCAGAAATCTTTATGCTATCTTAGGCGGTAAGTTAGTTAATGCTTACTGGATTGATAAAGATGGTTCTAAAATCAGACAGTATGATTATAAAGCTGAAAGAGATTATGAAACTGGTGCAGAACCTTTCCAAAAAGAGAATGGTAAAATTGGTAGAAATTCAACTGATTTAACTCCAAAGGAAATTTATAATAATGCAGATATTATTTATGAAGTAAATGAAGTTGATTTGGACCCTCAGATGCTTGCTGATAGAAGAATTAACCCTGAATCAAGGTATAGTACAACAAATACCAGAAATACAGCATTAGCTAGTAAATCATCTAAACCTCAGCCTGTTAAAGCAAAAGGTGTTATAGTTGAACCTGGTTTAGTTAGAGATTCTTGGTTTAGCTGGACCCCTAAAACTGCTGATGAGTGGTTTAAGGTATATAATGAGTATAAAGAAAACGAGTATTCCAGTGCCTGGCAAAGAGCTTATGGTAACTATATTTTAGCTAAAACAGGTGAAGATACTTGGTATGACCAGGAATCTGCTAATAAAATAAAGGACCGGAAAGCTAAATTAAGATACTGGGATGCTGCAGTTGCTTTAAGAGAACCTATTACTCGGGCTAAAAAGGCTTTAAAGGACTTAAAAGACCTTGAAGATATTAAAGATAGTGTTATGACTAGAAAGACTAATTTTACTAGCCCAGGTGAAAGACAGAGAAGAGAATCAGGAATTCAGGCTAATATTCAGTATTATAAGAGTAGATTACTTAGTTATTTAAGAAGTTTGGAAGAAGCTGAATTAGAATTAGACGACCTTGATGTTAGTGATGCTGCTAAGATTAAAGAGTACGATGATAAAATTAATGATATTATTGCTAAAATAGCTCCTATTAAACAGCAAATTGATGATATGAAGGCTGGTAAAACTGGTATGTTTGATGATACAGTATATTCAAAAGTTGTACCAGAAGGTTTAGATTTAACTAGACTTACTGAAAGATGTATGAATAAAATAACTTCATTAAAAAAGTTAAAAGAGGATAAATCTTTAGCTGAAGTTACAGATGAAGCAATGGGTATTGAACACGAAGACCCATTGGATAAAGAAGAAGAATAGTTTACTTAAGCTAAATTATTATATATAATAATTATATAAGGTAGGACATATTATGGATAAAATTGAAGCTTTAGCCGAATACTTCGGAATTGATTCTGACGAAATTGAAGATGCAGGTGATAACTATTTTAACACACCAGAAGGTGAGTTCAGAGTTTTCACTGGTGAAGAAGCAGATGAAATGGCAATGGAAGAAATCAAAAATATTTTTGATGATATTGGTTTAGATTCATTTAGTTCGAATTTTCAAGATTGGATACTCGATAATGCACTAGATGAAAGCGAAGTAGATAATTTTATTGATAATGAAATTGAGTACTTTGAAAATGAAGAAGAAGATGAAGACTTACTTTCTTATTTACATAGTCTTAATACATTAGAAGATAAAATTGGATATATTAAAGATTTATACGGAGATAGTGAGGACTTTAATAATTGGGCTTCAGATAAAATCGACATCGATGTGGTTGCTGAAGAAGTATTAAATCAAGATGGTAGAGGTCCAACTCTTGCTGCTTATGATGGTGAAGAATTAGAATTACCTGGAGATTATTTCCGGTATAAGATGAATAATTAGTGAGGTAGAAAATGATTATTAATGGTATTGATGTTACACCTATTTTATTGGGTATCTTGGAAGTAGTATTAGCTGTAGCTTTAACCTTAATTACTACTAAGGTTATTCCTTGAGTACACTCAAAGTTCGACCAGGAACAGTTAGAATTTATTAAGGAAATTGTTAAAATTGCAGTTAAAGCAGCTGAACAGTTATTCGATAAAGCACAAGGTGCTGAAAAGTTAGAATATGCTAAGCAGTTTGTAATCAATGCTCTTGTTGAAAAGGGTATTGTTATTGATGAAGATTTATTAAGAACCTATATTGAGGCTGCAGTATTAGAATTACATAAAGCATTGGAGGTTTAATTTATGGATAATCTTAAAAAGATAGATGCTTTCTTAAATACACCTTCTGATGATGAAATGGTTTATGGTGAATCATTAACTGAACAGGTTGAAGATGATGGTTTACCAATGGAAATTAGAATTCCTGCTTCAGAATTCCCAGAGTATGATGAATACTATGATGATGAAGATGGAGAATTATATACTGAATTAAATATCTATATTGAAGATAATTATGGTGCTAGCCCAGTAGATTTCCATTGGGTAATTACTCCAGAAGAAATTATCATTAGTGATATTAACTGGTCTGATGGTGAAGATATTGAGCCAGAAGTAGAAGAACAAGAAGTTGAATTCCCAGAAGATGATTTTGTCGAAGATTTAACTGAGGCAAAGTTAAAGAAAGATTTTTTAACAGATGAGAATTTAGCTAACTTCAAAATGGAAATTCAGGAAATTAAAGATAATCTTGATGACTTTGGCCCAGAAGGATTCTATGCCGTTCCTTATGAATCATTTAAAAGAGAATTCCCTATTTTCACAGAGAAAGTTATTGAATCATTCTTAAAGGAAATGGAAGATGATGGTGAAGGCGATTGGCAGGAAGGTACATTAATTTGGGATAACGACTGGCCTTGTTTATTAGAAGGTGCTGAAAAGTTACTCAATGGTAAAGGCTTCCAGTGGGAAAAGATTTATACAAAGCACTATAAACCTGCTAATGAATCATTAAATGAATCATCTAGTAGAAAAGATAATATAGACATTATTGAAAAAGAATTAGAAGCTGATTTTTATGGTTTAACTTTAGAAGATTATTATGAAGATGAAGATACTTTAATGATTAGCATACGTGACGCTATCGGAGAAATTTATGATATTTCTATTAAAAAGTCTGAATTAGACCAACCTGGAGGTCTTAGCTATATATTATTTAATGAATTGGATTTAGCTATTGAACGTGGAGATGTAACAGAAGATAGACCAGTTGATGAATCATTAAATGAGAATTATTTTTCAGACCTTAATGTAAAGCAGAAGAAAGCTTATATCCAAGAAATAATTGATGATGCGGTTGCTAAACTTCCAGCTCAATATAAAGGTAAAGTAAAATACCAGATAAGCGATAAGTATTTTGAAAAGAATGATAACGGTTGTTTAATTTATATGATGACAACTGGTATTAGTGAACAAGCGCCTTGGGAATTACAGAAACATGCTAGTGATTTCCCTGACATTTGTTTCTATGAGGAACCTGCTAATGTATTAGTTAAAGAATTCCAAAATAGACATTGGAAAAATAACGGTGTCAACTACGAAAAAGAACCTACTGGAAACAAGGTAACTCTTAAAACTAAAAATGAAGCTAAGGCTTTTAGAGAAATGCAAGTAGAAGCTGGCTGTTTCTTCTTCAATGGTGGTTGGGACACTGACGCCATAAATCAACATAACAATGAAAAAGCCGATGCTTGGGGCAAGAGAGATACTTCATACGATAAAAATAAGGCTGACAGACAAAGAGAAATAAATGATGCTAACCGCGGTGCAGATACTGACAATAACAGAAGAAGTGCTGCAAAAGACCCAGGTAATATTATGGCCAGACAGGATGCTGCTAGACAAGCAGAAATCAATGCTGCTAGTAGAAATGAATCATTAACTGAAGAAAAGTGGGGAAGACCTAAAAAAGTAGGACCTTACGAAGTATCTGTTCCAGTTGATTCTGTAAAGAGAATTGATAACATTATTAACAGTATGGAAGAAGATGACTTTGATTTACTTTTAGATACTGCTTATGATGCTTATGATGGTGATAAAGAAGCCAAGTCAGTAGTAAGACAGTTATTCAGAAAGTATAAACTTCCTATGTGGGCATTAGCTGCATTTGTAGAAAACTTTAGTGACCAGGATTTATTTAGAGAATCATTAACAGAATCTGCTGAAATAAATGGTGAAGCCACACCTGAACAAATTGAAAAATTCATTGAAGAAGCTGCTCAGGCACCTGATAAAATTAATTCTGAAAGTGCTATCACTTTTAAAGCTAATAACCGTGAAGTTACTCTTATTGCAAAGTATGGCGGTGGAATGGTAGTTATTAAGTGCGAAGAACCTCATATACGTAAGTGGTTATCTGATTATAATGTAAATATGTTAGCAGAAAAAGTAAATACACTTTTAGCTGGACAAACACCTGGATTTAAAGGTGATTGGGGAACAAGCCCGTGGGGCGGAGACCAAGGTCGCTGGAATGGGGTTAAGTAAAAAAGAGGGTAATACCTCTTTTTTTTTTAGTTTACTTATATCGAAATTAATAGTATAATAATAATGTATGGAAAAAGAACAATATTGGGTTGTTGCTAAGAATAAGGCAAACAGTAATAATTTAAACGACTTTGTTATAGTAGGTAAATACGATAGTCTGGATAAAGCTCAGGCCGTTTTGGATTCTGAAGAAATTAAAAAATATTTTGATGATTTAGATAGAGAATTAATTCTAATTTAGTTTACTTTTACTTATCCATGGTATATAATAATAATGTAAATAGGGAAGGGACAAATATGGATAAGTACTTCGAAAGATTGATAAACGAATCTGAGTCAGAATTAACTTCTTTGAATATACCTTTCTGTAAGCATATTCATTGGGGTACCATGCATAAGAAATCCGTCTGGGGTACTTGCAAGCAAATTGGCCCTAAGACCTATGAAATAAAAATTAACGAAGCTCTTTTTGAAACAAATAATGATAATAATATTAAAACTACTATCATTCATGAATTGCTTCACTCTTGTAAGAATTGTCATGGGCATACTGGTCAGTGGAAGGTATATGCTAACAAAGTAAATAAATATTTAGGTTATAATGTTAAGAGATGCACCCAGGCAAGCGACAAAGGGGTAGAAAATATTATCCCTTATAAATATAAAGTAGTATGTTCTGACTGTGGTAGAGAAACATACTATTCCAGGAATTGTCAAGCAATAAGAACAAAGTGCAAAGGTTATATATGTGCGACTTGTGGTTCTAAGAAATTGCTAGTATATGATAAATTAGGCAACTTATTATAGGGGGAATATAATTATATGGGAAACAATATATACAAAAAAGCATTAATAGTAGCAATATTATCTCGGCTATTAGTAATGTTACTCATAAATATCTTATTCTTATTTTTCCTTTAACCTTTTTTCAAAACTACGATGTTGATTCCAGTGATGTTTTCTAAGTTCATATAATCTACCTCCTATAGATTAACTGATTAGAGAAATTTAACCTTTCACATCTGTCTCAATTGTACCTCTTTACAAATTTCTCACAACACTCATGATACTGGAATCAAGAAAAAGTAAACTTTTCATAAGTTTACTTTTTTTTGTATTTTATATTAGCTAAATTTATTGTAATTTTACAATAATCGCGATTTACGTATACAAAGGAGATTGACATGTCAGAAAGAAAAAATTTATCAGAAGAATTTAAGATTGATGATACTCTTCATGCTGTTGCAGACCCTGTATTTGTAGAGGCTGCTAAGGAAGAAGAAGAGAAGAAAGACCAACTTAAAGATATTTCTAAAGAAGCTGAGAAGATAATCGATGAAATAAATAACCCTGATGAAAAGAAATTCAAGGTAAAAGGTTTATCTGAGAAGTTACATTTAGATGAAGAGCTTGATGATGATGAAATGTATGATTTAACACATGAACTTTACAAGGCTATTGAGGCTGTTTGCAGAAAATGGGCTAAGCATACATTTGCTGATTACGAAGATTTTGAACTTGCTATTGACCAAGCTGCAATGAGAGTAACTGAAGCATTACCAGACCTTTGGGAATCTTATAGTAAGACTAATAAGGGTAGAATCTTAGAGAGTTATGAACAACAGTTAGTTGCTCTTAAAGAACAAATCGACAGAGCAGTAGAAAAGAAAACATTAATGGAAGCTCATGATAAATTAGTATCTGCTTTCCATAATTTCAAGGCTATTTATAGAAGGAGATAATATGGATAATGATTTAATGAAGGATAGTATCAGGGCACAGCTTAACGAATTCATTAAGCAAACCTGGGATATTATCGGAAATTACCAAGCTGCTATCACTTCATTACAGACCTTATCTAATCAAGAAGAAATTATTCCTATTATTGAAGATATTATCAGTGATAATATGATTCACGTAGGTCAGCTTCAGAAGGCTTTGGAATTAGTTGTACCAGAAGTACTTAATAAAATTTCTGAAGGTGAAGAACAGGCTGAACTTACTTTAAGTGAAGAACCTGAGGAAGAATTAGAAGAAGTTGAAGTAGAAGTCCAAGAACCTGAGGTAGAAGAACAACTTCAGGAAGCTGTTTATACAGATAATATTCCTGATTATATGCATATTGCCAGTGTTGGTTTATATAGTTCTGGTAATGACCCTGAAGAACAGGCCAAGGAAGATGAACTTGGGCATTATGAAATTGATGTAGATAATAAAGTATTTACTAGAGTAAAAGGCAAATATTATTTAGGTAACTGAATGATTGAAAGTTTCCCTAGAGATACTATGGCTGAAGTTGATGCAACAGCTAATAAAATTATGTCTAACGGAGATTATAGAGAAGTCTCTAACGACGAATATTTACAGATTCAAAAAGATTGGGAAGAAAAGAACAGTTAGTTCTTTTAAGAGGTACAGGTATGGTGGATATTAAGGAAATTACAGTTGGTGATATTGTTACTATTTTGGCTGTAATTGCTTCTCTTTATGCTTTTTACAAAATGATTAAGGAATTAAGAAAGCCTAGAGAAGAAAAGGACAAGAAAATTGAGAACGATTTAGCTGACCACAAGAAAGCTCTAGACAAGCACGAGGGAATATTAGAAGAACATACTGTTAAGTTAGATAAAATTGATACTACAGTAACATCTATTTCTGGTAACTTAAAAGAGTCTTCTGAGTATACTAAGAATGCAGACGAACTCATCAAAACTGCATTGTGCTCAATGCAACGTCAATCACTTTTAAACGAGTGCGAGAAATATTTAAAGAGAGGGTTCGCTACTTTAGAACAGAAGCAAACATTATCAGGTCAGTATGAATCTTATCACAACTTAGGTGGAAATAGCTTTATAACAAATATTTATGAACAGGTAATGAAATTACCAGTATCAAAAGACGGTGATAAGTAATGGCTGAATATCTTGTAAAAAAAGATAATGTTATTTCTATGATTCGCGGAGACACTTTTAGTTTTAAAGTGCGCTTAAATAATGAATTATATGATAACTTAACTAGTTACGAAATGGAGCCAGGTGATGTATTATATTTTAGTTTAATGAAGCCAAATAGTACCTTTGAAGATTCCATTTTAATTAAAGAATATACTAGTGATTTTGTTAATAGTAGAGGTAATGTTATAGTTACTTTAACTCCAGATGATACAGAATTATTACCTCCAGGTACTTATTATTATACAGTTAAATTAGAAAAGGCTGCAACTAGCGAACAGCCTATTCAAGTATATACGGTAATTCAAAAAACTAAATTTCTCATTGTAGATTAAGAGGTGAATATATGGGAGCTACAACAACGCCTGCAACAGAAGGGTCATTTTATACAAGTACAAAAGGTGGTACACAAACTAGAGGTACCGACCCTGCTTATTGGCCAATTACTAGCGAAAACCCTTATTCTGTAATTTATTCTCAATATAGATTTCATTGGTGGGTAGATGAGAATAATGATTCTTTATACCCTACAGAAAGTAAAAGTAAAATTTGGTTTATAATTCAGCCAGTGACTTGGGTAGGAGTTGCTGGTTATAACTATTGTAGAGGTTGCAGATATAATTCTGTTTTAAATATTACTTATAATGGTACTACAGAAAATAAGTGACCTTGAACAAATGGTACTTGTAAAGGTTATGCTGGTACTTCAGGTCCTACTACTGTTGGTACAACCGGTAGATATTGGTATTATGAGTATAATAAAACTACTTATGGTTCACCAAACTGGTATAAGAGTTTTATAGTATTGGACCACACTAAAGGAAATCAATTTAAAGTTGATTTTAATATTAATGAAGGTGGGGCTTTTAAACAAAATAGTTCATGGACCTTCACAGTTACAGAACCTATCAGGGACCGTGTAATTTATGTAAAAGATAATGGTACTTGGAAACAAGGAGTACCGTATGTTAAAAAAGATGGTCAATGGGTTCAAAATAAAGAAATTTATGTAAAAGATGGTTCATGGAAGAAAGTTACTACTATAAAGAGTTAAGAGGTATAATATGGTAACAATTAAGGATAATAATATTACTATGACTAGGGGCGACTCTTTAAACCTTAAAGTTGCCATTATCAAAAATAAAATAGTTGATAGTAAAATTAAAGGTAAAATACCTGATAGCAGAGAATTTCTTACTTCAGAAGAATTAGATGAAATGGGTGCTCAGATATATTTTAACATGAGCAGATATTACCCAGGTCAAATAGATTATAAACTTATTATTAATAATAAACGTATTCCTACTCAGACTATGGCTTTAAGGTTAGACCCTAGCGATACAAAAGAAGTACCTTTAGGTATTTATAATTATGATATAAGCATTCATTACCCTCAAGAAGATTCATCTGAGGAAAAAATCGATACTTTTATTTCAGGCCAACTCCAGTTAGTAGGTGAGTGTAATGGTATTGAAGGTATCGTAAATGATTATCGAAATGGAGTTAATACAATTTAATGGCTATTTCCAATAGAATAAATAAATCAGAATTAACTGGTTATTTACTAGATGAAAGATTAACCGCTTCTGGCACAATTGCTAGTGATACACTAGGTGCAGGCGGAGTTCTTTCTGTTGGCGAAAGAGGTATTGATGGTTATTCTCCAGAAGTTACAATAGAAAAAGTAACAAGTTCTGAAGGTTTATCCGGCTATTTAATTAACATTACTGATTATGACCACCCAAAAGAAGCAGGTGGCCAAGATTTCTATGTCTGAGATGGTAATGGAATATCTGATATTTATTTAAATTCAGAAAATTGTTTAGTAATAATAATGGAAGATGGTACTGTATATACAACGCCTTCCATTAAAGGTGAAAAGGGAGATAAGGGAGACAAAGGTGATAAGGGCGATACAGGTCCTTATTATATTCCAGAAGTAAGTTCTGAAGGTATTATTTCATGAACTGCTACTGATGATAAATTACCTGTCCCAGAACCTAGAGATATTACTGGTCCGAAAGGTGATAAGGGTGATATAGGTCCAACAGGACCACAAGGTGAAACTGGAGATTATTATCAGCCACATATTGATGATGATGGTAATATAATTTGGTATAAAACATCTGCTTCTTCATGGAGCCCATCACAAATACCTGAAGAAGGTCCAATTAATATTAAAGGTGATTTCTATGCTCCTGCAGTAGTTGGTTCTGGTGATAATAAAAGAATAGTTTGGTATAGATATTCTTCAACAGATAATCCTACACCATCTGATGTTCCTTTAGCTAATTTAAAAGGTGATACAGGACCTTATTATGAACCTTACCTTAATTCTGAAGGTAACTTAATCTTTGTTCCTTCTTCTAGTGAACTTGAAACATTAAATGTTGGTAATGTTATTGGCCCACAAGGAGAAAAAGGAGATAAAGGTGATAAAGGAGATAAAGGTGATACTGGACCTCATTATACACCATCAGTTGATTCAGAAGGTAATCTTTCATGAACTAACAATGGAAATTTACCTAACCCAGAAACAGTAAATATTACTGGGCCTCAAGGTGAACAGGGTATTCAAGGACCTCAAGGTATACAAGGTGAACAAGGTCCTATTGGACCACAAGGTCCTGTTGGAAGTACAATTACTTCTATTGAACCTGTTGAATCGAGTGAGTCTGGCGAATGATTCCAGCCATACGGTACTAACCCAGATTCTTCTGAGATAGTACCTATTGGTCCACCATTTGAATTTAGTTTAGGTACTATTATTTGAGATTGTGGTACTTCAACTGAGGTTATGCCACCTGAGTGGCCTGAAGGAGAAGTTTAATGATAAATAAATTAGATACTAGAATTAAACTAAAAAGAGATACTTGCCTTAACTGGAGTAATAAATCTACTTTTATTCCACTATCAGGTGAAATAATTATCTATACTGATTATACTCCAGATTATTTATTAAATGAACAAGGCAGATATGTTTTAGATTCTGAAGGTAATAAGATTCCTAAAACAAATGATAAAGGGGAAATTAAATATATCCCAGGTATTAAAATTGGTGATGGTAAAGCTTACCTTAGTGATTTACCTTTCGTTGATGAAGATACTAGATATATTTTAAATAAACATATTCGGGACTATGATTTACACCTACGTTTAGGTGAGCGACCGTTTTGGGATAACAAAATAGATGTTATCGACGGCTTCTATGATGGTCAAGACTATGAATGAGAAGATAGTGAAGGACAAGGCAACCTTCTAAATGAAATGCTAGTTCTTACCAGAGAAGACTGGTTATATGAATTAGACAGAGAAAGAGTTAAACGAGCAAATGAGGTTTAAAGGGGAGAGATAATATATGCCAGAAATTAGTAAAATAAAGTTACCTTCCGGTAATGTGTATGACATAAAGGACGCAGTCGCCAGACAGATGATTTCTGGAGGTGTTTCCTTCATTGTCGCCTGAGATGGTACAAGCACTCCAGTTCCAGCTAATATTCCTGCTGGTGTAGTAGTTAATTATAACGGTACACAAGTAATAGGTACATTAGATGCAGATGATGCACAAGCTGGTGCTTTCTATTTAGTTAAATCATCAACAGTAACTAGTGAAGGTCCTCTTGATGTATACGATGAGTATGTCCCAGTTGGTACCGATGGTTCAAAATCTTGGGAAAAGATTGGTGATACTCAGGTTGATTTAAGCAACGTAGTTACAGATGTTGAATTAAATAAATCAACAGTCAATGTAATGGGTACATCAGCTAGTTTAACTACTACAAAAATTAAGGCTACTGCTACAGGCGGTTCAACTAGCTGGAATAATAAGGATGAAACTACGGTAGTTACTGGCTGAGATGGTAAAGATGAAACTACAGTAGTTACAGGTTTAAGTAATACCAACGTTAAGGCTACTGCTTCAGGTGGTGGTGCTTCTTGGAATAGTAAAGACCAAAAAGCTGCCGTAACTGGCTTTGATAGTAAAGACCAAAAAGCTGCAGTTACGGGTTATACTCCAGATACTACTACATTAAGTACAGCTGATTTTGTAACTTCAGTTACAGCTACTTCAGATAAAAAATTAGTTACAACTACTGTTACTGGTGTACAATCAAGTACAACTTCAGTTACTGGTGTACAATCGACTACAACTACTGCTTCAAAAGCAAGTGCTGCTTCGGCTTCTTCAGTAAGTAGAGCTTCACAAACTACTGCAGATGGTACTGATACAAGAATGGATGCTAATGCTAGTGTATTACCGGCAGATGAATCTTCTGCTCCTTCTCCTAATGATTATATTTTAAGAAGAATCGGTGTTGCTGATGAAGTATTAATTATCGGTTCTGTTGAATTAGATACACAAACAACCTATAGTGTAAGTAGTTTAAGTACTGTTAACTTCTCAGATGTAACAGTGCCTATTAAAGCTACTTCAGCTACAACTGTTCCTATTAAAGCTACTTCAGCCACAACAGTTGCTACTGGTGCAACAGATGCAACTGGTACTGGTTCGTCTATAGTTACTGGTGTTGATGTTGGCTCTAGTGCTCCAGCTTTAGTATTACCTAATAGTGAAGATTCAATTACTGTGGTTACTGATTTAGGTACTCCTTCAACAGCAAATGTTGTTGGTGCTAGCGCTACCTTTACTACAGCTAATGTCATTGGTGCTAATTCAACCTTTACTAATACTCAACCTACAGTAGCTTTGGCAACAGGTGCTACAGCTGGAACTGGAGTAGTAAGCTTAACTTACCAAGCAAGTGGTACAGATACTGTTGTTGGTACTGATGCTACATTTACAACTGATAAAGTTATTGGCTCAGATGCTACATTCACAGCTACTCAACCTACAATTACAGTTGCAAGTGGTTCTTCAGGTGATGTTACAGTTGCTACAGGTGCTTGGACTAGTAGAGATTCTAAGACAGTACTTGATAATAATACTTCAATTACAGTTACTAAAGGCAACGAATAAAAATTTGAATTGAGGCTAAGCCTCTAAATTAAGGAGGTACTATATGCCTGATACACCTACAACTGCTGGAGAAATTTCACAAGTTAAATTACCTAGTGGTGATGTATATAACATTAAAGATAACGTTAGTGGTTATCCTATAATTTTAATGGCTGATGAAGGTAGTGATGGTAGAGTTTTTACAATGGTAATTACCGGTGAAGCTACTAATGCTGATGAGGAGTACTACTAATGCCTGATATCGTATATACTCGTGAAATAAACTACGAAGATATAGCTGATGCTATAAGAGCTAAAAATGGTTCAAATACTGTATACCAACCGGGCCAGATGGCTAATGCCATTCTGGCTTTACCAGCAGGTCAAACTGTTATTAATAATCAGGACAAGACAGTTACACCTACAAAATCTTCTCAAAATGTAACTTATGACACTGGTTATACTGGCCTTGGTACTGTAACAGTAAATGCTATACCTTCTAGTTATATTATTCCAGAAGGTACATTAAATATTACTTCAAATAATACTTATGATGTAACACAATATGCTAGTGCTTATGTTGCTGTACCTACTGGTTCAACTATAAATAATCAAGATAAAGATGTAACTCCAACCGAAAGCGAACAAGAAATAACTTATGATACTGGTTACACAGGTTTGGGAACTGTAACAGTAGGAGCAATTTCTAGTACTTATGTTGGTAGCGGAATTACTCAAAGAAGTTCTACTGATTTAAGTGCTTCAGGTGCTACAGTTACTGTCCCTGCAGGTTATTATTCAACTCAAGCTACCAAGTCAGTTACTTCAGGTTCTGCTGGTACTCCAACTGCATCAAAGGGAACTGTAAGTAATCATTCTATTTCAGTTACTCCTTCAGTTACAAATACAACTGGTTATATAACTGGTGGTACAAAAACAGGTACAGCAGTTACTGTTAGTGCTAGTGAATTAGTAAGTGGTAAAAAGGAAATCACTGCTAATGGTGATAATATTGATGTTACCAACTATGCTACAGTTAAAGTAGCTATTAGTGGTAACGTACCAGTTATTGATACATTATCAGTTACACCTACTGAAAGTGAACAGACTTTTAATAGTTCTAGTGTTGATGGTTATAAACCTGTTGTAGTTGGTGCTATTTCAAGTACATACGTTGGCTCAGGAATTACTCAAAGGTCAAGTACAGATTTATCAGCAAGTGGAGCTACCGTAACAGTGCCTGCTGGATATTATTCAACACAGGCAAGTAAAGCTGTATCAAGTGGTTCTGCAACTGGACCATCAAGTTTAAGTGCTTCTAGTGCAACAGTTACAACTGGAACAAATACAATTACATTAACAAAAACTGGAGTAACAACTACTCCAACTGTAAGCGCTGGCTATGTATCAAGTGCAACTTCTAGTACCGCAACTGTTGCATTAACTGCTTCAGTTACCACAAAAGGTGCTACAACATATACACCTGGAACTACAGACCAGACAATTTCATCTGGTACTTATTTAACAGGTACACAAACAATTTCTGGAGACTCTGATTTAGTAGCTGGAAATATTAAACAAGGTATTACTATTTTTGGTGTTGAAGGAACATATTCAGGAGCATCAATTAATAATCAGGCTAAATCATTTACGCCAGATGAAACAGGAGCAGAGATTACTCCAGACACTGGCTATACAGGATTAAGCAAGGTTACAGTTGCTGCTATTTCATCAACTTATGTAGGTAGTGGTATCGATAGAAGAAGCAGTACTGATGTTTCTGGTGCTACCTGGTCTTATTATACTAATGGTACTTATCATTATATATCACATAATGTAGCGGTTCCAAAGGGTTATTATTCTACTAATGTTTCTACAAGTTTTGACCAGATAATTGCTGAAATTACAAATTTACCAAAAAAAGCAGCAGCAACTTATACTCCAACAACAACTGCACAAACAATTTCGGCTAATCAGTGGTTAACTGGTGCACAGACTATTGAAGGTGATGCAGATTTAGTTGCCGGTAATATTAAATCAGGTATAACAATTTTTGGAGTAGAAGGTACTTATTCTGGTGCTTCTATAAATAATCAAAATAAAACAGTAACTCCTTTAACTAGCGAACAGGAAATTACTGCTGACAGTGGTTATACAGGATTAGGCACAGTTACAGTTGAGGCTATGCCTTCAGGTTCTGCTACAGGCCCTTCAAGCTTAACAGGTTCTAGTGCTACTATTAGTACTGGGACTAATACAATAACACTCACAAAAACAGGAGTTACTACAACTCCTACCGTTTCTGCTGGTTACGTAGCAAGTGCTACAGCTAGTACTGCAACGGTAGCATTAACAGCAAGTGTTACTGTTGACCCTACTCCTACAGCAAGTGGAGATACGGTAACTATTCCGGCTGGCTATTATTCAGCGCAGACTACGAAGAGTGTAAGTAGTATGAGTTTACCAAGCTCAGCTTCGTCTACCAGTTCTGGTACATCTAAAGCTACAATAACTCCAAGTACATCTGCACAATACTTAAATATTCCTACCGGGTATAATTCAACTGCCCAGTATTATACAATTAGTGCAATGAATTCTATGACCTTACCTAGTTCAACTAGTTCTACTAGTTCAGGTACTTCTAAGGCTACAATTGCTCCTAGCACTTCAACTCAATATTTAAATATTCCTACTGGTTATAACAGTACAGCTCAGTACTATACAATCAGTGCAATGACAACTATGACCTTACCTACTTCTGCTGCAGCAAGTGCAACAAGTGGGTATACTTCAAAGGCTACAATATCTAGGTCAACTTCTGACCAATATATTAATATCCCAACTGGTTATAACTCAGCTGGTGCTTATTATAAAATAAGTGCTGTAGCAAATGGTTCAGCTACAGGTCCTTCTAGTATTTCACAATCAAGCGCTACTGTAACTACTGGAACAAATACAATTACTCTTACTAAGACAAGTGTTGATACAACGCCTACAGTAAGTGCAGGTTATGTTTCTAGTGCTACGGCTTCAACTGCTACTGTTAGTTTAACCGCTAGTGTTACAACAAAGGCTTCAGCTACAATTACTCCAGGTACTTCTGACCAAACAATTAGTGCTGGTACATATTTAACTGGTAATCAGGTAATCAGTGGTGATTCAGATTTAGTAGCCGGAAATATTAAATCTGGTGTACAAATCTTTGGTGTAACTGGTTCATATACAGGCCTTGATACTTCAGATGCTACCGCTACGGCAGGAGATATTATTAGTGGTTTAACTGCTTATGCAGACGGAAGAAAATTGGAAGGTTCATTAATTGTACAAAAATACTACACTGGTTCAACAGTTCCATCAGGTTCACTTGGTAATAATGGTGATATTTATTTCCAGAGCTAGGAGGTTAATTAATGGCAAATATTAGATTAATTCCTAGTGCTTATAGTTCGAGTAACTCTAGCTACGCTACTGTATATAGTGGTGAAGCTAATATGTACAATAACACCGACCATACTTCTAACTATGCTTCTTTAAGAGGTAGAAATAACAGTACTACTACTGCTTATTATATTTTCTTAAGAGGGTTTAACTTTGATGATGTTCCATCTAATGCTACAGTAACAAGCTTTGAAGTAAAAATAAGATGTTATAAAAACTCTTATCAGAGAACTGGTGATAACTACAGATTAAGATTAGCTAGTACAACAAATATTAATAATGTTATTGCTAACTCAATAACAAGTACAGAAATTAGTACTACAGCTAATACTATTACCATTCCTACTGGTGATTTAACTTGGAGTACTTTAAAGAGTTATGGTGATAACTTCTCTATTGTAATTCCATTATCATCAACTTCAAGTAGCAGACCTTATATTTATGTATATGGTGCTGAAATAAATGTTACTTATTCGACATTACCTACTTATGAAGTTACGGCCACCTCTAGTGTTGCTGGAGTTACCGTTAGCCCAGCTTCACAAGAAGTTGTTCAAGGTGATTCTGCTGAAATCATTATTAATACAAGCGATATTAGTGATTATGTTTTAACAGATAATAACACTGATGTTACTTCTAGTGCAGTATATCACCACGATACTGGCGGTTCTCATACAGAAGATAATGTACTCGGTACTTATACATTAGTTAGTGGTTCATTTAATGGTTCTGGTGGTACATATTTCCAAGGAATAGTTGGTAAGGGGTATGATGGTACTCAAACAACTTCTAACTATTATTCTGGTGGTAACAGAACAATAGCAGTATTCACTTATGATGTATCATTTGATAATATCCCTAGTAATGCTACTATTACAAGTTGTTATGCTAGAGTAAATGGCCATGCTGAGTCAACCTCACAATCTTCTGAATATATGTGTGCTCAGATTAGGTCAGGGAGTACTGAATTATCTTCTGAGTTAAACTTTAAATCTATTGGTACTTCAAATAGTACGCAAACAATAACTTGTACAACAACGCCTACATTAGCTCAATTAGCAAATTTACAATTATATTGTAGATTAGGTTACTATGGCGGCGCTATTAACGGTGCTACTGTTTATGTAGAATATACTACTCCTGCTAGTTATTATTATACTTATACTATTGCTAGTGTTACTACTACTCATACGGTAGTATTAAGTGAATCTTCAGGTCCATATATTCCAGACCCAGAAGACCCTACAAAAACTTACTATTCATTAACTATTTCAAGTATTAATGCTGAAACATCCATTGGCAGTGAAGTGGTTACCGGTACGACAAGAGTTGAAGAAGGAACAGATGCTACAATTACAATAACCCCTTCTGACCCACTATTAACTCTTGCTCTTGATAATGGTGTTGATATTACTAATCAGTTAGTAAGTCATATGCCTACTAATACATATACAGTAACAACACAGAAATCAGGAGCAAGTTATGGATTCCCCTTAAATAGTACTACTGGTTATTATACTTCTAATAATAACGGTCAATCAAATAGTGCTGCAGTATGTACTGTAAACTTTAATTTTGAAACATCTTGCTTGGTTACTATTTCATATATTAACTATGCTGAGGCTACATACGACTATGGTATATTTAGCCAGATAGATGGTTCATTAGGTACAACTTATACTGCTGACTCAGGTGCTTATCATACTTGTAGTGCTTCTAGTGATAATACCTCAGCAGTACAAACACTAACTTATACTATTCCAGCTGGTACTCATACTATAGATATTAAATATAGAAAAGACCAAGCAACTAATAGTAATAATGATAATCTCCAGTGGAAGATTACTAGTATTGAACCTACAACCGGTGCAGGTTATTATGAATATACCATAAATGATATTGATGCTAAACACAGTTTAATATTTGTTTTTGGTGATGTTACCTACTATTTTATAACTTCAGTTGCTGCTGGTGAAGGTAGAATATTCCCTGATGGTCAACAAGTTGTATTACCAGGTGATAATTATAGAATAAATATTGTACCAGATAATTATCAGGCAACTGTAACAATGACTGATAATGGTACAAATGTTACCTCACAGCTTGATGCTGAAACAGGTCAAGATAAACAGGGCAATACAGTTACAAGTTATAAATATTCATTATCAAATATCCAGGCAGCTCACAATTTAGTAATTTCTATTGGTGGAGCTAGTGCTAAAATTTATTTAAAGGTCAATGGTTCTTGGGTACAATACTCAAAAGTATATGTTAAAATAAATGGTTCTTGAGTTGAACAAGCAGACCCTAACTCTGTATTAAATACTCAGGCAAATTATGTTAAAGCAAATTAAGGAGTGATAGTCTATGCCACAATCATCTGAAACAAATCCTCAGGTAGCACATGTACAACATAATGGTACTATCTATGATATTTTAGATACTGCTCATGAAACATTGACTGTGCAGGAAATAACTTTAGGTCAAAATACCGAATCTAAATTTATTACTGCTCAAGTTTTGAGTAGTGTTTTAGGTTCAGCAGGTACTGTTACAGATGTTCAAGTAAATGGTAATACAGTAGTTGCTGGTGGTGTTGGTAATATTAATACTAAGACTGCTTATAATGCTAGTAGTAATAAAATTGTTACAGAAACAGATATTGCCAACTTTATTACAGGTGGTTCTAACTCATCATCTGCTGTAACTATAACTCCGACTACAACAAGTGTTTATTCAATTACTGGTTTAGGTTCTACCCCTTCTTTATCATTTGCTAAAGATACTACAGATACTAAACAATTAAATATTACTTGGAGTGCTGGTTCAACCCCTTCAAGAGAACAGGTAAATAACTTATGGAATGGTTATTCATCTGCTACTGCTGGAGCACAATCATTTACTGGCACTAATAATATTCAAAGTGTAGGAGGTAATACATTCTAATGACAGACCCTGCTTATTTAGTTACAGATTCTCAACTTACTAGTATTGCCTCAGCCATAAGAAGTAAAAATGGTGAGTCAGCACTTTATACAGTTGATGAAATGCCTTCTAAAATACTTGCAATTTCCGGTGGAGGTGGAGTTACCCCTACTGGAACTTTGAGTATTAGCGCAAATGGTACATATAA
>Ga0265299_10000300_pt1 | contig 63501 bp, 41 predicted proteins | sample AusTroGonzalo_MG_4_FD_193485 | JGI IMG/M metagenome (GOLD analysis project Ga0265299, IMG submission 193485) | Bovine rumen microbial communities from tropical cattle in Woodstock, Queensland, Australia - Gonzalo_02 | ecosystem: Host-associated > Mammals > Digestive system > Stomach > Rumen ...
TCGATGCTGCCGGTCTTCATGAAGCATGCGGCTGGCGGGCGGCGCGTGCTTGTGCTGACCGCGACTTCCGGCGACACTGGTTCTGCCGCGATGCAGGGCTTCGCCGGCGTCGATGGAACGGAGATTGTCGTCTTCTATCCGGCGACGGGCACGTCCAAGATACAGCGCCTCCAGATGACTACGCCGCCGGACGCGAACGTCCATGCAGTTGGCATACGCGGCAATTTCGACGACGCACAGGCCGCCGTGAAACGAATCTTCGCCGATCCTGCGATGAACGCGGAGGCGGCGTCTCACGACATAACGCTTTCGTCGGCGAACTCGATCAACACCGGTCGTCTCGTTCCCCAGATCGCGTACTACGTCTTGGCCGGATGGAAACTTTGTGCCCGTTCCCCGTTCCCCGTTTCCCGTTCCCCGCAATTTGACGTGGTCGTGCCAAGCGGCAACTTCGGCAACATTCTCGCCGCATACTACGCGAAGCTTCTTGGCGCTCCGATACGCAAGCTCGTCGTCGCGTCGAACGTGAACGACGTCCTTGCTCGCTTCACTGCGACAGGAGTGTACGATCCGGGAGAAAAGTTCACCGTCACCAACTCGCCGTCGATGGACATACGCAAGAGCTCCAACGTGGAGCGTCTTCTCTGGATGGTCTCCGGCGGGCTTGACGGTGACGTCGAGGGCGCTTGCGCCGAGACGTCGCGGATGATGAACGACCTTGAGAAGATCGGCCGCTACGAACTTTCCGCGAAGGCGAAGGAACTGTTTTTCGCAGATTTCGTGGGCGGCGTGGCGACTCCTGAGGAGACCGAGGCGGAAATGCGCCGGATGCGCACGGAGTCCGGCTATCTCCTCGATCCGCACACCGCCGTGGCCTCGTGCGTGGCGAGAAAGCTCGGCTATCCGAAGGACGGAACGCCGTGCGTGATCGCGGCGACGGCGACGGCGTACAAGTTCCCGGAGACGTGCATGAGGGCGTTCGGCGAAAATGCGCTGACGGATCCTCCGCCTGGATTCGCCGAGCTTGAGTCTCTGCCGGTCGTGCAGAAGAAGATTTGCGATGTCAATGAAATAGACGATGCCGTAAGGGCGCTCTTTTGATTATGGCAAGAACAGCGATAGTTGATGGATTCGAGATTGGCGAAGCGGCCGTGAAGTTCGAGCTTGACCGTCTCGTCAAGTTCTATGCAAACCACGGAATGAGCGTTGACGAGGTCAAGAAGTGCCTTCCCGAACTGGAGGAGAAGGCCCTTGACCAGGCCATCGGCGCGAGGCTTCTGCTTGTGAGGGCGATGCAGCTCGACATGCCGGTTTCGGCCGCCGACATAGACGCGGAGGTTTCGAAGGTCGTCACGCAGATCGGCGGACCCGAGAACTACAAGAAGGCGCTCGCGGCGCAGGGGATCACCGAGGATGCCTTTCGCGCGGAGCTGGCGAAGGGCGCGAAGGTCAACAAGCTCGTCGCGCAGGCATGCGCCGGCGTCTCAGATCCGACGGACGACGAGGTTGCGAAATTCTACGAGGCATACAAGGCCGACTACGGCGGCAAGACGCTTGTGGACGTGCATGACCAAATCAAGGATCTCCTGCGGCATGAGGCTCGCGGTCGCGCGATGGATGCGTTTGTCGCCGACTTGAAGGCGAACGCGAAGATCGAGTACAAGGACTCCGGGTGCTCTTGCGGGTGCCACCACCACCATCACCACCACTGACGATGGAAATTACGTCTCCCAGCAATCCCCGCCTCAAGCACGTTGTGAAGCTTCGCAGCTGCTCGACGCGCGAGGAAACTGGCGAAATGATCGTGGAGGGGTATCGCGAATGTCGGCGGGCGCTGGACAACGGCTACCGTCCGCACGCGATATTCCACTGCCCCGAAATGTACTTGAAGGGCGAGAACGAGCCCAGGCTTGTCGATGAGTGTGCGCGCCTCGGGGCAGAGGTGTTCTCCTGTTCGAAGACTTGCTTCGCGAAGATTGCGTACAGGGAGCGTCCCGACGGGCTCCTCATGATCGGGCCTCACGTATCCATTGGCCTTAAGGACGTGAAGCTCCCGCCGAACGCGCTTGTGATAGTGACGGAGGCGATAGAAAAGCCGGGCAATCTCGGCACGATCTTGAGAAGTGCGGACGCTGCCGGCGCGGCGGCGGTGATTGTTTGCGACAGGACGACCGACATCCACAATCCGAACGTCGTCAGGGCATCGACGGGGACGATGTTTTCAGTTCCGATAGTCGAGGCGTCTTCCGGCGAAGCCCTCGCCTGGCTTAAGGAGCGCGGCTTCAAGATTCTCGCCGCGACGCCACATGCCGAGAAGCTACACAGCGAAGTAGATTTGACGGGCAATGTCGCGATCGCCCTCGGTGCGGAGCAGTACGGCCTTACCGCGAAGTGGATGGACGGTGCAGACTTGAGGGTGCGCATCCCGATGCTTGGCGTCGCCGACTCGCTCAATGTATCCGCTGCCGCGACGATTCTTGTCTATGAAGCGGTGAGGCAGCGCATTGCCGCGGGCGTCGTCGCGAAGCCGGCGTTCGTCCCGTGGCACGGCGAAGGCAGCAAAGACCACTAAACCCGCGCTTGGCGAATGAGCAAAGGGGTTAAAAGGATAGCTGTTTCCGTCGAACACGTCCGCGGGTGGGGCCGCAGGGTGTGCGAGGGCATTGCAGACTACCTGCATGGGCGGCCCGAATGGTGTATCTCGATGTTTGAGGACGGTCTGCCGGACGGTGTTACGCTTTCGCGGTTCGACGGGTTTCTCTGGTGCGTGGCCGACGAGAGGTCCGCCAATGCGCTCAAGGCGACAGGCAAGCCTGTCGTGAGCCTCTTCGATGAAGAAGCTTGCAAGGGCATAGCTTGCGTCGGTTCCGACCACGAGGCATGTGGAATGCTTGCCGCGCAGACGTTTATCTCTCACCAGTTCCGCAACTTTGCTTTTTTTGGATGGAAGGGACTTTCGTTTTCTCGCTACCGTCAGTCTGCGTATTGCAATGTGTTGAAGAATGCAGGTGGCGAGTGCGACGTGTACCTTTCAAATGCGCTTTCTATGAGTCGCTACGTTGACCGTCACGTTTGGCGCGAGCGTCTGTCGCTGCCGCTTGACGCGAAGTCCGTTGGGGAATGGGTTGCGCGCCTGCCGAAGCCAGTCGGCGTATTCTGCGCAAACGACCTCCGTGCCTGGCAACTTGCCGAGGTCTGCCGAACTTGCGGTGTAAAGGTTCCGAAGGAAGTCGCGATCCTTGGCGCAGACAACGACGAAGTCCCGTGTCTTTTCTCAAATGTCACTTTGAGCAGCGTCGATACTGACATGATGGCGACGGGATTTCGCGCGGCCGGGCTTCTCGACGACATGATCGCCGGAAACGAGAAGGACCTTGGTCGCCGCATCCTCATCAAGCCAATCGGGGTTGTGGACCGCGAGTCCACTGCGGTGTATCCCGTCGACCCTCCGTGGCTTGCGGACGTGCTGGTGTATATTAGGTCAGATGTCGAGAAGTCTCTGACGGCGGAGGACATTGTGTCGCACGTGGGCAAGTCGTACGGGACGATTGAAAACGCGTTCAAGCGCGTCCTTGGAACGACCGTCCAGCGTGAGATAATGTCTGCGAGACTTGCCGCCGCGGAGCATCTCCTAAGAACCACGGCGCTCCCCGTTGCAACCATTGCCGACCGTTCGGGCTTCAAGTCGGTCCAGTATTTCAACCACTGCTTTTCCTCTCGTCACCACCTCCCGCCAGGCGAATGGCGCAAGCAGAAATGATATCGAATCGCGATTGACAGTGGGGAAAAATATATGATATACTTTTATCCAGAAGGTCAATGTTCTAATTTTGGCATCTATTTAGAATGTCTATATTCTAAATATGTGTGTTAATTAGAAAGTCGAGATTCTAGGAGGGGCTATGACAGAAACAATTGAATCGTTATTCAGGACATGCAACCGCTTGGTTTCCGAGACGGATTGTGGCTATCACCGCTATCTTTATGGTGAAATCGACTGGAACGAACCGCTTGTCTGCATTATGGGGGCGAGAGGTGCCGGCAAGACGACTTTGATGCTTCAGCACTTCAAGGAGACTTTTGGCGAAGGTAGTGAAAAGGCCATTTACATGAGCTTGGACAATTTGCTGTTCTCGCAGAAAGATCCTGTGAGGGTCGTGGAACATCTTTACAGCCACGGCTTCACGCATGTCTATCTTGATGAAGTTCATCATGTTGGAAAGACTTGGTCGCTGCTAGTGAAAAACCTTGTGGACCAGTTCCCGTCTATGCATTTCGTGTATAGCGGATCATCGATGCTCAAGCTGGAAAAGGGAAGGGGCGACTTGTCGAGGAGACAGTCTGTATACAGGCTGAAGGGGCTTTCCTTTAGAGAGTACCTTGAGTTCGAGGGTGTGGGTCGCTTTGAGGTCCTGGGTCTCGAGGACATACTGAAGAACCATGTTTCCATTGCCGCGGGCATCTGCTCGAACATCAAGGTTCTTCCGTATTTCGACAAATACCGCAAGAGCGGATTCTACCCTTTCTACCGTCGGTCGCCGACCCACTATCTCGACCAGCTCCTTGAAACTGTGCACAAGGTGCTGGATGTAGACTATCCCGAGATAGACGACGTCTCGCAGGAGACCATACGAAGGACGAAGAAGATGCTGATGATATTGGCGTCGTCGTGTCCCCAGACGCCGAACATGTCGGAACTCTACCGCGAACTCGGCACGGAGCGCACACAGGGCCTCAAGATGCTGTCTGCGCTAGACCGGGCGGGCCTTCTGGCGCTCCTTCCCGCGAAAGGCGAGAAGCAGGGCAACATGTCCAAGCCGGAAAAGATATACTGCGACAACACGAATCTCATGCATGCGCTCGTGCAGAACGCGAATGTCGGCGTCATGCGCGAAACGTTCTTCTGCAACCAGATCAGGAAAGACCACGATGTCGTCTTTTCCGGACGAGGGGATTTCTTCGTGGACGGGAAATGGACGTTCGAAGTCGGAGGTCAAGGCAAGAAGTTCGGGCAGATTGCCGACATCCCGGACAGCTTTGTCGTGAACGACGACGTAGAGGTCGGGTTTGGCAAGAAAATACCGCTTTGGCTGTTTGGCTTCCTTTACTGATTTCAGATTCTTCAAGATTGCAATGAGTACTGAAATGTCGCTGAATCTCTTGTAAGATATTGCAAGCCGATTAAAGGCTGGAAATTTTTATGAAGGGGCTATTGATTTGAAAGAAAAAAAAGGGTATAATTCCTCCTGAAGCAACAAAAAGATACCTTGCAAGGTATCAAAATGTAATGACACAATACGACGACATTTGCGAAGAGGCAATAGCAAACTACGGCCTGATTTCCACAGATCGGGCCGCCGAGCTAGGTGTACACCGAAAGGAACTGTACGATTGGGTTAAGCTGGGGCGCTTAGAGAAATGTGCTCGAGGGTTGTTTCGGATTGCTCATTATCTTCCGACAGAATATGATCACTATGCAATGGCTGTGGCGATTGTTGGCGGTGAGGCCTGGCTGTGGGGCGATGCTGTGCTTGCCATGCACAATCTTGCTCTTGTGAATCCCATGCGCTACAAGGTCGCAGTCAAACGCAATGTTCGTAAGGCCTTGCCGGAATGGATTGAGATAGTGCATAGGTTCAATGAAGCGGATGCAAGTGAGTTTAACGGCATTCCTTGCCAGAATCTTGCTTCGGTTTTCATAGACAGCAAGAACACGTTGATGATGGATCGTCTTTTGCAGGCAATCAAAGAGGCCTCTAATCGAGGGCTCATTAATGTGACGGATATGGAACGGTTGAGAAAGGAGTTTCCACTGTGAAACGACCGAATAGCTATGTGAATTTGATCAAGGCCATTAACACTCTCTGCAAGGGGAAAGATGCTGTTCGTGTTTCCCGAGCAATGGCGAATGTCATTGTTGGACAGATTCTGCCCGATGGAGTGGTCAAGGGTGGCAGTTCTTTGATGTTTAGGTTTGGGGAGCAGTTTACTCGCTATACGCGAGATGTTGACACGGCTCGAGTCATGGATCACGAAGAGTACAAGAAGAAGCTTGGCGAGGCGCTTGCGAAGGGTTGGCAGGGTTTTACGGGCGAGCTTGTCGAGGTGCCTCTGCCGAAGCCGAAAGATGTTCCCTCGGCTTATGTTATGTTGCCATACGACATCAAGCTTAAATATATCGGGCGTTCTTGGCAGACAGTCAGAATTGAAATCGGACACAATGAAATCGGCGATGCGGATGATTGCGATCCTTATCTTCCTGACGAAATGGCTCAACTGTTCGAGCAAATGTCTTTCCCTCGTCCGAAGCCCTTGCCGTTGATGAAGCTTTCGTATCAAGTAGCCCAGAAGCTTCACGCCGTCAGCGAAGATGGAAGTGCCCGTGCGCACGATCTAATTGACCTTCAGCTGATCATGCTGCATTCAAAGCCGGAGCTTGCAGACGTTCGCTCGAAGTGTGTCCGTCTGTTTGACTATCGTCGCAAGCAGCCGTGGCCGCCCAAGATTGAAAAGGGCGAAGGTTGGGGTGAGATATATGATACAGCTCTTGGGACGATAGCAAACAAGGCAGACATTTGCCTGACTGTCGATGAGGCGATTGCATGGGCGAATGAGTTGATTGCGTCCATAGATAGGGCGTAGAATGTCAGTTTAATAGTATTAAGTAGTTTCAATTTGGGCTGATGCCGGCGCTGTATGAAAAGCGCGAGGCGGGGGATGGATGCAGCGTGTAGTGCCGCCTGGTGCCGGTGCCTCCCCAAGAGTTCCTTTGGCTGTTTGGCTTCCTTTACTGATTTCAGATTCTTCAAGATTGCAATGCGTACTGAAATGTCGCTGAATCTCTTGTAAAATATTGCAAGCTAATTCAAGTATATTGCAACTAGCGGCGGCGCGGATAGTTTGATACAATACACATTGTCGGCAAAGGGGTTTGCCGACGTGTTTTAAATGCAAACGTCAAAAGGAGAGATTCAATGAAATTGCGCAAAGTCGGCAATAGATTCGGGAGGGGGCTGGTCTCTCTCCTCGTGGTGGCATGCCTCGCGTTTGGCGCTGAGGCGTCCGGCGTCACGAACGTGACGATCACCAGCGTGGCGCAGCGGTGGCCATGGAACAACAAGGTCGACATCAGCTACACCGTGGAGGGCGGGCAGACGCGCACGGCCGGCGTCTACTGCGGGCTCCGCTTCGCGCTGACGGCTGGCGGCAAGACGTACGACATCCCCGGCTACTCCATCGGAGCGAGCGCGGAGAACGGCGACCACACCGTGACGTGGACTGCGCCGAAGGGAATCGTCGCCTCCGACTGCTCGCTTGCCGCGACGCTCTTTACGACCAACGTGCCGAGCGGCAACGACTACATGATCATCAACCTGACCAACGGCGTTGTGGTCTTCGAGGGCGCATATGCCACGCAGGACGAGTCGAACAGCCGCTACAACGCCTATAAGTACAAGGATTACCGCATGGTGTTGCGCAAGGTTCCAAAATGGGCTGACAAGAATGTGCTGCCGAATGCGGAATTTCTCTCTTCGCTTTCCGGCTACCGCACAGGTGACAGCGTCAACTTTTCGAGTTCAAACTACAACAGTAACTATTTCATCAACACCGACAAGTATTGGGTGACAGACCGCGACTATTACATCGGTATATTCCCGGTGACGCAACGCCAGTACAGGACAATTGGTGCAGATTCCGGCTCCACTCCGTTCCTTTGCTCAACTGGAACCGATGTGACGTATCGTCCTGCGGAAAACATTTCGTGGAATGAACTTCGCGGCACTATCGCCTCTACATCGTCCATACCCGAAGTTGCCGTCGCCGATTCCGGCACGTTCTTCCAGCGGCTTAAATACAAGACCGGCAACAAGTATGGCTTCGACCTTCCTACGGAGGTGATGTTCGAGATTGCAGAGCGAGCCGGAACGACGACTGCGTATTTCTGGGGTGATTCAGACGCAGACACTTTGCAGTATGCGATCACCAAAGACAATGCATACAATGGAAGCGATACAATAGCGCAATCCGTTAAGGTCGGTTCGTGCCTCCCGAATGCATGGGGGCTTTACGACATGGCAGGCAATGTGCGTGAATGGTGCAGGGATGACACCATTGGCGGCAATACCGCAGCCGGCAACCTTACCGCACGAGTCGATGCCTTTACGCCGGCATGGGTAGAAAATTCTACCAGCAAGCGGATTCGTGGTGGAGGGAACTGGTCCAATGGCACCAAGACGTGGTGCCGGTCGTCGTTCCGTTATCCTGCAGACCCTTCTACAAAGGGCAACTATCTAGGTTTCCGAGTCGCCTATATACCAGAGTAACTTCCGGCGCATCTAATACGAAAGGTGCATGCAATGAAAACACGAAATGCGATTTTCGGTGCGCTTGCGGCGGCGACAGGCGCGGTGTTTTGCGCGTCGGCGGGCGAAGACCTTGTCACTTCCGCCGCTTACGGCAGCTTCCATATGGATACGAGTGGAAAGCCGATCGTCGTCCCTTCGCAGGCTGCCATTGGGGAATTGCCGAGGGTGACATACCGCGCCGGAGAGACTGTCGCGGCGACTGCGCCGGACGGCGGGAGCGTCCCGCTTGTCGCGTCCGCCGCGCCGTCCGCCGGGACGGTCGCCTTTGCGCCGACGACCGGCGGACTCTGGAGGCTCGTGAACTCGAACGGCGAAACGGCGCTTGTCGGAGTTGCGTGGTCTGTCTTCAACGATGGCTGGTCTCTGGACCTCGGCTCGCTTTCGCCTTTCGTGATGCATACGAAGGGCGACGGGCCCGACCGCAGGGGCGTTGACTACCAGTTCCCGCCTATCGCATATTCCGGCGACGGCTGGATTGGCGATTCGGCGGCGACTTCCACGCTGACGTTCATTCCGGAGACGGGAGAGTCATCGTCGCTGGACGACCTCACGGGAACCGGCACGACCGGCATCAGCGAAGCAGGTCGTTCCTTCAACGAAGCCGAGCTGTGGACGCTCCGTCTTGCCATGTCAAACGGCACGACTTTGGAGGCGACCATCAGAATCGGCATCGGCATGCTGCTGTTCTTCAAGTAGGGGGCCTTGAACATGACGCGGAAGGAGTTTCTTGCTGCATCCGTCGCGGCGGCAGGGGGTCTTGGTCTTTCTGCGGACGCGGCAGGCGCATCCAGTGCGGCGGACGCGGCGAAGCCGCCGCCCCGCAACAGGCATCCATACAAGGGAATAGACTGGGCGACGGCGCACCAGATACGTGGCACTACGCACGTACACTGCAAAACGCAGGCCGATCTTGAAGTCGTGATGAAGAGAGTCGAGTTCCTCACGCTCTCCAACTACTATCCAAGTGCGCCGTGGTGTCCGCTCTCAAAGATGACCGAGAACTACTACCGCGTTCACCACGACTTCCCGGTAATGGTGCATGACCGGCGCGTGGAGGGTCCGTTCGACTGGAACAAAATCGTCGGAAAGTGGATAAAGGAACTTCCGCCCGAGATGCAGAGGCAGTATCCGTTCAAGGAGGGCGGCAAGATCTTCAAGCCGCTGCCGGGCGGCGTCATGGAGGCGCCGAACGCAGAGCACCACGACTTCAGGTTCAGGAGGGAGGACGGACGCCCCAGCCCGCGCCTGCACATGAACTCGCCGGGATCGACCTTCGCCTCCGGCACGTTCGACCAGGGGCAGAGAAACCGGTTCCAGACTGGCGTGCGAGGCGGCTACTGCTTTGGATCGGGAGAGTACTGGCGGACGGCAATCGACCACATGATTGCCGGGCTTGTATATCCCGACGGCGGCGGGGTGACGATAAACCATCCCGTCTGGTCGTCGTACGACCGCAATCTGATCCTGAGCATCCTCGACCACGACCCGCGAGTTCTCGGCATGGAGATGTTCGAGGACGGGCATCGCAACGGCGAGACGTACTGGGACTGGGTGCTCGCGACGGGCCGTCAGTGTTTTGGCTTCTGCGTGCCCGACCACAGCATCCACCGCAAGGACGGCTCGTTCGGAGTAAGCGTCCTCGTCACGCCGGAGCGGAGCGTCCACGCCTGCCTCAAGGCGTACAGGGAGGGGAACTTCTACGGCGCAAAGCGCGGGCTCAACGAACTCAAGTTCACGCGCATAGTATTCGACGGCAAGACGGCGACGGCCGAGACGGACAAGCCTGCGGACCTGAAGGTGATAACCGGCGTCGGCGTCGTCAAGGAGGAGAAGGCTTCCACGAAGATCAGCTGGACGATGGAAGACCAGTTCTTCTGGAGCGGTCCGCGCGAGGAGGCGCACGTGTTCGCGCGCATCAAGGCCACCGCCATCGACGGCTCCGGCGAAGAGCTCTTCTCCCAGCCATACATGCTGGACTGCAAATGAAGATGTCAGCAGTTTACAACATGGCGGCAGCGTGTGCTGTCGCACTGTCCGCAACGGCGGCGTCTGCCTCGCCGTGGGACGACGTACTCAGGAAGGGAGTTCCCGCCGCGCACGAGGCGGCCGGATTTTCTGGTAAGTCCAGGGCCGTTTTCCTCGACGGCGAGGACTGGCGCGGCAAACCGACGCGCTTCTTCGCATGGTATGGGCTGCCCGAAGGCGCGTCCGCGGATAAGAAGTGCCCTGGAGTTGTCCTGGTGCATGGAGGCCTTGGCACGGCGTTTGACAAATGGGTGCGGATGTGGAACGAACGCGGCTATGCGGCGATTGCAATGGACACGTGCGGCTCTGTGCCGCTAAGGGCCGAGCCAAAGTCAGAGAAGTGGAAGCGCCACGACTGGAGCGGCCCGGCGGGATGGGGCGGCTTTGAGCAGGTTGACGAGCCGCCGCGCGACCAGTGGACGTACCACGCTGTCTCGGACGTAATAAGGTCGCATTCCTTCCTGAGGTCGATGCCCGAAGTCGATTCGGCTCGAATCGGCATCACCGGCATTTCGTGGGGCGGGTACCTCACCTGCATCGCGGCTGGCGTCGACGGTCGCTTCGCCTGGGCGGCCCCGGTGTATGGATGCGGCTTCTACGCCGACGGCTCGGCATGGGCGAAGAAGCTCTCTGACATGGGCGCGAAGGGCGAGAAGTGGATGCGGATGTGGGATGCAGGCGTATATCTTGCGGACGCGAGGTGTCCGTTCCTCTTCGTCTCTGGCACGACGGATCATTTCTTCAAGGTGCCGATGCTGAAGAAATCCGCCGCCGCCGTCAATGGACCCGTGTTCTACGACATACGCGAGACGATGAAGCATGGCCAGAACGAGGGGGCGGCACCGGAGTCGATCCGCTCGTTTGCCGACCACTGGTCGTTCGGCAGGCCCCTTTGCGGTGAAATCTCCGAGGTGTGGAAGGTGAGGATGACGTCGAAGATCGAGGCTCGCGACTATCCGTCGATAGCGGCGGCGCGCGACGCTGCGCGTACGATGCCCAAGCCGGCGGTCGTGCATATCGCCCCTGGCGTGAACCGACTGGAGAAGCCGATTGTGCTGGGACCGGAGGATTCCGGCGTCACGTATGTCGCCGACGGCGACGTGACGGTTTCGGGCGCAAGGCGTGTGTCGGGATGGCGCGTCGAGGCGGACGGAACGTGGTCCGCGCCGGTCCCGTGGGTCAAGGCCGACCGCACGAACGGCTTCCGCCTGCTGCGCGTCAACGGAAGGACGCGTCCCCGTGCACGGCTTCCGAAGAAGGGCTTCTTCACGGTCGTCAACGACGACCTTCCCCAGGGCACGAGGTACAACGTGCCGCGTCCGTCGTTCTTCTACGACCCGAAGGAGTTCGATCCGTCGTGGGCGAACCTGGACGACGCGGAGATCGTATGCCTCCACTTCTGGACCGACACGCATCTGCGCATCGCGTCCGTCGATGCGGCGTTGAACAAGGTGACGTTCGTCACGCCGTCGGGGAAGGCGTTCGACACGGGGTGGTCGAACAACAAGACGGGCGGGCTGCGAGGCTTATACACCATCGAGAACATTCCCGCCGCGATGACGGAGCCGGGCGAGTGGTGGCTCGAATACGGCGCGGGGCGCGTCCACTACAGGCCGATGCCGGGCGAGGATCCGTCGGCTGCCAATGCGGAGGCTCCGTTCTGCCCCGTGCTTCTCGCGCTGGAGGGCACGCCGGAAAAGGACGGGCGCTATGCTGAGGACATCACGTTCAGGGGCTTTCGCTTCGCGCTTTCGCAGTGCGAGCTGGCGCCTGGGGACGTCAACAACGCACAGGGCGCGGCGTCGCTCCCTGCGGCGGTGCGGCTTGTCGGGGCGCGGCGCTGCCGTTTCGAGGGCTGTGCGTTCGGAGGCATTGGCGGATACGCGGTGGACATCCTTAGCGGCTCGCGCGACAACGTCCTCTCGCGCTGCACGATGACGCGCCTCGGCGCGGGCGGCGTGAGGCTGGACGGCGGCAAGGCCGGATGCAGGCCCGTCGAGCTCAATTCCGGCAATGTTATCGAGGACTGCGAGATAGGGCCGTACGGAGTCGACTTCCGGTCGGGCGTAGGCATTCTTCTGAAGAACGCCGAACGGACGCGGATTGCGTACAACCACATCCACGACGGATACTACACCGGCGTTTCCGCAGGATGGGTCTGGGGGTACTATCCCAGCGCGAGCCACATGAACGAGATCTCCCACAACCACATCCATGACATCGGGAAGGGCCTTCTTTCCGACATGGGCGGCATCTACACGCTGGGGCCGTCATACGGCACGCGCATAGCCAACAACCGGATCCACGACGTGGATGCGCGGTCGTACGGCGGATGGGGCATCTACAACGACGAGGGGTCGGCGGGAATCCTGGTCGAGAACAACGTCGTGTACGACACGAAGTTCGCGCCGTTCAACATCCACTACGCCAGGGAGATAACGGTTCGCAACAACATCTTCGCCTTCGGCAGGAAGGAGCAGCTGGCGCGCGGGAAAAGGGAGCCTCACGTGTCGTGCGAGCTTGCGAACAACGTGTTCTACTGGAAGGAGGGCAAGCTTTATTCCGGTGACTGGAGCGACGCGGACAAGCCGTTCGCCGTCCACCGCCAGGGGAACAACAAGAAGGCGAACGAAACCGGCTCGACTGTGACTTTCAAGGCGGACAGGAACGTATACTTCAACCCGGGGCTTTCTGAAGACAAGGTCGTATTCGACGGTGGCAAGAACTTCGACGCATGGCGCACGGCTGGCAAGGACGTCCGTTCCGTCTATGCCGACCCGCTTTTCAAGGACGCGTCGCGGCGCGATTTCCGCCTATTACCAGGATCGCCGGCGTTCAGGCTCGGCTTTGTCGACTTCGACCAGTACGCCGTCGGTCCGCGCCCGCCCAGCCATCGCCACTGAACGTCTATTCGACGATGTGGCCGAACGCGGAAATCGCGATTGCAGTCGCTACAGAGACGATCATTCGCCAAGTTTCGTTCGTCGTCATGATGGTAGTAGTATAGCAAAAAAAACAGAATAGGGGTTGTGGTTGGCGTGGGGGATTTGATATAATGCGGACAATCAAGCGACGAGAAGGGAGATGTTGTCATGAAAATCGGAACCATGCTAGTCGGCGCTGCGGCGCTTTCTCTTACGACATTCGCTGAACAGCCGGATGAATTCCTGCCGTATGTGCAGTCGGACGGCAATACGGCGCAATACCTGAACACGGGCGTGAAGGGTCGCTACGGCACCAAGGCCGAGATGAGGGTGGAATGGCTTGAACTTGGAAACGGCCACGATATTAACAACGATATCGCCTTCCTCAGTGCGCGAGCTGGAGGCAACCGCGTGTATTTCTGCCATAACTATGCGCGAGCAATGGGTGCTGGGTATGGCGGCTACAAGGACATAAAGCGTGACGGAGTAGTTTGCAAGTGGGAAGAGAAGCGTGTATATACAGTTGTTACGGAGTTTTCGGCGACCAATAGCGAAGGCAAGGTAACGGCGACGGTGTCCATTGACGGCGAGTCGAAGTTGAACGAGACCCTGGACAAGGTTGATACGAATCTAGATATCTATCTGTTCGCAATGAACCAAGACGGAGAGGTGAAGAACCCGGGCGCGGCCCGCTGCTATGGGTTGAAGATGTGGCAGGATGGCGTTCTTGTGCGTGACTACAGGCCGTGCGTCAAGAATGGGCGAGGTGCGCTGTACGACGCCGTCTCGGAAACCATCTGCTACTCATCGGGCGCCTCGGACTTCCATTACGACGCGACCGCCAACGTGCCGGACGACGAGGAGATCGAATATGTGGAAGCACGAGGCGCTTCCTACGTCGATACGGGTGTAATCGGACGTCCCGGCACGAAAGCCGCCGGCGAATTCGCTTTCATGGCGAACGAGGACACGAGCATCTTGGATTCGCGCATCGACGGCGGCAATACGCGTTTTTACATGATCCACAACTACAACAAAAAGTTCATGTATGGATACAAGGGTTATATCGACACGGGTTCCCCTATAACGCTTGGCACGAAATACTATGTGGAGACAGAATTGAATGTCGGGTCGCAGAAGATGTACGTGAGCGCGGACGGAAGCGGCGTGACGAACCAGATAGCCAATGCAACCGATTCGTCCTCAATGGACACAGGACGCTCCCTTTATCTCTTCTCCTGCAACTATGGCGGCGAGTCAAAGTACGGCAGCAAGGTTCGTTGCTATTGGCTGAAGATCTGGCAGGACGGCGAATTGAAGTGCGATTACAGGCCCTGCATGAAGAATGGCGTGCCGTGTCTCTATGACGATGTTTCCAAGCGGATAATCGACGCCTCCGGACAATCGCTCTTCTATGAGCCGAACTTCACCTTTGATGTGGATGAGAAGGATGTCGCGTTTGTGGACTACATCGAGTCCGACGGTTACTCCTATCTGGATACTGGCGTGCGGGGGCGCTCGGATACGCGGGCGCAGGGCGAGTTCCGCTGGACGAGGGAGAGGCAGTCGAGCGTTGAGAAGAACACCTACCTTGAAGAGTTGGTGAAGGGGAAATCGAGATATGAGCGGTGCTATCTCGGAAGTACCAGCTATAAGGATAATTCAACCATCAACAGATTCTATATGCTGCATGAGGACGACAGGAAACTTTATTCAGGATACGGCAAATATGGCAATACGCTAAGCACCACGATCAACGGCAGCACGAAGTACGCATTCGACATCAATTACAGTGCCGGGTCGCAGACTATCGACATCACGCCGGAGGGCGGCGAGACGATTCATGCTGCCTCCTACACCTATTCTGATACGACGGATTCCGGCGGCAATATCTTCCTCTTCGCCGTCCATGACGTCTATCAGGGGTATGCCAAGTGCGAAATGGCCGCGCGGTGTTACGGGCTGAAGCTCTGGCAGGACGGCTCGCTCGTGCGAGACTTCAGACCGTGCGTGTACAACGGCAAGGCGATGCTCTACGACATGCAGACGAGGAAGGTGTTTCGCCCCTCTCCGGACATCTTGGCCAACGGGAATGTCGGATCCCCTGTGGAATCCTCGGAGCCGGATGTGTATGTTGAATATGTTGAGACCGACGGATCGCAGTACATCGATACTGGCATCATCGGCAGGGCCGGCACGAAGATTGAGTTCAAGGAGTCGAGCCTGAGCCGCAATTCGAATGACGACGAAAGCTTCATCGGCGCAAGGGGGAATGCCGACACGGACTCCCGGTTCTACATGTGGCAGCACGGCACTCAATGGACGCTGGGCTTCGGCTACGGCACTTTCAATCGGCCGAAGACGAATGACCCGACCGGCACGGCGACTGGCTATGCCGACCCGAATGCGCGGAAGTTGCCTTACGGCGGCACCTTCCATGCGGTTGTCTCGTTCGATGCCGGGGCGCAGAGGGCGGACATCATCGGCACGGACGGCTCGGTAACGAATGTAATGAACTGGCCGATATCCAGCAACATCGACACAGGAAAGCCGCTTTACCTCTTTGCCGCCAATGTCGCCGGGGAAGCACAGATGTTCTGCAAGTCGCGCTTCTACTGGATGAAGATCTGGCAGGACGGGCATCTGGTGCGGTACTACCGCCCTGTCCGGCTTGCCAATGGCTATGTGGCGCTGTGGGATTCCATCGGGCGGCAGGTCTATCTCCTCAAGTCGAGGTTCGGGAGCGACAAGGTCGGGTACTTTAGCGCGGTCGGGCCGGAGGGCCGATTGGTCTTCAACGGCTTGCATGTGATTGTCCGCTGATGCGGTCAAGACGGCGCACAGACGACTTCAGCGCACGGATGTCCTGAAGCCGCCTGCGATGCGCGGGTCGATCTTTGTCTTGGTCGCGCCAGTGTTGATGACTACGTTGTCCCGTATCGGCGCCATGCGCTCCAGCGGGGCGCTCCCTTCGAGACGAAGCGCCTCGCGGCAGTCGATGAAGGTGTTGCCGATGACCTGGTTGTAGAGCGGCTCCCTCGGGTGGTCATTCATGATGTTCGCGAGGCGCGGATATCTTTCCGCCCACACGCCTTTTGTGTAGTCGAGCCACTTTGCCTTCTCCTCGAGGTTCCAGCCGCCGCCCGGGGTGTTCCACTGCTTCCACGTCATCCCCCTGCAGTCAATGGAAAGCCCAATGTTGCAGCGCGAGAACGTGTTGCTGACTATTGGATGGTCCCGTCCGCCGCCGACCATGATGCCGCGCGCGACGTTGTGGAACCGGTTTCCGAAGACCTCGTCGCCGCAGTCGCAGTCGTCGAAGTAGAAGCCCATCGTATTCACACCCGATACCGACACTTCGCCGCTGCCCGATCCGAACGAGGTTCCGCCGCCCAGGTCGTGGACGTAGTTGTACCTTAGCACGTTGCCCTGCGTGGTCCAGTCGCGTCCCGTGTAGAACGCGCCGGCGTCGCCGGTCTCCAGCAGCACGTGGTGCACGTCGTTCGACTCGAAGAGGTTGTCGTTGCCGCCGTAAATGACGGCGGAGTGCGGCGCGTCGAATATCTCGTTGCCGCGTACTACGGCACCGACGGAGTAAACGTTGATGCCTGGCGCATACGTCCTCTGGAACACCCCGAAATCGTGTATGCGGCAATTCTCCACGACGTTGCCGGACGGCGTCAGTTTCTTGCGGTTGCCGCCCGTAACTGACACGCCCGCAAGCCCGCAGTTCGCGATTTCGCAGCCAGATACGCGGCAGCGCAGACCGTCAACAACAATGCCGCGTGACGCGGTGTTGATGAATCGACAGTCAAGGAACTCCACGCCTTCGCACTTGTCCACGTTGGCGATTGTGCCGTATGAGTACGAGAACTCGATTCCCTCGAAGCGAATGTTCCTTGCGTCCTTGACTTGCAGCAGTGTCTTGTCGGAGAATGCGATGCGGATGTCGGTATCGTCCGAGACGTGTCCGCCGGTCGGGACTACGTAGAGGGTTTTGCTGTCACGGTCGAGCCACCATTCACCCGCCTCGTCAAGTTCCTCGAAGAGGTTGAACGCACGGAAGCGCCGCTCCTTGCGTCCCCAAGTCTTTCCCATGATGCCGTAGTAAACGGTCGCATCAGGGGATATGCGTACGACGTCGTTCGTGCCGTTCTCGGTTCCCCACGAGACGGCCGGCGCCGCCCACGACGCCCAGTCGTGGGTGAAGTATCCGCAGAGCCACACGCCCTTCGAAAAGTCCCACCGTGTTAGCCTTGGGTCTGAGAATACGAACGCGCCGCCCTTGAAAGTCGAGCCTTGGACATGTGTTCCCTTGTCAACCTGCCGGGAGAACTCACACCATTTGCCGCCGTTTGGCCACTGCGCAAGCACCCCGTGGCGTCCGTCTACGAACACTATCGGCGGCGCGGGCTGGTAGCCGTTTGGCCCGCCGTTTGACCGTATCGAAAACGGCGGAACGCCTTGGGGGAAGAGTGCCGCCAGATTTACGGAGAACACCCTGCCGCGGGCCTCTTCGGGCAGGCGCGCGAGGATTGCGGGATTCTTCACCTGCGAGAACGCGGAGGGGCGTATGCGCCTTGCGCCGACGACCCTTGCCGCGCCTGGCTCGCCCGCGCGCCATGTGACGGGATGAGCCTCGGCAATGCCGCTGTCGTCTGCGGACAGCGAAAGCCCGTCAGGCAGGAAGTACTCGCCCGGTTCTAGCACTACCTCTACGCCGCGCCTGCGGACGTCTTCCGGCAGGGCGCGGACCTTGTCGCGCACGGCGACAAGCGATTCGCCTCTCTTGACATCTACCCTGAACGGCTCCTCGACGATGTCGCCGACGAGCATGATGCGGCCAGGGAACCATTCCGTCCCGTTGTACTTCGGAGAGGCGAGTTCCTTCTCTGGGTCTTTCAGGCGGAACGCGACCGGCTGGCGGGAAGGCTGTTTCGAGTCAAGCTCGATCTCGACGGTGTGGACGCCCTTTGCCCCCGAGTACACGTGGAAGTCGGCGAGGCGGTAGTATGTGCAGTAGCTGTCGAAGCGCGCGACTGGCGCGGAGCGGCGCTTGCCGTCGACCGTCACCCAGAGCTGTCCGCAGGCAGGGCCGAGAAGGTCGTATATCTTGCAGTACGTCCCCGAGAACTTGAAGCTCAGTTTCGAGCCGGGCGTTTTCGTCATCCACGGCTTGCCCCCGAAACGTTTGGCGAAGTTCCCGTTTGGTTCTTTCCATTCGACGGCCTTCCACGTCCCCGACAGCATCGACGGCGTTATCGCGGCCATCTTTGCGTCCTCCATCGACGAGTCGTAGAACGGCTTCATCTGCCTTTCTGCGGCCGACGGCGGCTTGATAGCCTCGAACTGCGCCCATGCCGCCTTTATCGACTCAAGGTAGAACCCGTGGCCCGGCAGGGCGGGATGTACGCCGTCGCGCGCAAAGAGCGTCTTTCCGCTCTTCCTCAGCTCTGCGTTGATGAGTGCGTCCTTGTCTGGCGCTTCCTTTGGAACGGCAGTCTCAAGTTCCTTCATCGACATTACGAGTCTCCCGGACTTTACCTCTGCTGCGACGCGCGGACCGAAGCAGACGGACGGTATGCCGTAGTGGTCGGCAAGGCGTTCCATTGCGCTTGCGGCCTTGTTGCAGAAGCCGCTTCCGTAGTCGGGCATCATCGGTGCGGTTATCGTGTAGATGAAGACGATGTCGGTTTTCGGGTTGCGCTTCCACGTCTGGCGGACTATGCCGTCGAAGTTGCTCCATATTGCCTTTGGCGGGACCCCAGAGTCGTTCGTGGCGAATTCGACGAACACGAGGTCGGGGTTCTTGTCGAGGACGTCCTGCCCGTAGCGGAACACTCCGAGCCCTGAGCCTGTGCCGCCGATTGCCGCGTTGATTTCGCCTATGTTGCAACTTGGGTAGCGGCTCTTGAGCCATTCCAGGGACAGGCGGCGCCAGCCGTCCATCTCTGTGATAGACCCGCCGAAATAGGCGATTTTGACGGGCTTGCCTTCCTTCAACTTGGCCATGATGTTGGCGATTCCGTTCCTGGCTCGTACTTCCTGGGCTGCGACGCGCCCGTCGCCGGCGGCAGCGCACGCGAAAATCGCGACTGTGGCCGTAAGCGAGACAATTGATTTTTTCATCCTCGTATTATATCATAAATCCTTCTCAGGCATTCTGGCAATCGGACTTGTCACGACTCTTTCTTGCGCCAGGTACGCGGAGACAGGGAAGTGTGTCGCTTGAAGACGCGGCCGAAGTCGGTAGGGGACGCATAGCCGCACTGCTCGGCAATTGACTCTATCGATGCAATGCCGGCGCGAAGCTGTTCCTTCGCAAGTTCGATGCGCCGCATGTGGATCTCGTCGAGGATGGAATGTCGGCGGGCGTCCAGGAAAAGGCGGTGTGCGTGGCGCATCGAGCAGCCCATCTGCTTCGCGACGTCGCGCGGGGTGATGTGCCGGCAGAAGTCCTTGCGGATGAACTCGATCGCCGCCGTCACGCGCTTGTCGATGTTTCGCGTTCCGTTCGCCGACGCCCTTCGGACGATGCGCTTGACGCCGAAGTACCGGCTTTTTACCGGCGTCTCCTTGCCTGTCATCGCCTGGTCGAGAAGTTCCGCCGCGATTAGCCCCTCGTTCATGGAGTCCTGCTCTATGCTCGTCAGCGTGACGGGCAGGCTTTCGCAGATGTCCTCGTCATTATCGACGCTTACGACGGCGATTTCGTCCGGGATCTTGATGTCGGCCTTTGTGCACGCCATGATTATCGCCGCCGCCGTCTCGTCGTTTGCCGCGAATATTCCGCAGGGCTTTCTAATCTTCTGCAAGGTCTTCGTCAGTCCGGCGATGTCGCTGCCGATTGAAGTCTGGCGCGGAACGGTGAACGTGATGCAACGCTTTCCGTGCAGGCTAATGATAGACTGGAACATTTTGCCGCGCTCTTCGCTCCACGGCAGGGGACGGTGCCATTTCGCGTAGGCGTAGTCGTCGAAGCCGAGCGAGAGAAGCTCCTTTGCGGCGATTTTCGCTATTGCCGCCGCGTCGCTCGACACGCATACCGCCTTCGGGTCGTTTTCGGGCTGGGGCCTGTCCATGTACACGGTCGGGATGCCCTTGAATTCGTCCTGCCACGGTTCTGCGGGCATGCCGCCGCATTCGACTATGCAGCCGTCGGGCTTCCAAAGCTCGATGAGTCCCTTTACGTCGGGACGCGGCGCCGGGTTGTTCTCCCAGTGCCGCTGAACGGCGGCGTTCATGTATTCCACGATCTGGATCTTCCAGTCGTGCCTGTCCGCGAAGTCGAGAAGCGCCTTGCTCTTGAACCTGTGGCGAGGGTGAAATGCAGTCCTGAAGAAGAGTATGGTTTTCATGGCGCGGATTATACCATAATCTTGGCAGTATGTGTTGATATGCCATATTGCCAGCTTTTGCGTATAGTAGAAAATTGTTAGAGATCAGCATTCTTGCCCCTTGAAAATTGTCGAAAATCATGTCTATGACCCATTGATTATTGCCAGAAGATATGATATAATTCGGCGCACAAGAGGAGATTAGACGATGATAAAGCGGAAAATCGAGGAAAAATTGCATTCTTTTTTTAAGAGAGGCAAGCACTCTGCGTTGCTAGTTGATGGTGCGCGGCAAGTTGGAAAGACTTTCATCATTGAGGAGTTTGGACGGCGAAATTACGACTCGATAGTGAAACTCGACTTTGTGCAGTCAAAACAGGCAAGGAGTATTTTTGAGAACGTCGAGGATGAAAAGGAAATCATTACCCGTCTTACGGCCTTTTCCAAGCAGCCGATGATTCCCGGCAGGACGCTTGTGTTCTTCGACGAAGTCCAAAAATGCCCAGAGGCTGTCACGTATGTAAAATATCTTGTTCAAGATGGGCGCTTTGATTATGTACTGAGCGGATTCCTGCTTGGCATTGAACTGAAAAACGTGCGCTCGATCCCCGTAGGATACATGGACGAGATAAAGATGTATCCGCTGGATTTCGAGGAGTTCGTAGCAGCAAACGGCGAGATGCCGGAACTGCTCGAAGCGGCTCGCAAGTCCTGGGAGAGCCGCCGCCCGATGGCAAAAGTGTTCCATGACCGGCTTATGCGGCTTTTCAGGCTGTACCTTGTCGTCGGCGGCATGCCGGAGGCAGTTCAGACGTATCTTGACACTAACGACATACGCAGTGTCGTTTCCGTCCAGAAGAAGATATTGCTGAACTACCGAAAAGACATATCGCAGTACGACGAAAAGAACTCACTTCGCATCAAGGCGGTGTTTGACCGCATCGCGCCGGAACTGAACGACAAGAACAAGCGCTTTTATTCGGGAAGTGTCGGAGAGGGATGCCGCTACGAACGGCTGGAAGATGCTTTTGTGTGGCTGACTGAAGCAGGGGTTGCCCTACCGTCGTATTGCGTAGAGGAGGCCAAGGCGCCGCTTCTCCTCGCGCGCAAGCCGAGATTCTTCAAACTGTTTATGAACGACGTTGGCTTGCTTTCGGCAATGTACATGAACGACATCCAGCTTCAGATACTGAACGGCGAAACAAACATCAATTTTGGTTCGGTGTTCGAGAATTTCGTGGCGCAGGAGCTTGTGGCGCATGGCTACAGCCCCAACTACTACAATTCCGCAAAGCACGGCGAAGTCGATTTCGTTGTTGAGCGAGGTGGCGGCGTTTTGCCTGTTGAGGTGAAGTGCGGAAAGCACTACGAACGTCACCATGCGTTGAATCACCTGATTGCGGACAAGGACTGCCGCGTTTCTGATGCAATTGTCTTCGACGGCTATGCATTTAAGGCAAAAGGCGTTGTCTCGTATCTGCCAATCTATATGGCGATGTTCCTGTCGCCTCCGCAGCTTCCAGACAAGATGATTTACCGACTCTAAAAATCCTTGTTCTCCTGCGCAAGCCTAGGCCTTCTTGCGCCAGCCTCGCGGGTGTATACCATAATCTTGGCAGTATGTGTTGAAAATTCATGTCTTTATTTGTTTGATTGGTTGGATGGTTTTTAGTATAATACACACATTCATGAAGAAATTGGAGACAATGATGCGCGACATGCGGCATGTATGTATGATGCGTGCAGCCTTGGCTTTGTCGTCATTTGGCTTTGCGTACGTCTTTATGTCGGGAATGTCGTTCGCCGGCGAGTTTCCCGAATCGCTGCCGTGCTACGGAGTGTGTGCGCACTTATCGCGCGATGAGTTTGCAGCATGCGTTGAGACTTGCGATATGATGTCACTTGCCGGTCTCGGCTACGTGCGCAGCGATTTTGAATGGAAGAAGTGCCAGCGTGACAAGGATGGTGCGTTCGAGTTTTCGCAGTTCGACAAGATTATCGCCGACGCAGATTCTCGAGGCATCACTGTGTTGCCGATTCTTTACGATGGCCCTGGTTGGGCACACCCTGTCCATGAGCATCTCGAAGAATTCCGCTTGTATATTCGCAACATGATTTCCCGCTATGGCATGAAGATGCCTGTGGTTGAGATCTGGAATGAGGAGAACAGTTCCTTTTTCTGGAAGGGCATGAGCCCGACCAATTATCTTACCATTCTCAAGGTTGCCTACGAAGCTGTGAAGTCCGTCGAGCCGCGTGTACGTGTTTCTTTCGGCGGCACGGCCGGCGTGCCTTTCGATTTCATAGAGGAGATTTACCGTCTTGGCGGCGCAAAGTACTTCGACATCCTCAGCATCCATCCATATACGCACCCAGCACCGCCGGAAGGTCGTATGGATGTGCAGATAGAGAAGTTGCGAGCGCTTATGGCTAAATATGGCGACGAGGAGAAGCCCGTTTGGATCACTGAATTTGGATGCCCCACGCATACGCCGAGTGTGGGGGTGCAGGGGTTGCTGTCGTCGGCGCTTAGGTTGGCACGTCCGGAAAAGAAATCTTGGAATGTAGTGTTTGCGGCCTGTGTTGCGGATGATGCCGAGCCACCCGTCGCAATCGCGGAATCAATCCGTGCAGCCCTGCCGCCAGGCTCGACAGCCGTCGCTTGCACTCCCCGCGAAGTTTGCCGTCGCCTTGCGAGCGGCGGTGTGGACGCCGTCGTATACCCGTTCGATGAGCAGTATCCTGCGGACACCGTAAACGCCGTTGTCGAATTCGTGAAGAATGGCGGCACGCTCGTCGATTTCGGCGGCATGCCGATGTGGTTTCCGTGCCGCACGAAGAATGGCGCGTTCGGCAGGGATCCAGACCATGATCCGATTATGGATCGCCGACGTCTCCGCATTCAGGAGGACGCTTGGTTTATGGGCGACAAGTCGCTTCCCGAGAACATGACTGTGTTTGCCACGTCCAAGGCCGCAGCAGCCGGTCTTATGCAGGATCCGTCCGGTTTCTCGGCCGCGCGCTTCCAGACGGACTCGCTTCTTGCGCAAGGCGACAAGATGATTCCGCTGCTTGTTGGAACAAATCCGAAGAATGGCAAGACTGCCGTAGCCGCATGCGTCTATGCCTTTGACAGCGACTACAAGGGGCGTGTGGTAGTTTCCGGTCTATATACGCCCGGCAACGTGAATACTGTATCTGAAGACAGGCAGGCGGTGTTTTTGGCACGTGCCGCCGGAATCGCGTTTGCCGAGCGCGTAGAGAGTTTTTTCTGGTACGAGTTTCGTTCGCCGGAACGAGATCCATTCTACAGCGAACACCATTTCGGTATTGTCCATGAGAACTTCACGCCAAAGCCGGCATACGGCGCATACATGAATTTCGTAAAGCAGCGTCCCTTGGGCTCGGTTCAAATTCCCGGTGCATGGCATGATGAAAAGCGCACAACTTATTTCCCGCAGTGGACTCGTCCGGACGGACGTCGCGCCGGGATGTGCTGGTCGCTCGGCAAGGCATGTCTGCGCGAACTGAAGTTTAGCGGCGATGTCGTCGAATTCCGCGATGTGCGCGGTAAACGGATTGTCCCCGTCAAGACAGGCCCGAACGCCTGGCTTGTTCCGGTGGGCGAAGAGCCAGTCTATTTCATCGGAGCCAGAATCTTGAACCATCAACCAAGCACAAAAACAAACACACAACAAGGAGAAAAACAATGAAGGCCTCACTATTCATGGCAATCATCCCGCTTGCCGCCATGTCGGCGACGGACATTACGGTCGATAGCGTCGTCCAGCGCTGGCCGTGGAACAACAAGGTCGATATCACCTACACCGTGACCGGCGGCCAGGACTTGACTTCTGAGCCTCCGCAGTACAAGAGAATCGTGTTTACCACGGTCCTTAACGGAACAACCTACACAATCGATGGCACGACTTACGTTGGCGCAAGCGCAAACGAGGGCACTCATACCGTTACGTGGACACTTCCCTCCGGCGTGAAATCAAACGACTGCACTATGACTGCCGCAGTCTATGCTGCCGATGCGCCGAGCGGTGACGACTACATGATTATCGACCTCACGAAGCTTTCAGACAACGTCACATACGAGGGGCTTCTCGCCACGCAAGACGCCTCGAACGAACGTTACAACACGGCAACATACAAGAAGGACAAGCTCGTTCTTCGAAAGGTTCCCGCTGGTGGTCCGTATCCAACGGGCGACAGCGTGAATTTCGGATCTGGTGGCGACGCAAACACCGCGAGGACCTGGAATACGACGCGAGACTATTACATCGGCGTGTTCCCTGTCACTCAATACCAGTACAAAAAACTCTGCGGGTCGTATTCTGCAGCCATAGCTTCTGGCGACCTTCTTCCGGTGGAAAATGTCTCGTGGGTGGGTTTGCGTACCGACATCGCGCCTGAAGCGTCCATTCCGACGGTTGAATCTAACAGCGGCACATTCCTACAGCGTCTGAACTACATCACTGGCAACAAGTTCGGGTTTGACCTGCCGACGGAGGTGATGTTCGAGATTGCCGGGCGTGCAGGCGCGACCACAGCCTTTTTCTGGGGCAACGATCCGGACGCATCCTATGTCGTGAACGGCGAGTCTGCACCAGTGGCGGTAGGGTCTTGCAAGTCGAATGCATGGGGAATCTTCGATATTATCGGCAACGTGTTCTATTGGTGCCGCGATGCATACGATGGCGGCTCTAATCTGAATGTTCCAGATGCGTTTACACCTCATTCTATAATAACAGGAGGAAAATCAAACTTTCGGCGCTTTCGCGCTGGCGCAGTCTGGAGCCATAATATTTTAAGTGAACCACTTCGTTTCGCAATGTCGAAGCGCAACGGCTCCGCAGGTACGGATGCTTGGGCTCGTGGCTTCCGCGTTGCCATGATCGTATTCTGACCGCCCGTCTGCCTGAGGAGGTAAGAAGATGAGAACGAAGTTCGGAATAATTCTTGCGGGAGTGGCGGTCGCAGCAATTCCGCTTGCGGTTCGTGGAGACGAAACGCCGGAGGCGATTAGCCCCGCGGCGGTCTATTCCGCCGACACGCGCCCATTGCCCCTCGCCGTGAAGACGGCGGCGGAGCGGATTGAAATATCCGGCGGCACATGGAAGGTGACGTGGCGCAAAGGCGACACGGTGACTCTCACCGCGCCAGATGGTACGGTCTCAATCCTCGTATCTGATGCAACATCGGATGGGGCGGACACGCTCTCGCTCAATGCGGGCGGGGTATGGATGCTTACGAAGTCAGGGCAGGGCCTATTCAGCGAAACGGCCGCGATCACGGTGCGCTACCCGCTTGTCGGCGCAATGCCATCTCCCGCGAAAATCGTTGACGGCGACGAGCTTGTCGACTATTCGGCTGGCGTTGGCTACACGTTTGCGCCGGAGAACGTCGATGGACTTCTCTCGCGGCTCGTCCTGCCGCCAGGATGTCGTCTGGAGAAGACTGGTGCCGGCTACAGGCTCGCCGCTTCCGCAGGTGGCGTAGAGTACGCAAGCGGCGAAACCACCTATCGCGCCGACAGCATAACCGATGGACCGAACCGCACGACGCTTCGAAGGGATGCGCCGTCCGTAGCCTATTCTGGCGACGACTGGGGCGGCGTTGCGTCCAAGGCGGCGACGCTGACGCTGACATCGCCTAGAGGGAAGGTGACGACATTGGACTGCTCTGGCACCGGAGCAACGTGGTTCAATTTCAAAGAAGAAGGAGACTGGACTGTGCAGCTCGCGATGGAAAACGGACCGACGCGCACGGCTGTCGTTACCATTGAGCTTCTCGGGCTTACCGTCATAGTGTTCTGACGGCGATTGTAGCGAGGCGATGATGAAAAAACATGCCGGAGCGGTTCTCGCCGCCTTACTGTACGCATTCTGCGCATCGGCAACCGACGTCAGGATAGACTTCGAGAAGGCCGAGAGGCCAGTGAAGCCCGTCCACTCCGTTGGACAGGGGCCGCTCATTGAATTCGACGACTATTCGATGTTCCCCTACTTGAAAGAGGCGGGCGTGCCATACGCCCGCCTCCATGATGTCGGCGGCTGGTTTGGACAGAACATGTTTGTGGACATCCCGAACGTCTTCCGCGATTTCGACGCGGATGAGACAGATCCGGCGAACTACGATTTTGCGTTCACGGATAGATATCTGAAAGCACTCGTCGAGAACGGCGTGGAACCGTATTTTCGCCTTGGCGTGACGATTGAGGTGTTTGCACGGACCATAAAGGCGTACCGAATCTTCCCGCCGAAAGACTTTGACAAGTGGGCGCGTATCTGCGAACATGTGATCCGTCACTACACGGAAGGGTGGGCCGACGGCTTCAAATACAAAATCACATACTGGGAGATATGGAATGAGGCGGACGACTTCCCGGACCGGCGCAACGCGATGTGGCGCGGAACATGGCGGCAGTTCTGCGAATTCTACGAGGTGGCCTCGAAACACCTAAAAGCGAAGTTCCCGCATTTGAAGATCGGCGGCTACGGCAAGTGCTCCGCGCATAACGTGACGTTCGAGATGAAGGGAGAACCCGTGCCGGAAGACGAGGCGTACCGCCATCGCTGCTTTGTCGAGTTTTGCGATTTTATCAAGGATCGGAAATGTCCGTTGGACTTTTTCTCGTTTCACGGCTATATTACCCCCGATCTCGTGAAGCCGCACACCGACTATCACCGCCGACTTCTTCGCAAGGCTGGATACGCGAATGTGGAACTTCACCTGAACGAGTGGCTTTGCGGAGACCGCAGCGGCTATTTCTGGGAACGGGCGTCGCTTGCAAGCGGCATCGCCGCGTTCGTCGCCGCCGCGCAGATCGAGGACGACCTCTACATGGCTAACATCTACGACGCCAAAGTTGGACTGGATCGCTATGCCCCGCTCTTCGATCCCGTGGAGAAAAAGCCTGGCAAGGCGTTCTACGCGCTCAAGTACTTTGATGCGCTCTATCGACTTGGAACGGCGGTAAAGTGCGACGTCGCGGGCGGACAAGGCAAAGACGGTTTCTGGCTCGTGGCGGCGAAGGGGGCGAATGGCGCGGCAGCGGCGTTCGTCGTGAACGATTCGGCGAATGAGCGTCCTCTTGCGATTGACTTTTGCGGACGCAAGGCGAAATCATGCCGCATCGTGGATGCAGAACGTACTGACATCGAGATTGCGATGCCCGATGCGCTGCCGCCGCATTCCTTTGTCCTCGTGAACTTGGAATAGGGCGGCCATGCGCTTGGCGGCTTTTGCGGTTTTCCTTTGCCCGGTTACGTTGGCCTTGTCGGCGGCGGATATGCCGCATGGACTGACCGTCGAGTATCGCGTAGATCCAGTTGGGATGGATGTTGCAAGGCCGCGACTTTCTTGGAAGGTACCGGACAACGGGCAAAAGAGCGTCGTTCAGGTTTCCTATCGCGTTCGTGTCGCAACGAGTCCCGCAAAGTTGCCCGCACCGGAAGTATGGGATTCTGGCGAAGTTCTAAGTTCAGAATCGCTGAATATTGTTTATGGCGGCAAGTCGCTTGAACCTTCCAAGGAGTATTTCTGGACGGTTGAAACACTTGACAATCACGGGCATCGCGCCGTATCGGCACCGGCACGCTGGCGCATGGGACTGATGAGCAATGCCAACTGGCGGGCGAAGTGGATCACCGTAAACCCTGCGACAGTCGGGGGCTACGACCTCAAAGGAGCGGTTTGGATAAAGCCAACGGGAAGCTTCCATTTCACGGTTGACGCTGGCGACATCGATCCTCGAGCGGCTGAGTTGACGGAAGTGCGCGACACATGGCGTCCGTCTTTCAATGTGCGCGATTCGAAAGCGGCAGTTCTTGCCATTGCGGCAGAGAGCGATTTCTCCGTGAAGGTGAACGGGCGCAGCGTTATGAAGCTCGGGGGCGGACCTGTTCTTCGCTATGTCGATGTTGCCGGACACCTGAATGGCGGCACGAACACCATCCAGATTCACGTTGGCGACGGCAAGGCGTTCATTGCGGCACTTCCACTGCCGGACGGTCGAACTTTTGCGACTGGAGTGAATTGGGACGGCGAACGTGTTGGTGCGCCGTTCGACGGCAAGCTCGCGAAGAGGGTGGAGAAGCTTTCGCCGGCGTTCAGCAAAAAGTTCCGCATTGAAAAGCCTGTCCGCGACGCCGTTCTGCACATCACGGGCCTTGGATTCTACGAAGCGTCGCTTGACGGCAGTCGCATAGGGAAGAAGGTACTCGACCCTTCGCCTACGGACTATTCCAAGAGAGTCCTTTATTCGACATACGAGATTGCTGCAGATATGCTTTCGACCGGTGAACATTCGCTTGATGCCCTTGTCGGGCGCGGCGCATACGACGAACATCTTGAAAGCTGGAACTTCGACGCTGCGCCGTGGAGGGATACGCCATGCCTTATCGCCCGACTGGAAATATCCTTTGCGGACGGTTCGCGTGAAACGGTTGTTTCAGACGCAACGTGGCGGCAGGTTGGAAGCCCGATTCTCTGGGACGACTTGCGCGAGGGAGAGATACATGCGCCTCCGCCGATGGTTGATGTGCCAGTGTCGCTTGCGAAGGGCCCTGATGGACGACTTGAGGCAATGCCCATGCCCGGCGCGGAGAAGGTGGAGACTTGGAAGCCAAAGTCGATTGAGTGCCTCGCCAATGGACGTTGGCTGGTAGATTTCGGACAGAATCTTTCTGGATGGGTGCGGTTGAGGCTGCGTGGATTGGCGAAGGGCGATGTTGTTACGGTACAGTACGGAGAAAAGCGCAACGAAGACGGTACTGTGAAATTGGACGGCAACGATCAGCATTTTCACTACCCCCATTCCGCATTGCGGATGCCTGGCGGATGGCTTCAGAGAGACCGATTCGTTTCATCTGGCGCGGACGAGGAGTTTTACGAACCAAAGTTTTCATATAGTGGATTCCGCTACGTGGAGATAGGCGGATTGCGCAGGCCACTGAGGATGGATGACATCGAAGCGTACCAAGTCAATACGGCGTTCGCGTTCGCCGGGGACTTTGAATGTTCCAACGACCTCTTCAATCGCATCCACAGAATGTTCTTGCGGGCGTATCTTTGCAATTACACTGACGGCGTGCCAACGGACTGTCCGCAGCGCGAGAAGAACGGATGGACGGGCGACTCACAGCTGGTGGCGGAGATGGGGCAGTGCTTTTTTGAAAACACGTCGGGTTATGAGAAGTGGTGCAGGGATATTGTAGATGCACAGCGAGAGAACGGCGGCATTCCGCGCATCGTACCTACTGGAGGCTGGGGCGCGGAAGGTGCGGGTCCCGTGTGGGATTGTGCAATCGCGGTCATTCCTTGGATGCTCTATCGCTACAAGGGCGACAAGCGGATTCTCGAAGAAACTTATCCTGCGCTGTGCAGATACATCGCATGGGGCGCGAAGAGGCTGAATGACAAAGGACTTGCCGATTACGGTCTTGGGGATTGGTGTGCGCCTATCCCATACGAGCAGTGGAGCCTCTACACGCCGCTCGTCTGCACATCTTCCGCATACTGGTACGAAAGCGTACGAATCGCAGCAGAGACTGCGCGGATTCTCGAAAGGGATGAAGACGCTCAGAGGTTTACGGCACTTGCTGATCGGACAAAGACGGCGATGCGCAAAGAATTTCAGTCGCCGGACGGCAAGTGGTCGTCTGGTACACAGACTGCACAGGCTGTCGCGCTTGGGCTGGGGCTTGCCTCGCCTGAAATGCGCGGCAAGCTGGCGGAGCGGCTTTGTGACGCCGTAGAGGCAAACGACCGTTTTATGAAGTGCGGCATTGTCGGTTCAAGATGGCTTTTCCGAGCCCTCAGCGAAGCGGGGCGTCACGACCTTGCCTGCGCGATTTTGTGCCAGACTAATCACCCAAGTTTTGGCGATTGGCTTGCGAAAGGCGCTACCACGGCGTGGGAGAGCTGGGAGGGCGCGGCCTCGCAGAATCATGTCATGTTTGGCGACGTATCGGCATGGTTTCTTCAGTATCCCGGGGGAATACGTCTTGACGACGAACCTGGTTTCAAGAAGATTCTTCTTGCCCCGGAAACCGACGGCCTTTCATGGGTCAAGGCGGCTCACGAGTCGCCATACGGCACGATCCGCAGCGAATGGCGGATCAAGGACATGCGATTTGACTGGATAGTCGAGATTCCACCGAATGCAACCGCAACTGCCCTTTTGCCAAGGGGCTTTTGCTGCAAGCCTCCAGAGGGAGTAAAGCCTATCGGTTTTCGAAAAGGCAGACGCGCGTTTGTTCTTGGTTCGGGCTCCTATCATTTCAAATAACGCCCGCTTGAAATCTGCGGAGGCAATATGGTATCATACAACCGTTTTCCAGACGCGGCAACATGTCGCTGAGGGGGATGCGAACTGTATGGCATGATCACCTATGACTAGTAAAAGCAAAACAGGCAGATGCCTCGTTGGTGCAATAATGTTCATCACGAGTCTTGCGACCAATGTGATAGCTGCATCTTCGGTCGATCTTGAATTTCTCAAAGACCTGATACGCATACCGTCCGTCTCTGAAGATGTTGCGGAAGTCAACCGCGCGGCAGAGTTCACAAGGCGCTACGCGGAATCGCATGGGCTCTTCTGCCATGTCGAGACGAATGCCTCCGGACGTTGCATGGTGTGGGTGGCGAACGTGGAGGGCAAGAGCCCCGACGTACTTCTCTCCGCCCACATGGACGTAGTGCCTGCGCAGTCGCCAGAACAGTTCGTTCCGAAAGAGTCCGACGGTCGCATCTATGGCCGTGGTGCGAGCGATTGCAAGGAGCATGTCGCCCTTTCGCTGTGTCTCATGGAGCGTTTGGCTGGGCGTGTCTCCGTAGGCGCGATCTTTGGAACGGACGAGGAGATCGGCGGTCTTACCACGGCGGAGATGATGAAGCGCGGCTATGGGGCAAAGAGGCTTGTAATCGTCCTTGATTCGGAACAGTTCGCGATTACCACGCGGCAGAAGGGGCTTGCACGCTATGTCGTCGAGAAGGTCGTGCCTCCGTCCCACGCCGGCATGACGAAGGGCGCACCGCCGAACGCGGTGCAAGACCTCGTCCGCCGTTACGAAGAGATCGCGTTGGAAATGCCCGGTTATGAGGATGGGTCATGGCGCGACGTAATAATGCTCGAGCGCGTGTCTGGAACGCGCGAACGTGCCGAGATCGAAATCAACGTCCGTTGCGCCAGGCATGGAGGATTTGACGCGATTGAGAACCTTCTGCGAAACAAGTTCAAGTGCGAACCGCGGTGCATTCGCAAGGGGGAGGCGGTTCTCCTGGACGAGACGCAGCCGTATCTCGTCGATTTCCGCGAGCGCATGAGGCGCAAGTGGCCGGATCGCAAGATCGACTTCTACCACCTGAACAGCTCTACGGATGCACGTCATCTCCAGTATTTGAACTTGCCGATGCTGATTCTCGGCGTCGACGCGCGCGGTGCCCATACAGCGGCGGAGTATGTTGAGGTCGTCAGTTTGGGTGAGTATGCCGACTTGATCGAAAGGTATCTCATGGAAATGGTTCATGCCACGCTTGAAATCGGCGGGGGCGATATGGTATCATACAACCGTTTTTCGGGCGCGGCTGCATGCCGCTGAATGGAAAACAAGTTCCGACTTATGGGGCGTCAAAAGATGTTTTTTTCGTTTTGACGCCCCATAAGTCATGTTTTTGGTATAATATGGGGCGTCAAAACGGAGAAGGAATTATGATAGGGCGAAAAAAAGAGTTGCTTACGCTAAAAAATGCTTATGAATCTTCGGAATCGCAATTGGTGGCGATATATGGACGTCGCCGTGTTGGCAAGACGTATCTTGTCAATGAGGCGTTCAACAATACTTTTGCGTTTCATCATTCTGGTCTGAAACTTGGAGGCGTCAAAGAGCAATTGAAGCAATTTCGTCTGTCATTGCGTCAACAGGGGTATTGGGATTGTCCAAAGTTGAACGACTGGCAGGACGCCTTTTTTGAACTAGGCAATTTCCTTGCCGGTTTACCAGAGGGAAAGAAGGTTGTGTTTCTCGATGAGATGCCATGGATGGACACTTTCAGGTCCAATTTTCTTATGGCGTTCGAGGGCTTTTGGAATGGATGGGCGGTTTTCCGCAAGGACATACTTCTTGTCGTCTGCGGTTCGGCCACGACATGGATATTGAAGAAGGTAGTGCATAGCAGAGAAGGGTTGCACAACAGGATCTCAGCAAGAATAAGACTTGAGCCGTTTACGCTGCACGAGTGTCGCCAGTATGTCGAAGACATGGGACTTGGTCTGGACGAAAGGCAGATAGCCGAGTGCTACATGGCACTTGGCGGCGTAGCATATTACTGGAGTCTTCTCGTCAAGGGGGCAAGTGCGGAGCAGAACATAAACAAGCTCTTTTTCTCAAACGAAGGAGGCTTGAGAGACGAATTCGAGGAACTGTATTCGTCGCTTTTCAAGAACCCGGAGCCATACAAAGACATAGTCCTCGCCCTTGGAAAGCGACGATACGGACTTTCACGCGACGAAATCATTACCGCCATAAGAAAGGGAAGCGGCGGCGACATCTCGCGCCATCTGGAAGAACTGGAAGAGTGTGGCTTCATAAGAAGCTATTTGTCCGCCGGTGCGAAAAAACGTGGAAGGCTGCATCAGCTCATAGACAATTTCAGCCTGTTCTACATGCAATTTGCATCAGGCTGGAGACCTGGCATCGACAACTACTGGACAGAGTTCGTGTCCGAGGGTGTCAAGTATGCTTGGCGTGGTCTTGCCTTTGAACGGTTGTGCCTTGAGCATGTGAGGCAGATAAAGGCGAAACTGGGGATTTCTGGTGTCGCCGTAGAAGTATACGCATGGCGTGGCAAGAGTGCGGACGACTCTAATGTTCAGATTGACCTCATCCTCGACAGGAAGGATGGCATCGTCAACCTTTGCGAAATGAAATTTGCCGACGCTGAATATGCGCTTGACAAGGACGAACTTGAGCGCATGGTAAATCGAAAGGAGGCATTTCGTGCGGTTTGCGGAGCGCGAAAATCAATCCACCTCACGCTCATCACGGCAAATGGACTGCGCCACAACAAGTACAGCGGGAACATCCAAAGCGAACTAACGCTTTCGGATCTTTTCTCAGAGTGATGCGTGTTGTCCGTTTCGGTAGAGAATTCGTGTCTGGATATGTGTAGATAGCTTGGCGCGTTTTAGTATAATGTCGTCTCGAAAGAGATGATGTCATGCAAACGCAAGTTGTCTTTGCTATAATTCTGTCAATGGCATGTTCTGTACAGTTGGCCAATGCTGCGGAGGTTCGCCGCGTGGCGATGCCGCCGCGCAACGTGCGCGGCGACACGAACGTGCGCCGTCTTGGGCCGTGGGATTCCGCCGCGTGGATATGGCGCAAGGACGCGCCCCTACCCGCAGGCGGCGAGTTCGTCAGGTTCCGCAGGGAGTTCTCGGCGGACGGCAAGTCGCCGTTGCGCTTTCACTTGAGCGCCGACGAAAGGTTTGTTCTGTTGCTCGACGGAGTGGTGGTTGCGCGCGGGCCGGACCGGGGAACGCCGGAGAAGTGGTTTGTGCAGAGCTACGAGACTATGCCCGCCGAAGGAGAGCATGTCGTCGAGGCAGTCTGCTGGAGGATGTCGAAGATTCAGTCGCCTAACGCGCAGCTTTCACTGCGCGGGGGATTTCTCTTCAAGGCCGAGGGTGCATTCGACAAAGCGCTCACTACAGGTATCGCGGAGTGGAAGGTCGCTCCGCTTGCAGGCACGTGCATGACGCGTGATGCCTACCCGACGGAACCTGTCGGGGCGCAGTGCGAAGTCTTTGGAACGGGGCTCCTCGACGAGCGTCCGCCCGAAAGCGCATACGAATCAACTGTAGTCGTCCGTAAGGCGGTTGCAGCGGACGGCGAAGTTGGGAATGGTTCGGATCGCTGCGCCGGATGGATGCTCTATCCGTCGGAAATCCCCGCGCAGGTCGAGCGGACGATCCGCCCAGGCGCGTTCAAGGCGGCGGATTGCCAGGCGTTTCCAACTGACGGCACGTGGTCGGAGAAGGCCCGGGCGTTCGGGCGGTCAGGTTGGTATCGTGCGTCTGCCGCGTTGGATCCCGCAGTCGCGGAAGCCAATGCACTTCTTTCCGGAACGGGCAAGATGTCCATTCCGCCGCGAACGAAACTGCGCCTCCTGTGGGATCTCGGCGACTACTACTGCGCCTACCCCGAATTGGAGGCGTCGGGCGGCCGTGGAACGAAGATAGGTTGGGGCTGGGCGGAGTCGCTCTTCACCGGCGACTGCTTCGACTGGCATACGCTCGCAGCAGAAGAGCGCAAAGGCGCGACAAGCCGCGCGAAGTGGGAGGACAAGTACTTCTACGGCATAGAGGACATGTTCCGCCCGGACGGACGAGGAGGCGCGAAGTTCACCACGCCCTGGTGGCGGTGCGGACGTTGGTGCCAGATAGAGGTGGAGACCGCAGGCGAGCCCCTTGTCGTCGAAGGTTTGCGACTGGTCGAGACCAGGTATCCGCTTGAAGTAGGCGCTGCCTTTGAATGCGACGACGATTCTCTCTCCGGCGTTATGCGGATCTGCCGGCGCGGACTCGAGATGTGCATGCACGAGACGTACATGGACTGCCCCTACTATGAACAGCAGATGTACGGCGGCGACACGCGACTGCAGATGCTGATCGCGTCCGCACTGTCGGGCGACGATCGGTTGACGCGGCAGTCTTTCGGGCTGTTCGAGATGTCCCAGCGCGACGACGGCAGGGTGTCGATGAACTATCCGACGACATGGCTGCAGGAGTCGACGACGTATTCGCTGCTGTGGACCATGATGCTTGGCGACTACGTCTTATGGCACGACGACGTCGAGTGGTTGCGCGCGAAGATGCCGGCTGTCCGCAGGATGCTTTTCGGTATCGAGGCGCATGTTGGCGCCGACGGCCTACTGAGAGACCTGCCTGGGTGGAGCTTCATGGACTGGGTGTCGGAATGGGAGTTTGGCATTTCGCCTGGCGGCGGGCACGGCGGCGGAGGGTCGGCGTGCGAGAATCTCCTTTGCATTCTTGCGCTCAGAAGCGCGGTGATTGTCGAAGAGTCGCTTGGCGAAGGGGAGATGGCTGCCCGTTGGCGCCGTCGCGCCGATGCGCTTGCGCGGCGGACGGTCGAGACGTTTTGGAGCGAGGCGAGGGGCATGGTGTCCGACACTGCGAACAAGGACGTCTTCTCCGAGCATGCGCAATGCCTTGCGCTCCTCGCGGATGCATTGCCGCCGGACAAGGCGCGACGCGCCTTCGAGGGCCTTGTCTCGGCCAAGGACTTGGCACGGTGCACGGTTTACTTTTCGCACTACCTTTTCGAGACGTATTTCAAGTTCGGAAGAGGCGACCTTTTCCTGAAGCGGCTGGACCTGTGGCGCGATTTCGTGAAGCAGGACCTTAAGACTCCGCTTGAGGCCCCTGGCGACGCGAGAAGCGACTGCCATGCTTGGGGTTCGCATCCGTTGTACCACAGTCTTGCTGGCCTTGCCGGAATCAGGCCTGCGTCGGCGGGCTTCAAGTCCGTGGTGATTGCTCCGCAGCCCGGTGGCCTCAAGCGAATCAAGGCGTCCATGCCTACGCCACATGGCGTAATTTCTGTTGATCTCAGCTTTGACGGCTCTGCGGTGGAGGGACGCGTTGTAATGCCAGAAGGTCTTGCCGGCGAGTTTCGCTGGAACGGGACGATTCAGCCGTTGCGGCCCGGTGCCAACATGGTATCAATTGGGCGTGTTGATACATTTGGCGTTCCTGTGATATAATACGTCACGTTCAAGCAATGAAGTTCGCAAATCCAATATTCCTCGTCCTCGTCGCGCTCGTCCCTCTCGCCGGGCTCTTCTGGGCGTTTCTTCGCGCACGGCGCGAGAAATCGTTGGAGAAGCTGGTCGCGCCGTCGTTGCGCGGTCGGCTCATGCCGAAAGGCGCGGATCTCTGGGGACTTCAGGCGTGGTGCATTCTTGCCGGCCTTTTCCTCGCGCTTTTCTCCGCGGCGCGTCCGCAGTGGGGCAAGACAACCGAGAAGACCGTCGGGCGTTCCCGCAACGTTGCGATAGCGATAGACGTCTCGCGCTCGATGCTCGCCGAGGACGTGCATCCGAACAGGCTGGAGCGAACAAAGGCGGACGTTGCCGATCTTATCGATTCCCTTGAGGGGGACCGTTGCGCGCTCATCGCGTTCCGCAGGTCTGGCGTCGTCATTTGTCCGCTTACGACGGATCACGGCTTCCTCCGCAGCGCCCTTGAGCAGATGACGCCTGAATCGGCGCCTCGCGGCGAAACCGATCTTGGCGCGGCGATTCGCGCATCGCTCAACGCGCTGGATCCGGCGGCGGACGACCACAACGCGATCATCCTGATTTCTGACGGCGGCGACTTGCGCGGCGAAGCCCTCCAGAATGCCGCGCTTGCGAAGAAGCGCGGAATACCCATCTTCACCGTCGGCATCGGCGATTCCAGGGTTGGCGCGACGATTCCGTCCGAGGATGGAAGGGGCATAGTGAAGTTCAAGGACGAGCCGGTCAAGGTGAAGCTCGAAGAGGGCGCGCTCAAGGCGATCGCAGCGGCGTCTAAGGGCCGGTACATTCCCCTTGCAACGGCAGGGACGGCTGAAACGACGCTTGGGGCGATATACAGCAAGTTTCTGCGCCAGGTAGCCGTCAAGGAGCAGAACGAGGAGTCCGAGCGCCTAGCGGAGCGGTATCAGCTTTTCCTTGTCCCGGGGCTCGTTCTGCTCCTTGCCGGCGTGGCACTTTCCAAGGGTCGCTTCGGAAGAAAAAAGTAGTCGGGAAATTACATCGCCCACTTGCCGTAAATGGGGTTTTTAGAGTATAATACACGTTGACAATGACAAGCAACGACGAATATGTACTGCAACTGCTGGTTGAGCGGGGCTACTTGACTGATGATCAGGTCGCCGCCGCGACCAGCTCGATGAAGGCCGAGAACGAGACGACGCTTGACGTGTTGATGGCTGGCGGCGCTCTCGACGAGGATACCGTGCTTGGCACGGTCGCCGACCAGTTCGGCCTTAAATACTGCCATGTTGATGCGGAGGCGATCAATGCCGATGTCACAAAGGAGATTCCCGCCGATATCGCCAAGAAATACGGCGTGGTGCCGATTGTGGCGAGCGAGGAGTCTGTCACCGTGGCGCTTCTGGATCCGATGGGCTATGATGCCGTCGATTCGCTGAGGTACGTGCTTCGCGGCAAGGACGTGGAGGCGGTGCTCTGTCCCCTCGAAGAAGTGCGTGCGGCGCAGGCAAAGCTCTATGCTTCGGACGGCGACGCCGACGTTTCGACACGCGATGAAGAGGGTCTGGGCGACGATGTCGCGGCCGGCGACGATTCCGCCGTCATCAAGCTCGCCAACATGATCATCACCACGGCGATCAAGCTCAAGGCTTCCGATATCCACATCGAGCCGATGGAGAAGGAGTTCCGCGTCCGCTACCGCATCGACGGCGCGCTCAGGAAGATGGATTCGCCGCCGAAGCGCCTGCAGGGAGCAATCCTCTCGCGCTTCAAGATCATGTCGAAGATGAAGATTTCCGAGAAGCGCATTCCGCAGGACGGGCGCATCCAGATTTCCGTCGGCGGGAAGGATCTCGACCTTCGTGTTTCGTCCGTTCCGACGAACCACGGCGAATCGATCGTCATGCGTATTCTTGACAAGTCGAACCTCTCTCTCGGCCTGCCGCAGCTAGGCTTTCTCTCCGACGACCAGACGACGTTCGAGCGCCTCATCAAGCTGCCGGACGGCGTTGTGCTCGTGACGGGGCCTACGGGTTCCGGAGAGACGACGACGCTCTACGCCTGTCTCGGGCAGATCAACACGCCCGACAAGAAGCTCATCACGGTCGAAGACCCTGTCGAATACCAGATGAGCGGCATCAACCAGGTGCAGGTTAACAAGGATGTCGGCCTCGACTTCTCGGCGGCGCTTCGCTCCATTCTGCGTCAGGCGCCGAACATCGTGATGATCGGAGAAATTCGTGACGCGGAGACTGCGGACATCGCGATGGAAGCAGCGCTTACGGGCCACTTGGTGTTCTCGACTCTGCATACAAACGACGCGCCGTCGGCGGTCACGCGTCTTCTCGATATCGGCGTCAAGCCGTTCCTCGTTGCGTCCGCCCTGCGTGCCGCGATGGCTCAGCGACTCGTTCGCGCGATCTGCGAGAAGTGCAAGGAGCAATACACTCCGACCGACCGCGAAATCAAGATGCTCACCGGTCTTGCGCAAGGCGCGATGAATGCGCAGATGCCAGACAAGATGTACCACGGCATCGGTTGCGACAGATGCGGCAAGACCGGCTACAAGGGCCGTAAGGGCATATTCGAGATATTCAAGGTTGACGACACCATCCAGCGTCTCATCTTCGACCATGCGCCCGCGACGCTCCTTAGGCAGCGGGCCCGCGAGATGGGCATGCGCACTCTGCGCGAGGACGGAATGCTAAAGGTCGCGTCGGGAATGACGAGCCTTTCTGAAGTCTTGCGCGTGACGATGGGCGATGCGGATTAGTGGTGAGAATTGAGAATGTAAAATGGAGAATGTAGAATTGCGGATTTGATCATGTCGTTAGTGATTAATGGTTAGTTGTTAGCTTGCCGAGCCGTAGCTTTAGCGAAGGCTGGTAGTTAGTTGATAGTATAAGGAGGAGTTGATATGGATATTCACATAGAGGATCTTTTGCAGGCGACAATCGACGAAGGGGCGTCCGACCTGCACATTCGTGCATATATGCCGCCGAAGCTGCGCGTTCACGGCGAACTTCTTCCCATCGCCGACGAGGAGCTTACCGAGGAGGATTCGTACAACCTCTGCCGCGAGATGGTCGCGAACTCCAGCGATCCCGACAAGATGGACGAGGTCGAGCGCAACGGCGGCGCGGACTTCGCACTCGCGCATCCTGACGGCACGCGCTTCCGTGTCTCGATCTTCAAGGAAAGAAAACGCTACGGCGCGGTCCTTCGTCAGATTCCCAGCACGCTCATGACGATGGAGCAGCTGGGCCTGCCGCCGGTCGTGAAGGAACTTCTCTTCAAGCCGCGCGGACTCATCCTCGTGACAGGTCCTACCGGCTCCGGTAAATCTACGACGCTCGCCTCGATGATCGACATCATCAACAAGGAGCGCAACGTCCACATCATCACCATCGAAGACCCAATCGAATTCTACCATGTTTCGAAAAACTCGCTCGTGACCCAGCGCGAGGTCGGGGACGACGTGCCGTCGTTCGCAGAGGCGATCCGCCGTGCGCTGCGTCAGGACCCTGACGTCATTCTCGTCGGCGAAATGCGCGACCTCGAAACGATTGCGGCCGCCATCACCGCCGCCGAAACAGGCCACCTCGTCTTCGGAACCCTGCATACGACAGGCGCGGCGGAAACCATCGACCGTATCGTCGATGCGTTCCCGATGAACCAGCAGGCCCAGATCCGCACGCAGCTCGCGGCAGGTCTCCAGGCGGTCATATCCCAGATACTTCTGCCGAAGCTTGGCCCTGACGGACAGGTCCACGGCCGCATCGCCGCGTTCGAGATCATGACTACGACGGACGCCATTCGTTCTCGCATCCGCGACAACAAGACGAACATGATCAAGTCCGACCTGCAGACCGGTGCGAAGTTCGGCATGCAGACGCTTGACTCGCACCTCACGAACCTGTACAAGCAGGGCTTCATCACGTACGAAGAGCTCATCACCAAGTCGCAGGATCCTGACTCCGTCGTCGCCAAGCTCAAAGAAGAAGGCTACGGTTCGTAAATGGACAAGGTCAAGCGCTACGCAATATATCTTCTGGTGATAGCAGGGTGCGGCGGGCTGCTGTTCGACTTCGGCGGCACGATCATCGGGCCGGCCTTGCCGTACATCGGCCCTGCGGACGAAAATCCAGGCAGCCTTGGGCTCTTCACTACATCGCAGATCTCGCATCTTTCGAGCGCAGTCGTCATGTGCGCGGCGATTGCGTGTCTGGCCGCAGGCTGGCTTACTGAGAAGCTTGGCCGCAAGCTGATGATGCTCGTTTCCGCCGCGATAGCCGCGCTTGCCTGCTTGCCCATATGCCTAACGGACGGCAACTACGCGCTATTCTTCCTCGGTCGTGCGATGCAGGGCGTGGCGGCGGGGTTCATCGGAGTCGTCGTGCCCATGTATCTTGCCGAATGCCTCGATGCGAACAGTCGCGGCAAGGGCGCCGGAATGTTCCAGCTGCTTGATTTCATCGGCATTACTTTCTGTTCGATAGTCGGCCTCGTCGTCGTCCACACGATCGGCGCGGCGGACGATGCGACCGTCTCTGCCGCGAAGAAGGCGCTTGCATGGAAGACGATCTTTTGGTCGAGCGCGGCGCCGGCCGTGCTCTTTTTCCTCGGTGCGCTTGGCCTCAAGGAGTCTCCGCGCTGGCTCTATCGTCGCGGTCGCAAGGATGAGGCTCTCACGGCGCTTGCCGCGAACAACGGCGAAGCAAAGGCAAGGGAGATCCTCGACGAGATGATCGCGGCAGACGAGGCCGAGGCCGCCGAAAAGGCCGCGCTCAAGGCGGCCGCTAAGGGAGACACGCTCTTCCAGCGCAAATACGTGCTGCCGTTCTGCATATCGCTCGCCGTCCTCGTCTGCAACCAGGCTATCGGCTTTAACGCGATACAGTACTTCTCGATTCCAATGTTCATGAAGGCAGGCCTTACGCAGGCGACTGCAAATGCCGCGAACTTCATCGTCTGGCTCGTCCCGATACCCATCACTGCGCTTGCGCTCTGGCTTGTGGACCGCAGCGGACGCAAGACGCTTCTCAAGATCGGCACCCTCGGAATGGTTATCGCCCTCGCGGGCGTTGCGACGATGTTCCTCATGCTCGAGCGCAGCGTAGTCGCGGGCGGCCTCCTGGCCGGATGGGCGACTGTCGCCGGCATCGCGCTTTTCGTCGCGTCGTTTTCGGTCGGGCCGGGCGTAGTGGTGTGGCTTGCGCTTTCGGAGCTCATGCCGGGGCGCATCCGCGCGAACGGCATGGCCATCGCCCTCTTCGTGAACCAGATGGTCGCCTTTACGATTGCGGACGCCTTCCTGCCGTGGCAGAAGGCCTGCGGCTACGCGGTCGTGTTCTATTCGCTCGCCGGATTCGCGTTTCTCTATTTCCTCGTAGCGGCGTTTTTGCTTCCGGAAACTAAGGGCAAGACCCTCGAGGAGATCGAAGCGCATTTCGCTGGAGCAGGCAGGAGAAAATGAACAAAGCCATAATAACAGTCGTCGGCAAGGATACCGTCGGCATTATCGCAAAGACAAGCGCGTATCTCGCGAAGAACGGGATCAACATTCTGGACATCTCGCAGACCGTCGTGCAGGACTATTTCAACATGATGATGATTATCGACTGCTCGAAGACGCGTCGGCATTTCGAGAACATTGCGGCGGACCTCGCCAAGATCGGTCTCGAGATGGGCCTTGAGGTCCGCTGCCAGAAGAGCGAGATATTCGAGAAGATGCACAGGGTGTGACATGATCAACATTTCGGAAGTCATCGAGACGAACCGGATGATTCTCGAGGAGAACCTCGACGTCCGGACAATCACCATGGGCGTCTCTCTTCTCGACTGCGCGGATGCGTCCGTCAAGAAGACGTGCGACAACATCTACGGCAAACTGACGCGGCTCGCCAAGGACCTAGTCAAGACCGGCAACGACATCGGTCGCGAATTCGGCGTCCCCGTCGTCAACAAGCGCGTATCAATCACGCCTGCGGCGATTGTAGGTTCCGCATGCTGCAAAAAGCCCGCCGATTTCGTCAAGATCGCGAAGACTCTCGACCGCGCAGCGAAGACCCTGGGCATAAACTTCATCGGCGGCTACTCGGCAATTGTCTCGAAAGGCATGACGCCGGCGGACGAGTTGCTGATCCGCTCGATTCCCGAGGCGATGGCCGCGACGGAGCGAGTCTGTTCGTCCGTGAATGTCGGATCCACAAAAACCGGCATCGACATGGACGCCGTCCGCCTGATGGGCGAGATTGTGAAGGAGACTGCGAAGAAGACGAAGAACTCCATCGGTTGTGCGAAGCTGGTCGTCCTCTGCAATGCGCCGGACGACAATCCTTTCATGGCAGGCGCATTCCATGGCGTAAGCGAGAGCGATGCAGTTGTCAACGTCGGAGTCTCCGGTCCTGGTGTCGTGAACCACGTCCTAAAGAACACGTGCCGGGGCGAATCGTTCGAGACGTTGTGCGAAACGATAAAGCGCACGGCCTTCAAGATCACCCGCGTCGGACAGCTCGTTGCGCAGGAGGCGTCGCGGCGGCTTGGCGTCCCGTTCGGCATAATCGACCTCTCTCTTGCGCCTACACCTGCAGTCGGAGATTCCGTTGCAGACATCTTAAAGGAGATCGGACTTGAACAGCCCGGTGCGCCCGGCACGACCGCCGCGCTCGCGCTCCTGAACGACCAGGTGAAGAAGGGCGGCGTTATGGCGAGCTCTTACGTGGGCGGCCTTTCGGGTGCGTTCATACCGGTTTCAGAGGATCAGGGGATGATCGACGCAGTGAATGCCGGAGCCCTCACGATTGAGAAGCTTGAGGCGATGACATGCGTCTGCTCCGTTGGGCTCGACATGATCGCCGTTCCTGGCGCGACGTCTGCCGCGACAATCTCCGGCATAATCGCCGACGAGGCGGCGATAGGCATGGTGAACCAGAAGACGACCGCCGTACGTATCATTCCCGTCGCCGGAAAGAAGGTCGGCGATACGATTGAATTCGGCGGTCTTCTCGGACACGCTCCCGTGATGCCGGTTTCGAATTTCTCGTGCGATAGGCTGATCGCCCGCAAAGGCCGCATCCCTGCGCCGATTCATTCATTCAAGAACTGAAAGGAAGCCACTAATGATCAGGCTGTCGATGTCGCTGACCGTTGCGCTTGCCGCAGTGTCGGCGTTCGCATCTATTCGCTCCATAACCCCGACTGCGTGGAACGGCAAGCCAGACTGCTGGCAGATGAAGCGTCATGCGGAAAAGATGGGCGTTGTCACGAATGGCGGTGCGAAAGTCGTCTTCATCGGCGATTCGATCACCCACAACTGGGAATCGAGTGGCAAGGTGCAGTGGAGCCGATATTTTGCGAACGGAAAGTACAAGGCCCTAAATCTCGGCACTTCCGCCGACCGTACCGAGCATGTCCTTTGGCGCATTACAGAGGGTGGCGAGCTGGACGGCTACGAGGCGAAGTGCATACTGCTCATGATTGGCACGAACAACACAGGCCACTGGCCTTTCGCCGAGGAACCGCCGGTTGACACGATCCTTGGCGTCAAGCGCATCCTAGACGTCATCGCCGAGAAGCAGCCAAAGGCCCGCACGATCCTGACGGCGATATTTCCGCGTGGAGCGGATGCAAAGGATCCGTTGCGCATTCGCAATGACATCGTGAACAAGGAGATCGCGAAATACGCCGATGGAAAAAAGGTCATCTGGTGCGATTTCAGCGACAAGTATCTTGCTGCCGATGGACGCCTCAGCCGCGAATTGTTCCCGGATCTGCTGCACCCGAACGCCCAGGGCTACGAGATTTGGGCGAGTGCGGTCATACCGCTGATCGACAAGGTGCTGGCTGCGTCCGACGACGAATATATTCCGTCGCTCTGGCCTGCGTCTCCGCGCGGTCTCATCTACGAGGAGCCTTCTGCCGCGCAGCCGGCGAGCGGATTCCCGTCGTTCGCGTGGTGGGCTAAGGGACGTCCGCTTGAGAAGCGCAACGAGATTGTCGACAACGGCAACATCGAATACGACATCGTGATGGTCGGCGACTCGATCACGCACCGCTGGGAGCGCGAAGGCGGCGAAGGACGCGAACTCTTTGCCAAGATGAAGGAGACATACAAGATTCTCAATCTCGGCTATGGATCGGACAGAACGACACATGCCATCTGGCGCCTTGCGAACGGCGAGCTGGAAGGATACAAGGCAAAGCTCTTCCAGGTTATGATCGGCACGAACAATCGCGATAAGACGCCTGAGGAAACAGCTGCCGGCGTTAAGCGCGTGATCGATCTCATACGCGAGAAGCATCCAGAGGCCAAGATCGCGCTGCTGCCCATATTCCCGCGTGGTGCTAAAGCCGACGATGCGCGGCGCGTGTTCAACGAGAAGGTCAATGCGATAATAAAGGATTTTGCCGACGGACCGATCGCATCCCTCTTCGGCTGCGAGACGGTTGTCTGGTGTGACTTCAACGATAAGTTCTTCAACGCAGAGGGAATGCTCACCAAAGAGGTCATGAACGACCTCCTGCATCCAAACGAGAAGGGCTATCAGATATGGCTTGACGCAGTCCTCCCGACGTTCAGGGAAATCTGCGGCAAGTAGCCCTGTAGTCCATTGCGCCGTCGCGGTTGCGACGAAGCGGTCTCTGGCGGTCCATTGACCTAACTGCGATTATTGTGTATAATACGTCGCAGTGAAACGGGAAAAGGATTTCAAGGCGCCGTTCGCTGTGATGCGGCAGATCGGCACGAGCATGGAGGACCAGCTCGTGAGCGGGTTCGCGCGTACGATCAGAAGCGGCGCGTATGCGGACGGGATGAAGCTCCCCGGCGTCAGGAAGCTCGCGGTGGCGTTCGGCGTGAGCGAGATCACGATCCGCAACGCCGTTAAGCGGCTTTGCCGAGACGGGCTTTTGGCGGCGCGTCCCCGCGTAGGGCTTACGGTCTGCGCTTCGGGCGGGCGCTCATGGCGCGGGTCGGTGCTGGGCATCAAGGCGGGCCCGCCCGGCATGTACTTCACGAGCGTCCTTGAGAACAGCATGGGCTCCGTCCTCCGCCGCAACGGGTGGATCTACACGTCCGTCGAGGTTTCGCCGCGCATGGAGGATGCGGACGTTACGAGGGTGAGCATGGTTATGGACGCCTCCGTCAGGCTTGTCGTTCTCTTCGAGGCGCCGCCGCAGGTCGTTGCGCACGTCGCCAAGTCCGGCGTCCCGTTCGTCGAGGTGAGGTCGCACAGTCCGTCAAAGGAGGCGGTCTTTTCCGTCGTGGACGATTTGACGGGCGCGTTGTCGGAGCTGGCGCGGACGCTTCAGTCTGCTGGCGTAGAGACGGTTCTTTCCGTCTATCAGCACCCTGCCGTAAGGAAGTCGTTTGCCGGTGAGCTTGAACGCGCAGGGCTTAAGGTTCGCAGCATGCCCATTCGCCCGATCGGCGGAAGGAATGTGCAGGAGTGCATCCAGCGGGCCGGTTTGCAGACGTTCGAGAAGTTGTTGGCGAATGGCGGCATCAAGGAGGACGCGGTTGTCTGCAACGACGACTATCTTGCGGCGGGCATCCTGTCGGCGCTTGACCGGAAGGGCGTTCGCATGCCGCAGGATCTTCGCTTTGCCACGATGTCGAACAAGGGTCTCGGCCCCGTGCACGCGCAGAGCCTCACGCGGGTGGAGTACGATCCGGAGATGTCGGGCGTCCGCATCGGCGAGGCCGTCTCAACCCATCTCGATACCGGCAAGGTGACGCCTTGCTCGATAGCAATCGCGTTCAAGCGCGGGGAGACGGTGTAGGATGATGGTGCGCACGTTACGGTTTGAGCGCCGTTATTGGCAGCACGTACACGCCGTCTGGTCGCCTGTACGCCGCGCTCGAAAGACCTACGACGATTGCCAGCGATTGCGGAGGGTGTCCGCCGGTTTCGGCGATGCGTCGCTGGATGCCGAGCAGATGCTTCGCGGCGGTTTCCTCCTGGTTGACGCCGAGCTTGATCTCGACCGCCGTCCATTCGCCGTCCGGCATTTCGATTACGGCGTCAATCTCCCTGTCGCTGTAGTCCTGGTAATGGTAGACCGAGGCGTCAAACGCCTCTGCGTAGCACAGGAGGTCGCGCAGCACAAGGCTCTCGAAGAGGAAGCCGAGTGTGTTCAGGTCTCGTTCAAGCCGCGCAGGAGTCGCCTTGAGAAGCGCGGCGGCGATGGACGGGTCGCAGAAGCGGCGCTTCTCGGACTGCTTTATGCGCGTGCCGGAACGGAGGGACGGGGAGAACGGACGAATGTTCTCCGTCACGAAGAGGCGTTCGAGGGAGTTGAGGTAGGCGGAGATGGTTTTTTCATCAAGCTCTACGTCGCCAGAGGCAAATATGTCACGCTGAATGGTGGCCATATTTGCAGTTGTCGATTCGTTGCGTGCGAGGGAACGCAGCAGCAGTTCCATTTTGTGTCGATTGTGGTTGACTTCGTCTATTCCGGGAATCTTCCTGTCAAGAAGTCTGCGAACATAGGCGGCCGGGACTTTTACGGCCTGCGCAAATGGACTATGGATGGTTTCTGGCCAGCCGCCGCGCATTACGAGTTCTATTATTTCGGAAAGCTCGGGCCTGCGATTGTCTACAATTCCGCTATGTGTGCCTTTGCAGACGGCTTCAAGGGAGACTTTGCCTTCGCTGATGCCGCTTTCCCAAAGGCTCATGGGACGCATTCTGAAACTGTCGATGCGACCGGCTCCAGAGTGGTGTATTCCTTTTTGCGGCGGTGTTGCGGAACCGGTCAGTATGAACCTTCCATGTCCAAGCCCTTTGTCAACATGCGAACGGGTTGCATCCCAGATGGATGGGAAAATCTGCCATTCGTCAATCAGTCGTGGTTCGGGGCCGATGAAAGCGTAGTTGATGTCCATTCCGACGCGCTTTTGAATTGCAAAGTTGTCGGAAGAATCTGCGATGGCGCAAATGCTTGCGGCTTGGCGCATGGCAGTCCATGTTTTTCCGCACCACATTGGGCCCTCTATGCAGACTGCGCCAAAAGCCTCAAGATGGTCTGCAAGAATTTTGTCGGCAATCCGTGGCAGATAATTTTCAATATTCATGGCAATAGTTTTGCTAAGTTGGCGGATATTGTAGCAAATCTATCTCGCGAAGTCAACTGCGATTCCGTTAAATTAGCAAAAATAATTCCGTCATGTTCGGAATATTTATTCCGTAAAATTCGGAACTTCCAATGTAGTAAATTCGTGAATCTCAATGTAGCAGATTCGGAGGTGGCCGATGCTGTAATATCATCAGCCCCAATTAGTGTCATTTTCGGTGACGAGCATACGACAGTGGCGGATGGAAAGAATGTGAATCTCGTCCGCTACAGGTTCATACACGATGCGATATGGACCGCAGAATATCTGGCGAAGCCGGTCGAGATTGTCGGGGACGATATGGAAACATTCGGGAGGAATGGCGGAACCCATGAGTGGAAAATCGGCAAGGGGGGCGGCAACGTCATCTATCTGACGTTTCCATCGTGCGGAATCCTGTGGAGAAAGTTCTTGTCTTCTTCAATCCAGCCCTGTATCATTTCATTCATTTCTTGCATGACTTGCTCGTGTGGAATCCCCTTGCCCTCGGCGAATTCCCGCCGCGATATTTCGACATCGCGGGAAAGATCCATCTGGTCAAAGAGGTCGTCCATGAACTTGACATCCACGAGATACGACGCGGCGCGGCCATTCTGCGTGATGAGAACCGGGCGGTGCGTCTTGCGGACACGTCCGATGTACATGGAAAGGTTGTTGCGGCATTCCGAGAACGGAACGATGTCTTCGGAAGGGCGGCAGCGGCGAAGCGGCATATCACGAACTTTTGTCATGGCTTTCTATCCTCCTTGGGTAACTGAGCGTATTGTACAAAATTTTGCCTTGACGGTCAAGGAGGTCGCCGATGCTGCGTAAGGCGATTATATTTTTGATTGGAGGATGTCTGCTGGTGACTCAGTGTCGGTGCGCAGACGCTGGGCATGGTCGTGTCGTCTCGGGAAAGATTGAAGTCGCGGCGTATTATTTTGGGAACTACCACAAGGATCGTCGCAACGAAGCGTTGCACGGGGACGGATGGAGCGAATGGAAGCTTGTGAAGGAGGCGAAGCCGAGGTTCGCAGGGCATCGGCAGCCGAAGGTTCCATGCTGGGGTTATGAGGACGAGGCGGATCCGCAGGTGATGGCGAAGAAGATTGCCGCTGCCGCGAAGTACGGAGTGGACGCCTTTATATTCGACTGGTACTACTATGAAGACGGGCCCTTCCTCGAACGCGCTTTAGACGAGGGATACCTCAAGGCCAAAAACTGCGGGGATGTGAAATTTGCGCTGATGTGGGCGAACCATGACTGGACGGATGTGCATCCACGCCGTCGCATGGACAGGAGCCCTCGGCTGCTGCATCCAGGCAGGGTTTCTCCGGCGCAATTCTCGCGGATATGTGAACTGGTGATTTCGCGCTACTTAAGGCATCCGGCCTACTGGAAAATAGAGGGCAAGCCGTACTTCTCCATATACGAAATCCCGGAATTTCTCCGGAACTTCGGAGGGTCGGTGGAGATTGCCAAGGATGCTCTTGCCCAGTTTCGGCGGCAGGCTGCCGACGCCGGGCTTCCGGGGCTGCATCTGAACGCGATCTATTCGTCTCAGCGCATTCTGCCGAATGAGACGGCGGCAGGAGATGCGTTCGAGTTGATGAAGTTCCTCGGCTTCGACTCGGTCACCTCCTACACCTGGCTTCACCATGTCGAGATGCCCGAACTTGAAACCCGGTTCGACTATGTCCGCGACGGGTATCTGGTGGAATGGTCGAGGATTGCCCATCGTTTCGGCATCCCATATTTCCCGAACGCCTCCGTTGGCTGGGATTCGAGCCCTCGTGCAGATCAGCGCGACGAATACGGCATCTGTGGCTATCCGTTCTGTCCCGTCATCGTAGACAGCTCGCCGGCAAAGTTCCGCAAGTCGTTGGAAATGATTCGTGACCGCCTCGATGCGGACTTGTCTCTGCCCCGCATCGTAACCGTAAACAGCTGGAACGAATGGACTGAGGGCAGCTATCTCGAGCCGGACGAGGAACACGGCTATGGCTATCTTGAGGCGATACGGCAGGTCTTTGGAAACAAAACCAAATAACACAAAGGAGCGATGAAATGAAGAAGGTCATTATTGGTGTCCTTTCTGCAGTTTGCGGATTGTCCGTTGCTGCAGACACATATTACGCCGATGCGTCGCGGGCTGTTTCCGGCGACGGCAGGACGGAGGCCACCGCAGTGCGAACGTTGCAGGAGGCCGTTGATCTTGCGACGCAGGACGGTGATATTGTCATTGTTCTTCCTGGGGTGTACGACGAAGGCTCCACGATCCCTGACACTGCTACTTTGCCGACCCGCGTCTATCTGACGAGGCGGATTACCCTCAAGTCCAAGAGCGGCAAGGAGGCAACCCACATCGTCGGACGCAGGAATTCGCCGACGATGGGGTCTGGCTGCGGAGCCAATGCCATGCGGTGCATTACACTGGCGGCAGGCGCCAAGGGTTCAATCATCGACGGGTTTACGATTCGTGACGGCGCGACTCTCTCTGTCACTACAGGCTCCGGAATCGACAGACAGGGCGGTGGAGTCTGGGCGCATGAAAGCTCTGTCGGCTACGACTACTATGTCTGCAATTCGACCATTCGGGACTGCGAGTCTCCCGCAGGCGGCGGCATGCACTGCGGAACGGCTGTATCCTCGCTGTTCATCCACAACTACAGCGGCAGCGACGGCAGCGCGGGCAAGCGGACGGCCTTTGTGAGTTCGGTGATTGTCAGGAACTTTGGCTACTACGTCTTCGGCAGCGGCGGAGGCATGGCGGTCAATTGCACGATTGTCGAGAACGGTTCGGATGCGTTCTATCCTTCCTACGGCTATGATCCGAAGGCGTACAACTGCATCATCGGCATCAGCAGGAGCATTGGCGGCGCTTCGTCAAACACGGGGATCATCCGCCACTCCGTCACCGATTCCGCCAGGGCATACTGGGGAACGGACGAAGACAACGTCACCGCCGACTACAGTACTCTTTTCATGGGGCCGGCGCGCGGCGACTTCCGCATCCTTCCCACGTCTGCGGCCGTCGGTCGCGGAGACCCCGCGCTGCTCGCCGAGGTCAGCGTGCCTGCAGCCTACGCCAACCGGGACTATTTCGGCGACGAGATCGACGTCTCGGGCGCGACGATACATGCCGGCGCGGTGAAGTCGACGGCTACACCGCAGAGCGCAATGGTGCGGGTGAGCTATCCGCAGCAGATATCGGTCGACGGCTTTCCCGTGGCACCAGATACGATGAATTCATACTTTTATAGCGACACATATCCCGCCCAGGTGCGGGTCACCTCGTCGTTCGCGCATGTGTTCCGCTTCAGGAATGCAACCAAGTCGGTTCATTTCTATCCCGACCGTGAAAACGGCATCTGGTTCACGATGCCGCCGACAGGGACGGCGCTTCAGGACCTTCGCGTCGACGCGGCAGCAGATATCCTTTATGTGGACGGGAACGTTGCCGTCAGCGGAGACGGGAAGTCTCCCGCTGCCGCCAAGCGCACAATCCAGGAGGCGGTTGACGCGGCTACGGCGGACAAGACGCTAATCTATGTATCCCCCGGCGTGTATGACGAAGGCGCGGCATACGCCGGCGCCTTGTCGAACCGTGTGGCAATCACGGCATACGAAACATGTGTACGCGCGACAGGATCGCCGAGCGAGACATTCATCGTGGGTGCTCCAGACCCTGCCACCGGGGGGTATGGCTACGACGCCACGCGCTGCATCCTGATGAACAAGGCGGGCGCCGTACAGGGGTTCACCATCACCGGAGGATGGACTGCATCGGCGACCGATGCTACCCATACGGACGCAGACTGCCGTAATGGAGGTGCGTTTTTTGCGAAGAGTAGCAGCTCAAACAGTCAGATTACGGACTGCGTCGTCTCCAACAACCATGCTGCGATAGGCTCGTTCACATATCACGGTAGCGCGTATCGATGCTTTGCGAAGGACAATCCATACTCCTCGCAGGAGTCTTATTCAGGAACTTATGTCTCGTGTCTGCTTAGTCGCAGCTCCGCCGCCAACTATGCGTACATGAACAACACGCGTTTTCTGAACTGCACGCTCTACAGTGCCGTCCCGTGTACTATCCTCTGCGATACGACATGCCGTTTCTACAATACTGTGCTTCACAACTGCGGCGCATGGAATCCGTATAACGGCACCTGCCATTTCTGGGGCAACGCCCTTAACGGGAACTCGACGTTCAGCCCGACACGTAGCGATGGGAACGGAGAGCTTGAGTCTTCATATACAAATGTATCCGTCGATTTCGCCGACGCTGCCAACGGTGATTTCCGCACGACGCCGTCAGATGCTCTCGATGTCGCCGGAGAGGCGTTCGACAAGGTGTCTGATCACTGGGTGTACTCCGGTGGAGAATATTCAGGCGGCAGCCTCAAGATCACGAGCGGCCGAGTGAGGGCGGGTGCGGTGAGCCTCGACTGCGACAAGGTGGTCACCATAACCAATCTGCATGGGACTGTGACGATCGAAAACGGACGCATTGGCGAGAATGCGTTGGGCGAGGCGAGGGCCATAACCATTACCGCCACCGGCACGTCGCGTCCCTTCCTTGGCTTCAGGGTGGACGGTGTGCTCCTGCCGCGCGGGTCTGACACGCTCGTCGTTGACAGCTCCTATGCGGGCAAGCTGGTAGAGGCGGTCTATGTCACCGATTGGTATGTTGACTGTAACAACGGCGATGACAACAACGACGGCGTGACGAGCGCGACTGCGAAGCGCACACTGCAGGCCGTGCTTTCGGCGGGTTTGAAGGCCGATGACACGGTGCATGCCGCCCCGGGCGTCTATAACGAAGGCGAGATGTACTATTCTGATGTGTTCTACAACAAGGGCGACGGGGTTTGCGAGCTTCCAAGCCGTGCCGTGGTGCCGGCTGGTGTGAGTCTTGTCGCGGATGAAGGCCCTGAGACTACGTCCATTGTCGGGGAAACGTCCTCTTCGCCCGACGCATACGGCAACGGCCCGGACGCAATGCGCTGCGTGACATTGGCGCCAGCAGCAAAGGTGATTGGTTTCACGCTGACGGGCGGCCATACACTCGCGACGACGACCTCCACCAATGACGACGACAAGAACGGCGGAGGAGTGATAGGCGTCAATTTGAACAGCTGCGTTGCGGAGAACTGCATAATCACGGGGAACAGCGCCGTGCGCGGCGGAGGTGCCATCAGCGCCACGCTGGTCAATTGCCGTGTCTGCGGCAATGCGGCCGGCGAATCGGGAGCCGCAGCGTTCTTTGCGAACTGCCACGGGTGCTATTTCGACAACTACATAACTGACACTCATGTTCTGGCATTTTACTTAAAAGTTCATGACTGCACATTTGGCCCCGCGTTGTACGCTTCGGACGGGACTACACAGAAAGCCGCCTTCGGCAATCCGAATTCGCTGAGCGGGGATTGGGGAGGCTCGGTCGCGAACAACGTTTTCCTGTTCCCTGTTTCCTGGTCGTCTTCGGCGGATGTAATGGCATATAACAGTGTATTTGTCGACAATGCGATGATTGCCAAGCAGAACACTTCGAGCTGTGTGTTCGTCGCAGATGCCAGTACTTGGTTCGAGGGAGTGGTGCCCAGACCGTTGTCCGATTCCCCGGTCGTCGGAATCGCCGACGTGGAAAAGATGTCGCCTCTGCTTGCGGATAAGGATGTCGCCGGCAGCCCGCGCATTTCCAACGGGGCGGTCGATCCCGGTGCGTTTCAGAGCGACTGGAGGCCGACGTATCGGCGTGATCTTGGCGCGAAGAGGGATTTCACGTGCGTGACGGCATCTCCCTGCCTTGTCGAGACGCCGAGCCGCGGAGTGCGGCTGGACGACGTGGGTATAGCGTTCGAGTCGAAAAATGCCCTGACGAACCAGGAACTGCATTTTGAGGCTATCGTTGACGGAAACGGACAGTTGGTCATCGAACAGAACGGCGAGGTTTGCGCGACATTTACTGCGGCAGATTCGCCCATCTCCACGAACATCCCGTTGCCGAACGGCGCGATGGCCTTGATTTCCGTACGCTATGTTCCTGGTGACGGAGACCCGGGAAGTGCGGAACTGAAGCGATTCCGGCTGAATTTCGAGTCTGGCGTGCTCATCATCGTCGAATAGAAAAACATGAAGGCTACGGAACTAGTCTTTGCGTTGGTTGCGCTGCTGGCGGTTTCGTGCGTTGCTGGCGCCGACGCAGGCAGATTGGCGCTTGCGGAGCGCGGTAGGCAAAGCGATTTCTTCGTTGTGCTTCCGCCGGATCCGACAGAGAGCGAAAAGTTTGCGGCAGAGGAGCTGCGAAAATACGTACAGAAGCTCACGGGAGTGCGGCTCGGTGATGTTGGTTCAAGGAAGATACTGTTTGTGCGGGCCGAGAAAGAACTTGGCCCAGACGGCTTCCGGCTCCGTTTTTTAGGGGAAGACCTTGAACTCTCAGGCGGACGCTACGGACTTCTCTATGCGGTCTATGAGATTCTCGAAACCTACGGCGGGATCGAGTGGTTTTCGCCAGAATGCGAGGTTGTTCCGAATATTGACAAGCTCGAGCTTCCGTCGAATCTCGATCGTGTCGAGAAGCCGGCCTTCGAAGGCCGCGAGGTGCTTTGGTCTGCGATTGCCGAGGACCCGGACCATGCGACGCGGATGCGTCTGCATGGAATCTACACGGGGTTCAAGGCGAGGCATGCAGGCAACATCTATCGGTTTGGCGGAGACCTGCTTAATTGCCACACCTTCCACAAGCTTGTTCCCAAGGCTAAATACGCCCAGACGCATCCGGAGTATTTCGCGATGCGCGGCGGCAAGCGCGTTGTGAACGCCGACGAAAGCGCGGGGATGCAGTTGTGCATGTCCAACCGGGAAGTCGAAGACATTGTTGTCGAGGGCATACTCGCCGCCATCGCGCGCGATCCCGAGGCGACGTACTTCGGACTTTCCCAGAACGACAACATGATATACTGCGAGTGTCCCGACTGCGCGGCGGCGGACGCAGAGGAGGGGACGCACGCGGGTGCGCAGATGCGGTTTGTGAACCGTGTTGCGGAGCGCATCGGGAAGATACACCCCGACAAGATCATAGAGACGCTTGCCTACCAGTACACGCGGAAGGCGCCGAAGAAGACGCGGCTTCTGAAAAACGTGATGCCGTGCCTTTGCTCGATCGAATGTGATTTCGCACACCCGCTTTCGACTGGTCTCTACAAGGAGAATGTGTCTTTCCGCGAGGATCTTCGCAACTGGGCTGCCATGACCGATCGGCTTTATGTCTGGGACTACACCGTAAACTTCGGGCACTATCCGGGCATTTTCCCGAACTACAACGTTTTGCAGGAGAACCTCAGATTCTTCCGCGACAACGGCGTCAAGTCCGTTTTCGAACAAGGGGCGCATGGAGGAGCACGCGGAGCGGAGTTCGAGGTCCTCAAGGCATGGCTGATGTCTAAATGGCTCTGGAATCCCGACTACGACGAGAAGATGCTCCTTGATCGGTTCTTCAGCGGATACTACGGCAAGGCGGCGAAATACGCGAGGAAGTACTTTGATGTTCTCAGGTCCAAGCCGAGGCCTGACGGCGAGGACGTCAGCGTCCGCGTGTTCAGTTCCGTGGAGACGACCAACCTCGTGTCTGATGTGTTCCTCGCCCAGGCCTCGAAGTGCTGGCGTCTTGCCGCTGCGGCGGCTGAAGAGGACGGGCGGGAGTATGTGCGTCGCAACGTGATGCTCGGGGAGTTCTCGGTGGACTACATGCGGTTTGTTCGGATGCGCAACAGGTATCTTGCGACGCCTGGGTTCAGCCTTCGGTCGGTTCCCATAGCGAGCGACGAAGGGCATGCCGATTTTGCGGACACGGTGAAACGCATGCAGCACGTACTGACGGCTGAGCCGCGTGTCAAGTTCTCAGAGTCCAGAGGCGTTGACTCCGGAATGAAGCGACAGATTCGTCAGGCGGCGGAGGGTCTCAAATCCACAGCCTTCAAGCCTTCAAAAAGCTGTCTTGTCGAGGCTGACACGTTCAATCTGCTTGGCCTTGGCTCCACGATGTTCCGCGAGCACGACGCGGGGGCGTCGGAGGGCAAGTGCCTGCGCGTGGCGCTGCACAGGTACAGCTGGGACGCCCAGCAGCCTGTGACGCTTGCGACATTCGATCCAGGAGCGCGGTATTCAGTCCGGGTGAAGGCCAAAATCAAGTTGAAACCAGACGCTCCCGATGGCAGGGTGCTTGACTGCGGCGTACATGATCCGCAGAGCGGGAAGGGTCTGGCGAACTGGTCTGTACGTGCTTCGCAGGTCATGGACGGAGAGTGGCAATGGTATGACCTTGGAGATTTTCTTCCCTCGGGCAGTCCGTATTTCTGGATGTCCGGCGGCGGTTTTGACACCAGGAAGTATCCAGAAAATCCATGTGCTGAGCAGGTTCTGGTGGATCAGTTTGAAATTTCGAGAAGGGACTGAATCAAGTGAAACGGACTGTGATGTGTACGGTGGCGTCTTTTGGCCTTGTCGCATCGTTGGCTACCGGTGGGTTGCCATGCTCTGCCGGGGTTCTTCACAGTGCGGGCTCGGGATGTGATATTCTTCTTCTTCTTGGCGACGGGGGCGGAGAGTATGCCGCGGCTCGAGAGTTTGCCGCAGAGCATTCAATGCTGGTTGCTGCCCAGAAGCGTCCGGCTGCGGCGGGGTGGACGGATGTCAAGACAGTTGCCGCATTGCAGGATATAGTCAGGGGCATCCGTTCGCAGAATGCACAGGGTCGTGTATTCGTTTGCGGAGCGGGGGAGTCTGGTGGCGGGGCGCTCGCGTATGCAGGGGCAGATTCGCTTGTCGTTTGTGGCGTTGCGGCCTTTAATCCAAAGGTCGACCGAAACGTGACCGATCGCATTCCCGCCTACCTTATGCCGGTCTCGGTGACTGTAGGCGGCGTGGACGCGGAGAACGCTCCGGATGCAGCGCGTGAGTTTGCCTCTACTCTTCGCTTTTGGCATCCTGGCGCGATATATGTCGACGACGATGCAGAGCGGGGCGGTCATACCGATTTCATGGCAGCGAGAAAGGCGCTAGATGAGATGTTCTTTCGGGCTGAGCTCGTTGGAGACGGGACGCCATGGAGAGAGAGGCACAAGACAGGCAAACGTTACCTGCAGGGTCCGCTTTCGGAGCGCATGCTTGTCTATTTCCGCGAGGGGAAGATAGTGCTGGGCGAGGTGGAGCACGAACACGGCTGGACTAAGAAGTACGCAGACCTTGTCTCCCATGGAATCTGGCTTGCTGATGCCAATGGAGATAGTCTTGATTTTTCGAAGGCCGTGCTGAGTCGGCGTGACGACGGTGTGCCTGTGCATTCTCAGCGTTGGAATGATGACGGCCTGTTGATAGAGCTGGAGGGGTGTTCGCCGTTCGGTCGTCGCGAATCGGCGCATCTGCGCCTCAGGGTTGTGAACAAATCCAACAGGAGCATGTCGTACCGTGGTTCGTTCTTCGTCCGGACAGCGGCGGAAAAAGACCTCTGCTTCGATTCCCCCGACAACTATCAGCTGCTCATCCCGCGAGAGAACACATGGAGGGCTCTTCCCGTGTCGTGGAAGGAGCCTGAGCTTGGTGTGCTGTGCGACGGCGATCGATTCGTAACGTTCGTGGGCGATGTCGGTTGTTTCTTCGACAAGGACCGTGGACGCATTGAGATGTCTGCGGAGCTGTCTCCTGGCGAGACGCGACACCTTGACGTTGTCATCGGGCGTGGAGAAACGGAGAGACCGGACTACGATGCCGTTCGCGCAAGGGTAGTAGGTGAATGGAGCCGGGAACTCGCGCGGCTTGAGGATGTATTGAGGAAGATAAATCTGGATTCCTGGCCGAGGGCAAGGACGCTTGTCCGAAACTTCACCGCGCTCATGCTGCAGTGTTTTTCGCGTCCGACAAAGGGGGATTTTGTGCTGCCTCGCCAGGGCGGTCTTCAGCGATATGTCTGGCCCGGAGACCAGATCAACGTTTCGAATGCGCTGGGTCTTCTCGGCTATCATGAATACGTGGAGATGGCCTGTAACTTCTACTTCGGGGAGTATGCCTCTCCGAGCGGCGAAGTTGGTCCTTTCGCGAACGGGTGGGCAAATGACACCGCAAGCGTGCTGGATATTTTCGCCACATACTGTTTGAAGTACGAAAAGCGTGAATACTGGAAGAAGCATCGAGACTCGGCTATAAGGGCCTTCCGCTGGATGAAGCGCCTTCGCGCGGAGAGCGCCAAGGCCAAAGGTCAGTATCCAGGTCTTTATCCTGCTCGCAAATCGACTGACTGGCCTTTTGTTTTTCAGGACTGGGCCTTTACCGATTGCGCCAATTTGGCGGCGATGGAGCATTTCGCTGCATGTGCTAAGGCAATGGAAGACCCGATTTCCTCTGAGGTGGCGGAGGAGTCCAGGTCATACCGAGCCGTCATTGCCGGCATCATCGACAGATACAAGAAGGAATATGCAGACAAGGACTTTCTACGGTTTCCAATCGATCCTTTTGACGAGCATCCTGAGATGGAGACAAACCGTCTCTGCTATACGTTTACGTACGCCTACGCTGCCTCAACGGGACTGCTTGGAGAAGATGACCTTCTGCGGATGCGTCGTTATATGCTTCGCGAGGGATATGCGAGCGAAGAAGGCGGCTATTCGCGGCTGACAATACGGCATGACGAGTGGTTTGAACACGTCTGGTACTTCACATGGGCGGAGCAAGAGTGGGTGCGCGCTTGGCTCGGAGTCGGGCGCAGGGACTTGGCGCGCGAGGCGCTAGACGCCTGCCTAAGGCACATTGTCAGCGACGAGTACATTGTTTGCGAGAGCGCAAGTTCGCGCACTCCATGGTGGTCTCCCTGGTCGCCTAATGCCTCCGGTGCCGGACGACTTGTCGCAATGATGTTTATGATTGCGGATGAAATGCGTGGGGAACCGACGAAAGGAGCGAGGCGAGATGGCAAAAACGACAAAAACCAACCTTGAATTTCTGCTTGTGAAAGCGGAGTTGAAGGGTATTCCCGAAAAGGGGTTGCTCAGAAGCCGCAACATCGGACAGGTGGATTTGATATGGCCGAGGACCGGCGTTGCGAAGAAGTCCGGCGCAAGGGAGATGGTGTTCAAGCGCGGCGTGTGTGACTTCACCGCCGAGCCGTGGACAAAGCGCGTCGTTTTCCGCGAGGAGATCGAGGATCATTGCGGCCTTGCCGTCTCGATCACCGAGCCTGTGAGTGTTCAGAAGGTGCGGCGGTTCCTGCGACTGACAGCCAAGTATGCTCTAAAAATGGGCGCGGACTTCATGGAGAAGGCGATGGTGGGCTACGCAGACATCGCCTCTTCGCCCATCGACGCGCTTGCCGCGATGATCGGCGAGAAGGACATCCCGAAGGTGATTGCGCAGGGCGTTCTCGATGTCGCCGACCTTCCCGCCGAGGGCGATGAACGCACCGTCACCGTTCCTCTCGTCCGCCCCTTGACCGGCAAATCCATCGGTTCGCTCATTATCCTCCTTAGATCCTAATCCCATCCCAAACATCGGAATTCTGGTGGCGAAACCCGCGTCTGGAGGATAGGCGAAGTTCGGTGAAGCGCGGGGAGACGGTGTAGGACGATGCGCAACGGCAAGTCCAGAGTCCTACGCAATCTGCGAAAGCCATTCCTTGAGCAGGAAGGCGCAGAAGTGCGGGATTGTGTGGATGCCGTTTTCGAATCCGACGTTGCAATCCGCGATTTTCACTCCAAAGGCAATGTCCGGGTAATGGTCGGACTCAATCAGCGTTCGAAGGGATTTGGATCGTCCGTTTGTCGCCTTGACCTCGATTGGCACGATGTTGGACTGCGAACGCAGAAAGAAGTCCTCTTCAAGCTTGGAATCTTCGCGCCTGAAGTAGCAGAGGTCGCCGCCGGATTTTTTGATTGCCTCGGCGACAATGTTCTCGAAAAGACCTCCCTTGTAGGTGTGGATGTTGCGATGGGCGCGGATGTCAGCTTGCGCCTCGTCGTCAAGCTGGGCGACGAGTAGCCCGGAATCTGCGAGGTACAGTTTGTACCGGGATGCGTCGTAGTTGCCCCTGAGCGGCAGCTCTGGGAAATTCAGGCAGTAGCACACGTTGACGATTCCCGTGTCGCGCAGCCATTCGACGCAGCCCCAGTAGTCCTTGAACCGTGCGCCGCGCGCAATGCTGGAAAGCATGAATTTCTTGTTTTCCTTCGCGAGCTGCGTCGGTATGTGTTCAAGTACGTTTATTATGCGCGTCTGCTCGATTCCAGTTGCATACTTGCGTACGTCGTCCCGGTATGCGGAGTTTATCTGCCGCTGGAGGTCGATAAGGCCCTCGAAGGTTCCGCTCTCCACATGGGATCTCACGACTTCCGGCATGCCACCGGTAATGCAGAAGTCAAGAAAGAGTTTCGAAAACACCGCCATCTCCGCCGCGCTGAACGGCGCGGAATCGGCAAGATGCGAAAGCATTTCCCCGGCAATCGTCTCGGGATATCCCTTCGCGGTGAGGAACTCGCTGAAGTCGAGGGAATGCATTTCGTGTTCCACCCTGTAGCCGACGCTGTTGCTGGATATCTGGCGGTAGTGAAGGCCGAGCAGCGAGCCGGAGCAGATTACGTCGAAACGTCCGTCCTGGCAGAAGAACTTAAGGGAGGTTGTTATGTCGGGATGCTCCTGAATCTCATCGAAGAAAAGGAGCGTTTTGCCAGGCTCAAACACGAAGGAGTTGTCTATTCGGGAAATTGCGGCGATGATGGACTGCGGCTTGTAGCCATCTGCGGTGATGGCCTTGAATACAGGGCTGTCAACGAAGTTGATTTCAACCACATGTTCATAGTGTTCCGCAGCAAAGTGGCGAATAGTCTCGGTCTTGCCAATTTGCCGTGCGCCCTTGATTATAAGCGGTTTTCTCGACGATTTGGCTTTCCAATCTTCAAGGAAAGCGTCGATTTTTCGCTTAAGGTACATACTTCCTCCATGATTTGGCGCGTATTGTACCATAATTCCCAAGTGTGCTGCAACACTTTTTGTAGTGAATGTCGTGTAGATTTCAAAACCGGAAAAGTTGTAGCGAGCAAAACCGGAATGGTTTTCATGCGTCCGCGGCGACCCAAGCTAATACAGCCGGGCTGGTTTGAATGCCCGGCTGCCGCTTGGGCACCCCGCCGCTGCACCTACCCAATCAGGCACCGACTCCTGTGCACCTTGGGATTGCTTGTGAACACGACTTTCGGAGAAGTTCCTTTCGCGGGCTTGTTGAGCACGAGGGACACGGTTCCGTCGATGTGTCGGCAGATCCATACGCGAGTGCCGTTCGCGCATTCCGTCGTGCAGAGGACGCCGTCGACCAGCAACCGCCCACGCGGGCCGACCGCCGAGCCCTTCCATTCAGACCATACAAGCTCCCACCACCCGTCTTGCGGGGGCTGCCGCAACTTGCATTGGCCAGTTCTGATCTTGTCTGTCCAGACGTTCAGCGGTATGTCGTGAAGCTCACGGTGCTGCTCGAACCCGTTGCGGTAATCGACCAGGCGGTCCAAATGCTCGTTGACCTCTTCAAGTGGCGTGCTCCCCGTAATGCCTTCCCTGGCCGCATACGCCGGAAGCCGGTCCTGCCAGACCTGGTGCAAACGCTCGATCTTCCCCTTCGCCTCGGGCGTGTTTGCAAAGACGAAAGAGACGTCGAAGAACTTCAGCCTCTTGCCGAGCTGGGTCAGCGATCCGTCTTCGTTCCTGAAGAACCCCGCCTTGTCCACGTATATCTCGAGGGGAAGCCCGTACCTTGAAAAAGCCCTGTAGAACAAGTCGAGGTACGACGCAACCGTCTCCCTGCGGTAGAGTCTGCACCCGACCTGCATCCGGCTGCAGTCGTCGACCATGTCGATGAGCTGGAGAGGCGGGTTGGAGCGTCCGAGAAAGTAGTCGGGCGTCGCGTCCAGCTGCCATAGCTCGCCAACTGACTTTCGCTGCCAGCGACGGACATGCGCCGGAGGCCGCGCCCTGTGGTCGGCCAGCTGGAGATTGTGCGCAATGGCCCAGTGCCGCACCTGGGAGCGGTCAACGGGGAAGCCGAACCGCCTCCCGACCTCGCTGGCGGCAAAAGCATACGAATACCGCTTCGCGTCGCCATCCGGCTCCAGGGCCTTGCGCAGGAAGGCCTGCACCTCGTCTGGCCACGCCGGCATGTGATTGCCGCCTGACGAACCAGGCTCCCAGCCGTCGCCGCGCCCTTGCGCCCTCGCCGCAAGGTAGGACGTGCGCAACGAATAGAGCTGCGACTGCCCAACCTGAAGCGACTCCATAGCCTGCTGACGGGTGATTGCTCCTGTAACGAACTGCATCATCGTGTCGCGGACATGCGCGACACCAAGCCGGTTTGATATTTGCTGTTTCATGGAGTAGAGTATACTCCACTTTCCGGTTTTGCTCGCTACACCATGGCAACCGCCCTCATGGAGGGCACATGGTCACTTTATCTGATAACAATTGCAATCTATGATGCAATATATGTCGCTGAAGCCCGCTCAACAGACCCTCTCCCGCCATTCCGGTTTTGCTCGCTACAGCATTCCGGTTTTGCTTTCACCGCGACAGAGCGAATTTTAGGTCGTCAGAGGTCTTCGCCCGACCACTTCGCCGCGCCGCTTGTTGGCGGTGTCCGAAGGCTCCTCCTCGGGGAGCCCTCGGCGAATACGCCGAATCCCCTCGCTCGGACCTACGCTCCACCGCCAACTTCGCTTCGCATCCGAATAAAGGCGTGTAGTGCCAGGCGAGCTCCGGCCTCTGAGCCAAGCCGAGCCGATGGTCGCGGGTGAGGTAGGCGGAAGGTCGCAGGCGTAAGAGTGACTTGCGTACGCAACCAGCGATAGACGCCGAGGCACGGCAGGCTAAACTCGGCTATTTGTCTGATGTGGGAAAGCCGTCGCGAGCCTGGAGCCGAACGAGAGCCCCGCGAGCCATCGGGCGGCGCGGCGAAGTTGGCCAACAACAAGCATGGTCGTCGGGCGCAGGCCTCGCCGTCGGGCGGCGCGGCGAAGTTGGCCGCCGCCAACAAGCGTTATTCTACTTCCACCTCGCGGGAGAGCTTGAGAGGGAAGTCGGTCGTGACGCGGTCGGCGCCAATTGCGGCGCACGCGTCCCATGTCTCCTTCTCCTGGCACATCCAAAGGCAAACCGTCAACCCCGCCTCGTGCGCCTTCTCAATCATCTCCTTGGTCGTACCGACGCGCGGCGCGACGCTACAGCAGCCAAGCTCCTTTGCCTTGGCAATATGCGCATCCTCAAGCGGACTGCCAACGATAAGACCAAGCGGCGCATCGGGATCGACCTTGCGCATCGTCGCAAGCGTCTTCTCGTTAAAGCAAGCGAACGCATACGTCCCTGGCTTCATCAGCATCTTCGCCATCGCACTCAGCCGACGGCAGTAATCCTCGAGAACATAAGACGTATAGAAGTCACTTGGATATGCCTTCATCTCGATCTCAATGAATATGTCCTCTCGTCCGCTCATCAGCATAAGCACTTCCGATAGCGAAGGCACCTGTTCGGAAGACTTCTTGAGACGCAACTTGCAGAGATCAACAAATGTCGTGTCCTCTACATTCCCCTCTCCGTTGGTCGTGCGCGACAGACACGAGTCGTGCATCACTACGAGCACGCAGTCTTTTGTGTAGCGCACATCAAGTTCAAATCCCTTTATGCCGCGCGAGAGGCACATCTTGAAGCCGCCAAGCGCGTTGTCATCGTATTCGGCGCGCCCGCCGCGGTGCGCCTGAACAAGCGGTCCAGAGCCAGTCTTCAGCTTGGCGTTCACCGGATATCTCGGGCTCGCACATCCGGCAGCGAGTGTGGCAACCACAAACACGCCGAAAGCAAATCTCGCCAATACTGTTTTCATATATCGCCTTCTTGTTCTTAATGTTCTAACCACGAAACACACAAAAAAC
>Ga0265299_10000302_pt1 | contig 63329 bp, 45 predicted proteins | sample AusTroGonzalo_MG_4_FD_193485 | JGI IMG/M metagenome (GOLD analysis project Ga0265299, IMG submission 193485) | Bovine rumen microbial communities from tropical cattle in Woodstock, Queensland, Australia - Gonzalo_02 | ecosystem: Host-associated > Mammals > Digestive system > Stomach > Rumen ...
GAACAATCGCCTCTCGTTCATCTTTGCTTAAATGCTTTCGTTTTCTTTTAACTTCTGTCATTTTTGTTGACTTTTGTGTCAACTTTTTTCAGCGCAAGACAACTATCCCTACGCTATTCCTACACTAGCCGAACACTAGCCGAACACTAGCCCTACACCTGCCGAACATATAGTTAAAATAATTTTGAATTGAGAAAGCGGGAAAAATGTGAAGTTTCGAACAAGTATATACTATTCTGTTCTCTCTTCTTCTGAGAATAGCGGACTTCTCTGCATCGCATGAATGACCTCAAGTTTGGTTCCTTCATCAAGTTCTTCTCTGTTAATCACCGAATAGATGATTTTTGAGAGCAATGCTTTATCAATATTTCCTGCTGCCACATGCCAAATATAAGCCTCCATGTAAGGTAGAAAATGAAATCCTGCCCATCCCCTCTTATTTTTGATTAGGAAATGGGCACCCAGTACTAAGGAAATGCGCTTGTTGCCGTCTGCAAAATAGTGGCCAGTGCAAAATGCAAAAACCATATATGTGAGTTTCTCCTCCAACGAGGGATAGTAGAGGTCGTTTTTGACAAAACCAAGCACCTTCTCTTTTGGCTTTTTCGCTTTCGGCAAGCAGCATGCCTATGTTCAGGAAAGCACGGAAATCAAACAATCCCAAAGCAACTGTTTTGTGACCGACATTATTGTCGGGAGCAAATTGCAACTTAAACTCTTTTAGCCTTTTACCCTTACATAAAAAGAAGCCATTCCTTTCCAATTCGTCTTTGTTTGTTTCCAGATAACGTTCTATGGTTCTAATGTCCACATCATAGAAATCTGCCACCATCTGCTTTGTCAGATAATACTTTCCTTCAAAGAGATAAGCCTCAACATCCAATGCCTCCCGAATTCGAGGAATCGCCAAATTATTGTTCAATACATTCTGGCGTTCTATTGCCGAAGTAGTTAAATCTTTTGCCATATATTCTTCTAATGATTTCGTTTTAAGTTCTATTTCTCTCGAAGTTCTCTTAAAAGTTTCGGTTTGCTCTATCTATAACGTTATTTAGAATAATGTCGAAGAAATTGGCTTCTGGTTTTTCCATAATTCATAGTCTATTATTATTTTTTTTTGAAATGCAAATTTACAAAAAAATCTTGAATTGAGAGACTGGAAAATTAATTGTATTGTCATCTGAAAAGACTATTTCTTCTCGATAGCTTTACGATAGCTCTACGATAGCCGTTGGATAGCCCTACACCTGCCGAACACCTGCCGAACACAATCTACAACTTATACGTTTCTGACATACCATTGTCGCCGTTGCTCGATGATGCGCTTGTAATTACGTTTCATTTTGTCGTTTAGAAAACTACGGTCAATGAGGGCATAAACTTCTGTTGGGAAATCCATATAAAGGTCGAGTATCTTTTCAATTCTTTTCTCAGGCAGTCCAATGCGTTGTCCAAATCGCTTGAAATCAATCCGACACAAATGTCCGGTTTGGAGCATGGCTTCGCTTGGCTCAATGTCAGGAGCGAGGCCTCCTTTTAAGCCTAAATCGCTACTTTCAAGGTGAATGCGGGTGTTGATAAGGTCGTATGCGGGTGCAAGAGCATATTCTCCGTTGCGATTGATAAGTGAGAAGTTCTTTAAATGAGCATCCTCGTTAGCATATAAATAGTTGAATAAAACCAATTTGAAAAATCGCTCTGTCTCCAGCATCCATGCTGGTACAATTTTACGGATCGCGTCAGCAATCATGGCATAGTGTCCGTCATATTTAAAATTGCTGTCACCTCCCTGCTCGCTTATTCCAAGAATTGATGCGAAGTCTTCCATCGCATATTTTGTCTTGTCGGGCTTGACATCAAAGCGACGGGTAATATATATGGGTTGTGCCTTTGGACTGAAACATAATGCGTTGGCAGCTGTTGGTATGCCATATATCTGAGATGCAATTTGCATTGTGAGATGCTCGTTGGCGGGTATCTGTTTACGGGTGGAAATATTGAGTAGGGGAGCCGGTTTAAGGATAAAAGTGGCTTGTTCATCAGGTTGTGCAAGTCTGATGTAACCATTATCCACCACTGCAGAATATTTTTCCTGGGCTCCAGATATTGACAGGTTATGTTGGTTCTCCTCCATATTAGCATTGCCATCAGGTGACTCAAAATCTATGTCCATAAAAGGTGATACCTTTGCACCCTCAAATAATGCTTTTAGAGCAGAGGGAGAGTAGGTGTCATAACCTGGTTGTAAAGTGCATGGACAAACAGTTATATTTTTCATTATTATTCTTTTTTGAGTGTTACATTACCAATACAATCCATTCCACATATCATGAGTAGCATTCCAAAAAAATCTTGTTCGTCAACTTTATTGGCCTTGCACATTACCTTACGGTTGGTCCCTTCGGGTAGTAAGTTGGTGAAAAAAGGAAAAATCCTATTGGCACGATAGGATTCACTTCTTTTGGGAAGAGACAGAGCAATAGGCGGTGTCTGTGTATCAACTAAATAATCTGCGTTATAGGCAAATTCATATTTATCTACACTCCATTCTGTTAATCTTCCAGCATGTCTGTTGTTGGCATATACTTCCACTTTTCTCATTTCTTATTCATATTTTCGTTCATAGATTCTGTTTTCTTTATTCCAAAACTCATCTCCAGGCCTAGTACATTGAATATTTTTTCCAGTGTTTGAAGAGATGGATTTCCTTTCCCACGTTCGATGTCTTTTATGGTTGCAATCCCCACCTCGGCAAATTCTGCTAGGTCTTGTTGTGACAGTTTCAGTTGTGTTCTCCTCTCTTTAATAATAGTTCCAACGTTCATATTGTTTTTGTATTGTATGATATATTATACTTTTTGCGGCAAAAATACACAAAAATCCGATATTATCCGCAAAAAGTATAAAATAATGTACTTTTAAACAAAAAAGGACCCTCGAAAGGGCCTTTTTTTTGTTTCTATGTAGGGGAACTGTTATTTTCCTCCGAGATATTGTGAACCTAAACGAGACATAGCGCAGCGGAAGCCAATGTAGTCGGTAGACTCATCCTCGTCCATGTATCTTCTGGCACCAGGTGAACACCAGTAAGGAATATCTCTCCAGGAACCTCCCTTATATACTCTAGCATGGTCGCTTACCAAGGAGTACATGGGGTTGTTGTCACCAGTTTCCTTCGGATACATCAGGTCGGTTGAGCTTTCGTCGCCAGCGATACCCTGTTTCCATTCTTCGGTGTCGTACAACGAAGCCCAGTCACCATCCAGGTAGTTCTTGTTGTTGGCAGAGCGGTAGTTGCGTCTTCTATCGTTTTTGAAGTCTGATACGGGAACCATGGGGATTTTACCTACGCTGTCGCGTTCGGCCACGGTACCGTCTTCCAACAGCTTCTTGGTCTCGAAGTAGTTACCTCTGAAGGGGTTGAATTCGGATACATCCTCGTGTGACGACTGTCTATAAACGTCCATCACCCATTCGGCTACGTTACCAGCCATGTGGTACAAACCATAGTCATTAGGCCAGCCTGATTTTACTCTTACGGTCTTGAAACCGGCATCGTTCAGGTTGCTGGCTACACCCATCAGGTCGCCGCGACCCAAGCGGGTGTTGTCGATAAATTCACCCATATATTTTTTGTCTTCCGTACGGATGGCATGACCATTCCAAGGATATACTTTTCTTTCGAGGATACGGCCGTTGACGGTGTTGCCCACAATAGCCAAGGCTGCATATTCCCATTCGGCTTCGGTGGGGAGTCGGTACTTCGGCAGCAGGATACCATCTTCCATCTTCACGTTTCTGAAGTCACCGGTGGTGATGTATTGCAGACGATGGTCGCTTTCGCCTTCGTATGACTCGTAAGTCAGGTAAGCATCGGTGCTGAAGTAACCTTCAAGACTCGGTTCGGGAACCCAATCCACAAAACCATGGTCCACCAATATCTTTTCGTTCACACGGTCGGTACGCCAAGCGGCATAGTTTACAGCCTGCAGCCAGTTGACACCCACCACGGGATATTCTCTGTAAGCAGGATATCTGAAATAGTTTTCCACATCTGGTTCGTTGTAGCCGAGGCGTTCTCTCCATACATTCTCATCGGGAAGAGCGTTGGTGTAAACGATGGCCATATCGTTGGTCACGAATACTCGGTCTAACCAGTTGAGGTATTCGAGGTAGTCAACATTGCTGATTTCGCATTCGTCCATGTAGAAAGAAGCTACAGACACTCTGCGGGGGGTGTTGTTAGCGTCGTGCATCACATCTTCTTCCATGCGGCCCATGACAAATGAACCACCTTCGATGAAGACCAAACCGGGACCAGTTTCCTGTTCAGTAAAAGGATATACTTCGAAACCACCGTTTTTGGGGTCGTTGTAATTCCAACCGGTAGTGGGGGAAGCTTCTTTCTTGCAAGATGAGAACAATAAGGCAAAGCTTGCAATGAAAAACAAGATTGATGTTTTGGTGAATCTGTTCATGATTTATTTATCGATTTTATTTATTAACGTTGAAATATATGCTTTATTGTGGATTATATTTGGAAGATACTTGAAAGTTACTTGGAAGTTACTTGAATTAGAAGGCAGGACATTCGAGTTCCTTGATGGCTTTACGTTTTTCGGGACACGGCAGGAGGAACTGCAGGGACACCTCGTGGGCACCACCAGTCAGGTTGATGAGCTTGCTGACGGTGAGGTCGTAAGAGTAGCCCACACGGATGAATTCGTATTCGATACCTGCACTGAAGATGACGGCATCCACATTCTTGAAGCTATGGCGCAACCAGGCACCCAAGGTAACGGGATACAGATTGAGGTACAGACCTTCGCTCATGTACATCAGACCTCCCTGATATTGGAAGATGATATTGGGACTCAGAGAGATATCTCCGAAATTGTGTTCTTTCTTACTTTTACGCTTCACATCGAAGCTGGCACCCACATGAGCGGTATGTTTCATGGGCAGTCTGTATCTTTCCTGCTGAATGAAACTGATATACGGCATGTTGAGGTGGTGGGCTGCATAACCGAAGTACAGGTTGAAGAACCTCAGGTTGGTATAGCCCAAAAAGCCAGCAGCCAAGTCGAAGCTATGGTCGGTGGTGTTGTTCCATGCGGCCAGGTTTTCGTTGGTCTGGTAGATAAAACCGTATTTCGGGTCGATCATATCGCCAAAGGTCAGGTTCTTGGTGTCCAGGATATTGGCCAGATAAGAGAACTGCAAAGCAAAGCGCATGTTGAACTTTTTGCTGACTTTGACTTTGAACGAGTACATGAAACTGGCCTCGTAGCTCTGGATGGTGGCATCCTGTCCGCAACGGTCACCAAAAGCCAAAACACCGATACCACCGGCAATCTTGTCGAAATGCTGGTCGTAAGAGGCGGAAAAGGACATGAAGGTACCTTTCATGGAGGGCCATTGGTCGCGGAAGTTCAATGCGATGCGCGGACATATATTTGTACCGGCAAAGGCTGGGTTCAGGTAGAGCGGATTGGCATAGAATTGGGAAAAATGCGCATCTTGGGCAGAAATACTCTGAACCAGGAGAACCAGACAAGTGGTGAGAACTATCAGAATTCGCTTGTGCATAGTTTTTATTTTTTAATCCGCAAAATTACAAATTTTTTTCTTTGCCACCATTATTTTTCTTTTATTTTCTTCCGCATTTATTTTTTTTGCAATTTTGCAAACTGTTTTACGTTGATTCTTTATATCGATAACACGATTTATATTTTAATAACGTTATATGAAGTCTAAATCTTGGGTGCTGATAGCAATTTTTTTGGTCAATATTCTTCAAGTAATTGATATACAGGCACAAATAATTCAAAAAAAAGTGTCCATTCAGTGGACGGAGAATCTGATTTATAAGTTGGATGAGGATTTAAGCCTCGAATTTTTGAATTTTGAGGATGCGATTTCTGATTTCCGTTTTGGCGATTTGCCCGTTTTTTTTCAAAAAACAGCTGTTGATAAATTTTTTTCAGAGTGCGAGGTGCAGTTCTCTAACGAGCGCTTTGAGCCTTTGGCAGCTAGTGATGTAAAACTGGTGCCGAAAGATTTGTTACAAAGGGAGATACAGGCTGAAGTTCACTGCTATGTGGAAAAGGGACAGCCATACGCAGTGCTGACCCTCCTGCCGTTTGTGGTGAGTCAGTCGGGCAGTGTAAGTCGTCTTTTGTCGTGTGATGTGACGCTGAAACCCAAATTTTCTGCAAAAACCAACCCAAAATCTCACACCTATGCTTCCACTTCGGTACTGTCGTCGGGGGTATGGTATAAGGTGGCGGTTTCGGAGACGGGATTGCATAAAATCACTTTCGAGAATCTGGTGGAAATGGGTTTCTCAGGTTCCTCGATATCCTCTTCGCAGATTTCGGTATTCGGCAACGGTACGGGTCGCTTATCGGAGGTGTGCGGCACTGAACGGCCAGACGATTTATTGGAACTGCCGATTATGGTTTACGATGGGGGTGACGGAGTGCTGGGAGCAGGCGATTATGTAGTGTTTTATGCCAAATCGCCCCACCGTATTTCCTTCGACCGAAGCACTCGTTCGTTTACCCACGATTACAATATTTATGCTGACTATAGTTATTATTTTATAGGTATAAGCGGAGCAGGTGAGCGCAAGCGGGTGGCTATGGCGGCTGAAGAAACTCTGCCGGAGACACAAATAGTGTCTGATTTTTATGACTATCAGTATTATGAGGTGGATGCCGTTAATTTGGATGAAACGGGCCAGGAGTGGTTTGGCGACCTTTTTGATGTGACCATGCAACGCAACTACACGCTGACTGTTCCTAATGTCAAAAGCGAAGTGGCTCAGTTTACCCTGTCGGCAGCCTCATCTGCTGCATCTACGTCCTCATTTTCTATCTCAGTCAATGGAACATCCATTGGGAGCCTGCCTATTTCGGCTGCATCTGGAGCAGTGGCTCGTGTGGCGAAAACAACACTCCCTTACACCCCGACTCAGTCCACTTTGTCGGTTAGCCTAAGCTTCAACCGCTCGTCGTCGTTGACAAAGGGTTATTTTGACTATATTGCCATACAGGCGGTAAGAAGCTTGTCACTATATCAAGGACAGTTGCTTTTCAACAACGGCAAACATGTGGCCAATGGTGTGGTGAGTCGTTATCAGCTGTCAGGGGCCAATGCTTCGGTGAAGGTGCTGGATGTGACTGACCCGTCGCGAATGTTTCAGCTTCCAGGCACTTGGAACGGCTCGAATTACCAGTTTGTGGCGGCCGACACAGCTTACCGACAGTTTGTGGCCTTTGATGGTTCGTCTTACAAGTCGGTGGTCACTGTTGGCGCTGTCGCCAACCAGAATCTGCATAGTGCCGAAAGTCAGGTGGATATGATTATGGTTGTGCACCCCAATTTCTGGAGTCAGGCCGAGCAATTGGCTGCTGAGCGACGCAAACAGGGATTGACTGTGAAATTGGTCACCCCGGCACAGATATACAACGAGTTTTCTTCTGGTGCCCAAGATCCGGTGGCTATTAGAGATTATATGAAGATGATTCACGAGAAGTCTTCGGGCGCATATCCCAAATATCTGTTGTTGTTTGGCCGTCCTTCTTACGATTATCGGGGACGTGTGTCAGGTACCTCCATCTTTGTTCCCAACTACCAGCGTCCTTCTGGAACTACCATTGTGGAAGGCTCTTTCCGGGCTAATGATGATTTCTTTGGCATACTTGATGATGGCGAGGGAGCCCTCTCCCATGGATTGTTGGATGTGGCGGTAGGCCGCTTCCCGGTATCCTCCGTATCACAGGCCAACGTGGCGGTGACGAAAAGCCTCAATTATACTGCCTCCCATAATTTGGTGCCAGAAAACTCGTCGCAGATTTCCAATCTGGCTGATTGGCGCAATGTGATTTGTTTTGTAGCAGATGATGGTGACAATAATGAACATCTTAGATCCGCGGAAGCTTGTGCCAACATTGTACAAACAGCTGATAAAACCATCAATATAGATAAGATATATTGTGATGCCTATCCTCAAAAGTCTAATTCGGGAGGACAGCGTTATCCAGCGGTGAATACGGCAATCAACGACCGTATGGACCGTGGGTCTCTATTCTTTACTTATGTGGGTCATAGCGGCAAGGATGGTTGGGCTCACGAGCGTATCCTCGAGTTCTCGGATATCAATAACTGGCATAATACCTACAATCAGCCGGTGATAATGACGCTGTCGTGCGACTTTGCTTGGTACGACCGGGCCATAGTGTCGCCTGCCGAAGCTTGTTTCTTCAATCCAAACGGGGGCTCTACCTCGTTGATTACCACTACCCGTGTGGCCTACGGAGGCACTAATGCCACCTTTGCTAGAAAGGTGTTCGACCGGATGTTCAGAACACAAAACAATCCTAACCATACCATTGGGGATATGTATATGTTGGCCAAGAATGATTATGGTGGCAATAGCGATGGTATCTCCATGTTTGTGTTGCTGGGTGATCCATGCATGCCGTTGGCTTTCCCTAAATATAATGTTGTAACAGATTCGGTGAATGGGGTAGCGGTGAATGCATTGACCGATACCCTGAAAGCTCTCTCTTCAGTGGTAGTGAAGGGTAGGGTGACCGATGCGCAGGGGAATACGCTGACCGGCTTTAACGGCGATTTGTTTACGTCTATGTTTGATAAGAAGGAGACGGTGCGCACCCTGTCTAATGATCCCGAAGAAAGTCCCACTACCGAATTTGAGGTGCAGAAGAGTGTCTTGTTTAAGGGCAACAACACCGTGAAGAACGGATATTTTGAGTTGAGCTTCATCATCCCTAAGGATATTAATTATAAATATGGTAACGGTAAATTCAGTTATTATGCTAGAAGCGAAAATGCTGATGCTGCAGGCAGCTTCGAGGAATTTTTGGTGGGTGGTAACAGCAATATCAGCTATGACGACAAAGAAGGTCCGGAGATAGAAGTATCTAAATGACGAGAATTTTGTGAACAAGGGGCTGACCAATACCGATCCTGTCTTGCTGGTGAAGCTGAAAGACGAGCTGGGTATCAATACTACAGGTAATGGAGTGGGACACGACTTGGTGGCGGTATTGGATGGCAATACAGAAAACCAGATTATACTGAATGACTACTATGAGGCGGTGAAAGACAGCTCTAATCAGGGACAGGTGAAGTATCAGTTGAGGGACTTGTCGACAGGTATGCACAAACTGAAAATCAGAGCATGGGACATATTAAATAATGTATCAGAAAAAGAACTGGAGTTTGAGGTGGCCAATGATGCGGCACTGACGCTGGAGCATGTGCTGAATTATCCCAACCCCTTCACAACACACACCTCGTTCTTTTTCGAGCACAATCACCCTGGAGAGAACCTGGATGTACTCGTGCAGATATTCACCATCAGTGGCAAATTGGTGAAGACTATCAGCACCAGCATGTACTCGGAAGGCAACCGAAGCAAAGCCATCGAATGGGACGGTTTGGACGATTTTGGAGACAAGTTGGGCAAGGGAACATATGTCTATCGTTTAAAAGTTCGTACCTCTGACGGAAAATATGCTGAGAAAATAGAAAAAATTGTACTTTTGTAAAATAAAATTGATACATCGTCGTTATACTAATTTATTACGTGAAAAATTGAATGGATATGAAGAGAATCTTGTTGACGCTGAGTGCTTTAGTGGTAATCACAACAATAAGTTACGCGCAATACGACCCCATCGGAAGAAGGATGACTCCTTCCCAAAAAATGGAAAAATATTTCAATCCCATCACCACTGCGGTGCCTTTTTTGATGATTGCCCCCGATGCTCGTGCGGCTGGTATGGGTGATATTGGTAGCTGTTCGTCGGCTGATGCCAACTCTCAGCACCACAATCCGTCGAAATATGTTTTCAGCAAAAGCAAATTCGGCATCTCCTTTTCCTATAGCCCGTGGTTGACCAGTCTGAGCAAGTCGCTGGGTATCAACTTGGCTTATTTGGGTACCTACTGGAAGATTACGGATATGGATGCTGTCGCCTTTTCGTTGAGGTATTTCCATTTGGGAACTATCGACTTTACCGATGAGTATGGTCAGGTATACGCCAACCCCAGTCCGAATGAGTTTGCCATTGATGTTACCTATGCCCGTAAGCTGACGGATGTGTTCTCTATGGCTTTGACACCGCGTTTTATATATTCCAACATAACGGCTAGCTACGATATGTACAGCTCGAGTGGAAAGCCGGGTTTGGCTGGTGCGGTGGACTTGTCTATGTGCTATGAGCAGGATTTCAAAACGAAAGGCATGGAAAACAGTACAGTGCGTTTGGGTATCAATATCTCCAATATGGGTAACAAGATGACCTATTCATCGGATCCTTCACCGGAGGCTCGTGACTTCCTGCCTGCCAACCTGAAGATAGGTCTTTCTTATACAATGGATTTCGACAAATACAACAGTCTGGCGATTTTGGGTGAAATGAACAAGCTGTTGGTGCCTACCCCTCCCAAATGGGGAATCGACAGTATAACCCATGAGAGAGTTATTGTGGCGGGTAAAAACAATAGGGTTTCTGCTGCTCAAGGTATCTTCCAGTCGTTTTATGATGCGCCTGCCGGTTTCCGTGAGGAACTGTATGAAATTGCCTGGTCGTTCGGTTTGGAATACTCTTACAACGATCTGCTGTTTGTGCGTACAGGCGGTTTCTTCGAAAGCAAGTACAAGGGCAACCGTAAGTATCTGACCTTCGGTGCAGGTTTGCATTACAATATTTTCCAGATTGATGTATCTTACTTGTTCACGGTGAGTGAACAGCATCACCCACTGGAACATACCCTGCGTTTCACTTTGTCGTTCGACCTGAAGTCGTTCAAGAAGGATGAAATCAAGAATCAGGATAAACCTTCCAAAGTAGATAGGTTGTAACAATGAGAGTGGGTTTCGGATACGATTCGCACCGTCTGGAAGAAGGAAGACGTTTGGTGTTGGGAGGAGTTGAGATTCCTTTCGAGAAAGGTTGTGTGGCTCATTCTGATGGCGATGCTCTGATACATGCCCTCTGTGACGCTCTTCTGGGAGCTGCTGGTTTGAGCGATATAGGCAGCCATTTCCCTGATACGGATGTACAATATAAAAATATCGACAGCAAGATATTGTTGGCTCGGGTGGTTGAGTTACTGGACGAGAAAGCCTTGCGCATCAACAATGTGGACTGTACCATAGTGATTGAGCGCCCTAAAATGGCTCCTTATCACGACGAGATGATACAGACCCTGTCGGGTATCATGCGGATTGCGCCGGAACAAATGGCCATCAAGGCTAAAACCAACGAGAAGCTGGGTTTTGTGGGAAGTGGCGACGGGGTAGTCTGCTTCGCCACCTGCACCTTGATGAATTAAAACATTAGCGCATTAACACAATAGCACATTATTTTTCACCCTGTAATCTCATAAAAGTCATGTCCCCCAAATTCAAATCTCTCCTCACCCGCACCCTTTCAGGTCTTGTTTTTGTAGTCCTGATGGTGGGTTCTTTTTTCGTGCCGGCCTATTACCAGTTTATTCTGTTCACTTTGTTGGCGGTGCTGGCAGTTTATGAGTATATGACTATAGTGGAGACCTCAGGGGTAAAGCCTCATAAGGTGATGGGTATATTGATTACGGTGTTGCTAATTCAAGGTGCTTATTTCATCAATACTACAGAAATAAGTTGGGTGATGGCCTATGTCTTTATGAATCTAGTGATGGCCATTGAGCCGTTCCGCAAAGAAGGACATGCGTTTAATAATATTGTACATACTCTTTTGCCTGTTTTCTGGATTGCTATTCCTTTTTCGCTGGCGGGCGTTGCAAATGCTTTATTGGATCATGAGGAAGCGGTGCTGGCTTTGTTTATCCTGTTGTGGACCTCCGATACTTTCGCTTATTGCGGTGGTTCGCTGTTCGGCAAGCATAAGATGTTTGAGAGAATATCACCCAAGAAAACGTGGGAGGGTTTTGTGATTGGAGGTATCTTTACTTGCGGTATGGCTGCCAGCCTGTCGTTTATTCCGTATTTTCATGATACCTTGTTATTCTCTTCAAATACGGCGACGAATGTGTTGGTGTGGGTAGGTCTTGGTCTGATAGCCTTCTTGGCTGGTACCACGGGCGACCTGATAGAATCGATGTTTAAGCGTACGTATGGGGTGAAGGATTCGGGCAACATTATGCCGGGTCACGGAGGAGTGCTTGACCGTTTCGACTCTTTCCTCTTTGCGATGCCTTTCTGCTTTATTTACTTGCTTGTGCTTTCCTTTTTGCTTGTACTTTCAGTAGTCTGGTAACAATCCCATTATTTCTTTACAACAACCCGCTGCGTTTTAGCAGGGCTTCCACTTTGGGCTCGCGACCTCTGAAGTCCACATACATCTGCATGGCTTCCCGGCTGCCTCCTCGGCATAAGATGCAGTCGTGAAAGCGGGTGGCGGTTTCGTGGTTGAAGATGCCAGTCTCTTGGAACAGCGAGAAGGCGTCGGCATCCAATACTTCCGCCCATTTGTAGCCATAATAGCCGGCTGCATAGCCTCCCGAAAAGATGTGGGTGAAGGCGGTGCTGGTGCAAGTACCTTTTACTTTGGGGAAGAAATCGACCACCTGCATAGCCTCAGTTTCCAATTGCTTAAGGTCGCTGCTTACTTCCTGCTCGTCGTGCCACTTCATGTCCAAAAAACCGAAGGCTAGCTGACGGCATGAGAGGTAACCGGCTTGGAAGTTCTCCATCGCTTTGACTTTTTGCACCAGCGCCTCTGGAATCTGTTCACTGCTTTGGTAGTGGCGGGCAAAGGATTGCAGGAAGTGGATGTCGGAAGCCCAGTTCTCGTTGATTTGAGAGGGCAACTCCACAAAGTCGCGGGGTACACTGGTGCCCGAAAGGCTGCAATAGGTTACGTCGGACAGCATCCCGTGGAGGGCGTGTCCGAACTCATGCATAAAGGTGGTCAGCTCGTTGAAGGTCAGCAAGGCAGGCTTGTCCTCGGTGGGAGGGGTGAAGTTCATCACCAGCGATATCAGGGGGATGATGTTCTCGCCAGTAGCTGTTTTGTATTGCTCTCGGAAGGAGGTCATCCAGGCGCCTCCCTTCTTGTTCTCCCGTGGGAAGAAGTCCAGATAGAGAATGGATATGATGTGCCCGTTTCGGAGTACCTTATAGGTTTTTACGTCTTCTTGATAGACAGGTATGTTGTGTGCTTCCTCAAAACTCAAATCATATAGCTGGTGGGCCAGACCGAATACTCCTTCAATAACTTTGTCCAAGGGGAAATAGGCTTTCAATTCTTCTTCGTTGAAGCTGAAGAGCTCGTTTTTCTGTTTCTCGGAATAGTAAGACAGGTCCCAGCGCTGGAAGTCACCGCTGAAACCATGCTGGCGGGCATAGTCCACTACCGACTGCATCTCTTTTTCGGCAGCTTGGTGTGAGGGTTTCTCCAGCGTCTGCAGCAGTTCGTATACGTGCTCTTTGTCTTTGGCCATCCGTTCGGTCAGCACATAAGAGGCGTAGTCGCTGTAACCCAGTAGGTGGGCTATCTGCTTGCGTAGCGAAGCTATCTCGTACACTAACGCACTGTTGTCGTGTAGGTCATGATAGCTTCTGGAGGAGTATTTCAGATAAAACTCCTGACGCAACTTACGGTTGTCAGCATATTTCATAATGGCCGTGTAGCTGGGCATGGTCAGGTCGAACAACCAACCCTCCTGACCTTTGGCTTTCGCTTTGGTAGCGGCCACCTCAAGGGCGCTTTGGGGCAGTCCCGAGAGTAGGTTCTTATCGGTGATGGTCTTGGAGAAGGCATGGGTGGAGGCCAGCACGTTGTCGCTGAATTGTAGTGTGAGTTGCGACAGGCGCAGGGTCAGTTGTTTATACTGCTCCTTCTCTTGACCGTTTAACTTGGCTCCGTGACGGATGAAGTTCCGGTATTTCTTTTCGGTCAGCATTCGCTGCTCTTCGTTGAGGGAGTCGCGATGCTCATATACCTGCTCTATTCTGTGAAACAGTTTTTTGTTCAGGGTAATCTCGTTGCTGAAGGTGGTTAGCTCGGGCTGAATTTGTTGGGCTAAGTCCTGCAGTTCTTTAGAGGTGTTGCAGACCAAAAGATTGAAAAACACATCGGAGATACGGTTCACGAGTTCACAGGTGCGGTCCAACGCAGCTACAGTGTTCTCGAAATCAGCCGCTTCAGTGTTTTCTGCTACAGCTTTTATCTCATCACGGGCCATCTTTAAGGCCTGTTGGAAGGCCGGCTCGTAGTGCTCTACCTTGATTTTATCAAAAGGAGGAGTCTGAAACGGCGTCTGCCACGGGAGTACGAGTGGATTGGTAGGCATAGACAAGAACTAAAAACTATTCACTTTTAACTCTTACATCACCAGCATTAAGATGTACCTCGGTGTAAGCGGGGTGCGGATCTCTTGGTTGTCGCGCACGGTGAGTGGGGTGGGGCTGATGATTTCGTTCATCTCGTAGAGGTTGCCCTCGTTGCGTCCCAGCTGTATCTCCAAAGCGGTTTTAAGGTCGGGTACAATATCCTTAGCAAAGGCGATGATGATGATGTCGGAGGCCAGTCCCTTGATGGAAGGGTAAAGCGAGTTGTGGGGTGAGAAGATAAAGCTGCAGCTATGGGTGACGAGTGCATCGCTATAGACGATGGCTGCGTCGGCAGGGGTGTTTACATCAATTGCATCCACAAAGTTGATGTTGTTGTTCTGAAGCAAGCCTGACAGTTGGGGCTTGGTGTTCAGCAACACGGGATAGTTCTGTCCTTGCAGCAGTTTCACCAGTCTGATGGCAAACTGGTCTTTGGTGCAGGGAACATATTTGCCGCCTAAGGCTCTGAACCTGACCACAAAATCGCGGATTAAGTCGTCGCTGGGCTTGATAAAGTCGTCCGACAGATCCGGGTCGGGGTAGCGGTTGACTCCCTTTGACGACAGCGCATGTCTGATATCCTTGCGGATAGCCTCTTTTGAGGTGGTGAGGTTGCTTTCTGTGCTTAATGTTTCCATAACTCTTGCATTTTATGCGGGGTTCTGCGGCAGTTCTTTGTTTTTGTCCTGATTGGCTGGTTCGTTGTCGCTTTGAGGTTGGGGAGTGTTGGTATCAGTGGTGGCAGTTTCGCCCAGTTCATGATTGTTGTCGAAGGGGCGCTTCCCGAAGATCTTCTCTAAGTCTTCCGCGAAAATCACTTCGCGTTCGAGCAGCAGCTGAGCCAACTGGGCATGTTTCTCTTTGTTGGCTATCAGTATTTCTTTGGCCTTGTTGTACGAGCGCTCGATGAGTTTGTGTATTTCTTCGTCAATCTCTTGTGCGGTTTTCTCGCTATAGGGTTTGGTGAAGTTGTATTCGGCCTGGCCGGTGGAGTCGTAATAGCTGATATTGCCGAGTTTCTCGTTCAAACCATAGTAAACCACCATTGCGTAGGCTTGTTTCGACACTCGTTCAAGGTCGTTGAGGGCTCCGGTGGATACCTCTCCAAAGACCACTTCTTCTGCGGCACGTCCGCCCAAAGTGGCGGTCATCTCGTCAAACATCTGGTTGAAGGTGGTAATTTGTCGCTCTTCGGGTAGGTACCAGGCGGCACCGAGCGATTTGCCTCGGGGCACAATGGTGACTTTCACCAGCGGAGAAGCGTACTGTAGCAGCCAGCTCACGGTGGCATGTCCCGCTTCATGGTTGGCAATCACCTTCTTCTCTTGCGGAGAGATGATGCTGCCCCGTTTCTCCAGTCCGCCTACAATACGGTCGATGGCGGCCAGGAACTCTTCCTTGCTCACGTCCTTCTTGTTGTTTCTGGCAGCTATCAGGGCTGCTTCGTTACATACGTTGGCGATATCGGCACCCGAGAAACCAGGGGTTTGCTTAGCAAAGAAGTCGAGGTCTACATCGGGGTTGAGTTTCAGCTTGCGCACGTGCACCTCAAAGATGCCTTTACGCTCGTTGAGGTTGGGCAGCTCCACATGAATCTGGCGGTCGAAACGGCCGGCACGTAGCAGGGCCCGATCGAGCACGTCGGCACGGTTGGTGGCGGCCAGGATGATGACTCCCGTGTTGCTCGAGAAACCGTCCATCTCGGTCAGTAGCTGGTTGAGGGTGCTCTCGCGCTCATCGTTGGCGCCGCTCATGATGTTCTTGCCTCTGGCGCGTCCGATGGCATCAATCTCGTCGATAAAAATGATACACGGGGCTTTCTCTTTGGCGGTCTTGAAAAGGTCGCGAACACGGGAAGCTCCCACGCCCACAAACATCTCCACAAAGTCGGAGCCCGACAGCGAGAAGAACGGCACTTTGGCCTCGCCGGCAACGGCTTTGGCCAGCAGGGTCTTACCAGTGCCCGGAGGACCTACCAGCAGGGCTCCTTTGGGAATTTTGCCTCCCAAAACGGTGTATTTCTGCGGATTCTTCAAGAAATCCACAATTTCTTCTATCTCATATTTGGCACCTTCCAGTCCGGCCACATCCTTGAAGGATACGTTCAGCTGAGAGGTCTCGTCAAACAGCTGTGCTCTCGACTTGCCGATGTTGAAAATGCCCATGCCGCCTCCAGGACCACCACCTCGCATCGAGCGCATGGAGAACAGAATCAGCATTAAGATAAGCAGTGTAGGCAGTATCCAGAAGATAAATTCAAAGCCCCAACTGCGGCTGTTATCCTCGGTGGTAGGTATCTCGTATTCCTGCTCCACTTGGCTGCGCACCAGCGTACTGTCGCTTGCCAACGCATTGTTGACGGCTTTCTCTTGGATGGCACGAAGGTTCTCGTTGAACACCTGGTAGTCGGTGGTCACAATGTAGTATTGTGGGCCACTAATATTATTGTTTTTGCGGAATTCCTCGTAGTCGCTTTTAGTCTTGATGGCCTCCTCCTTTAGATAGATGTTCACGCGGTCGGACTTCTTGACGTATTCCAGTTTGTCTATGTCCTTGGCCACTACCATCTTGTTGAATTGGCTGTTGTCGATTTTAGAAGCGGGCATCTCAGAGTTGAAAAACCAGTAGGCCAGCAGCACTGCCGCTACAATCAGGTAAATATAGGTTAGCGTGAACTTTGGCTTTTTATTGTTGTTATTACTGCTGCCGCCATTCTGTAACCCAAAAGGATTTCGGTTGTTGTTATTTTTACTGTTTGTCTTTTTCGAAGCCATTATCAGTCGCTCTTAACTTTTAACTCTTAATTCTTAGTTTAACGTCTGTATTTCAGCGTCATTATATAACTGTTCCAGATTGTAGAACTCGCGTGCACCAGGTTGGAAAATGTGGACCACCACATTGAAATAGTCCAGCAGAATCCATTCGCCGTTGGCGGTTCCCTCCACATGTTTGGGCAGGGTGTTGGCATAGCGTTTGGTGGTCTCTTGCACAAAATCGCACAAAGTCTCCACATGTGGCTTCGAGTTGCCGCTGCAAATGATGAAGTAATCAAAAAAAACGTGGTTGATTTTTTTGAGGTTTATGCTGACGATATTGACGCCTTGTTTCTCTAAAAGTGCTTGAATGATAAGTTCTTCAATCTTTCCCTCGAATTCTTTCACTTCGGCCTTTACCTTGATTTTCTTTGCCATATAATATGATGCTTGGTTTATATCTAATTTAACCTGCAAAGATACAAAAATTTTCAATATGGAGGCGACTGCGTTTCGCAGGCGCAGTCAAACTTTTTTTAACATGCTTAGGGGTCTGATACAACACTGAAGCAACACTCACATGGTTTGAAACTTTTTGTCTCTTGTGTCGGGAAAAATTTATATCTTTGCAACGGCAAAAAATGACGATAAATAATAATATAAATTAAACATCACAAACATGAAAAAAGTTTATTTTCTCAAAGTTTTTATGTCGGTCATGCTGGCGATGCTGCTGACCGTCGGAAATGTTTTCGCTGACAGAGGATGGGTGAAGGTGACTCACAACACCACCTTGTCGGTAGGCGATACCATTATCATTGCTGCAGCTGATTTCGATAAGGCTATAGGTACACAGCAAAATTCTAACAATCGTGCTGCTGTAGATATTTCCAAAGTAGGTAATCAGGCAGTGCCTCTTGGTGATGTGCAGATGCTTATATTGCAACAGGGTGCAACCAGTGGTACGTTCGTCTTGTTTGATCCGGATGCCAATGGGGGATATCTGTGCGCTCCTGGCGGAGGTAATAAGCTTCAGACCGCGGCAACTGAGCAGACAAATGGTTCAACTGATTGGTTGATTACGATTTATAGTAATGACAGTATTACTATTATTTCTCAAAATGAATCGGATACCAGAGTATATATGCGTTATAACCCTAACGGTACAAACCCACCAATATTCTCTTGTTATGCAATTACCAGCAATGTGAAAAATGCAGTGACTATTTACCGTTACGAAGAAGTTCAGCCAGCCTCTGTGGCTACCCCTGAATTCACTCCCGATGGAGGTACCTATTATACTCCTCAAACAGTAAGTATCAGCTGTGCTACTCCTGGTGCCACTATTCTTTACACTATCGATGGCAGTGAACCTGCTACCAATGGTTTGGTATACAGCACTCCGTTGGATATCACTACTACCACTACCGTGAAAGCGGTGGCTTTTGTGGGTACTGATACCAGTTATATGGCTCAAGAAGTATATAATATCCCTGTAATTGTAGAGGTGGCTGACATCGCTGCTTTCAAAGCAGCCAATACCACTACCAATACTACGCCGTATGTTATCAACGGTGATTTGACTTTTGTGTTCCGTAGCGGAGCCTATATGTATGTGAAGGATGCTTCCGCAGGTCTGTTGATTTATGATAATGGAAGTCCTGTGGTGACCAATCAATATCTTGAGGGTGATGTGATCTCTGGAGGTGTTTTAGGAACCTATACCAAATATAATCAACAAGTTGAGATGGTTCCTTTGATGAATCCCGCTGCCTCTACACAAAATACTGGCGAGGTACAGCCTACCGTGGTGACAATGGCTGAGTTGCTGGCCAACTACGACACATACGATGCTCAGTTGGTGACCATTGAAAATGTGACTTTCCCCAATGGTTTCACTGGAAGCAATTCTACTACCATTACTCAGGGAGAGAGTCAAATGACCTTATACAAACGTTTCTCAGCTATTTCTTTCGATACGACTTTGGCCCCTGGTACGGTGACTAGTGTGACAGGTTTTATGGGAAAACATAACAATAACGTTCAGATTTATCCTCGTGGTGTGTTCGACCTTTTCACCGAGACCACTCAGGTGGCAGAGGCTCCCGTATTTAGTCCTGAATCCGGTACCTATGCCGACAGCGTAGTGGTGAGTTTGACATGCGCTACTTCTGGTGCTCAGATCCGCTATACCATCTATGGTGAAGAACCAAGCGCTACCTCTACCTTGTATGAGGGCCCGTTTACCTTGTATTCTTCCCGCACAGTCAAAGCAAAAGCTTTTATGAATGATGCTATGTGGGAGGACAGCCCAGTGGCTGAGGCCGCTTATACCATCGTTAGTGGTCCCTCGTTGACGGTTGATCCCACTAGCTTTGCTTTCGGTCCCAACAACTTGACAGGCACCGTAAATATTTATAGTGCTTCCTTGACTGAACCTATCACTATCAGCTGCAACAATAATGATTTCCAGTTGTCAGCAACTTCTTTCCCTGCTAATGTTGGTAATACTTCATTCACTATTACCTACACGGGATTTGGTCCTGCTTTCGGTATGGTGACGGTAAGTAGCGGCAGCTTGAGCGCACAGATTGACCTGATGGCTACCGCTCAACTGCCAGCACCAGTGATTACACCTGCCAGCGGCACTACTGACACTGTTATCACAGTGGTAATGTCTGATGATGTTCAGGGCGCAGGCATCGCTTATACCCTGGATGGTACCGATCCAGATGTGTATTCTCCAATTTATAACCAGCCTATTATCTTGAATGTTCCGGGTACATATATTGTCAAGGCATACGCTTTCTTAGAAGGTTGGGGTTCCAGCGATATTACAACCGCTACTTACACCGTGGAGGCTCCCGTGCTTCCTTCTATCGATACCATTATTTACACGGTTGGTTTCGAGGCCGCCGAAGGCTTTGTAGCTTCCAATGTTTATAATAATCCTACAGTTGCTTTGACAGGTGCTGATGGTCATCAATGGGGTACTGTTTATGGAACACCTTCTACTAATGAGCACATGTGTGGTGCACAATCTATGCAGATGCGTTGGTACACCAGTGCTGCCAATATTCTGGGCTATACCTATACTAATTTTGATTTGCACAATGTGACATACGTCACTTTTACTGCTAAGCAAACTAATGGTCTGAAGATGATGGTGTCTTATTCAATAGACGGTGGTAACACATACGTGGGCGATTCTTTGTACAACATTACAACTAGTAAACACAATTATCGTTTTAATGTAAGCGAAACGGGTGAGTACAACTTTGTACGTCTTAAATTTGCTGTGGTATTACCCGAAACTGTTCCTGGAAGTACCAGCAAGCTGCTTATCGACAGTGTGGTGGTCTTTGGTGTTGAGGGTATTGTGGCCGATATGGTAGAAACTCCTGTTATCACTCCGAATAGTGGCACTTTTTATGACGCCGTCAACGCCACTATTACCTGCGCTACCACTGACGCTGTAATTCGTTACACCACCGATGGTACCGAACCAACCGTAAACTCAACGGTATATACCGCTCCTATTGCTATCAGTACTACCACCACTTTGAAGGCTAAAGCTTGGAAGGAAGGTATGGAGCCCAGCTTCGTGGCTTCTGTTACCTACAACTTCCCGCCTGAAGTGGCCAATATTGCTGCATTCAAGGCTAGCAGCACAGCTACTAGCAGTACTGTATATAAGATTACAGGTGATGTAACTTTTGTATTCCGCAGTGGCAGATACATGGTTGTAGAAGATGCATCAGCAGCTTTGATGATTTATGACAATAACAATCCTATTATCACTACCACTTATAACGAGGGTGATGTGATTAGCGGAGGCATTTACGGAAGCTATTCCTTGTATCATGGTATGATTGAGATGGTGCCTGCTCGTAATACGGCAGCGGCAACCAGCAATACCGGTACTGTAACACCTTTGGTGGCTACTATCCCAACTTTGGTATCACAGTACAGTACTTACGAAAGCCGTTTGGTAACCGTCGAAAATGTGACCTTTATTGATAACAACAGGTTTGTGAATGGTACGGATACAATGAACTATTACGACAACTTCAATACTATTGACAACGATCCTGCAGCAGGTAGTTTTGGAAGTATCACTGGCTTTGTGGCTATCCGTGATGGAGAAGTGAGATTGTATCCTCGCGATGACAATGACTTTGACGTCCAAGTTCTGGAACAGGTGGCTACTCCGGTATTTACTCCAACTCCTGGTGAATATTATAGTGGTGATTGTGGAAATTTTGATATTTCTATCAGTTGCGTAACAGATGGTGCTACCATTTATTACACACTGGATGGTACTGAACCTGATGAGAATTCCAATGAATATACCAATCCTGTCACATGTTATATAGAGAATAATACCATTACCATTAAGGCTATTGCTATGAAAGCCGGTATGCTGAATAGTGAGGTTGCCATTGGCCTTTATACATTTACTGTTGGTATTCATGATGCACAACAGCAGGTGAGTATCTATCCCAACCCCACTAGCGGAGATGTGACTCTCGACCTCTCAGGGTTGAATGCAAGAACGGTTGAACTGTTTTCTGCCAATGGTCAGTTGCTGAACACCATGGTTCCTACTGACGAGACTATGACCCTGTCGCTGTGTAACTATGCCGCAGGCATCTACTTCGTCCGCATCCACAGCGACAAAGCAGTGACCACTCAGAAGATCATCAAACGGTAGTTGGTCACTTGGTAAATTGGTAAATTCAAACTTTTTAATATAGTTTGACAACTAAAAAGGGGCGCAACTTAGCGCCCCTTTCTGTTAGAAAGCTTCAATCCCTTCGTTAAACAAATAATCGATAATTGAGAGGTTGGGTACAAAACCCAGTCGGTCTTCGAAAATCTGAGTGTAGACTTTGTGCGGAAACGGATAGCCAGCCTCCTGACGGCGCTTGGGATGAATGACGTTCCGAAGGTCTTCTACTTCATCCAGCGGATTATACTTAGCAATAAATTCTTTGGTGAGCTGGGGCTGGAAGTTACAACCGAGCAGTTTTAGGAGAACTTGGGTCAGTTCCAGATTAAAATCGAAGAGAAAATCATATTTCTTCTCGTAGAAGGGCTTGAGATAATCTTGGAAATAAAGGAAATAGGGACTGCCGCTATAGGCGGTGTCGATACTTTTCCAATGTAATCGCTGCCAAGGGGTGGCGTAGTCTATGCGCACGTCACGTATGGGCATTTTGGAGGATAGGTGTACTACCGGAATCGATAATGCCTGTACCCCGTTAGCGGTGGCAATTAGTGTGCGGTTTCGGTATGATTGTTTGATATAGTGTTCACAGGCTTCAAGCCTTACGGTTCCTTCTATGCATTTCAGTACATACTCGATGGGTGGCAGATAGGCGGTGGACAATAAAGGGGTCTTCATCGTGTTTAGTTTTGACTCTGCAAAAATAGTGCATAAATTGCAAATGTGCAAATAAGATTATTTCAATAATTCAACAAATAAACAGTTCAACAATTCAACAATATTTTGTATTTTTGCAAAAAATAATATCATGGACGTAAAGTATTCGGAAGAACTGAGAACTGCTATAGAAGAGGGCAAGAAAATTGCGTTGACCAACCGTTCGCAATCGGTAGGTATCGAACATATTATGGTAGCATTGCTGAAGTATGACCAGTTTACGGAACTGCAGCAATTGTTTGATGTTTTCAAGATTAACAAGGTGAATATCAGAACCAAACTGGAGGAACTGATTGAGAATGACGAGAACAAAACCGATGTTCCAGTGGAAAATATCAAACTGAATGTGCAGGCTGAAAATACTCTGAGACGTGCGTTTTTGCTGGCTCGTGAGTTCCGTAGCGAGATTGTGGAGGCTCAGCATTTTGTGTTGGCCATATTGAGAGATAATGGCAACGAAGTGAACAGTGTGGTGAAAATGTTGCTAAAACGCGCAGGTATGTCTTACGACTCGTTGGCATCAGAAATGCGTCATGAAGCTCGACAGGGTGAGGATACTCCTATGTCGGCAGGCACCGATGAGTATGATGATGACGATGATCGTCGCAGCAGCACCCGTCCGGGTAAGAACACCAAGGCTTCTGCAACCCCCATGCTGGACAGTTTCGGTAAAGACCTTACCCGCTATGCGGTAGAAGGAAAACTCGATACCATAGTGGGGCGCGAGAAGGAACTAGAGCGTATAGCTCAGATTCTCAGTCGCCGCAAGAAGAATAATCCAGTTTTGATTGGTGAGCCTGGTGTGGGTAAGTCGGCTATTGCTGAAGGTCTTGCACTGAGGATAGTACAGGGCAAGGTCTCAAGAACCTTGCATGGAAAAAGAGTGGTAAGTTTGGATATGGCTTCATTGGTGGCCGGTACCAAATATCGTGGACAGTTTGAGGAGCGTATCAAGTCTATTTTGGGCGAGTTGGAGAAGAATCCGAATGTCATTTTGTTTATTGACGAGTTGCATACAATGGTGGGTGCTGGTGGTTCTCCTGGTAGCCTTGATGCTTCCAATATGTTCAAGCCGGCATTGGCACGTGGCGAACTGCAGTGCATAGGAGCTACCACTCTTGACGAGTATCGACAGTATATTGAAAAAGACGGTGCTTTGGAACGCCGTTTCCAGAAAATCATGCTCGAACCGACTACTCCGGAAGAGACTGAGGTGATTTTGAACAATATTAAAGACAAGTACGAGGATCATCATCTGGTGCGCTTCTCTGACGAGGCCATCAAGGCTTGTGTCAGTCTGACCAACCGTTATATTACCGATCGCTGTCTGCCTGACAAGGCTATCGACGCTTTGGATGAGGCTGGTTCGCGTGTGCATCTGCTTAATATCAAGGTTCCGGAAGACTTGATACAACTGGAGAAAGAGATAGAACAGTATAATCAGTTGAAAAACGATGCTATCAAAGATCAACAGTACAACGCTGCAGCTGGCTATCGTGACAAAATCAAAGAGGTGGAAACCAAACTGACGGACTTGAAACGCGAGTGGGAAGAGAAGGAAGATCTTGAGCGTCCTTCTGTAACCGAGGAGAATGTGGCGGAGGTAATAGCCATGATGACAGGAGTGCCTGTTCAGCGTATCGCCAAGAATGAGGGTGAGCGTCTGATGAAGATGGCCGATGAGCTGCAGGGCAAGGTGATAGGTCAAGATAATGCTATCGTGAAAATAGCCAAGGCTATCCGTCGTAATCGTGCTGGACTAAAAGATCCCAACAAGCCTATCGGTACTTTCATTTTTTTAGGTCCTACGGGTGTGGGTAAAACCTATCTGGCTAAGGTGTTGGCAGAATATCTCTTCGATTCGCAAGATTCTATTGTCCGTATCGACATGAGTGAGTATATGGAGAAGCACACCGTGTCACGTTTGATAGGTGCGCCTCCTGGATATGTGGGCTATGAGGAGGGTGGACAGCTAACTGAAAAGATTCGTCGCAAGCCTTATTCCATCGTATTGCTTGACGAGATAGAGAAGGCTCATCACGACATCTATAATGTGCTATTACAGGTGTTTGACGATGGTCAGTTGACAGATGGTATAGGTCGTAAGGTGGATTTCAGAAACACCATTATCATCATGACTTCCAATATCGGCTCGCGCGAGTTGAAGGATTTTGGTACAGGAGTGGGTTTCAGCACGTCTGCTACCGATGCTGCTAAGGACAAAGTGGCGCAGGGTATTCTGGAAAATGCATTGAAGCGTAATTTTGCTCCGGAGTTTTTGAATCGTATTGATGATATCATTTATTTTAATAGCTTGGAGAAACCCGATATTATCAAGATTATTGACATAGAGTTGCAGAAAGTATTGAAGCGAGTCAGTGCGATGGGATTGGAGGTGGAGGTGACCGATAAGGCTAAGGATATTCTGGCTACTCAGGGTTGGGATGCCCATTTTGGAGCTCGCCCGTTGAAACGTGCTATCCAGAAGAATGTGGAAGATGTGCTGGCAGAGGAAATTCTGATGCAGTCGTTCCCCGAGGGCAGCAAGGTGCTGTTGGATTATGATGATGTAAAAGAAGAAATGTTTGTGAAGAAGCTGGATGAATAAGGTGCTGAAAATATGGTGGAGGAAGATAGTCATTTTGATGAATGATGTCTTTCATTGGTTTTATCCTTATCATATTTTTGAGGAAGAACCAATGGAGTTTCATTTTGTCAATATTCGTCGCCCCAAGGATCGCTATGATATCAGGCAGAGATTTTTCTCGTTTACTATTAAAACCAAGGACGACGGTTTTAAGTATGCTTTCTTTATCTTAATGTTGGCTTTGCTGTTTTTGATGCCTTATTTCAGTCGTAATGTGGGTATATCCACTCGCGAGTGGCAGCAAAACGAGTATTCGGAAGCGGTGTATAAGTATTACCAGACGGGTGACGAGACATTTAAAACTATGCCCCAGTTTGTCACCAAAGGGCAGACATCAGATATTTTGTTGGTCACAGTGGCTCATGCATTGGGCTTCAAGAATATTTTCCGCCTGAAACATCGTTTGTCGGCTCTCTTGGGTTGGCTATTGATATTGGTGACAGGCCTGTTCTTTGCCAAGAATATCAATTGGCGTAGTGCTTTCTTCTGTTCCTTGCTGATGTTTTGTACCCCACGATTGTTGGGCTATACCTTCGGCAATTTCAACGATACGCTCTTTGCATTAGCCTTTTTCTTTACGCTGATGCAAATCTGGCAGCTTTGCTATGATTTTCCCTTAGTCAGGTGGATTCGTGTATTGGTTATCTTTTTGGGTATGTTGCTGGCCACCACTACCTCCATAAGCGGTTTTTCACTTTGCTTTTTCTTTTTCTTTTTCACGGTGATTTATTTCGTGGTGAAAAACCCTATCAAAAAATTCTTTACAGGTCAGTATTGGATTTCTCTATTGACTTTGTTGATGATAGTAGGGGGTACTTGCCTGCTGGTAGTGCTGTTCAATTTGTTCCTCTCTCCGGGATTCAAGGTTCAGGACTTGCATAATGGTGACAATTTTATGCAAATGTTTGTAGCTACTTCACAACAACTACCCCAATTCTTTGAGGGTCGTATGATTAGTGTGGACGATAGTCCAGCTAATTATGTGCTCAAATATATGTTTGTCACCACTCCTTTCGTGATACTGTTTGGCTTGATGTTTGGCGTTGTTTTCTTCAGAACCATTTTGAAAGAATTCTCTCTGTTTACTGTTTTTGCACTGCTTTCCACCACTTTGTATATTGCGTGGGCATTCTCCTCCAAATATGTGGGGGCTGATATTGTTTGCTCGGTGCTCTTTATGCTTTTGCCTTTGGTGGTGATGCTGTCCACCTTGGGTTACGAGGCGGTGTTGCGAAAGGTGGACGACCGCTATACCAACTCGGTGATTGTGGCTATGGCTTTCTTTCTGACTTGTCTGCCTTTGAGACATATTATTTTCAATCGTCCCTTGACTTTATGCTATTTTAATGAGGTTTCGGGAGGAATACATAATGCAGCCGAAAGATATACTTTGGACTTGAATAATCAGTCGTCGAAGGTGGCGGAACAATGGTTTACCAAATACTACGCGGCGCAACAAGACAGTCTTTTAAGTATGCAAAAACAACAGCTGGATTTGCTCCGTACCACACTTGACTCGATGGGTATCAACAACCCCTACGATTCTCTCAGTTATGCTCTGGTTCCCGATACTGCAGAGGTTTATACCAATGGAAATGCAGCTTTCTGCAGCTCGCTGGCCAATGATAACCCAAATGTGAAAGTATATAGGGCAGAGGTGCATTCCATAGAAGACTTGGAAGGTGATTATTACATCCTGTTTGGCAATCAGACTGGATTGTTCAAACAGATTGACAGTGCGTTTCATACGATAGACTTGGAGAGGGTTCCTATTGTCTCGTTTTTTAAGAAAGAAAAAAATATCAGTGAAGTGCAACAAAAATCATTATTAGTCGTCTCTGAATAAAACGAATGAAAGAATATAAAATTTGATATTATGAAAAAACTAGTTTGTTTAATGGTAAGTATGCTGACACTAGGCATGGCTATGGGTCAGCAGGTGGTTAACGGAGTGCTTCAAGGTTCGCCTAGAAGTTTTATGTATTTGACTCCTCAAACGGGAAGTTCGTCCAACAGTTGGAACGACTCGTGGGTGAAACCCAAAACTTACAACAATGGTAATTTTTCGGGAGGCTCTGTTGGTGCAACCACTACGGGTAATTTCTCACATCGTTTTATCACGACCCAAGATTCTACGGTTTCTCCTGCTAACGATAATTGTTTCAAGCGGACTTTTGATAACACAACCTACAATATGCCAATATTACCCAGTGCATGGAATTCTGACAGGTATCCTGGCACATATGTGGATACAGTGATTCAGATGGGAGGACCTACTGGTACAACCAACAGGGGTTTGCATGCCCAGGAAATGTTGTATTCTTTCATACCTGATACGAATAATCCAGTTTTGTTATTGCAGTTTGCGTTTGTGGCCGAAAATGCTTTGCACGAGAGTCATGCGCCCAGAAATCCGGGAGTGGAATTCGTGTTGTTGAATCATGGAACCAACAATATTCTTTCCATAGGTAGTTATGATTATTCTCATCCATACGCTCAATTTTGGTTCGGAACTCCTCTAGGTTCTTCTTATGGAGGTACTTCAGATCCCAGAAACACACCTCTGCCATCTTCTGTTTCCCCTCAGAATATACCTAAAGGTAATTGTAACTGTTCGACGAACGATATTTTTACTTTCCCATATACCATTGTGGCATACGATTTGTCGGCACAGGCAAGAAACCATCAGGCCGTAGATTTCAGGGTAAGGGAATGGGCCTGTAGCGCTGAAGTCCATTGGGCATACTGCTATTTTACGGCTAAAATGATTCCCGCCGAGTTGAAGGTGGAATATTGTGGTGGCGACTCATTAAATCTGAGTGTTCCCTGGGGATTTGATGAACAATCTTATTCCTGGTATAATGGTGTGGATTCTGCCTCCACCAATGCATCCAGCTGGTTTGACCCCGACGATCCCAGTAGCTCTACAGTAGTTCAGGGAAGTACCAAATATAACCCGATTCTCCATCCGGATCCTGCAAAACCTTATTATCGTTGTATGGTTCAGTCTATCACAGGTATTCCTTTTACCTATCAGGCCACGGTCAGGTATTATGATTTAAAGCCTTCTTTTACAATGGAACCCAAAGCGTTGACGGGCGAGAGGCATTGTGACTATGGTGTGGTGTTGCACAATACTAGCCAGATTGGTATTATAGCACCTGATGGCAATGGTGGAGTGGATACTACATGGCAAGACCTGGAGTTGAACCCCGAACAGTGTACCTGGGATTTTGGGGATGGTAGCCCGGTGGTGCATGGCTTTGAACCTGAGCATGTATATACACAACCTGGTACTTATCACGTGTCGTTGTACATTGAAGACTATGAGAGAATTTGCAAGTCGGCCACAATTGATACCACTATCACTCTATTGCCGGAATATATGGAGAAACAATATGCGGCTGATACTGTGAGCACTTGTGAGGGTAAACTACCGTATTATTATAAGCCTGAACTTTTTGGCTACGACAATGTGACCACCCGTTGGGACTTAAATGCTGTTGGCGACCGTCAGGTGAACTATTCGAGCGCGCTGGATCAGTACAATATTAGATCTTGGAACGGATGCGACAGTATTGTGAGGGTGCGTTTTGACGTGCTGACTCCCGCAGTAACTATCCATCAGAGAGGCGATTTTTGCGATAGTGCCCAGACTACATTGGTGGCTAACGTGAACAATGTGCAGCAGAATGCAGTGGAGTACACTTGGACCTTTATGGACTCGGTAATGAGCACCACCGATGAGATGCTGGCTATGAGCGACGGTACCTATTCGGTGAGCATTGTCGACCGCTCGACAGAATGTGAGGCCGCAGCTACCTATAAGATAGAACCCTGTGTGCCGAATATATTCCTGCCCAACTGCATCACTCCGACCCGCAGCCAAAATGAAGGCCCCGTTCAGAACGACTATTTCTATCTCGACCAGTTTGTGCTGAGGTTTATCACCGACGTGAAGTTCATGGTGTATTCACGTAATGGCGAAGAGGTGTTCTATTACGAAGGAAAGAAGAATGTTGCAGGTGATTTCTATCCGCCAACACCTTATGGCAACCTGCCTACTGAAATGGATGGCCGTTTGGTGCTCTGGGATGGTAAAGTCAACGGAAATATAGTAAGTAGCACCTACGTATATACGTTGTGGATAGTCAGCGGAGGAAAAACATACCTGTATAAAGGAAAATTAACAGTGTTGTAATCTAAAATGAAGAAACTAACAATCATATTATCTATTTCCCTTCTCTTCTTCTCTTGTGGACAGAAGCAGGATAAAAAGAAAGATCAGCAGAAGCTGACAGTTGAGGCTCCTGCTTTTAACAGCGATAGTGCGTTTGCTTTCGTAAAGGCCCAGACGGATTTCGGTCCACGCACACCTAACAGTGAGGCTCACGACCGCTGTGCTGCCTATCTGATTGTCAAACTGCAGATTTATTGCGATACTGTGTATGTGCAGCATTTTACGGCTACCGCATACGATGGTAAAAAGCTGAAATCGCAGAATATTATCGGTAGCTTTGACCCGGATAAAAAGGATAGAATTTTGCTGGCCTCTCATTGGGATTCCCGTCCAATGGCCGACCATGATGCCATAGAAGCTAATCGCAACAAGCCCATAGATGGGGCAGATGATGGGGCCAGTGGGGTAGGAGTGCTGCTCGAGTTGGCACGTCAGTTGCAGCAGGACCGTCCTGAAATAGGAGTGGATATTATCTTTTTTGATGCGGAAGATTACGGTACTCCTTCGGGAGTGAATTTACCTGGCGACTGGTGGTGCTTGGGCTCGCAGTACTGGGCTCAAAACCAGCATGTGCCAGATTATACCGCTCGTTATGGCATATTATTGGATATGGTGGGAGCTCCCGATGCAAAATTCTACCACGAGTATTTCTCCTCTTATTTTGCTCAAGATATCGTGTCAAAGGTGTGGGGTACTGCTTATCAGTTGGGCTATGGCTCTTGCTTTATCAATCAGCAGGCCAATCCCATTACTGACGATCATTACTATGTGAATAAATTAGCCCATATCAAGATGATTGACGTTATTCATCAGGATAATACATCGGGAACGGGTTTTCGCTCTGTTTGGCATACTACCTATGATAATATCGACAATATCGATGCTAAAATGCTGGGCATTGTGGGAACAACTCTTCGTGCTGTAATAAAGAATGAAAAAAATGAAAGTATATAAATTTGGCGGAGCCTCCGTAAAGAACGCAGATGGTGTTCGTAACCTTGAAAAAATACTGAGAAACCATACCTCAGGGGAACAACTGGTGGTGGTGATTTCAGCCATAGGCAAGACTACCAATCTGCTGGAACAGGTACTGGATGCTTTTTATTACGACAAAAGCCAATTACAGGATCTGACGGCCAGATTGCGTGAGAATCATTATACGATTGTCAGAGAACTGAATCTGGAAGACAATAGTCCACTGATGGATAAATTGAATGATATCTTTGCAGAGTTGGACGAACTTTTGGCCGGACCGCATTCTGGTAACTTTGACTACGATTACGACCGTGTGGTAAGTTTTGGCGAGATACTGTCTACTACCTTAATTTCCACTTATCTGAATATGGTGGGGGTGCAAAATGAATGGGCTGACGCTCGCTTATTGATACGTACTGACCATAATTATCGTGAAGGTAAGGTGGATTGGGAGGAGTCGGCACGGCTGATTCAGGGAAAGGTGGGAAAGATACTGTCTGACGGTAAAGCAAATATCGTCATAAGTCAAGGATTTATTGGTGGCACGGAAGAAATGTTGCCTACTACTTTGGGTCGAGAGGGTTCTGATTATTCGGCTGCTATATTCGCCTACGTGCTAGGTGCAGAGAGTGTGACTATTTGGAAAGATGTACCTGGTTTGCTGAATGCCGACCCAAAGTTTTTCCCGGATGCGGTAAAACTGGAGCAAATCTCGTATGAGGAAGCCATTGAGTTGGCCTATTATGGTGCCAGTGTAATCCATCCGAAGACCTTGAAGCCTTTGCAAAACAAGCAAATTCCCTTGTATGTAAAGCCTTTTATGCATCCCGAGGAGAGTGGCAGCCGAATAGATGCCGACAAAATGAAGCATCATATTCCCTGCTACATTTTCAAAACCAATCAGGTGCTGATTTCTATTTTCCCGAAGGACTTTTCCTTTATCGCGGTGGAGAATTTGGACGAGATTTTCGCCATTATCTCTAAAAACAAGATTAAGATTAACCTGATGCAGAACTCTGCGTTGAGTTTTTCCATCTGCTGCGACAACAAAGTGCATAAAATCGAAAAGCTCATCAAGGACCTGTCCGTCAAATATAAGGTGAAATACAATTTGAATATCGAGTTAATAACCATTCGTCATTATACGGATGATATTGTTTCAAAGATTATTACAGGAAAAGAAGTGCTGGTGGAACAGCGAAGTAGGGCTACTGTTCAATTGGTGACTATCTAGGACTTTTGTATGGAAATTTTCACTATCTTTGCAGGCTAATTCTAAGGATTAACCTGTTATGAAAAATTGTAAACTGTATGTTCTTATTTTATTGGTGGCTACCTTAATGCTGACCAATGTTTTTTCATGTGTTGCTGCAGATATAAATAATACTGCTGTTCTTGCTGCGGCTCCCAAATCACCTGTCATCAAAGGCAAAGTCTTAAATAATTCTTTCTCCAAAGTGACTTTGAAGTTGGCCTATGGCAACAATCCAGCTACTTTTGGAGAGGCTGATATCGACAAAGATGGCAATTTTGAGTTGAAATCAAGCGTAAAGGATAATGATATTTACGTGCTTTCTTTTGCCGAGAAACAGAACTTTCTGATTGTACTTTCACCAGACGAGGTGGTGGAAGTGGTGATTAATGCTGATAATCTGCGTGAAATTCCTTCTGTGTCAGGCTCGAAATCTATGAGCTTTGCCAAGGAGGTGACTTCCTTGTTGGCAGAAAGTCAGGAACTGTTGGACAGTGTGAACCATGCCTTACAGACGGATAAAAACCAGCTGTATTTTCATGGTTTCTCGCAGAATTTCAGCCGTTTTTACCAAACTAATACGGATGTCTGCAAAAATGTTGTTGAAACAGCACAATTAATCGACTCCTTGAAGTGTGTGACCGACAAGTATTGTCCCAACGGCAAAGTGGTAGCCAAAACGATGAACGACTGTAGCTACTACACCAATAAGTTATTGCATTCGATTACAGAGTCGTTTGCTGTAGCTGACATTTTCAATCAGACTGCTTATACAGTATATGATTTCAAAAACAATAGGGTGGCTTCGTATACTGATTTTTTTAAGAATGTTGACCAGTATCTGAATCTGATGGATGGAATTAAGAATGAGATCAACAATAACTATAAACCTTTTGTGGACAAGGCCTCACAATTGCTGGCAGCACGTGATAGTATGGTCTTTAACGGGACTTTTGATAAGAAATCGAATAAGGCTAACTGGTGTAACCAAGTGGCGTCTTTGGTGAACGATAATTATACAAAGACCCAGAAAGATAAGGCTGCTTTTGAACAGAGTATTGCTACAGCTAACCAGCAGGGTAGAAATATATACACCCAGTCACAAAACATTATTAGTGGTATTGTTCAGCAGTACCAGACATTGTATAATCAGGAAAGCGAGAAGGATTCAAAAGCCTTGCAGGAATTGATTCTGAAGAACAAGGACGATATCGCTGTGCTGATGTTCTTGGACAATTTCCCGAGAGAGAAGAATATGGCTTTGCACAATGAGGTGGTTAAAGCGCTGTATGCCAAATATCCTAATCACCAATTGGTGAAGGAAAGATATGCCATAGAAACTTCTCCCGCTACAGCTACCTCGGTAGGTGCTATTGCTCCCGACTTGGCTTTTCCTGATCCAGATGGTAATATTCGCAAACTCTCGGATTTAAGAGGAAAAATTGTCCTGATCGATTTTTGGGCTTCCTGGTGCCGTCCCTGCCGTGGTGAGAATCCGCATGTAGTGGCTATGTATCAGAAGTATCACGATAAGGGCTTCGAGGTGTTCAGCGTATCACTCGACCGTGATAAGGAATCATGGAAACGAGCTATCGCTGCTGATGGGTTGGTATGGCCCAATCATGTGAGCGACTTGAAATATTGGTCGTCTGAGGCTGCCCGTATCTACGGTGTGTCTTCTATTCCCAGCACTTTCCTCTTGGATCAGGATGGACGAATTCTCGCCAAAAACCTTAGAGGCGAATCCCTCACCAAAGCCCTGCAGCAGATTTTCGGCAATTAGTCTGTGAAGACCAAGTCCCGAATGGGAGAAACTTAAGTATAATAACCTTTTAACACCTCCAAATATGAGCGACTTAAAAAATTACATTGAACAAAACAAAGACCGTTTCTTTGAAGAACTTTTTAGCCTGATTAGAATACCTTCTATCAGTTCAAAGGCGGAGAATAAAGCCGACATGGTTCGCTGTGCCGAGCGTTGGAAAGAATTGATTTTGGCTGCAGGAGCCGATAAGGCTGAGGTGATGTCCACCGATGGCAATCCTGTGGTTTACGGTGAGAAAATGGTAGACCCCAAGGCTCCCACTGTATTGGTTTATGGTCATTATGACGTGATGCCTGTTGATCCCGAGGAGTTGTGGCACACTAAACCTTTTGAGCCTGTTATCAAAGATGGTAAGATTTGGGCCCGTGGTGCTGACGACGACAAGGGACAGTCGTTTATGCACGCCAAGGCATTCGAATATCTGGTAAAAACAGAACAGTTGACCTGTAATGTGAAATTTATGCTGGAAGGTGAAGAGGAAATAGGCAGCACCAGCTTGTATGGTTTCTGTGAGAAAAATAAGGAGCTGCTGAAGTCGGACATTATCCTTGTTTCCGACACCTCTATGATTGCTACTGATACCCCATCTATCACGGTAGGTTTACGTGGTTTGACCTATTTGGAGGTGGAAGTTACAGGACCGAATGCTGACTTGCATTCAGGTATCTTTGGTGGCGCAGTGGCCAATCCTATCAATATTTTGTGCCAGATGATTGCCTCACTGACCGATGAGAGAAACAGAATCACTATTCCTCATTTTTATGATGACGTGTTGCTGGTTTCTGACGAGGAACGTGCATTGATGGCTCAAGCTCCTTTCAATTTAGAAGATTACAAGAAGTCTCTTGATATAGAAGAAGTGCATGGAGAGGAAGGCTATACCACTATTGAACGCACTGGTATTCGTCCAACCTTGGATGTCTGTGGTATTTGGGGTGGATATACTGGAGAAGGTTCGAAAACAGTGCTTCCATCTACGGCTCATGCCAAAGTTTCGATGCGTTTGGTACCTAACCAGAACTCACAGAAGATTGCCGAACTGTTCCAAAAACATTTCGAATCGATGGCTCCTAAGTGTGTCAAAGTGAAGGTTACTCCTTGTCACGGTGGTGAAGCTTACGTGTCACCAATTGACATGCCTGCGTACAAAGCTGCCGAAAAAGCTTACGAAACCACCTTTGGAAAACGTCCGATTCCGACCCGTAGCGGTGGTAGTATTCCCATTATTGCCGGTTTCGAAAAGATTTTGGGCGTGAAATCCATCCTGATGGGCTTTGGTTTGGGTTCTGATGCAATCCATTCACCCAATGAAAATTACAAGGTTGAACATTTCCTTAAAGGCATCGAAACTATTCCCTATTTCTACAAATATTATGCAGAAATGATGAAGGCCTAAAAAAAATTTATTGGGGGTGCAAAACATATTGAAAAAAGTTGTATTTTTGCACCCTCAATTTTGAAGTTCAACTCGTTCTTTGAAGGGATGCCTTGGTGGTGGAATTGGTAGACACGAGGGACTTAAAATCCCTTGCTCATTGCGAGCGTGCGGGTTCAAGTCCCGCCCGAGGTACGATGAAATATAAGCGGAAGTAGCTCAGTTGGTAGAGCATAACCTTGCCAAGGTTAGGGTCGCGAGTTCGAGTCTCGTTTTCCGCTCAAAACTTCTTGCGGAAGTAGCTCAGTTGGTAGAGCATAACCTTGCCAAGGTTAGGGTCGCGAGTTCGAGTCTCGTTTTCCGCTCTTCTGTAGAGACGTTCCATGGAACGTCTCTACGTGTTTTAAAACAGCAAATTACACGGATGATTCTTGAAGATTATGGTAATCTTATTCAATAAACCATACGGTGTGCTGAGTCAGTTTACTCCCGAGGCAGGTCATCGTGCCCTCAATGAGTTTGGCTTTCCTCCAGGAGTCTATGCTGCAGGTCGATTAGACCATGATAGCGAGGGAGCCTTGCTGCTGACTGATGATGGACAACTGATTAAGCGTTTGCTTGATCCCAAAAATGCCCATCCTCGCACCTATCTTGCTCAGGTTGATGGAGAAATTACCGATGAGGCTCTGCAAAAGCTAGCAGTGGGTGTCGTCATTAAAGGTTACCGTACTAGACCCTGCAAGGCAGAACGGGTCTCACCACCAGAAGATCTTTGGGATCGCGTGCCTCCTATTCGTTATCGTGCCAGTATCCCTACTAGTTGGATTCGACTTACCCTTACCGAAGGCAAGAACCGTCAGGTGCGGCACATGACCGCAGCAGTTGGTTTCCCAACTTTACGACTTATCCGTGTTCAAATAGGCAATCTCAGCCTGGGTTCACTCCAACCGGGGGAGTGGAAAAAAGTCTTTCTTCCGACGCGATAAATCGTGCCCTTCAATAATGATTATACGTCTGTGTATAATTCGGGAAATTTGTTTAAATTTGCAAGTTGTTTTTCTCCTATTAATCCAGGAGTATAAAATAGATATAATAAGGAACAAAGAAAGATATGAAAATGAAGTCAATGAAATGGTTATGCATGTTCGGCCTCATGATTGGACTGGTATCCTGTGGAGTGGACATGCCTAAGGAAACAAAAACGTCGTACGATACGATGGTCGTGGAGAAACAGAACATTACCGTGCCTGTGAAGTTAAGCGCCAAGCTCAAAGGACAATCTGATGTGGTTATCTCACCTCAGGTGAGCGGTCAGCTGATGCGAATCTGTGTGAGCGAAGGTCAACAGGTGAAGAAGGGTACAACGTTGTTTATTATTGACTCGCGCAATGCACAGCTGGATTTGGAGGTGGCAGAGGCAAACTTGCTGGCGGCCCAGGCCTCTGAGCGTAGCGCGAAACTGGAGTACGAGTCCAATAAGAATCTGTTTGAGAAGAATATTGTGAGCAGCTATATGCTGGACAATTCGGAAAACGCATATAGGCAGGCGCAGGCGGCTGTGAGCCAGGCCAAAGCATCTGTAGACCGGGCTAAGGTGAATTTGGGTTTTTGCACCATTACTGCCCCCGTGGATGGTATTATAGGTGAAATTCCTATTGCTGAAGGTATACAGGTGTCACCAGGCACTCACCTGACTATTGTCAGCGGCAATACGATGATGCAGGCAGTGTTCTCAGTGCCCGAATCGGTGTTGGAAGAGGCTGTGGCCCAGGGTTATGAAGGGAAGGTAGAGGATGCACTGAAATTATTTCCTGATGTGACATTTGTGATGAAGAACGGCACAGAATATGCGCACAAAGGACGTATTACCAGCGCTACCGGTGTGGTAAATGCAGCTACAGGTACCATTGCCTGTAAGGCCACTTTCCCCAATCCCGATGGCCAACTGTATAGCGGTATTCAGGGTGCCATCGTTATGCCTTACAATCACGAGGATGTGATGGTGATTCCTCAATATGCCGTGGTACGACTGCAAGACAAAGCGTTGGTATATAAGGTGAAGGATGACAATACTGCTACAGCTGTCGCTGTGACTGTAGTAGATGCGGGTAATGGTAAAGACTTTATCGTGACGAGCGGCTTGACAGTTGGCGACAAGATTGTGACTGTAGGTGCGAATAATGTGCAGGAAGGAGAACAGGTGATATTCCCAGATGAACCGACAAACAAGGACTAAGCCATGAAGGGAAACATTTTTATCAACAAATATGTGATGGCGTGCGCCATAGCGATCGTCATCGCGTTGGTGGGCTTGATTTGTATTGTCACATTGCCCATTGAGCAGTACCCGAACATCGCGCCGCCAACGGTGCGAGTCTCAACCTCTTATACTGGCGCTGACGCAAACACCATCATGAAGTCGGTGGTGCAGCCATTGGAGGAAAACATCAATGGTGTGCCTGGTATGACTTACATCACCAGCTCGGCATCGTCATCTGGTGATGTTTCAATTCAAGTCTATTTTGAACAGGGCACTGATCCTGACATTGCTGCTGTAAACGTACAAAACCGTGTCAGCAGAGCAACTGCTTTGTTGCCTTCAGATGTGACGAAAGTGGGTGTGCAGGTGATGAAACAGCAGAGCAATATTCTGCATATTGGTGCACTGAAAAGTGTTGATGGCAAGTATGATGCGGACTTTATCGCCAATTACATCGATATTAATGTGCGTCCCCGCTTGATGCGTATTACCGGTGTGGGTGATGTAATGTCACTTGGCAATACATACGCTTTGCGAATCTGGCTAAAACCTGATGTGATGGCGCAGTATGGTCTGGAACCGAACGATGTGTTTGCGGCTATCAGCGGACAGAGTTTTGTTACTGCCACTGGCTCATTGGGTGAGCAGAGCGAAAACGCTTATCAGTACTCCATGGAATACAAGGGTACGCTGAAAACTGTCGAGGAGTTCAATGACATTGTGCTGCGCACAAGCGATGGCGGTCACTTGCTACGATTGAGTGATGTGGCGGATGTGGAAATCGGTGCGGTGAGCTATAATTTTTCCTCTAATATTGACGGCAGGCCGGGTACTATCTATATGGTGTTCCAGGCTCCAGGTGCCAATGCTACAGAAGTGAACGCCCGTATCAACAAGCTCTATGAGGATCTGAAGCCGACTATGCCTGCTGGACTGGAATTCGAGATTTTGGAGACTTCTGACGACTTCCTTTTCGCAGCCATCCACAATGTGGTGGAAACACTGATCATAGCCATTATCCTCGTTATACTTGTGGTTTATTTCTTCCTGCAGAGTTTCAAGGCAACGGTTATCCCTTCTCTGTCGATTATCGTGTCGTTGTTGGGTACCTTCGCTATCGTGAAAGTAGCGGGTTTTTCATTAAACATATTGACACTATTTGCCTTGGTGCTTGCCATCGGAACGGTGGTGGATGATGCTATCGTAGTGGTTGAAGCGGTGATGGCGAAGATGGAAGGAGGTATATCAGATGCTCGCGAAGCCACACGCCAGGCTATGAGCGACGTTTCCATAGCGGTGATTTCTTGTACACTGGTCTTCATGGCCGTGTTTATCCCTGTGGCCTTTATGCCCGGTACTTCTGGGTCGTTCTTCTTGCAGTTTGGTGTCACCCTGGCCTCAGCGGTTGGTTTGTCTTGTATATCAGCTCTGACCCTTTGCCCTGCTTTGTGTGGCATCATGATGCGTTACTCAAAAGATGAGGAGGAAAAGAAGAATCTGAACTATTATGTCAAAAAGGCATATACGGTTAGCTATAATGCTATCCTCAATAAATACAAATCGGGTGTCTCTAGGTTTATCAAACGTCCGTGGATGGCGGGCCTGTTGCTGGCATGTGCCGCCGTGCTGCTGATTCTGGCTATGCGTGGTTTGCCTTCAGGTCTTGTGCCTCAGGAAGACCAGGGTGTGTTTTTTGCCGAAGTACGTGCACCAGAAGGCTTTACCTTGCATGAGACAGAGGAGATTGTGAAGAAAGTGGAGGAGAAGGTGAAGAAAATTCCCGAGTTGGAGAATTACGCTGTTGTCAGTGGCTATGGTATGATGGCTGGCCGTTCGGGTAGCTGTTACGCCACGTTGATTATCCGTTTGAAGAATTGGGACGACCGTCCAGGCATGAACCACAACATCATGCTCGTTTATGCGCGTTTCGCAATGGATTGCAAGGAGATTAAAAACGCTCAGGTCATCCCATTCCAAATGCCACAGGTGCCGGGTTATGGCTCAAGCAGTAGCGTAAACTTGGTGCTGCAAGATATGCAGGATAGACCTATGTCGGAATTCAACGCCGATGCCACGAGGTTCATTGCCAAGCTGAATGAGCGTCCAGAGATTATGATGGCGATGTCTACCTATTCTGAGCGCTTTCCAAAATACGAGGTGAGTGTTGACGCACCGCAGTGCGATCGTGCCGGTGTTTCTCCCGCAACTGTGTTGAAGACTCTTGGTGCCTATTGCGGTGGTGCATACGTGGGTAACTTCAACCAGTTCGGTAAGGTATATCGTATTATGGCAAACGCTGCACCGGAGTATCGTCTCGACCCCTCCTCATTGAACAATATCTTTGTTCGGGTACGTGGTGGCAAGATGGCGCCTATTTCTGAGTTTGTTACCCTCAAGGAGATTGTCGGTTCGGCCTCTGTAGACCATTTCAACTTGTTCCAGAGCATTACCTGCGGTGTGATGAGTGCCAGCGGTTATTCGGAGGGTGATGCACATAAGGCTATCGCGGAGGTGTTCAAGGAGACGATGCCTACGGGCTATGGTTACGAGTATGGCGGTATGTCGCGTGAGGTAGAGGAGGCTGCCGGCTCGAACGCCACAGCTCTTATCTATGTCATCTGCGCCATCCTCATCTATCTCATCCTAGCTTCGCTTTATAACTCATGGTTCACGCCGTGGGCGGTATTGCTCTCTGTCCCCTTCGGTCTGATGGGTTCCTTCGGAATAGTATGGCTGGTTTCGCGGCTCCACCTGCCGGGAATGGAGAACAATATCTATCTGCAGACAGGTGTCATCATGCTTATTGGTCTGCTAGCGAAGACCGCTATTCTTATCACAGAGTTTGCTTCGGAGCGACGTGCACAGGGCATGAGCATCCATGATGCCGCTTTTGCTGCTTGTGAAGAACGTTTGCGTCCTATTTTAATGACCGTCGTCACCATGATTGCGGGTATGATTCCACTCATCATCGCTGGTGGCGCAGGTGCTAATGGTAACCGTGTGCTTGCCCTTGGTGTCACTGCCGGTATGGCTGTGGGTACCTTGGCACTGCTCTTTGTCGTTCCCGCCTTCTTCATCGTTTTCCAAACACTGCACGAGAAGTTCCAAGGAACTACGGTGGAGGTGCAGACTGAAGAAGTGGTCGTTTCAGAGAAAGATAACGAAAAAATGTCAGCGCAATGAAAAGAATATTCATCATCATAGCCGTCAGCGTAATGTGTTTCGTGTTCACTGGCTGCAAGATTTACAACAAATATAAATCACAATCGCAGATTTCCTCCGAAATCTATGGTACCACGGAAGATGTGATGGAGGCGCAGGCCGACAGTTCCATTGCGACGCTCTCATGGCGCGAATTCTTCACCGATCCGTTGTTGCAGAAACTTATTGATTCCGCTATAGCCCGCAACACTGATTTGAATTCAGCGCGTATCGCTGTAGAGCAGTCACAGGCTTCTCTCAAAGCGGCCAAATTGGGCTACCTTCCATCCGTCACTTTCGCGCCTTCTGCTGGGGTAAATTCTTTCCTAAATGAGGGGAGTTTGCAGCCTACTTGGACATACAATTTACCTTTGCAGATTAATTGGGATCTCGATTTATTCGCGGTGAATACCAATCAGAAACGCAAGGCACAGGCGGTTCTGTGGCAGACACAGGCACGTGAGCAGGTGGTGAAAGCCAATCTCGTCTCCTCCGTGGCACAGCAATATTGCATGTTGCAACTCCTTGATCGTCAGTTGGATATTCTGCTCTTTACCGATTCTTTATGGAACCTCTCATTGGAAACCCAGCGGACTCTTTGGGAGAATGGCAAAGCGTATTCTACCGCTGTCAACCAGATGGAAAACTCTTATTTGAACGTGAAGACCCAGATTGTCGATGTTCGTCGCCGTATTCGTGGTGTGGAGAACGCGATATGCAAACTGTTGGCCATCACGCCGCAGCATATCGACCGCAATAGTTGGAATTCTTACGAATTGCCACAACGTGTCAGTACGGGTGTACCGGCACAGTTGCTGTCAAACCGTCCTGATATCCAAGCGGCCGACCATGTGCTGGAAGAGGCGTTTTATAACACACAGGCTGCTCGTGCAGCATTCTACCCCAAAATTTCGTTGCAGGGTTTGTTGGGATGGGGCAATAATTCGGGTATGATACCCAATCCGGGTGCGCTGTTACTGAATGCCCTTGCCTCTCTTACTCAACCTATTTTTGCCCAAGGTAAGTTGAGAGCAAACCTTAAAATCAGCAAATTGACACAAGAAGATATGGCACAAAAGTATGTGCAGACCGTCATCAATGCCGGTAACCAGGTGAATGAAGCATTGGCGGATTGTCAAGTTGCTCGCGAGAAAGACTCTTATTATAAACGTCAGGTTGAGGTACTGCAAGACGCCTATAAAGGCACACATGAGTTGATGGATGCCGGTAAGGCGAGTTATCTGGAGGTGTTGACTGCACAGGAGACTCTTCTATCTGCGCAGATTAACGAAGCGGCTAATCTTTACGAAGGTTCCCGTGCCCTTATCGCTCTCTATATTGCATTGGGAGGTGGCGCGAAATAGTTTATACATATAAAAAAATGTCGTATATTTGCATCTTTAATGCTGTAGTTATATAATATTGATACGGATGAACTTGTGATAGTATGGTAAGACGAAGAGCAGTTAAGGTAGTGCATTATTTGATGCTTGTATTGTATCTGGGATACTTTACAGGTACTACTATCTTTATCCATTCACATCTTTTCCAGAATCGTATTATCGTTCATTCACACCCATATACCAATCATCAGCATGGACATTCTGAAAACGAGTTGCTGTTGCTTGATCAATTGCAGGATCGTACCTCAACTGAGGCTGTGTATTTCAGCATGCCAATGAATGTACATCTTCTTTGTAGCACTATCGTAGCTATAGCACCTTCAAAGTTAGTGTTTGCCTGCGATGTGGCGGCTTCTCTGCTGCGTGCCCCTCCTGTATTGTAGAAGATGTATTGATCTCTTCTCATAGTATCAAAAATTATTAATCATCATGGGTGATTGATATTATGAGTTGTAGTATTTCCCGGAAAATTTAATAATCATTTTGACCATCGATTTCTAGCCATAGAGGTTTAGAAATAAGGTCTATAATCAGCGAAATATAATATGAGAAAAACAATGTTGTGGCTGTTGGGTGCGGTGCTTGTTATAAGCTGTTCCAACAATAAAAATGATGAATCAGAAGTCATTGAGAATGGCGTAAAAATGAGTGGAGATACTTTGATTCTATCCTCCGATTCTCCGCTAAAAGATAAAATTGAGATAGAAATAATTGAACTTCAAGATTATAATCTAGTTCTGAGTTCAACGGGTGTGGTAACGGCTATCCCATCGGCATACGCTGAAGTGGCAGCCCCTTTTGGTGGCCGTGTCGTGAAGTCATTGGTTTATATTGGGCAGAAAGTTAGGGCGGGCTCGCCATTGTTTGAACTCTCGTCTTCTAATTATTCTGAGTTGGTAAAGAATTACAATCAGACAAAAGGAGATATGGAGCTTGCTTTGAAGTCTTTGGAGAGAGTTCGTGATTTGTATAAAAACAGGGTGGCATCGGAGAAAGAACTGGACGAAGCTCAACAGAACTACACCATGGCCTTGCAGGAGTACCGTCACGCTGTGGCTGTGGCTAAAGAGTATCAGATAGATTTGGATGATGCCACGGTAGGAAAACCTATGATAGTCCGTTCTCCTATCAGTGGTACGGTGTTGCGCAATGAGTTGGTGATGGGAGAATATCTAAGAGAAGATGAGGATGCGAAGGTGGTAGTGGCAGATTTGAGCAAAGTATGGGTCAAGGCTAGCGTGAGCGAGATGGAATCACCGTATGTTGAGGGTGTGGAAGATGTGGAGGTTCGCCTAGCCTCACGTCAGGATATGGTATTTAAGGGTAGAGTGGCTTATACCGATGGGATGTTGGATGCTGAAACCCGAACCATGCAGACTTATATCGAGTGTGATAACAGTACGGGTCTTATGATGCCCAATATGTATGCCAATGTGAACATGTCATTGAAGGGTCAGAAGCATATCATGTTGGATAAATCAGCTGTGTTGCAGAGCAGCAAAGGCAGGTACGTGTTGCGCCGCATCGCGGAAAACACCTTTGTCAAAACCGTGATAGAGGTTCAGTCGGTAGAGGGTGGAAAATTGCTGGTGACAAACGGATTGTCGGAAGGAGATGAGATTATTACCCAAGGTGCATTTTATTTTATTGATTGCAAATAAAAAATTGAAATCATTATGATTAAGAAACTAGTTAATTGGTCGATTGACCATGAAATATTGATGATTTCAATATTTTCCTTGCTTTGCTTGGTGGGTATTTTGGCATGGAACGGTTTGGCTATTGATGCTTATCCGGATATTTCTGATACAACGGTACAAGTGGTGACTCAAGTTCCAGGTCTGGCTGCGGAGGAAATCGAACAGCAGATTACCATTCCTGTGGAACGGGCAGTCAATGGTCTTCCAGGATTGAGCACTATGAGAAGTAAGAATGCTTTTGGTATATCTACAGTTGTGTTGGTTTTCGATGATGGTGTAGATGATTATTGGGCACGTCAGCGTGTGACTGAACGTTTGGTTGGTATTGAACTCCCGTTTGACGCTACACCAGAGTTAAACCCGTTGACTTCGCCTACGGGTGAAATCTTCCGCTATGTAGTGGAGAGTCCAGATGGTAGTCATGATCTACGAAGCTTGACCGATATTCACAAATGGATAATCATCCCATATTTGCGACAAATTTCAGGCGTTGCCGATGTGAGTAACTTCGGAGGTATTACCACTCAGTACCAAATTGAACTTAAACCAGAACGTCTTACGGCGTATGGTATAAGCCTTGATGATATCACAGAAAAAATCGAGGAAAACAATCTTAATGCGGGGGGTAGCATGATTTCTGAGGGAAGTCTTAGCTATGTAATCCGTGGTATCGGGTTGGTCAGTGATTTGGAAGGTCTGGGTAATATAGTAATCAAGTCGCATGATGGAATACCCATTTTCTTAAGGGATTTAGGTGATTTGAAATATGGAATGTTGGAACGAAAAGGTGTTTTGGGATTTAGTGATGATCACCGTGATTATGATGAGGCAGTGGAAGGTATCGTGCAGATGTTGCGTGGTGAGAATCCCTCAGAGGTGCTCGACCGCATACATGTCGCTGTGGATGAACTCAATGATGAAGTTCTTCCTCCAGGGGTGAGAATTCATCCCTATCTCGATCGTACTGATTTGGTAGGTGAAACCTTGAAGACAGTGTTGCATACGTTGCTCATAGGTATGCTTTTGGTGATATTGGTACTCTTTATTTATTTGAGAGATTGGCGAGGGGCTGCATTAGTGGCCATTACTATCCCCATTGCTTTGTTGGTAGCATTTGTTTTGATGAAGATTACCAATGTGCCAGCTAATTTGTTGTCGTTGGGAGCCATCGACTTTGGAATCTTGGTGGATGGTGCCATTGTGATGATGGAAATGATTTTGAAAGAACGAGAAGCCCGACCGGGAATGCCGTTAGATGAACAAATGGTGAAACACCGTGCAGGATTGGTGGGACGATCGATATTTTTCTCCACCATCATTATTATCACAGCATATATGCCGCTTTTCGCTTTCGAACATGTGGAACGCAAGTTGTTTACACCTATGGCCTATACAGTGGGTTATGCCTTGTTTGGTGCCTTGTTGGTGGCTTTACTTCTAACACCGTGTTTGTCCTATATGACCTACCGTAAGCCCCGCAAGATTTACCGTAATCCTTGGCTTGAAAAACTGAATGCGGCTTACGAACATAGGGTTGAAAAGATTATCTCGAAAGGTCGCCTAATGGTTGGGGTACTGGTGGCTATTATGCTTGGTTCAGGGATTTTGGCTTTTACTGTAGGTAAGGACTTCCTTCCAACCTTGGATGAAGGCTCTGTTTGGGTTCAGGTGCAGCTGCCATCGGGTATTTCAATTGATCAGGCCAAGAAAATGTCAGATGATCTGCGGCATACGCTTAAAGCTTTCGATGAAACATCATACGTGATGACCCAGCTTGGACGCGATGATGAGGGGGCAGAATGTTTCAGCTTGTCGCATATCGAGGTGGGTATTGGTCTTAAACCATACAATAGTTGGAAGAGTAAACGTACTAAGGCTGAATTGGTAGAAGCTATGTCTGATTCAATTGCACAAATGCCAGGTTATCAGGTAGGGTTCAGTCAACCGATTATCGATATGGTGATGGACCAGATAGCAGGTACACACAGTGATTTGGCCTTGAAAATTTATTCTGACGATAACGATCAAAGTAGAGATGTGGCAGAACAGGTGGTCAAGGTGCTTGAGGAAATACCTGGAGCTACAGATGTCGCCATTGACCAAGAGCCACCAACTCCTCAACTTCAGATTATTGTTGATCGTGACAGGATAGCTCAATATGGACTGAATGTGTCGGATGTGGCACAACTGATAGAACTGGCTGTTGGAGGAAAGGCTATTTCTCAAATCTATCAGGGTAGTAAGGTATATGATGTGACTTGTCGTTATGCCGAGGATTATCGCAATACCCCCGAGAGAATAGGAGCATTGCTTCTTACTTCTTCTGAAGGTGCAAAAATCCCATTGTCGGCAGTGGCAGACATTCGTATGGATTTGGGTGCCAATACCATTATGAGAGAGATGAATCGTAGATATACACTCGTGCGTCTGAATCTCAGAGGAACCGATTTGACCACATTTGTGAACGAAGCCAACCGAAGAATTAAAGAACAGGTAGTATATGATTATGAGTTGACTTCTTTACACTGGGCAGGGCAGTTTGAGAATCGAAACAGGGCATTTGGCCGTTTGGGACTTGTGGTGCCACTGGTATTAGGAGTAATGTTTATCCTTTTGATTTTTGCCTTTGGCAAGGTCCGTCAAGCCGCATTGTTAATGATTGTGGTTCCTATGGCACTCTTTGGTGGACTGTTGGCTCTTAATGTGCGGGGTATGACCCTCAACGTGTCTTCGGCAGTTGGCTTTATCGCCTTAATAGGGGTGGCTATTCAAAATGGATTAATTATGATTTCTCATATCAACAATCTACGCACAGAAGGGGTCGCCCTTCGCGATGCAACCATTCAAGGAGCAGCACACCGTATGCGACCAATCCTTCTTACCGCTACGGTGGCCGTTTTTGGCCTGTTCCCGGCATCAATATCTACAGGTATAGGTAGCGATGTTCAGCGTCCGTTGGCTACGGTGATTGTCTATGGACTTTTGTTTGCTACGGTTGTAACACTTTTTGTGCTTCCCACCCTTTATTATTTGATTGAAAAAAGAAAAGAACATGAATAAAAGAATCTTTTTAGGCATAGTATTTGTGCTTTTTATGGTAGAAGCGAGCACCCAGTCTTTGGACTATAATACTTATATCGACCTAATTAAAAGTAAAAATGCCGATTATGTGTCAGAGGAACTTAATATGGCTATCGGGCAAGCAGAAGTAAAGGCTGCTCGCACTGTGGAAGACCCCTCTCTTTCGTTTGAGTATGGAAACAATAGTGATTGGTCAATAGCTATGGGACAGTCGGTATCGGCTGAACTCAGCAAATCTATTTCCTTTAGCAAACTTTCAGGTCGAGTTAAAGTGGCAAAACAGAAATTGTCTGTATCTCAGGCATCTTTCGATGACTATTGGTGTAATTTGAAAGCAGACGCTACTATCGATTTTTATAGTGCCCTTTTGGCAAAAGAACTATTGTTAGTTGACTCTCAGGCTTATCAGTATGCCTCCACCTTGTTTACAGGTGATAGTTTGCGGTTCGTTAAGGGAGAGATTTCAGAATTGGATATGCTGCAAAGTCGTTTGGAACAATTCCAGGCACAGCAGGAACTCAAGGGCAGACAAACGGATTATCTGAATGCGTTGGTGGTGCTGGACGAACATTGTGGAAACCCTTCAAGGGGTACACGTAGTATTGAAGGCCGTTTGGAAATGCCAACTCAAGACTTTACACTTCAGCAGTTGTTGGATAGTGCCTTTAAGAATCGTTCGGACTTGCGTGCTGCAGAGGAGTTGGTCTCGTTAACTAAACAAGAGGAGAAGTTGGCCATAAGAGAACGGATGCCTGACGTTGAGTTGGTATTAGGTGTTAATTACAACACGAGAGTACGCAATGTGGAGGCGCCTGCTCCCGAATATATGGGTTACAGTGTGGGGCTAACGATTCCTTTGCCAGTGTTGAGCGTCAATTCGGGAGTTCGTAAGGCGAGTGTGCTTCGACAACAGCAGGCTCAACTACAAAGCCAATCTATTAGAAATTCCATACAGAGCGAGGTAATCAGAGCATATAATGTCTATCAGGCTTCTCTTCAAAAAGTCAAGAATTATAATGAAGTTTTGATGATTAGTGCTCAACAGGTATTGAATGGCAAACTTTATGCTTATCAACGTGGTGAAACCTCTTTGTTGGAGGTGTTGACCGCTCAGCATTCATATAAAGAGATACAAAAAGACTATGCGACTAGCGTCTATGATTGTATGGTGGCTTTGGTTGAATTGGAGAGAAGTATAGGACAATAGATTTCTGTAAAAAATTGTTGAGAAATACTTCAAAATTCGTATTTTTGCATTCGTTTTGTATTATAGGATTATAAAGAAGTGAGTTGATGAAAGAAATTAAATGTCCCCATTGTGGTAAGGTCTTTTCGGTAGATGAGGCTGATTACGCCTATATTGTCAATCAGGTGAGAAATACGGAGTTTGACAGCGAAGTCAGTCGTCGTATGACCGAGTTGAGCCATCAGCAAAAGACTGAACAGGAAAGACTGAAAGCCGAGTTGGAGAAGAGATACATTATGGCGCTGAATGGGAAAGAGAGTACCCTGAAACAGCTTGAGTTTGAGATATCCCAACTGAAAAATGACTTGCAGGCGGCAGAACAACAGAAAACCACTGCGGTAAAGTTGGCATTGGCAGAGAGTGAGAAGCTGGTTGGCGAATTGAGGGCTAAGATAGCGGAGAGCGAAAGCAAGGAGAAAGTGGCTGTCTTGAAAGAACAGCAGAAATCTAGTGAGATGCTCAAACAAAAAGAACTGGAAATTGCTGGTCTAAAGTCGGGAGTGGAAGCTCAGAAACTGGAAACCGCTTCCCAACTGGCGGCTCAGAAAGATAAGTATGAGAGTGAGTTGCGCATGGTGAGGGAGCAGGTGGACTATTACAAGGACATGAAGACCCGCCTGTCAACGAAGATGGTGGGCGAGACACTGGAAATCCATTGCAGCACAGAGTTTAACCGTGTACGTCCGCTTTTCCCTAATGCTTATTTCGAGAAAGATAACGATGCCTCTGGCGGTAGTAAAGGCGATTTTATTTTCAGGGATTATGAGGATGGTATTGAGTACGTGTCCATCATGTTTGAGATGAAGAACGAACTGGATGAGACAGCTACCAAACATAAAAACGAGGATTTCTTTAAAAAGCTGGATACTGACCGTACTGCCAAGAACTGCGAGTTTGCGGTACTCGTCAGCCTGCTTGAACCCGACAGCGAACTGTACAACACGGGCATTGTGGATGTGTCGTACCGTTACCCCAAAATGTACGTCATCCGTCCTCAGTTCTTTATTCCGCTGATTACCCTGTTGGTGCAAACTTCAAAGAAAAGCATTGAGTACAAAAAACAACTGGTGATTGCACAAAACCAGTCGGTGGATGTGAAAAACTTCGAGCAACAATTGCTGGATTTCAAGGATAAGTTTGGCCGTAACTATCGTTTGGCAAGCGAGAAATTCCAAAAGGCTATAGAGGAAATAGATAAATCTATCGATCATTTACAGAAGATTAAAGATGCCTTGATTGGCTCTGAAAACAATTTGCGTTTGGCAAACGACAAGGCGGAGGATTTAACCATCAAGAAGCTTACCCGTGGCAACCCGACGATGAAGGATTTATTCGACAAAGCAAAAGACCAGTTTTAAATTCCCCTTCTGTTAGAAGGGGTGCCCGAAGGGCGGGGTAGTGACGTAAATATTATTCAAAACTATAAAAATACTATGGAAGACCAACGATTACTGGCGTTCAAGCGCCTACTGGATATAATGGACGAACTGCGGCAGAAATGTCCGTGGGACAGTACACAGACTATCGACAGTTTGAGATATCTCACTATCGAGGAAACCTACGAGTTGTCGGATGCTATTATAGAGAAGGATTATAATGACTTGAAGAAAGAGTTGGGCGATTTGCTGTTGCATATTGTCTTTTACTCCAAAATTGCTTCAGAAGACAATCATTTTGATATTGCCGATGTGGCCAATGGTATTTGCGAGAAGCTGATACTTCGCCATCCTCATATTTTTGGCAATGAACAAGCTGCTACCGCTGAGGATGTACGCAATAATTGGGAGAAAATCAAATTGAAGAAAGAGGGTAATCGCTCGGTTTTGGGAGGTGTTCCTTCCGCTCTGCCGGCAATGGTCAAGGCCTATCGTATTCAGGAAAAAGCACGTGGAGTTGGTTTCGACTGGCATAATACTGAGGAGGTATGGGACAAAGTGGAAGAGGAACTGGATGAGTTGAAGGCTGAGGTGGCTCAAAACACCGATAGGGTAGAGGATGAGTTTGGTGATGTGCTGTTTGCCCTTATCAACTATGCCCGCTTTATCAAGGTGAACCCTGAGGATGCTTTGGAGAAGACCAACCGCAAGTTCATCAAGCGTTTTCAGTATATCGAGCAGAAAGCAAAAGAGTCAGGTCGTTTTATTGGTGACCTGACCCTAGATGAGATGGAAGTCTTTTGGCAAGAGGCAAAGAAACTTTAGCTTCTGATACTTATTTTTCCTCTTCGGGCTCGTCTTCCGTCAGCAAGGCTAATCCTCCTTGGGCTGTTTCTTTGTACAGTGAGGGCAGGTCTTTTCCCGTCAGATTCATGGTTTTCACTACTTTGTCGAAACTGATGAGGTGGTTACCGTCGCTCATCATGGCGTAGATGTTGACATCGAGGGCGCGAAGGGCAGCCATGGCGTTACGCTCGATACAAGGAACCTGAACAAGACCGCACATGGGATCGCAGGTGAGGCCGAGGTTGTGTTCCATGGCCATTTCAGCGGCATATTCTATTTGTTGGGGACTGCCACCAAACAACTGGTTGGCGGCTACAGCAGCCATTACGCAGGCACTGCCCACTTCACCTTGACAGCCTACCTCGGCCCCTGAAATAGAGGCGTTGGTCTTGATGATGTTGGCAAACAAACCAGCGGTAGCCAGGGCTCTTAAAATCTCTATATCGGTGAAGCCGTGGTTCTTTTTCAGGTGATACAATACGGCCGGCAATACTCCTGAAGCACCGCAGGTGGGGGCGGTGACAATGGTGCTACCCATGGCGTTGCGCTCGGAGGTGGCTAATGCGTATGCAATGACTAAGGCACGGCTTTGTAATGAGGCCTTGTAAGACGAAGCTCTCACAAAATATTGTCTAGCCTTGCTTCTTAGGTGCAGTCCTCCAGGGATGACTCCTTCGGCTTGCAGACCTTCCTCGATGGTATGTTGCATGCTTTCCCACATCTCCATCAGGTAATCCCAGATGTCTTTTCCCTCGTGCATGGCCACATATTCCCAATAGGTAAGTCCCTCTTTTTCAATATAGGCCAATATGTCGCTCATGTGGCTGTGGGTGTATATATGTTCCACACTTTCTTGAGTTTCCTCGTTGGCCAAGTTGCCGCCACCTATGCTGTAGATGGTCCAGCTGTCGTAAACTTTTCCTTCGGCATCCAATGCTTCGAAAAGCATACCGTTGGTGTGGAAAGAAAGCACTACTTCGGGTTTCCATATCAGTTCTACGGGGATGGGAGCAGAGCCTTCAATGATGGCCTTGTCTGTGTGGTGGCCTTTGCCGGTGGCGGCTAGACTACCATGCAGGGTGACACGGAATTTGGCGGCGGTGGGGTTCTTCTCGCGGAAGGTGATGGCTGCACGATTGGGTCCTAGGGTGTGACTGCTTGAGGGTCCGTAACCTTTCTTGTATATTTTCTTGATGGATTCCATAGCGTTAAATTTTAATATCGGCAAAAATACGAAAATTATTTCAAGTATCGCACAATGAGCCTAAGGCTGTCACATTGTGGAAGTCTTTTTCGCATGTAGGTATCATACTTTTTAGTTGTGCTCAACAGCTAATTAGTTCAACAAAAAATTGTATCTTTGCAGATTATTTTTAATGTGAATAAAACAACGATTATGGATACAGTTTTAAGTGGCATCAGACCGACCGGATTTTTGCATCTGGGCAACTATTTTGGTGCATTACAGAATTTTACCAGAATGCAGTTCGACAATAACTGCTTCTTCTTTATAGCAGACTATCATTCCCTGACCACCCATCCGCATCCTGCAGATTTGCACGAGAATATCAAGAATGTGCTGATTGACTATCTGGCCGCCGGTATCGACCCTGAGAAATCAACCATTTATGTGCAGAGCGATGTGCCACAGGTGTGCGAGCTGACCGTCTTGCTGTCGATGAATGTGTACGTGGGTGAGCTGCAACGTGTGGCCTCCTTCAAGGAGAAGGTGCGTCGCCAGCCCGACAATGTGAATGCGGGTCTGCTGAATTACCCCGTGTTGATGGCTGCCGATATTCTTATTCACAGGGCCGATAAGGTGCCGGTGGGCAAGGATCAGGAGCAGCACTTGGAGCTGACTCGTGATTTCGCTCAGCGCTTCAACCATATCTATGGAGTGGATTACTTCAAATTGCCGGTGGCTTACAATTTCGGTAAGCAACTGGTGAAGATTCCGGGTTTGGACGGCTCTACCAAGATGTCGAAGTCTGACAACGAGTCTTCGTGCATTTATTTGTCCGACGATCCTGCTGTGATTCGCAAGAAAGTGATGAAGGCTGTGTCTGATTCGGGTCCTACAGAGCCTAACCAACCGAAGCCTCAGGCTATTGAGAATCTCTTTACCCTGATGGAAGCAGTGTCAGCTCCCGAAACATTGAAGTATTTCGAGGAGAAATACAATCAGTGCGAAATCAGATATGGTGATATGAAGAAGCAACTGGCAGAGGATATTGTACAGTTTACCGCTCCCATTTATGAAAAGATTCAAGAGTTGCGTCATAATGACGAATACATAGCCAAGGTGGCCCGTATGGGTGCTGAGAAGGCTCGTGCAAGTGCCGAAAAGACCATCAAAGACGTAAGGGAAATTATTGGTATCAAGCATTTCTAACCCCTGAATTATGTCGTTGCTCTCTCAGTACTCTCTTTGGTTTCTTCCCCTTTGCTTGTTGGTGGGTGCAGGATGTGCTCTGTTGCTGTATTACAAATCCACCACCCTTGACCTGGATAAAAAGAGTCGGATTATCATGTCGTGTCTGCGGGGATTGGCAGTATCGCTGATATGTTTTCTGCTACTGGCACCTATGCTGAAGATGGTGGTGAAGGATTTGGACAAGCCCCAGCTGGTTTTTGCGGTAGATAACTCCGAGTCGGTAGTCCTTACAAAGGATTCGACCTATTACCGTCATGACTATCCTAAACAGCTTGAACAGTTGGTGAATGCTTTCGGTGACAAGTATGATGTGCGCTTGTATGCCGTGGGAGAAAAGAACCGACTGCAGGAAAATAAAAGTTTGGATTTCCTTGATTATACAGACAAATCGACAGACTTGTCATCTATCTTCAACGAAGTGGCTACGCTGTATGGAAACCGTAATATAGGTTCTGTGATTTTGTTGAGCGACGGTATTGTGAATACGGGCAGTAATCCCTATTACAAGGCTTCTTCGGTGTCGTATCCTGTTTATACCGTTGGATTGGGAAGCACTGAGACTACCACGGATTTATTTGTGGCAGGAGTGAACCACAACAAGCAGGCGCTCAAAGGAAATTATTTCCCGGTGGAAATAAAGGTGGCTGCCAACCAGTTGGCCAACAATCAGGTGACCCTTACTCTTGAAGAGGGGAAAGAGGTGCTGATGACTAAAAACCTGAATATCAACAGTCGTAGGTTCTTCGAGACGATAAGCGCCAACCTTCAGGCAACCACGAAAGGTCTGCACAAGTATAAGGTGACTCTTACAGAATTGGATGGTGAAATAACCTATAAGAACAATGTGGCCTATTTCTATGTGGATGTGATTGACTCTCGGGAGAAAATTGCCATTGTTTACAATGGCCCTCATCCCGATGTGGCGGCTATCAAGTCGGCATTAGAGAATACTGAGAATTATGATGTAACGGTTTCCTCTGTGCAGGATTTTCGGGCTAATGTAGATGATTATTCCTTGATAGTCTTGCACCAATTGCCTTCTATAGGTCAACCGGCCGCCAATTTGCTGGCTCAAATTGAGAAAACCGGTACTTCCAGTTTGTATATTGTAGGTGGTCACACCAATCTGTCGGCCTTCAATAATTTGAATACAGGTATCAGCATCCAGCAGAACAAGAATCTGTTCAATAATGCAGTGCCTTTGTATAATGAGAATTTCACCGCATTCACTTTTACGGAGGAAGCTCGCCAGTTGTTGCCGAAGTTGCCACCTATGACCACTATTTTTGGTGACTATAAGGCGATGGTGTCGTCTAATGTTTTCCTATACCAGAAAATCAATGGGGTGAATACGCAGTACCCATTGGTGGTGTTTAATGACCATAATGGCGTAAAAACGGGTGTGATATGCGGTACTGGTATATGGCAGTGGAAACTGTATGACTATCTGTACACGCAGAGCCATCGAGAATTTGACGAGATTATCAATAAAATAGCCGCCTATTTGTCGGTAAAGGCAGATAAGAGTTTGTTTCGTGTATCGGCAAGAAATGTGTATGAGGAGTACAAGCCGGTAGTAATTACGGCTGAATTGTATAACGAAAGCTATGAGTTGGTGAATGATGCAGATGTGGCTATTGTCATTACTGATCAAGACGGGAAGAAATACGAGCAGCAACTGTCCAAGCAGAACAACCAGTATGTGTTGAATATGGGAGAGTTGCCGGTAGGGGAGTACAGCTGGATATGTTCCACCAAATACGGTAAGAACAGCTACTCGAAATCGGGTAGCTTCTCGGTGGACGAGGTATTGCTGGAATCTACCAACCTTGTAGCCGACCATAGCCTGCTGCAGAGTATTTCTACTGCAACAGGTGCCAAATTTTTCCTGCCTAAGGATATGCAGCAGATTGAGAAGGAAATCAAGAGTAACGATAATATCAAGCCCATTGCCAATTACAGTAAAAAATATAGTCTGCTGCTCAGTTCTTGGGTGTACTTCGCCTGTATCATCTTGCTGTTGGCGGTGGAGTGGTTTATGAGAAAATGGAATGGAGGGATATAATATGTTGAGAAAGAAGAGTCTTTTTGTGATTGCAGTCCTGTTGTTAATGGCCTTTGCCGGCTATGGACAGAAAATAGCGTTGCTGAAATATCGTGGAGGTGGCGACTGGTATAGCAATCCCACTTCATTGCCCAATCTGATTAGTTTCTGCAATAAGAATCTGGGCACTTCCATTGAAAAGGATCCTGCTGTAGTTGAGGTGGGCAGTGCCGACCTGTTTCAATATCCTTTCGTTCACATGACGGGACACGGGAATGTGGTCTTCAGTGAAGAGGAAGCTCAGAATCTGAGGATGTATCTTATCTCAGGAGGCTTTTTACATATCGATGATAACTATGGCTTGAACAATTTTATCAGGACACAGATGAAAGCGGTATTCCCCGAATTGGAATTCGTGGAGCTACCCTACAATCACCCTATATATCATCAGAAATATGATTTTCCGAGAGGTTTGCCCAAAATTCATGAGCACGATGGGAAACCAGCTCAGGGTTTTGGCCTGATATGGGAAGGAAGGTTAGTGTGCTTCTTCTCATATGAGTGCGACTTGGGAGATGGTTGGGAAGATGCCATTGTGCATGGTGATAGCGAGGCTACCCGCACCAAGGCCCTGCAGATGGGAGCGAATATCATTCAATACGTATTTACCAGGTAATTGTAGGGACGCGATTTATCGCGTCCGCAAAACAAATAACGGTGACCTGTAAGCCGGGTTCTGTAATCTTCTGTCATTTATCTAGGCATTATGTTGCCATAATGCTCAATCAACCTACCCTCCGGGATTGGGCGAGCCACCCTCAAGCCCCGGTTTATTTGGTTTTTCAACCCATGAGGTTTACCCCCGCCGAATATCACTACCGGCGTCGTGAGCTCTTACCTCGCGTTTTCACCCTTACCCGACATGTCGGGCGGTTATTTTCTGTGGCCCTGTCTGTGATTCCTTGCGGAACCCCTTCCTGTTAAGAAGCATGGTGCTCTGTGTTGCCCGGACTTTCCTCTCCTTTCAATAGAGAAAGCAGCGACAGAACGGCCACCGTTATTAAATTGTAGAGACGCAAAATTCTGCGTCTCTACGGTATGTTTTTAGTAATTCAGCATTACCGGCATAATCAGCATCAGCAGACTCTCTTCTGCCGAAAACTCTTCTACGGGCAAAATGAGGGCTGCACGGTCGGGACGTGACATCTCCAAGCGGATTTCCGAGCCGTCCATGTTCTCCAACATCTCGCGGAGGAACTTAGAGTTGAAGCCGATGTCCATTTTCTCGCCGCTGTAGAGGCCTGCAATGCTTTCCTCTGCCTTGTTGGAGAAGTCGATATCCTCAGCGGTGATGTTGGTGCCTTCTTCCGAGAGCGACACACGCACCTGGAAGGTGGACTGGTTGGAATAGTTACCCACACGTTTGATAGAGCGCAGGAACTCCTCGCGGTTCACTACCAAGGTGTTGGGATTCTCTTTCGGAATCACATTCTCGTAGTTGGGATATTTGCCTTCCTTCAGTGAGGAATAAAGCTGCAAGTTGCCAAAAGAGAACTGGATATGATTGGTGTCGGCAGAGTATTCCACTTTTACGGGAGTATCAATGCCCGACAAGATGGTCTTGAGATGGGCAAGAGGTTTTTTCGACAGGATGAAAGAAGCCGGATTCTCGCTGGTGTTTTTGGTGTTGCGATAGCGCACCAGTTTGTGGGCATCGGTAGCCACAAAAGTGATGCATTCATTGTTGAGCTCGCAGAAAACACCCATCATGTTGGGTCTCAATTCATCGTTACCAGTGGCAAACAGCGTTTTGCTGATAGCTCTTTGCAGTATCTGCGGTTCCATTTCGAATGATTCGGCATTTCCCATGGTGGGAATCTGCGGATATTCGTTGCCGGGGAAGCAGGGAGCTTCGTATTCACCGTTGGCAATGGTGTATTTTACCTCGTTGTTTTCTTCATTGATGACAAAGACGATAGGATTTTCGCCTACCAGTTTCAGGGTCTCCAACAGAATTTTGGAGGGAACAGCCACACAGCATTCACCTTCCACATTGGTCAGCTCTATGACGGCAGTCATCGTAGAATCCAAATCGGAAGCGGTCAGCGTCAAAGTGTTACCTTTAACGGTGAACAGAAAGTTGTCCAAAATGGCCATTGTGCTATTGCTACCCAGTACACCACTGATGGCATTCAGATTTTTATAAAGAACATCTCTTGATACAATGAATTTCATAATATTGCTTTTTTGATTTAAGATTGCAAAAATACAAATTTTTTTAATATCCTACCTTAGTTGTCGATACAAATCCCAATATATCTGTGCGTCTTCCTTCTTGCCACGTTTATCGAGGCTGGTGGCCATTTTCTTGTATAGCTTGCGGTAGGCGGCTCTGTCGTCTAAACCATCAGCTTTGTATATCTGTATGAGCTGTTGCACACCGGTATTGTCCAGTTGGTCGTGATCGATGAGTTGCAGCAATGCTTTTTCGGCATTTTTAACATCATTCTGACGAAGATAGATGTTGCACATCAGGTGATAGGCTCCCGTGAACTTGAAGTTGCAGTCGATGATGAATTTGCAAGTCTCAATGGCCTTGTCCATCTCGCCTTTGGTCATATAGTAATGAGCCAGGAAGTAATTGCCTGTCTCATATTTGGGCAGGAATGACAGCTCTTGGTCGATATATATTTTAGCGCTGTCGAGTTGTCCTTTCATCAGGTAGCACTCAATGATATTGTTGAGCACAGCCTCATTGTATGGATTGATGGCTAAAGCCTCTTTGAAGCATAGAATGGCGCTGTCTACCAAGTTCCTCGACTTGTATTGATTACCTAACATGTCGATTTTTGACTGGCGTTTCAGAATCAAGCAGATGGGTTTGCCATCCACATCAATGGTCTTGATGCAATCGGGTGGGGGGAAGGCACCGGCATTCTTGATTTGTTCGGGAGCCATACCGGTGATGGTGAAGATGGCGTAATCCCAATCGTTGTTACCTTTTTCATACCAGCGACAGAAGCCGGGAGCAAAGCGTGCAGTGTCATTACGGAAGAAATAAGCTACAGACGCTATATGCCATGTGGCAACTTTGATTTTGGAACCATCGGCATTGGGTTCGGCATTGGCGATAATCCATTCAGAAGCCTCACGGGTGGAATGATAATAGTAGTCCATCTCGTAATTGCCGTAGGCCTTGTCTATGCCTCCCTCCAACTCGTTGAAATACACATACTCGTAAGGATGGTTGTTGATAATATGACGGATAGGACCAATCAGCAGCAACAGCACCACTGCTACTGATGCGACATTCACGATAATGCCCTTTGTAGAGATGGAGCCTGTTTCGTCTTTACTGTCCTTCGTTTTAATGCCCATTTTTTCCTCAATCCATTTCACCAGCGCATCGAAACCCCAGCCGGCAGCTACTACCATAGGCGGGTAGGCGAACATGGCGTGACGCCATCCACCGTAAACATTGGCATGGGTGAAAACAATCCAGAACACTGGAAAGAAGAAGGTGAAGAACACAAAGAACGCCCAGAAGCGGTCTTCCTTCTTGCGCCAACAGCACACGAAAAACAGCACCAAACCTACAATTACTGCAATAGGAATGGTCATGAAAATATATTTCGGAGTATAATACCACGGCAGCACATCCGACCACTGCAACGTTCCCTCAAAGAGCTGACGGATAGCGGTGGCAAATTGACTTTGTGCTTTAAATGTCTCGATGGGGTTGTCAATAGGACTAACTAAACCGTAAGGCCAGAGCAACATGGCAACGAAGTATCCGGCAACAGATACGATAATGCCATATAAAACCATTTTCCAAAAATCTTTCATCGATTCTTTCTTGAAAATATTTTTGGCAGAATGTAGTTTGAATAGATACAATACGCTAAACATTCCCAAATAGGGGATGAGTAGGAGTCCGCCAATACGTACGGCGATAGCGAAGGCTATACTTGCTCCTAATAAGATGAAGGTGCTGATTTTTGGTTTGGGGAACTCTTGTAAATAAACGAGTATTGCATAGATGCCCCATAACATGGCCATTGCAAAACTGACATCCTTTAAATCGTTAAAGGAGTGCCCTAATAGTCTTGGTGATAGAAACATCAATACGGCCACAAAAAAAGCTGATCGCCAATTCCCTGTAATCCGATGAGCAATTAATCCTCCGAAAAGCAATAAAAACCATCCACAAATGACATTACAAATGTGTCGAACCATAAGTTCGTCTTCAATGGAAAATACATGTGCAATAAAGTAAGCGATGTTATCCACTGCTTGTCCGTAATGAGGCAGGTTCCAATCGGGACGTGCATCTATAGCTACAGTGTCTTTTCCTCCGGTGGCATAGAAGTCGTAAACGGCTTTTGCCTGTTTCATTTGAAATTCCTCATCACCGCTAAAGCCGGCATCAAGACTTAAGCGGATACCTGTGCATAACGAGAAGATTAAGAAAAGGTAGAAGAATAATTTCCATGGATTGTCCTTAATCCCTTGTGTGAATTTTTTCATGTTATTATAGTTTTTTTGATTATGCAAATTTGAATACTAAATTTCTAGCGATACACATTATCCATGCCATAGTTTTGCAGTAAGTTCGTGTAAACCATGAATAATCAATCATGCCTTCTTCATGATATTTGTCGATAAGTGCATTGAATATTCGTGCCTGGTTCCATTTGAATCCGGCAGTTCCAGAGGTATTGATGACTCGGAAAGAGAATAATGGTTCTTTAATGACAAATAAATTGCCGTGCTGTAAGAGTTGGCAGTAAAAGTTGAATTCTATGATGTATGTAAGTGAAGGGTCAATTAAAAATTCAGACGTCTTTTTAGAAGCTTCTCTATCAAACATAACACAACCGGGTTCTCCGAATATGCTTGTCCCATGGAGAAAACTCTTTTTCATAGCTTTTTTGCCATCATATAAGCCGGCTTTCCCGGGAAATGGTTTCCTGAAAAGGATTTTATTGTCTTTGTTGATGACGTTTTTTTCACCGGCCACCATGACGATGTTGTTATCTGGATGGGATAAAAACACATTTACCTGTTTTTCAATGCAATCAGGAGTAATGATGTCATCTGCACATAAAAGTTTGACATATTTTCCGGTGGCACGAGATAATGCAAGATGATAATTTTGTATAACGCCTAAATTTGATTCGTTTTCATATATTTTTATTCTATCATCATGGAATGATCGGATTATCTCTACAGTGTTATCTGTAGAATGATTGTCACTGATAATTATTTCAAAGTCTGAATATGTTTGATTAATCAATGACTGTAATGTTTCTTTGATTGTTTCACCTGCGTTATAGCATGGAATACAGATGCTTACAAGATGTTCCATAAATTTAAATGTTTAAGCCGCTTAATAAACTTTGGTCGCTCCATAAATAATCCCATTCTCCAAAGCGGCCAATTGTCGTTATTCCAATGGAATTCAAATAATCTCGTACAATATGTCGATTGGTGTATATTTCATGGTCAAAAATGACATTGGCGAAATCTTCATATCGTATATCTACGAATAAAAAATCTTCTTCAAAAATAATTTTTTGATTTATAAGTGGTTGTATGGTCTTTTGGATTAATTCATTATCAGAATAACGTCCATGATTACAATAGACTTCCAATTGAAGTGAAGTGCATCCAGCGGGGGCGTTATCAGGAGATTTTAGAGAGGGAGAGTATACACGTGCGGCGATATTATCTTCGTCATAAATATACCACCATAAATAGGGTGGTATTCTGTTGGTCTTAAATCCGACAGAAATTTGATACCCACAGGTGCATTTTAGTTTTTTGCTGGCGGTAATCACCTCGTCGGGTGGAGTTTGGGACAGTATGCCTATCAATTTTGGAAGAGGTATGCTTGAATATAAATGTTGATACTGCATGACTCTACCCTTTGATGTTTTTATTGTTTTATTAATGGTGTCAATACTTGTGACTGTTTCATCATAAATTATTTCTTGGTCTTCAGCCAGGATTTTGAGGTATTGTTTATATCCACCATATTTGGGATACCTCATTTCTTTAGAGTAATACGTGATGGGGGTGTCTGATGTTTTACAGCCTTCGATAACTTCTTCAATTGACGGCTGGTATAAACGATTGCCAATCCACTTTGTTTCCAATTCTTTTGCCTCGCACATCCAGTATTTTCGGGTATATGCCATGGGAAAGTGTTCAGCGAAATAATTGCCATATTGGATACGCAACCAGTCTTCATAATTATCCGGAACTTTGTCTGTTATGGTTTTCCTTTTTTTGAAATCATTGATTATAAGTGTTTTTTCTTCTTCAGACAAAGGGTATAAATTGTTTTGGGCAGGATGTTTAATCCATTTGTTCTTATATATATTGAAAGGATTTGGTATATGTCTATATATTTCAGGTGAAGATTTTTCAAAGATTTGATTTACCTGTTCGTTTGCTGTAAATGAAAAATGCACGAATCTGTCAAAACGAAAACCATTGATAGAAAAATTGCCACACAAACCGGCATAGGTTTTGTCTTTTTCAATAATTACAGATTCTTCGTTTCGCTTATTCAAAGTATAAGCGGCTCCTAGTCCTGCAATTCCTGCTCCTAAAATAATATTTTGTTTTTTTTGCATGGACATTAGTGTTTCATCATGGATTTATAGTTTTCAAAACTCATCAGATTCTTGTCTTTTTCAGAGATGATAAGATTTTGAAGACCTCCGATTTCTTCGAATGGCCATTGTATATCGATTTGTGGGTCATCATATTTAATGCCGGAATCACCTTCAGCATAAAATACCTGATTGCATTTATAGGAAACGAGGGAATCTTCCAAAACAAGATAACCATGTCCAAAAAATTCTGGTACGTACAACATAAGAGAGTTTTCTTCTGACAGATGAAAACCAATCCATTTTCCATAAGTAGGGGAATCAGGTCTTAGGTCAACGATTACATCATAAATGTGACCGTGTATGCATCGAACGAGTTTTGCCTGTTGCTTCCCTAATTGGAAGTGGATAGCTCTGATGACTCCTTTTTTCGATTTAGTATAGAATACTTCTTTAAGTTCGTGCTGAATATTGTTATTCTGATAGGTGTCAATATTATAATCTTTAATGAAGGCACCTCTTTCATCGTATGCGATGAAAGGACTAATCAAATAGGCACCGGATAATGAAGTTTCTTTAAATTCAAATTTTTGAATCATATTGTGTTTATTGGATGGCCGATAACCATTGTTTTGTTAATAAAATTCCTTCCTCAAATGATACTTCAGGAACAAACCCTGTGTCATTTTGCAGATTGTCTGTGTTAAAGTCTGATAAAGACATGTTGGTTCCAGTATAGGGAATGTCTCCAAATATGGGCGGATTGGTGGGGTCTAAGCTTGATGTCAAGGCAATTATGAATTCCTTCAGAGGTCGTGCATGGGAACTTCCAATGATATATTCATTAAATGGTTTCCCCTTTTGTGCAATCAGGTAAAATGCTTTTGCCACATCTGTAACGTAAATGAAATCGTAGTTTTGAGTGGCAGCAGTGAATTGTAAGGGTTCGTGGTTGATTATTTTCCGAATGGTTGTGTTGATAAATCTAGGAGAATATTCACCTGCTCCATATGCATTTGTGATCATGGGCCATAGAAGGTCTATGCCAATTTGTGCTGCGACAGTCTTACACATAATATGTGCTGTTAATTTGCCCATTCCATATATATATGCCATGCCTGGTTTATTTCCAGGAGTGAAGACTGCTGAGATTACCTCTTTTTCCATAATGCTACCTGCACATACAAAACGAGTACACCCTAATTGTTTAGCCTTTTTCAGACATTCTACTGTGTTTACTGCGTTTTTTAGTTGTAGATTGTAATCTGTTCTGCCATCACCTGCAGATCCTGCCCATGCAAAATGAATAAAGGTGTCGTATTTTTTGTTTTCACATGCGGATTGTAGATCGGAAATGTTGTTAATGTCTAATGATAGATATGTTATATTTGCGTTAGGGTGTATTCTTTTGGGTTGTTTTATAATATCAATAGCCAAAACGTTAGCACCATTATTGGCAAAATAATTAACGGTATTGCTGCCTACAAAGCCATCTGCACCTGTAATAATAACATTTTTCATGATTGTATTATTTTCTTCTGCTATGATAAGTTCTCATGATTTTCCAAAGCTCGTATGGGGCTTTGAAAAAGTCTTTCATTTTGAGTCGGGAACCGCCAACATCTTGCCATTTCATAACAGGATTCTCATATACTTTTGTTTTGGCTTCTTCTTTCCCATATAAATTTATATATCGAGCTAATAGTTCCACATCAAAGAGCCAACGGGTGATGAATTTCTGTTCGAATAGTTTCCCGGCAATTTCAACTTTGTATAATTTTGCTCCACACTGGGTGTCATAGACAGGTAAATCTAATACAAAGGCAGCCAAGGATGCAAAGAAACGTCCAATATAGTGCCTTGAGTATTTTCTTCGAACCTGTGCCCCTAATCTCATCAGTCTCAGTCCTGTGACGCAATCATAATGGTGATGGTCAATTATTCGCTCAAAATGTTTTATTTCTTCAAGAGGTGTTGCTAAATCTGCATCCCAAAATCCGACATAAGCACAATCATATTGTGAAACCGCTAGGATTATACCCTGCCTTACGGCTTCCGCTTTGCCACCATTTTTGGCCAAGTCTAAATAATGGATTTTGTTGTTTTCGGTAGAAAACGTCTGTAGCATTGATAACGTATCATCTGTACTGCCATCATTGACAAATAGAAATTCAATGTCTTCATTATTTAATACAAAAGACAAAAAAGCATCTTTGTTCAGTCTGTTG
>Ga0265299_10000306_pt1 | contig 63189 bp, 117 predicted proteins | sample AusTroGonzalo_MG_4_FD_193485 | JGI IMG/M metagenome (GOLD analysis project Ga0265299, IMG submission 193485) | Bovine rumen microbial communities from tropical cattle in Woodstock, Queensland, Australia - Gonzalo_02 | ecosystem: Host-associated > Mammals > Digestive system > Stomach > Rumen ...
CTGGCTTGTATTCTATCGACTATATGGAATTGTATAAGGTCTTTGGAAACCATCCTCCAATGCCTTCTTATTCTCTTAACTATGTTGCTAATTTTGAACTTGAAGATAGTAAGCTCGAATATGATGGATCCATTAACGAAACCTATAAGTATAATTGGGATAGGTTCGCACAGTATAACAGAAAAGACGTTATGCTTATCGTTAGAATGGAAGAAAAGAACAAGCTCATTCCGTTGCTTATTGAATATGCTTTTGATTGCCTTGTTACACTTGATAAGGTTCAGAATAAAGTTCCTACAACGACTGGTTATATTCTTAGATTCTTACATGATCATGGTAAAGTTCTTCTTGACAAACAACCAGAACATGAAGACTGGTGGGCTGAAGAAGAATGTTATAAGATTAAACAAAAAGATGGTTCTATCTACTATCAGAACACTGAATGGGAAGATGATAATCCAGAATTTATTAAATATTTAATTAAAGATAAAATTCATAAAGGCGAAAATATTGAAGTTTATCGAGGCGATATTGCAAAATTCTGGAAACCAAAGAAGGTTAAAGGCGTATTCAGGTCAACTGCACAACTTTTCTCTGAAGATATGGAAAAGTTCAAAGCTTGGCCTCATCCATTTGAAAAGTTTGCAACTAAAGCTGGTTACTGTTATGACTATCCTGGTAGATTCGATGATTGTATGTCTTTCGATATTACGTCGTCCTATCCACACCATATCATGATGTTCAATATTTCTCCAGAAACTGTTGTTAGACATCCGACTAAGGAACAGATTGAATCTGGTGAAGTTATTATGTCCGATGTTGCAGAAGTTGGTTTCTTGAGAACAGACGATGCAATTCTTCCGAATATTGTTAAGAAGGTTTTTGCTGAAAGAAAGATTTGGAAACAGAAAGAAGAAGAAGCAAAGATTGCTGGTGATAAGGATATGGAAAATCTTTGTCATAATAGACAGATGACCAAAAAGCTTATCATTAACTCTGTTTACGGTGTTTCCCTTGCTGGTTCCTTCCATCTTTATAATCCAGACTGTGCTAGAGCAATTTGTAGATGTGCAAGAGTTACTTTGAGAGACTGGTTGTCTAAGTGCTGTAATAATTATTATACAACACCAGAATGTATCAGAGATATTGAAAAGTATTTCGGTATTACATTAAAGAACAAGACACCGTTAAAGATTACTAATAGAGAAGCTTGCATTATCCATAACGATACTGACTCTTGTTACATGTGTATTCATGAAATCAAGCAAAGACTTATTGAAGAAGGTTATTTCTCTGGTAGACAAATTAAGGAATTATTACATCCTGAAGATGGAATGACTGATGCACAACTTGCAGAAATGCACAAGAAGAATAGAGTAATCATGGATTATAATAAGTCTGTTGCAGATGAATATAGAGCATTCTTCGATAAGGCTGAAAAGATGTTCCAGGATTTCTATAACGGTGTTCTTGCTTATAAGGCTAAGTTAAAGAAGACAGATCAGTTAATTAAATTTAACAGAGAAAACATCTTTACTAATATGTTCTGTTTTGCTAAAAAACTCTATATTGGTAACGTAATCGATAATGAAGGTTCTATCTTCCCAATGGGCGAAATCGATAAGTTTGCAATGACTAAAGAAGAATTTGAAGCATTACCTAAGTCAATGCAGAAACATCCAGAAGGTCCTAAGCACAAGATCATGGGTGTTCCTATTAAGAAATCTACAATGCCTGACTTCTGTAAAGTTGCAGCTGAAAAGTTAGCATTCGATATTTGCAATGGCATGTCTAAGGAACATTCTGATAGATTTATTAAAGATACTTATGCAAAATATTGTAATTCTAGTATTAATGAAATCTCTGCAGTTATCGGTATTTCTAATTATAAGAAGTATATTCCGCAGCCAATCGATTACTATGTAAAGAATGGTCTTGAATTTGATAAAGGCGATAATGCTTCAGTTATCTTCGGTGCAAAAGCAGCATTAACTTATAACTATGTCGTTGCAAAGAAGAGATTGAAACTTAACCCGATTAATAACAATACAAAAATGAAATATATTTATGTATTGCCAAATAATGAGTTCAAGTATAAGGAAGTTGGTAAGACTGGTTTAAATCCGGTTAACTTTGTCGCTTTCTTAGATAGTTGGCCAAAGGAATTTGATTCATTGTTTACTATTGACTATGAAACAATGTTTAGAAAATCTTTCTGTGCACTATTCGAATCTATGTATATTATTTTAAAATGGATGAAGAAAAGTGATGAATTGATATTGGAAGATGCAGCATTAGACGAATTCTTTTATTAATTAAAAAACCTAGGATTTTTCCTAGGTTTTATTTTTACATTTCTTCGATCGCCATATTATTTTTTATAGAGAATCGTCGAGGGTTTTTACCAGGTTGTTCCACACAATTCATTATCAATTTATCTGAGTTGCAATCAATCTTAATAAACTTATATGGGGCACGTCTAAATATACAACTACCATTATTATTAAATACCGTAAGCATATTATCTTGTAATGTTACTAAATAAAATTCAACAGTATGCCAAACATTTTTCTGTCCATACCATGTAGCATCAGGTATTCTACTAATTTTTTTAGCATATCCCTTAAATTTCGGCTGACATGTTTCTATATCTAATAATGTATATTTATTTTCACCATTATATGCGATTATTAACTTATCATCGCTATCTGCACCATAGAATAATATACCTGCATATGATTTGCTCTTGGTTCCATTGTTAAAATTATACAATATATCACGATCAGTAGAACCTTCCATAGGGTTAATAACAAATACACCGTCTTTTATATAATGTATTTCTTTACTTCTAGGAACAACAATCTTATTATCCTTGACAATTACATCACCACATAATGTTGCACATTTATAAATTGTTCCACTGAAAACTTTAAGTTTCTTTACATACTTAAAGACAGATTCCATAGGTTCACCAGAATCAAGTCTCTTCTGTAATTCTTCTTCTGTATCGGTATATTTAACAAATCGTGCACATTCTGCATCAATATCATTAACAATTCTTAAATTTTTCAAATCCTTAAGGTTATTGATATTCAATTCCAATTCACCAGGACTTCCGTGTCTTCCAAGTAAATATGCAGTAAAAGCAAATGAAATATCATTAGGTTCTACTTCAGCAGCAATTATAATAGGAATATCAGCACCACCTTCTGCAAAATCCCTACTTACAAATGGTGAAACACTGAAAGAATTAAATTTTTTACCCCTGTTATTCAATATCTTCAACAACTGATGCTGAAATTTAATGTTATGGTTAGCCTTCATCCTATGATACTCATCCGTGCTAAATGAGAAGCCTCTGTAAACCGTTGTGTGTCCATGCATATATTTGCTTAGGAAATTTAAAATCGTGTCCACAACGCTCTTATTGGCTTCGTATGAGGCCTTTAAATCGTCTTCGTTCTTAATATCCTTATATAACTTTCCCTTATAATGATATTGAACATCAGACATACCATCAAGGATAGCTGCAATAAGTGTTGTCTTATCCTTACTTCTTACATCTAGCCATTTCTCACCCTGATAATCGTTATATCTCTTATCATCCTGATATACAATTCCTCGATTAGCCCTACCATCATTCTGTCTAACCTGTCTAGCCAATCGACTTATATCAAGGTCATTAAACTTCTCACTTTCTGATAATTTTGTCATATATTATTTATAGACTATAAATAATAATATGAATTTACAAGAAGCCATAGATTTACTAAAAAATAATAATTATCTGGTAGAAAGCGAACATTTCTCAAAGTTCGATTCTAATAGGTTATCTAAACATTATGACCTTACAAAAAACTCAGCAGAAAAAAGAAATGTAAATTATATAAATAAAAATCTTTATGGCGATGATGATGGCAGAAAATGGATATATGTCAAAAAACATGACGATATTACGCTAAAAGCCGCCATTCTCGACGGACTCATGGATGCAGAAATCTATAAGTCAAAATTACCAGATAAATACAAAATAAACTGGAAACCGTTTTTTACAAATTCCTACGATTCTATCGAATCAGAAGAACAAATAAACAAATACCTAGAACCATTCAAAGACTTAGTAAATCAAATTCTGAATTTCCTTCACAAATATATGCATGGCCAGACTACCGTATATCGCGGTTTGTATATAGATAGAAACCAATATAGAGAACTTTCTCAAAATATGAAGTTCAGGCATCAATTAATTGACCTGTTCGATAACACGACAAAAGACTATAATTCGTTCACTGTAGATTATAACATAGCAAAACACTATGCAGGTGAAAATAAGTCCTCTATAGTCATCGCAGGCGAAGCAGAACCAAACGATATTCTCTTTGCTTTCACTGCTTACCTTATGGGTAAACACCATTCTATAGAAGAATATGAATTAAATATCAATAATATCAAAAAATTAAAAAACCTAAGACTGGCCAATAACGAAGACATTTATAAAAAATATTCCAGTCATTTCCCAAAACTTAAATCTAGATATTAAAAAAAGACCTGTTAATCAGGTCTTTTTCTTTATAACTTAAATGGAATTTTCAATATTCCTTTCTTAACTTTACCGTATACAAAGTCTGAAAATTTAAGATCCATATTAATTTTTCCCTTAAATTTGACTTTTCCCTCATCAGATGGATCCTTAATGACTATATTATTATACTTTGTATCAATAGTACAATAATAATGCGTCCGTATTGCATATAATGATTGATGCAACCAACCGTCTATATAAGAATCAAGGTCAAAAAAACTTCTTGGTTTCTTTATATTACAATTAAGAGTTGCAGACAAAACATCATTGTTCTTAAATATAGGACCTACTGTATAATCAATCATATCAGTCCTATCCTTAATACTATCTACAGAACGAGTGAAATAATTATATATTCTTTCATTTTCAAAATCTGAATATTCTTGCATATTATACTCCTAAATTTCTCGGAATCTTCAATATTCCCTTTGGAACACTTACAAATCCTTGTTCGTTATTACTTGCAAAATCAATATAATTAGGTATTCCCTTTATTATACTATGATGAATATACCGACGACATCGTGGTTCAAACGCATTATAATAACATGTATGTAAATTAATATAACACATTATCCTAAAAGCTCCATGACCTTGCGTCGAATAATAAAAATATAAATTTCCAGAATTTGTCAGCTTTTCTAAAGTCAAATTATACAACTTCTCAACTCCGACTTTTTCGAGACAAAATCGGACATATTTATATAATGCATTTGCATCAACAGTTTCTTGATTTATAATTTCTGCCATTTTTTACCCAATCATCATATGTGCAGGAATCTTCAATATTCCCTTAGGTTTCTCTTTAAGTCCAAGTTCTTCCAAATGTTCTACATATTTGTCAAAAGTCTGAATATTCTCAGGAATCATACTACAAATCCCCCGTCCATTAAATGTATCTACTAACTGAACATATGCAGTCTTCATAGATATAGTTCCTCTTGCAACAATATAGTTTGTTCTAGCGTCATTAAATCCATAAGGATTCAATGCTCGCCCAAAAAATGAATCTGACATCGAAGACATTACACCATGGTTGTCAATCAAATTAAAACTAATATAGTTCATTCCATTAACACTCTGTTCTACCTTTACTTGATCCAACTTAAATACCGCAAGTGGCAGATCACCTCGTTCTGTATGAAATTGAGGAACAAAATTAAAACAATACGATACATATCCTTTAATAACTTCAGAATTTGTCATTATACAACCCTCTCAGGAAGTTTCAATATTCCACTAGGAACTTCTGGTAATGATATTTTCAAAAATTCTTCAAAACCGACAGATGTATCAGGATGTCCATAATATAAACAATCTGAACCATAATAATGTAGATAGTCTTCATTTCGTGTTATAATGTATATTGTTCCATAATCATACCAAACACATCCAGACATAACTACATTTTCTGCATCACACATATCAAACAATATACCAGACTCTACTTTAAATTCTCCCTTATTATTCACTTCTCCAGTTATTTCAATCCGGTCAAATGGCGATATCATGCTATTATACGGCAACTTAGCCAAAGAACTCTTAATATATTCCATCAATTCTTCTTTATATGTCTCAATATACATTATAACCTCGTCGGTATCTTCAATATACCTGCTGGAACCTTAGGCAACGTTATACTGTCAATATATTCTGAAATATTCATTACAGTAGCAGGCCTTCCATCATATAATGTCGTATAACGTAACATATCCATGGCATAAACATGAACATCATCCAAACTTAATGCAACAGTTGTCTTAATACTTCCACCCATAGAAAATATATCCGCCATAACAGTATTATCTGGATATATAATAATATTATTACTACAAAAATCATGCCTCATTTTTATATGATCGCCTTCCTGAAAATATAAAACCTTATTCAGACAATACTTTACATATATAAATATTTCCCAATCAGTATATCTCATAGTTTCTCCGGTATCTTCAATATACCTGCTGGAATATTATTATTAGCAGCACAAAATTCTTCAAAATTCATCATTTCCTGTATATACCTTTTATATAATACCACATTAACAACAGTCTCTATTATATAAAGTGACCTTCCAGATAACCACAAACTTCCTATAATAATACGCCTATCACCATTATATAACTCAAAGGTTATAGCATATGTGTTCGGCTCAAGTAGTATATTACCCTTAGAATTAACTAATATCTTAATACTGTCATATTCACCATTATTAGTTGCCCATGCCATCCGCTCCTTAGGCACAAATCCCATCGCATACCTAATATACGACTTCAATAAAGGTTCCATATCCATATTATCCATATTATCTATAATATACCAAAAAATAACCCATTTTTCAACCCTATATATCAAAAAAATTTTTAAAAATTTTTTTAGCAGACAGCCTTTTCAAAAACAAGCCCGGGCGGGGGTAAAATAAAAGGTTATCCAGAAAACTGAAATAACCAAAACCAAATAAAAATAACCAAAAATTTTATTTTTTCTGGGAGACCGACACACACGAAAAATAAAACCTATAGGGCCCCGGGCCCCCCTCCCCCTGGGGTTTAAAGCCCTATATGGCCTCGGCACATTTTTTTAGGGTAGGGCCCGGGCATGCATCGGGGTGTCAGTGTAGGGGGCGCCCCCCCGGGCCCCCCCGGGCGTCGCAGGCTACGTCGTAAAAGCTGACATTATGCCGATATAGCGTCAGCTTCCTTGACATGACGCATGTCATACAGGGTCGTCAGATAACCTGACGGTCCCACAGACAGCCGGTTATCGATTCAGACCAGGGATGAAGCCGGTCAGTGCACCGAGGCCGAGAGCATTGAGCTTGTCAGTCAACTTGTCCATGAGTTCAGCTTCCAGGTCATTGATGATGTTATCAATCTTCTTACCGATGACAGTGAGCTGTTCAGTAGTCAGTGGAACACCGATAGTTCCTTCCATGTTGGTCAGTGCACCGAGTTCGTTCACAGTCGTCATGTGCTGTTCAACGTTGATGATGTTGTGAACTGCCGGAATGTCATTCAGTCTGATGATAAGATTAACTTTTGCCTGAACAACTTCGAGAGTCTGTGCAGGCTGTGCAGGCTGAACATTGACAGTCTGCTGTGCAAGACCGAAAGCCTGAAGATTGATGTTGTTGTTCTGAAGGAGGGCTGTGAGAGTCTGCATGATCTGTTCCATAATGATTTTTCCTTTTGATGATTAATTGTTTTCTATGATTTAAATATAGTTAAATTTGATTGATTTGTAAATATTAAATTCTAGATTTTTTTGTTTCAGATAACTAAAAGTTCTAGACTTTCAACAATCAATTTAATCATATATTCAATCATTCATGTTCATAATATAGAAAAATATAGAATAATTGTAAATGCTAAAGATAAATAAAGATTAAATCGGTCAACCCGAGTATTGACAGATATTGAACTCCTTGCTATATTTGTAGCATGGAATTACAAAAGATGATTGAAAAGGGTACGGAATGGTAAAGGTATTTCTCCATCACCAGGATCTTATGGAAGACCCTAATCCTGCTCCTGCTACAGGGATAGAACAGTTACGACTATTCGATGTGGATCCACAGAAGATGGAACGGCAATTGGATGGGATTGGTACTAAATATCTGGATATTCTGTACTTCGATATTCCGAACTGGCAAAGCCTTGATGCTAAGGCGAAGGAGTACGCTCGCCATAAGGTCAGGCTAGGAAAATTCACTGATCATGAAGCATGGCTGGAAATAAACGGTATGGTGTGGAAATACCCAGAGATAGTGAATCATATCGGTGAGGTACTGGTCCTGCTGGATCAGGAGCGTACGGAAATGCTGTTAAAGGAGATAGATGATTAAAGTTCATTACACAGTACAGAATCCACGGGATGATCGTTCCGTAGCACCAGCACCAGTAATCGATGAGCTGGTCAACGGGTACAGGTATTATCTCCTAGACGGAGTGTTTCAACTAGAGTATTGGGTCCAGGAGGATATGGGACAACCCCCGATCTGTATGAGAATCAACCGGAACTGGATCGAATCCGACAGTATCTTTCTGGAGCTAATCACCTCGCAATGGGTACGCTCCTATTCGCTCCTGGAAGAACCAGCAAAGCTTATGACAGCGATGTCAGACTATGAAACGGAAATAAACCTCGAAACCATAACGCAGGAGATAGAATGGTAAAGATACGGTACAGGAATTGTTACCCCAGAGAGATAGTACGAGAAGCAGAGATATGGAATGTAATCCTGTCAGAGGATATAAATGGTCTTGTGGTACATTATAACTGTCATACGGACCTACCAGGAATGCATTATTCCGTTTTGGGTACATATCAGAACCGCGAAGGATATATCGATTTTATCTCGTCATTGGTCATAAACGGTACGGAATACAGAGCAGAGTGGATTCGCGCCCATTTCGCTGAGGTACAGGTCCTGCTGGATCAGGAGCGTATGGAAATGTTGTTAAAGGAGATAGATGCTTAAGTTACGGAAATACATCAAAGGTTATACCAGAATCTATGTCCATGGTACAGTGAAGGACAGGGATGTAAATCTTCAGGGTAAGCTTGATAAGCCGGAATGGGTTAGTCGGGATATAGATCTACCCCATCCTATCACACTCCAGCGTAGGGAATGGAGAAACTTACATACTGGAGAATACATCGGTTGTTCTTTGATCCTGTCAGAGATAGAAGGAGATATGCCGGAAATTACACCCTGGTACAATGGGTGTGTTATCAACTCAAAAGCCAGCATCACAGAAGAACCAGAACCTGGTACAGATGTAAACAACGGACCGTTTTTCTCCCTGATCATAAATGGTAAGGAGTATTGGTACGATGATATTCTGGAAAACATGAGCGAGGTACAGGCTTGCATCAGCAATTATAATACGGAATTATACTTAAAGGCTATAGATGATTAAGGTACAGGAGTTAAGAAGTTACACCAAGTCCGATGGTGTACCAGTTTGGGAATGGGACAATACTTCATACATGTCCAAACCTCGATTACAACAGTATGACGGAATATGGTACATTGTGGGTGAAGGTTATGCTAAATTCCCCCAGAACAATCCTGTTCCTGCTTCATCCCTGTACCAGAAACGTGAGGGTTGGGTTCCACTCCTACAGTTCCGTTTTCCGAGTAGGGTATTACATGCGGATCATCGCGGGCATGAGAAAGGTCAGGTATATTATGTCAGGTACATAATCGACATAAACGGAGTGATTTATCCTGAATGGTGGATATTAGATCATATCACTGAGGTTAAGGTAGAACTGGATCAAGTTAGAACGGAAGACTTGTTACAGGAGATATAGAAAGACTGGTTGTTTTTAACCAGTCTTTTTCCTTATACCTTCACTATATCCTTCATCAGCTTGTCCTTTAGATTCTGGAGTTTCTGTTTTAACCAGCCTTTCTTATCAGACTTAAGCGTTTCTCCATCCTCTCGCCTTGCATTAAGTTCCGGAATGTCCTTGTTATAGTCCAGGTTAATGCGTTTGCGCTTAAGGAAAGACTTTTTACGCAATGCTTGTTCACGCGATTTGTTATGCTTGAGCTTTCCAACCTTTGCACCTTGGCGTCTATGCATCTCTTCTGCCTTGGTAATCTTCACCTCATGCGGTTGATGGTTGTCATCGTATTCAATCCTGTACCCAGGTTTATCGGAAACAATCTTGACTTTCTTTAATCCATGCTCAACGTGATACTTCCGTACCATTTTCTCATCAAGCTGGTTCTGCTCAAGAATCTCCTCTGCTTCTGATATATAGTCTTTCCAATTCATATATTATTTATATGAACGGTTTGATTATAATATAAAAAAATCTAGAGTTTTTATAACCCTAGATTCTATATATTCTTTGTTTCTGCTAACCAATGAAGATTCTATCTTCTATGCTTTAACCAAACGGTGTCGGTGTCTTCACCTATTTTAATGCGTAAATGCCCGCAAACTTCTTCCGTCTCATAATCTATTCCATTCTCTATACAGTCCAGGAGCGTTTCCCAACTGATGAATCGCGTAACACGCTTGCCTGGAACTTGCTGGAGCTTCGGCTTGACTTGGTATATTCCGATTATGTTCATGCCCTGTAGCTCTGCCAGCTGGTCAGAGGTGAGATTTTTTAGCGGTACTAAATCTCCGGAAATAAGCTTAACCAGATACGCATTGACTAGTGATTTAGTTGATTTCATGTCATGGTAATGATTGAACTTCTGCTGTTCCTCCTTTGTGGAGTAGCGTTGGATGTTTCCGAGATCATGTCCATAAAGCTGTTGTGCTAGCTTTGCTGTTTGTGTCCAGAGCTTGCCATGTCCTTCTCTGTAACGCCTCGTACCATTGTTTCCGACCGAATTAACATAGATGTGAATCATCTCATGCAGGATTGTATTGACCAGAATCTTCTTGTTGTTCAGGAGTAATGGATTGATCCAGATGTAGTTATGTCCCAGAAGCGTAATGGAAAGACCGTAAGGGTCATTCCCATTCTTGCTTAAATAATCGCCAAACACCTTTTTAGCATCATCTTTCTTATTGGTAAAGATTGTACATTTTCCGAGCGTGGTGTGTAACTCATCTTGAAAAAAGTCCTTATTAAAATATTCATAAACATATTGGCAATATTCCTGATTATACATGTCGGAACCTCCTTATCTGTTCATGAATGCCTTTATGTCGGCTTTAACAGATTCGTAGTAGCCTTGCCAAATGTCAATGATCTTATTGATGGTATCATCATCAACCTTATCCATCTTGATCTTGTTTCCGTGCTTTGGTGATGCATCAAATACATTCTCTGCACCAAGGATTGCCTTTGCCTCATAGATTGGAGACTTAGAAGAACGTGCTGTCCAGTCAGAGAAAATGTACTCAGCCCAGCCAAGCAATGTCTTATTACCCTTTTCCGTATTTGGCGTGTCCATGCCAGTGTTAAAGTTAAGGAGCTTAAGATTCTTGTTTCCCTGCTTAAACTGACCTGCAATTACTATGTCGGCCGGACAATTTGCCCACATGCCTCCATCACAGTATGATTCACCATTCCGTTCCAATACATCAAAATATGTTGGAGCTGCGGTACTGGATAACACTGCAAACCATTTATCTGTGTCCTTATCACCTAAGTCCCAAACCTTCTCAACGGAATCACCATTCATGAATGTAGAGGTGATGTAGATAGGTTTTTTCCAATCACTACACTTGCCTTTAAGGTTGGCTTGTAATAGCTTTTTAAGGTTCGTATTATCGTATGTAGGACATTTTGGTTGTAACCTCTTATACCATGAATACTTGGTAAAAATCTTCTTTAAATTGTTCCTATATAGTTCAAACACCTCATGTGCACTCATACCCTCAGCCAGACATGCCGCAATGATTGCACCAGTAGATGTTCCGGTAAATGCTGTAGTTAGATCAGTTATTTTCTTTCCTAAGTCTTGTTCCATTCTACACATGAATGCCAATGGACCAATTCCTAATGCACCACCGCCTTCAACGCTTATACATAATTGTTTCTTTCCCATAAATGTCCTTTAAATATCTTTTAATATTTATAGGACACTTATTTTCCGACTTACCCGATAGGCAACACGTGGATTATCTCAAAGCCTTCTTGCAATGCCACAACACCACCAAATGCTATTGCGCCAATACCAGAAGCAATCGCATATCCTCCCATAAGTTGACATACGCCAAAAAGAATGGAAATGATAGCGATAATACCAAAGATAATTGTCATGTTTTGTTTCCTCCGGGTTATTTATTCTTATGTTTTAAATATAGTTAAATTCTGGGTTTTTGTAAATGATTAATCTTCGGTTAATTTTCTTCCACATTCAATACAGAATTTAGCTTTCCTTCCAATGTCAGTATATGTGCCTTTCTTAGCATTAGTGGTTCGGAATACCAGCTTTCCATTTTCAAGTTTGATATAGGAATATTCATGTCTATTCTTTGTAACTTCACCGAGTTCAATAAGACACAAATTCATACTTCCTTGTTCACAATATGCACACATAATAGCCTCCATTAAAACGTTACAGTCGGTTGGTATGCCCAGAGTTTAATATCGAGAACATGACAATCTCTCGTAACATTATTCCATTCACGGTCAACATAGCAGAAATGTGGAATATCACATGCGATGTAGAAATAACCACAATGAGTCTTTCCGTTCTTCATAACGAACATAACGTTGCTCTTATCGGTAGGCATCTTTTCCTGAGTTGTATACCATTCAATCGTCGTCTTCAATGACATGTTAACCTCTTTTGTTATTCGTTACATCTATAATATAGTTAAATTCCGAAGATTTGTAAATAAAGAATGACCGGGATATTTCACCCAGTCATCTTATCATCAGGAGGTTATTTCAAACTAAAACAAATTCCATCTTCTGGATTCAAAACCCATGATTCTGTCATACCAATAATCATTTTGGTAAGCCGGTTTCGGTGCTTCCTTGAAGTAAGCAAGACCGTCATAATTGAATTTGATAACCGGATCATTGAAATCAACACACTGACGGAGGATGTTAATCCAACGTTCCTGCGGCATTCTTGTTCTGAGCAGGAAGTTTACAAACAAGCAGAACATGTGTTCATTGTATGTAATCGTGTCACTGTCAGTGTTGTAGATATGGTTGTAATAAGCTTCCGACAAGTTGCTGATAAACATGCTCGAGAAGAATCCACGAAGACCATAACGTTCAGCAAATTGCTTTGCATGACACCAAATACCAACAATTCGGTCTGCTTTGATAAGATTCTTGTTACGACGATCAATCAAGTAACGATCACGGTCTACGAAGTTCGGATTAATCAGACCTTCCGGCGTTCCATGTCCACACATAACCAAGAGATCAGTTTCCTGAGCAATGGCTTCATCAACTTTCTGTCTTGCATCAAGCGTGAATTTTGTAATTTCCACGACCTTTGCTTCCGGCATTGCATTCCACAAGTTCTTAAGAACTGCAGTATCAACATCGCCCATGTTAGAAAAGATAATTGTTGCCATTGTTTAATCTCCTGTTTGATTTACATTTATAATATAGCTTATTTTTGAGCTTTTGTAAATGGTTTATTTAAAGAAAGAAATATTCAGATTCTTTCTTACACAGCAACAAGATGGATTTTGTTCAACTTGCACCATTCTTGGAACGTCCAACCAGTAGCATCATATTTCCATGTTCCAATCACTGCTTCATTCTTGTCGTCAACCCAACCGACCATTTCATTCAATTCCGTCATGATCTTGAACTTGAGTTGAACACCTTTCTGGATGAGTTCTTCAAACTTGGTGGCAATTTCTTTAAGGTTTGGTTCGTAGGGAACGGGCATTTTAAACTCCTTTTGATTACTCTTTAAATATAGTTAAATTCTGGTTTTTTGTAAATAAGAAATGACTGGGATATTTCACCCAGTCATCTCTATCATCATCAGGAGGTTATGGAAAAAACTTTACTGTCGTAGAGGATTCAGTTCAACCACGTCTTGGTAGTTAGTAATGTTATGGAACACACGACCATCATCACACACCAGCATCTTCGGCAACGGTTTGATTCCTTCTCGTTCAACATGACCCTTACATTCAACCACATTCGGAATGATAATGGTATGTGGTTTGTCTTTCGTCATGGCATCGATTGCATCATCTTGACGACTACATCCTTGGAAAATCAATGCAAGACTGCAGAGAATCAGGCAAATTTCGATCAACATTGCCTTCTTCATTAGTTTTCCTCCGTTCCGTCGATTGCATCGAACAGTTCTTCTTCCAGACGCTTGGTAAATTCTTCATATTCTTCTTGACTAATACCCATATTTCAATCTCCGTTATTGGATATTCATAATATAGAAAGTTCTAGTCTTTTTGTCAACTAGAACTTCTATTTTTTTCTAATTCAGACTACGGCTGGAAAGTCGTCCAATGCTTGTCTTCTTTCAGCCAGTTAATGATCTTTTCGGCTTCTTCTTCAGTCTGATCTTCAAGATAGAACATCCAGACACCATCACAGGTTCCGTCTTTATATTCGTTTTCGAAACAGGCTTCGAATGATTCCGGAAGATTGTCAATCAGATTGTCTTCTTCTGACTTCTGATATTCAAGCTGAATGACGTAATGATGAACGTCTTTCAGTTCTGGCAGGTCTTCAGACAGATCGCGTTTCAGGCCAGTTGCTTCAATTTCAGATGCAAATTTATTGATAGTTTCAATTTTTTTCATATTGTTGTCTTCTTGATGATGATTGTTTAACGTTATGCTTATAATATAGCAAATTCTGTCTTTATTGTCAATGCTAATGTTGTATTTTCTTTTATTCAGTCAATATTAATAATATCAAGCTCCGTCTTAACGTCATTACACAGTATATTCAATTGACTGATATTACTCAAGCTGTATGAATTATTCAGAAACTCAACGTAATTTCTGTCATCAGCTTTAATGAATTTGGTGGAATACGCAGTTTTACCGTCTTTATACGGCTCCGGATTCACACCCAATACTACCATGTCCTCCATCCCTTTCGTGGTTGGTAGGGAAATGATATATATCCGATATGCCATTTCCTCCTTAACCGTTTCCACACCATTCTCATCGAACGTATGGTATTTCAACATCACACCTTTAGTCATGGACCATTTCCAAGAACTGTTCTGGTGAAATCAGGTTAATACCAAGTTCTCGTGCCTTCTTTGCTTTTCCAGATGTGGAATTTGGATCCGCGATGACCAGGTAGGTTAGATTCTTCGTAACGGAATCAAGATTGGTACCACCATGTGCCAATACCATGTCCTGCAAGTCTTTACGCTTGTATTCCATAGCTCCAGTGAAACAGAAACTCATTCCGGTTAAAACACCCTTAATTGAATCCTGCTTAACAAAACTTATATGCTTAATAGTTTCCAGCATATCAGCTTTATTGATTTCCAGACCTGTACTCAATATTTGGCTTAATACAGTTCCGATACCATCACACACGAATCGTTGCGTGCTATCAGACCAGAACAAACCATTGAAATCCTTAACGGAATAGAAATCGATTACCTTCTGTACCTGCTTCTCGCCAATGCCTGGAATATTATAACCAGCAATAAACTTGGCAAGGCTCATCTCACGGTGCATGTTAATCTCATTCACGATGTTCAACCAGTTCTTACCAAGCACTGTACCCATCACGCGGTGACATTCCGAATTTGGATCATCAACCTGAGCATACATTGCGCTGATGCTAGAACAAAATCCGCGTTCCTGGATCTTCTTAATCGTGGTCAGACCCATTTCCTTGATACCATGAACGGAACACCACTTCGCAATCGTACCAGACGTTCTGCTGGGACAAAATTCGTTGGTGCAGGTCAGATGCATGTGATTCAGAGAAAGCTCAAGTGTAGCGCCACACACTGGACATACAGTAGGAAGATTCCAGTTATGTTGTTCCGATAATTCTTTTATTGTACTCATCCAATAAATCCTTTGATGAATGACTTACCCATGACCAGGAACGGACTGGCTAAGCAACAGAATGCAAATGCCGTAATACCAAACGTAACTGGAATCATAATAATCTTTGTCATTTTAAAATCCTTTGTTTTAACGGCGTGATAAGATAGAAAAACATATCGATACCGTCAATGGTTTGATTCGTAATTAAAATTCGTAACCGCTCCTGCACTTTCCAGTAGTCAGGTCAGAGAGGATGGTAGGAATAATCTCGCCAGCTTTCGTGATAATGATGCGATGTCCAATCTCGATTCCGAGTTCTTCAAGCATTGCGATATTGCAGAGGGAAGAACGTCTGATGGTAGAACCGTTAATATCAACCGGAGTAACAAGCGCAACCGGGGTCAACGTACCATTCTTCACCGACCATTCGATTCCTTCAATCGTTGTTTCCGCAAGCGTGTACTTCGGTTTCAAAGCAATGGCATATTTGGGTCTGTAATTGGATTCGAGATCTTCATAATCAATCAGGTTTGTTTTCCAGACCAATCCATCGATGTTATAGTCACGCTCCTGTGCCCAGCGTTCCTTCATAATCTGTATTGCTTTCTCGCCAGTAAGCTCATCAAGGTTATGCACCTTATACGGAACAACATCGAATCCAGCATGTGTCATCCACGCCAACATTTCATGCTGGAATTTAAACCGTTCACCATCCAGCTTGCGTGCCTCGTACACCTTGATATGGAGTTTATCGCAATCGGCTCCGTCCAGATGCTTCATGATGCCAGATGCCGCGTTACGACAGTTCTTGTACTGGCCCGGAAAATAACGTTCCATATCAGAGCGGTATAGAAGAACTTCACCACGAACCGTTCCAGTATAATTATGCGGGACATTCGCCGGTACGCCTTGCATCTTGCGTACATTTTCCGTTATATCATCACCTTCCTCGCCATCACCTCGCGTAATGCCCTGGGTGAACACGCCATTTCTGTATTCAAGCGCGATCGAACAACCATCGAGCTTTTCCGTTTCGATAACAACCTTATGGCTTTTCTCTCTGCATCGATCGAACCATTCATCCATTTCCGCTGGTTTGTTCGCCTTAGACTGAGAACCCATAATGATTGAGTGTTTGACTTTTGCGAAACCGTCTGTATGGTCCATTCCCACTTCCTGAAGAAGTTGTGAGTCAGGATAGTTGGTTTGAAGTTCATCCCATAGTTCATCGTATTCAAGGTCAGACATGATAGGTTCAGAACCATTGTAATACGCATTCTGGGCTTGTTTAAGCTTGTTTTCTAATTCCTGCTGATTCATATATATCTTTGATTAAAATTGGTTTAAAACGCGTGTATGGTGTTCAGTAGACTCATCTAATAACATATCACTGCATGGAATATGTAATTCATATTCTGGATGAGGTTTGGGTTGGTAATTCTTTCCCTGGTCGGAAACCATAGTACAGAACAGTACAAACGCAATAACCGACCATATTACTATCCATGGAAGAACAATATTCTCATAGATTTTCAGGTTCTTATCCTCTTCCTCATGCATGTAATGTTCGATTATATTCATACTCATAATATAGAAAAATAGCCGGATTTTGTAAACCCGGTTATATTTATTTGACCATTTTCAGTTATTATTTCAGACTATGGTTCTCGACCCTGTTTCTTTGCCAAATCAATGAAAAACTGTTTCGTCACCAAATCCCATTCATCAATCGCTTTCTCAATTCGTTCAACAAACCATCGAATCAGAGAATCACCAGGAACTCCACGAGCACCGACGATTACAGTACCAGTTTCAACCGCATTAAACCACATTCCGTAGTCATTTTTGTTAAACACACACTTGATAGGACAAACGTCATCCTTGTTGAGATTGATAACCGTTCCATCTTTCATCGTTTTGATTTTTCTGAACATTCTTTCTTTTTGTTCTTTCGTATATGTCATAATAACCTCTTGATTAAAAAATAGAAAAAACCGGACATTTTGTCAATATCCGGATTGAAGAAAGAACGATTCAGACTATTGAGATTAAGTTAAAATTACTTAAGTTCAACGACGAAACAGGGCCAACCAGTATAGGTCGAAAACCAGTTTTCAATTTTATCAGCCGGCATCGGACGAACGACCCTTTCGAAGGTTTCTGTATGCAGAGCGGTGTATTGTTTTCCCGGAACAGGTTTATCCCCTTCAGAAAAATTGATTGCCCTGGTATAAGGATATTTGTCAGGATGGTTTTTAAGAACCGATTTCCAGCAGTGTTCGACAGTAGATTGAAATTTCGGGTCAGAAGAGATTTTCGGGAAGTTTGACAATTTGATTTTCCTGTTAAATGTTAAACGATTCGATAAAAAGATAGGAAAACCCGGACATTTTGTCAATGCCCGGGAATGAGGTTAAAATTTTCAGACTATTGATGCTGTTGAACAGTCTGGAGCGCAACAACAGCGAGCAATGCTTGGACTTGTGCCTTGAGCTGCGGATTAGCATCGAGCACAGTTCGGAGCATGTTCACCAGCTGCGGATCAACTTGCTGTTCCGTAACAGTTTGTTGTGCATTAACGGTAGTTCGAGCAGTGCTCACACGATACACTTCATTTTTGACTTGGTTCCAAATCCTCACACGAAGCGAACGCATATTGTTCTGAGCACGCTTCAGTTCTTCTTTAATGACTCTGGTATTCACGGAAACGATGTTCGGTTCACGATTCTTCAGCTTGTTGAGAATCGCTTTGCAACCCTTCCAAACAGTTCTGTTCACATGATACGTTTCTGTCAAAGTTTTCACTGCATGAATATCGGCATGGATGAGAGCGTTGAGTTTGATTTGTTGGGACATAGGTAACCTCCTTGGTTTTTCATTGACATTCTAAAGATAGAAAATTCTATTCTTTCTGTCAATATCTAGATTGAAGAAAGAACGAATCAGTTTATTTCTGTTTTACTGTAATCGTTCCGTCGTCGTTTTCAATAACTTCAACTGTCACGTCAAACGAAACAGTATTTTCACCGAATTCCCAGCCAATATCTTGCACATCTTCAGACGTGTCGATGTCAAGTTCAGACTTGTCATAGTCTTTGGAAAGATCTTTCAAACGTTCTTCTGCACTTTCGTATTCGTTATGCGTAGTAGACAACGGCATTCCGTCGCTATAGCTTTCGATATAGTCTGCAGTATAAAGCTTTTTTGTGATAGTAAGATTTGTTGTTGTAATAATTTTCATGTTTTTTTCCTGATGAATGTTAATCGCTATGCTTAAAATATAGTAAATTATTTAAGTTTTGTATATGCTAATTCTAAATTTTTTATATATCAGTCAACGACAGTAACAGCAATAAGCTGTTCACTAGTAATCTGTAATTACTGATGTAAAATGAAAAAGGGCAAAGCCCTTTGATGTTAGCGATTAGTAATGAGATTTACAAGCGATTTAAGTTGTTCAGCTTGCTGTTGTGCAGCAGTAAGCTTGACGAGCTCATCAGACATATGTTCACAACAATCAAGCAATTCACTGATTGCAACTTCTTCACTCACAAGCTGTTTATTGTATGAAAAATAGTTGTCAACAGAATGATAAAATGCGGAAAAATTGCATTTGTAGCCATCATTAGGTTTCAGGTATGTCATCATAAGCAGATCATCCTGACCGACATCATATACTGTAAAATGCTTACAGTCTTCTGTGTCCCAGTCAACATCTAACATTGCATAATTTTCATGCAGTTCGATTTTAAAGCTGCGGCCATCACTAAATGAGCCGTAGACAATCGTTGCTTTTTCAATTCTTGTTATTTTCATATTTTAATCTCCTGATTATGTTTTAAATATAGTTAAAAATGCTAAAATAGTAAATATTAAAGCTATTTAAATTATAAATCAGCTAATAATGAAAATAATAGAATATATATGTAATTACAGTTTGCTTAATTGATTAACTGAAATTTAACAGGTTAAATGTCATCAAACCCTTCATCTAATTCATAACTGTGATCTATTTTTATTTCATATCCGTTACTGTTATATTCTTCCAGAAATTCCAATAGGTTAGTACGTTCGTTATTGTCCCTAACATTAAAAACCATTTCCGTTCCATCTTCGAACTTAAGGGTCAGGTTTGTTTTACTGGAATATTCTCTTGAAACACAATCAATTAAGTGATGTTTATTTTTATCTACATGTCCGTTAGGTAAAATAACATCAAAGTGAAGGTTATTACCAGTTACATGGAAATTGATAAACTTACAACCAGTATACCAACCATTTGAGTCACAGTGACAATCCCATGGTTCACTACTACTTACTCCGATATAAACAACTGGATTCATTCTTAACCTCCAATATAGAGTAATTCACAACACGGAAGAATTTCATTGAATTTCTTTTCTACTTTAATTCGGGCCAGTTCAACAGTTGTTTCCTTAATAGAAATGGAAAAATCATTAATAGAACCGTTTTTATCTTTATACTTTACATTGAAGGTGAACATCTTAATAAATCCTTAACTCTTTTAATACAATATAGAAATACTTTATTGTTTTGTAAATAGAAAAAACCTGAAATAGTTATTTCAGGTTTCTTAATTCTGTTTATTCTTTATTAAATATCTTCGAACTCATCGTTATCTAGTAGCTCAGCTGCTTTTTCTAATGATGTTTGCTTAACACCTGGTAATCGATTATATCCGGAATCAATATACTCTTTTAATTCCTGTATCATTTTATCCTTATCATTCGGAAGACTATATGTAACACATTTACCATTCTCAAAATAGAATTTAGGTTTAACATTAAAAGTTGAGTCACGTCCAGTCAAGTCAAATCTGATAAAATAATGTGAACGAACAGTACCAGTTTCCACCTCACCAACCTCATCATATACCGATGATTCTTTTACTCGTTCATGGTCAAAACGTATATCAACCCCACCAGGTGATATTGGACCTAATGTAATTTTAACCGGTTCTGTTTCTGACCAGTCTAATATAACATCCTTATAGTAATCACCATTATCATCCATGACCGATACTTCATAGTCAAAGTATAATTTCTTTAGTCTAATCATTTTTAAGTCCTTTTTATTATTTATAAGGATTAGACAACATCGGTAACATCAGTCAATATAAAAAGAAAAACCCGGAATATTTCATCCAGGTTTCTTTTAGTGACACACAGTCTGTTAGAATTCGAATTCAACATCCGGAATTTCGAACATCATTTGTTTCTTGTCTTGAAGTTCGTTGTAAAGTTCCCAGTCAATTGTTCCTTCATCACATTCATCGTCCGGAACGAATCCGAAGAACATCAACTGTTCAACAGACTGAGTAATGTCGTAAATGACTTGTTGATTATACGTTCTGTTGTCAAGTGTTTCCTTACCACAGGAACGATGGAAGTCATACACTTTTCCGTGTCTGTCAGTGTTATTCATTCCAGTACACGAAATATATCCTCCGTCATGTTCGATGATATACATGAACAATCCGATAGGACCTCTGATACTCAACTTGATGTAGTTTCCATCACGATGAATGATAACTTTGTCTTTCATCGATTCAGAACCACACTTGACGTAAGTTTCGTCAATCTTATTGATAATGTCTTCGATTTTGATGTTGTTGTTAGTCATAGTTTTTTTTCCTGATGATTGTTTAACTGTTCGATTATGTCTATAATATAGTAATTTTTATCATCAATGTCAATGATAATTCTATATTTCTTTTCTTTCAGACAATACTAGAAACAACAGTCAACTTGCACCAACTGTGTTCTGTAATTAAACATATTGAATGAAACGATGTTAGTTATCGTTATGCCAGAAACCGAACTGCTTAAGCACAGGTGCCATATCTACATCCGGATAATACGTTTTCCATGTATCGTAAGCATCCAATGGTTTATCCGGTTTGGTGAATCTTGCGCATTCCCAGTCAAACATTGCTTCAATTTTGTTTTGGATATCGCCGTTCCGATAATGATGTTTTGACCATGACTGGTGAAGTTTGTGGGTTCGTTTCTTACCAAGAAATGGATAAAGGAAAACCTTATCCAGGTCATGGAATGGAAAATGATAACCATATCCCTTTGCGAGTTCATTCAATGCCTTACGATGTCTCATCGTATACATTACGCAGGCGAAACGATTTTTAATTTCTTTCCAAATGTTCATGGTTATAATATAGTTAAAATTCTGGATTTTGTAAACGTTAAAGATAAAAAGATGCTATTACAGCATCCAATAGGCACGATAGATTTCAGTAGCAACATCTTCCGGAAATGTTGGACCATAAAGCTTTATAAAGTTTTCCAATGTCGTTAACTTAATAAATTGCTTAACAGAAGTTGAAGAGAAATGGTCTAAGCTTCTATCAGATGTTAAATACACATATTCCATGTCAGGATTTAATACTTTATTGAATGGAATTTGTGATTCTTCATATTCAATGGAAACCTGTCCTTTGATTCCTCTTACAATGTTATTCTTCTTCGTGTTAAGAGTGAATTCCGCCAAAGTATCATAAGGATTTTCATAAACCATTACATTAGTGATTCCATTATGATCCAACGTGCGTTTAATCCAGTCGATACGTTTTTCCGAAGAAATGTCATACTTCTTTGCTGGATTCTTTGCGAGCAGGACCACAACAGAATCAAAGATGCGTGCAGACTTTTTAATAATGTCCAAATGTCCTGGATGGATTGGATTGAAAGAACCTGGGAAAATTACTGTTGCCATATCTAAACCTCTTTGCTGATGTTTATAATATAGATAATTCTTAACCGATTGTAAATGTTTTATTGAAAGTTATTTTCATCACAGTCAGGGTTTGACCAGGGAAGTTAGCAGTCAGATATTCCATTCTCTTATTCGCTGTATCTTCATCCTCAAACTTCATTGCCCATTCCGGATCATTACAATACATAATATGTTTTCTTTCTGCAAACGAATAAGACTGAACTGCTTTACCATTTCTAGGATTGACAATAATGTATTTACTCATGCTTATAATATAGTAAATTCTGTTTGTTTTGTAAATAAAAAACGGCTGGTATATTTCAACCAGTCGTCTCATCATCAGGAGGTTATCAATATTACGGTAATGTTCCGGCATGGCTTCGTTCCATACCAAATTCAATAAGTTCTTTCGCAGTGGATGTTACCCAGCTATTGAACGATGCTTCCGTCATATATTGGAGGTAACACTTGCGACTGCATACTGGTGGGTGTGCCGTGCTGGGCTTATAGTGTTCCAATACCAACGATGCTTCATTGTCCGACAGATTGTCATTTGACAGTTCATAACCAATGTCAAGATGCACGCGAAGGTTTCCAGTCGGAACGGCCGCACAGAAATCATCGTGGAAGAGTGAATGACCCCATCCATCCCAACCATTTTCGCGTGCTGTTGCTGTTGCTTGAAACTTATTCATTAGTCCCTCCAGGGTTTTCTTTTGTCGTGTCCTTTTCCACGCTTGTAGTTGTAACCATCGTTTGGAGAGCCCCAGAGGTCACCATAACGAGTCTTTCCATAATGCTTGACCTGTTTGCTATCGTCTTCATCCATCACGTCGATGAATTGTTTGTTGTTACGTCTTTGAATACGATTGCAACCGTGTTTCCATTCATGCTGTGCACTCATTAGATTTCCTTTTGATTATTGATGATACTCTTATTTATGTTCATAATATAGAAAAAACTCAGAGTTTTGTAAACCCTGAGCTATAATTCTTTTTATTTCAGCTTATCCCTGCTGTTGCTGCAGCTGAGCCTGCAATGCAGTTTTGAGAAGGGCCATAGCCAACGGATTCTGTGTGATTGCCGTCAAGAGGTTAGGATCGATACCAGTTACTGGTGCAGTCTGTGCGGGCTGTGCAACAGGCTGGGTCGGAGCCGGAGCAGGCGTAGCACCAGGATTGTAGAAAGCATTGAGGTTGAGCAGACGGGACTGGATAGGCGGTTGATGTGCACGGTCCCATTCCGCAACGTGACCTTCAGCTGCTTCCTTATAACGCTGAAGTGCAGAGATTGCAGATGCAACTTCAGGAACAGTATTTTGAAATTCCGGACCGGTCATAAGTTCAATCTGACGAGTAATCATCGGAATTTCGTGACGAAGAGTGTTAATCTGTTCTTGGTTCAAGCTCATATTTATCTCCATTTTGATGAGTGATTTGTTTGATTTACGATGTAAATATAGTTATTTTCTTATGTATTGTCAACTAGAAAGATTCTAGATTTTTCTTTCAGTTAACTAAAGCTTATCCCATCCGCCTTGATGTTCGATGTAACTGTCTACAGCATAGGCGAAGTTCTGTGCGGATGCGGGCATGTTATCAGAACATTCAAGAGCGTTGAAAATTCCGTAAGCGACCCACAAAGCTTTTTCTTCTTCAGTCGGTTTCACGTGACCTTTTTCTTTCAGAATCTGAATATCTTTATCTGTAATCAGACGTGCGAAAACCGGCGTCAATGCGTTAACTTCTTTATCGGTGAGTTCTTCTTTCAAATAAGACATATTTAACCTCTTTGTTATGTTCATAATATAGAAAAATCTCAGAGTTTTGTAAACCCTGAGACTTTAAGTTTTTCTTGTAGTCATCATGTTAACCAACATACTCCTTGAAGAACTTGAAATATTCATTCCATGTCTTCATGAACTTTGGTCTCGTTAACGATTCCCAAGAAAGAACTCTGTCTTCCTGTGTGATTGTTACAGATGGCATCTTTTCTTCATCGAAAGAATAAGACTGAACTGTTCCGTTCATGTACTTGATTTCAATCGACTTGTAACCAGAACAATCGTTCATGACGATGGAATAGACGTGTCCGATACCCTTCAAAGATGTATTCGGATAGAAGGACATTTCCGTTCCGTACTTGTTCTTGGTAACGTTCACGATACCATTGTCGGTTTCAGATGCGAAAGCGATTGCAACAATCATAAGAATTGTGAAGATGATTTTTTTCATTTATTTTTTCCTTTTGTTTGTTTCGTTGATGATTATAATATAGTTAATTCTGGATGTTTTGTAAATCTAAAAGATTCAAAAGTTTAGTTTCAGATTTGCCAGATAAAAGCAGTCAATCCCTGGGACTGAAGATGTGTCCATTCTTTACACATGGAATCATAATCCTCGTCGTTTCCTTCTCTTACCATCTGGGACTTTCCATCCACTGGACTCTTAACATACAGTTTATACTTCTTTTTCATTCAAAATCTCCTTGATTTCCTTCTTTTCCTCGTCAGTCCTATAGATATCAGGATTTGTTACAGCCATTACTGTAGCCACAATTGCTAAACCAATAGAACCAATAACAATCATTATTAACCTCTTTGTTATATTCATAATATAGAAAAACCAGAGTCTTTTGTAAACTCTGGTTTTGAATTTTCTTTTATTCAGTTACCTAATGATATGCTAGTGCAGAACAACCTTCTTTATAGAATTCCAATTCATAATCGTTCATCGGAAAATTCTTAACAGTTTCCATCAATGATGGTTTATTGAAAGTCCAATACGCTTCTTTGTTGGTATATGTAACGGTGATTGTACTTAATACTTCCACATCTGCACCGCCGGAAAGAACACCACCACCTCGTTGAATGTTCAACGGATTGATGATATTAGCGACACCACACGGAGTTTTGTATACCACATTGTTACCTTTTTTAACGATAACTTGGGTTCCGTCCCTCCAAGTGGTTGTTTCCGCCGATGTTTCACATGCACACAAGATGATGAACGTGAGAATAAAGATGATTTTCTTCATTAGTCCTGGCATTCCTTGTTGATTACATATTTCTGCATCACTTCATCCGGTGCTTCGACAAGCTTGACACTAATTTCCGTTCCGCCATCAGCCTTGATTCCTTCAACGACCGTATCACGTGCGGCGTCATATTCTTCGTCAGTTGCATCGTCACGAAGGGTGAATGTCTTTTTCATTTTGTAAGTGATTTCAAACTTCTTCATTGTGTTATCTCCTGTTTGATTGGTTAACGAGTTAAATATAGTTTAATTTAACAGAATTTTAAACCTTAATAGTTTGGTTTTTCTTTATGCAGTTACCTTCTTCATTTCCTTATACCAGATGATGAAGGAGCCAACAGCCATTCCAGTCCATACAACGTTCAGACCGAGAAGATACAATGCTTGGTCCGGAAGTAACCAGTATTCGACGCAATAGGCAATGTCGTTTACAAACCAGATTACCCATGTATCAATCTTATGTCTTACCATTAGAATGGTTGCAACGAAAGAAGAAACTGTTGTGAATGCGTCCAATGTCGGAAGTGGGTCATCCGTTCCCATCAACCATGTCCTTACAGCAAGCGTTCCGAATACAATTGCGGATAGATAGATTCCAACTTCCTTCATGCTTGCCTGTTCAACCTTTGTTCCTGCTTCCTTTCCCCATAAGAACCATCCAATCACGCCGATAATAATGTAGACGGAACTGTTCACGGTATCGCCGTAAAGATGATTCTGTATCGAGAAGATAATCATCAGAGCCATTTGAATGACGTAGAAAATCCAGTTGCAACGCTTGTTGAGCATTACAAACAGACCCTGAAGAAGACCAAATGCAGTTGCGGAAATTTCAACCATGTATTAACCTCTTGTGTTTTCGTTGATGTTTATAATATAGTTAAATTCTGAACTTTTTAATATGCTTAATTAAAAACCTCTCGTTTTCAGCCAATCCATTTCCTTTTCAAAAATCTTCTTAGCGGAATAGTTTTCGTCATCTGTTACTTCCTTTAAGAATTCTGGCGGAACAAACTTTTCAAGGTTATCGCCGGAAACTTCAATCAAGGTTAAGTCAGTTGTAAAATAAGTATCGATGTCAATATGGAAACCATCCTTGATGTAGGTATCTCTCTTTTTAGTAGAATGATGACGATAAACTTTATTCGATGCACTGTCATATTCTTCTGCGCTGATTTCTGTTACATTCGTAATGTTTCCGTTCTTTATATTCTTTGTATAACCTACTGTTTTTATTACTGGTTCTTCATCTTCGTCTTTATCTTCTACCATGATTTCACGATATTTTGTTCCGTCTACATAAAACTGATTTATGCCATAGGATTCAACAGAGTTACCAAGACTTTTTAACCACTTTTCCGGTTCTTCTACTCTAACTTTTTCATCATCGATAATGAACTTTCTTTCTGTATTGATAATATTTCCGGTCATGAGTTTCATTGCCTAACCTCTTAGTTACATCTTTAATATAGAAAAAAGATTCAGAGTTGTAAACCCTGAACCTATTAAATAAATATCTGTCAGACAATTAGAACTGTTTGATTGTCTCCTTTACCTTATTGATTTGGTCATCCAGAGAAAGACCAGTTACGTCAACCATGAACATCTTTCCTTCTGTCATGTTGTTCTGTTCCATGACCTTGAACGTTTCGCGATACATCTCGTTATAAAACGGTGCATCCAAGTCGAAGTCGGAAATCGGTTTATCACGTGCTTTGACGCGTCTGATGAGTTCTTCCGCGTCGTTGTTGATAAGGAAAATAACCTTATCGTCACCATTCTGCAGGAATGTATGGTAAGCATCAATACGCGTTTCCATTGGAACATCTTTCAACATATAGTTGCAAATCACAATGCTACGGTCAGAGAAATCCACATTCGGAAAGATCTTTTTCAATGCTTCGATTGTCGTGGTCTTACCGCATCCGTCTGTGCCTTCGATAATGATATTCATTTTTATTCCTTTTCCTTGATGTTTAAAATATAGTCAATTATTTCCTGTTCGTCAGTAATTTTGTGGATATTAAAATTGGCATGCATCTTCTTAAGGGTCAGTAACGGAAACCAGTATTCGCCAACAACTTCAAAGGAATTACCTTCATCCTTCATGAAGATTTCCATCCTCTTTCCTTTCGTTGCTGCATACATGATTTCAGCAACGCTTCCGATTGCGGCATGTCCGATAAGATTTACCACAAGCATGTCAGAGCGGTCAATTTGTTCCAGTTCTGCATTAACGACCTTTTCCGTTACTGTTTTGCCTGTTCCTTTTTCGTAATAGAAACCGCCAATATACATTACGTTTGGATTCTTCGTTACTATTCCGTCATTGGCATAAATAACATCATCAATGTTATCAACCAATTTTGTACGAATGTCATCCTTCAACATTTCCTTGACGTTTTCTTCAGTAATGTATTGATGTTGAACGCAATAGGTTCCAGAGTAGAAAAGTTTTATCATATGTCAATAATATAGCAAATTCTGTGAGTTTTGTAAACAAGAAATGGCTGAGGTATTTCACTCAGCCATCCCTTATCATCATCAGGAGGTTATGGAAAAATTAGATTCCGTGCTGAGCCTTAGCCCATTGTTCACGGAGTTCATCCCAACTCATGTCAGGATGGAACAAATCAGGTTCAGACTTTCTAGTAGTTTCCGGAGCAGTATGCGTAGTAGATTTCATCACCTTCTGGGTCATAGTCTTTAATTTCCTCTTTAAATTGTTGTTTTAACGGTTTGATTCCGTTCTTTGTTGCTGCACGACTGCAACGACGTGCTCTGTCGTGTTTCGGGTTGGTTCTGCGCGGTTTATGAGCAACACGTGACATGTAGAAACCAACAAGATCACGGTTATCCCAGTCCATTCCATATTCTTCCTGTAACTTTCTGAGTTCTGCATAATATTCTTGCCAGAAGTCATTAGTAATTAAGATTCTTTTGGAAATGTATTCATGTTGTTTATGTCTGTATTTAATGTCAAGCTCGTTACATTTCTTACGGAATTCCGCAAGACGATGCTGTTTCATTTCTTTCTTGTGTCTGAGCATAATTTCCTCATTAGGTAGTGGCAATCAATGAAATGCAGACGCACCAAGCAATACCAATCACAATTTCAGAAATAGTAACGATTTTATCAATCTTTTTCATTGTCATATCCTCTTGATGCTTATAATATAGTAAAATACGGATCAAATGTAAACCCGTATTCTAAATTTCTTTTTATTCAGATGTCATCTATTATGCGATGCACGCCATTCAGCAGAATATGTTGGCCAGTTCCGACGGAATTCTTCTGCGTTCTCTTTAATCCACTGAAGAACATACTCTTGCCCCGGATCTCGGCCGATCTTCTCTCCGAGTAACCACTTGGCTACCTCGATCGCCTCCTTCTGGGCCATCATAAATTCTTTGTGTTCTTCCGGTGTCATATATTATTTATTTCCCTTCCCTGCTATCTAAATATACTAAAGAAATCAGATATTGTAAACCCGTGTTTTAAGACAAAATTGCATTTATGCTATTACTTATACTATTTGGTTAAAAAACGAGTCCAGAATGCGAATATAAACGAAAAACGGTGCAATTCAATTAAGAATCACACCGTCTTTTCATCATCAGGAGGTTAATCAAAAATTCTAAGTATTCTTCAGTAACCAGGCTTCGCCATCGCGATCTTTTAGTGTATCTTCCACATAGTCCACACAACCTTCACCATAGTCCTTATCTTTCATGTGTTGGACAAAACTGGAAAATTCTGCACTTGTCAATTCATCATCTAACCACTTGTTAATCACCATATCAGTTACGACATCACGTCTTCCGACCAAACTATCATATTTCCTGTTGAGGTCAGTGATTCGCGTGGAACCATTACGTTTCATTTCGCGGAACTGTTTTACATCCTGCACATACGCTCTAATCTTTACTTCAAGTTTCTTTCTGGCCATAATAATCTCCTTTGATATTACAAATATAGGTTATTTACCCATATTTGTAAACGGCTGGAGGTTAAAAAGAAAGATTCAGCTATTCGGATTAGCAATCCTCGTCTTCAACTTCAACAAATTCCGTAGTGACACACATATCTTTCACAGCGTCTTCAGACATTTCAGAAAGACATTCACGGCAGACCTGTTCCCAGTCAAGTTCACCGGTTTCGAGTTTTTCAAGGAGCTTGTTGGTATACTTTCTTACATCTGTGTACATATTAACCTCTTTGTTATGCTTATAATATAGTAAATTCTAAGACTTTTGTAACTAAAAATCTTAGAACTACTTTTAATCAGACAACAACACTAAATACGGATTACCCGTGGCCACTCGGAGCATCGATGTGAATCACAGTTTTTCTGGCATGATACCCTTCGATTCCACCCCAGGACTTTCCGTCGATGAACATTTCCCAGTAATCCCAACGGATCCCATCACAGGTCTGCTTGTGGTTCACAATTTTCACATCCACGTCCTTCAGTTCCTGACAGGGCCATGCTTCATCGTCATAAATCTTCCGTCCATGTGAATCCCAGTAACGGTCAATCTTCACTTTCTTAAAGTGACCTTCATAGAGAAGAACATCACCTTCTTTCACAACATTCAATTTGATAGTGTGAGATTCAATGGATTCGGGAATAGTAACAGTTGTTTCAGACATGTATTAACCTCTTGTTTATGTGTATAATATAGCTAATTCTGTCTTTCTTGTCAATCCTAACTCTGTATTTCTTTCTATTCAGTCAATTTTAGTGGGAACAGTTTAATAAAGAAAAAGACCGGTTCCTTAATAGAACCAGTCTTAATTGAAAAAGGTCAAAGACCTTTGTGACTAACGGGCAACACCCTGAGCCGGAACAGCTGCCTGGAGGAGAGCTCCAAGAATCTGACCGAGCTGCGGATTGGCCTGGATTGCAGCGGTCAAGCCTGCAATGTTAACCTGACCCGGAGCTGCAGTTGCTGGAGCGACAGCCGGCTGGGCCGGACGATTTGCAGCTTCGTATGCAGCAATCTGTCCTTCAGCTGCTTCCTTGTAGCGTTCGAGCGCAGTCTTTGCAGTTGCAACTTCGGGCACAGTGTCCGCGAATTCCGGACCCGAGAGAATCTGAATCTGACGGGTCACGTTGGTGATGTCCTGGCGAAGGGTGTTAATCTGTTCTTGAGTCATATTTTAACCTCTTGTTAAAAGTTGTTTGATTGTTTTTGTTTTACGATGTAAATATAGTTAAATTCTTGTGTTTTGTAAATGGTAATCTTTAGAACTTTTTTCTTCAGACGACCTTAATTGAATTAGACAGTCGCAATGGTGTCAAGCATCTTCTGATACTGTTCACCGTTCAGTGTCACCACATCAACACGTGGTTCATGTCCAACCAGTTCAACATACTTGTCGATAATTGCATTCACTTTCTTGTTAGAATACATCTTCCAGAGAATACCAAGATTAAGATTGAACATTGTAACCATCCTGTTAAGTGTTTTGTTCATGTCTATAATATAGTTAATTCTATTCATCTTGTAAGTAAGAAAGACTAGAATTAAAATATTCAGACATTTTGGTTAACTTCAGTGAGCATGTCTTCCAGACTCAACATGTCCGTTCCAAGACCTTCTGCGGTACAACGTTTGATGAAGTCAAGAATGATGCCGTAATTCTTGTCATGGTCAACAGACATTCTAATATCAAACCACAACATGAGTGTTTCCTTACACGGAACACAGGTAAGAAGATCCCCCGCATGAATCAGGGTTTCAGCATAAGTACCACGATCCGCGCAATGTTCCACAGCCAATTCCCAAATATTATAAATCTTTTCGGAAATTCGCTTTGCCATTTCAATGGTCTTGCACTTCACCATGAAAGTGTTTTGATTCTTGTCTTCAACAATTTCAAGTGTATTAAACATAAACTTTTGTTCCATATTAACCTCTCGTTTATGTTCATAATATAGAAAAAACCGGTCATTTTGTAACCGGTTCTATTCTGGATTTTTCTGTTCAGGCAGCTTCTGTAAAGATTGCTTCCTGTTGTTCTACCTTTTCGCGAGATCTGTCTTTATTGATCTGGACTGCTTTCTTTAGACCGATACCATCCCGGAAACACTTTCGCATCGCAATATGTCTTACGATTCGGTACGACTTTAATTCATCTTCCTCCGTAAAACCATATTTCCTTAATAGTTTCTTTCGTTCCGCATCGTAATCCACATTTAATGGAATGGCTTGAAGTTCCTTAACAAAACGGAACAACTTATGGTCACGTTCATCCTTAACTGAATTCCTCATTACTTACCTCCATTATTGATTCGTTCGAATTCCTCTTTATCCTTTTTGACCTGCAGATATTGACTTAATACTGCATGATAATCCTTAAGAATCTTACAGAAACAGTCTTCACAAATATCCGGATTTTCAATAGTCTTGTCGAGACCCACAATCGTGTACTTGGCAATCTTCAAGTCAAATGATTCAATGGTTCCCTTTCCGTATCGTTCATATATATTCTTACGTGCTACCAGGGGATCTTTAATCAATTTACCACATACATCACATGTTACTTTTTCAGTCTTAATAGTTTCTGTTGCCATATTAACCTCTTTGTTATATCCTTAATATAAAAAATTCTGGGTCTTTTGTAAACCCAGAATAGAGGTTATTATGATTGCAGTTACTTGTTCAATATGCTCATTGCATATTCACAGACGGTATTATTATATTCATTTTGTGCGTCTTTAAGTTCCTTTTCCGCTTTAACGTAATCTTCCAAACCCTTCTTAATCTCGGGCAATTGTTTTACTACCCAAGTCAAGAATACGATTGCACCAGCATCATACGGAATATTAGATTTTGTTCCAATCCAGAATGTTTGAAATGAAAATCTTGTATCAGACCAAATGTGGTGCCAGAACAAACCAATATCGTCTTTCCATCCATGCGTACCTGTTTGGCCTGCAAAGTAAATTCGCAATTCAGGTCTGTGATGTTCAATATTACCTGATGTAGTCTTATGGTTTATTTCCGGATAGACTTTAACTCTAATCTCTGAAACATCTTCAGCTAAAAAGTCATTACCAACTGATTTAATACCTTCCAATGCTCTCTTAGTTTCGCCCCAATCCCACCAACGTCCCAGGACTTTCTTTTTAAGAAGAAAACGAGCCGAATAACATTTTTCAAAAAGATCCTTATTATCGTCTTCAAACTTGATAATAGTATCGATGAGTTTCTGATATGTTTCTTGAATCTTGTTCATGCTTATAATATAGAAAAAATCTCTGGTCATGTCAACCAGAGATTATCAGAATTATTGTTGCAGTAGACTATGGAATAGAATTATAAAAACCTTCCCAGAAGGTAATGGTTTTGATTCCCGTCTGATCTTTATCTAATGCAGACTTATTGATAACATAAAGATTATCACCAAGTGCTTCTTGTGCGAGATAATTACTTCCATTTTCTGTGTTACAGAACAGAATTATATTATTCTTACGGCTAATATCTAAACCATAATTTTTAATTCCATCCCATCCAGTCTTAGCGAGCATCGTATAACTGATTTCATCCATTGGATTGGAACGGAACTTAACCTGTACCACTGCTGGAGTAGGTCCACCAACAGATTCACGCTGATCTGCTGCAATTCCGTAGCCATCCACACCCCAGTCTTTTGTATTGTTTGCAGGTTGATAATTGATGATTCCATATTGTCCTACCGCAGAGCAAGTTTTAAAGAAATACTCCGCAAAGAGCTCAAAAAAATCACCAACAAATCTGTTGTATAGTTCTTCCTGAAAAATAGGATCACTTGTATTCTTTTTGGCAAAATCCGTTCCAGTTTTAGCAATAAGCTTTGTAAGAAGCTTCATAGTAATAAGCTTTCCTTGCTTAGCTATATCAAGAATAGACCCTACGAGAGTCTTTGCTGTTTCATATTCAGTCAAATTACCACAGCCACAATGTGTAAATTGCGGTTTGTTAATCTTCATTTCAATTAAATTGAGTTGCATATTTAATTCCTTTACTTATAATATAGAAAAATCCAGACTATTTGTAAATCTGGATTATGTAATTTTTATGCTTCGGTTTCCTTTGGCTTCTTAATTAGCCAATGAACAGTGAATGGCAATACCACACCATCTTGCAGTGCATCACCATAGTTGTAGCTATGGATAACAGGCATCACTTTCAGTCCCATATGATGAGTAGTCAACGTTGTAGGGGTAGCTGTAAAGAAATACATCCTTTCTGCAACATTACGGAACAGATGACGGTTAAACTGTTCATCTGCGTCATTCGTAGACATGTTACCGTAGTGGGCTTCGTCCATCAGAATCATATCAGCTTTCTTTTCAAATTTCTCCAGTGCTTTATAGAGTCGTTCTGCAGACGCATAACAGAAATAGATGAGTAATTTCTCGCCAGTTTCATGTGCATGTTTAATTGCCGTAAAAACTTCATTAACTACGGTTGTAGAGTCATGATCACGGTCAGCACTAGACACCTCGAGAATAGTGAAATCTTTTTCCGTTGCAGTATACTTATATTTAGTACCCACACGTGCTTCCCCATACTTCAGTAACGAATGCTTTTGCTGGAGAATGAGTGCCAAACGATGTGCACCATAACAGACTACATTCGCTCCATTATCAAAGGCGTCATAGATAAGTTCTGCTTCTTCATAAGACTTACCAGCACCGCACGTATCTGTTATAGTCCCATAAGGATGAACTTTACAGGCTTCAACTGCTTCTCTTTGATGGGGTCTCAATTCAATGGTCATTTAATTCCTCTTGATTACCTTTATAATATAGAAAAAAGATGTGATTTTGTAAATCACATCTTTTCTGATTTTTCTTTCAGTAAGCTTTATTCTGCTTGCATCTCTGCGATTTCTCGCATTACTCGTTCCTGTTCTTCTTCAGTCAATTCGAACCATGCGAAAAAGTCAGCATAGTCCCAAGGGTGGCTGTAATCGGAAAAATATGGAACTTTTGGTGCATGTAAATTGACGTCAATTTTCCAAAGCCCTGTATGCCAACGCATAAACGGATGATTGTAACAGTCAAAAAAATTGCGTCTTTCTGCTTCACTGTCAAATTCAAAATGCGTTGCGTTTACAACATTACCTGTATGTTCGTCAGTTAATGCTGTTTCACATTGTGCTTCGTAGGTTCTACATGTGAGAATGTCAAAGCCCATAGTTGTGCTTCCGCCAAAACCGCAAATATTCAATGCATACGGTTTAGTTTGAACACAGCCATTCTGATAAAATACTTTTTGATTAAATGGCTTCCAGCTATTTGTCATTGTTTTTTCAACAATCTTAGTAATAAGCGGGTCATTATGCTGATATTCATAACCACCATTACCACATACGTAGATCCCTAAATTCATAGCAAATGTTGCATTAAACAACTGACTTGCGTTCTTTGCAGAGATTACGTCGAGTGATTCAATTTTCTGTGAAATTGTATTTTCAAACTTACAGTAATCACTACGAGTAGAATACGGAGCGAACGGATCCTGCAGCCAACGGACGGGAGAAATGTTAACCACTTTTTCTGCATGTGGAATAACAGCTTCAAGAATCTTGAGATGCAGATTCCTGTCATATGGCGGATTCATGATAGCTATGTCAAACTTCATTCCCATCTTTTCAAACACCTTTTTAAACTTCAATTTGTTCGTCCATTTATTTATAAGGATAATAACATCATCCTTACCCATACCAGCTTCGGTATTCTTACGGAACTGTTCTGCACATTCTGGGTCATCCGTCACATAAACCACACTATTACGTACAGCCAACAACAACGCAATCTTCAAATCACGAATCACCAGAATCTTTTTACCTGAGATAGCCATAAGACTACCATAAATCTTCTTAAGTGTGTTAAGAAGCACAGGTTCCGACATTCGATATTCTTTCATTTTAGTTCCTTTTTGGTTGATAGTTATAATATAGAAAATTATTCTATATTTGTAAATAACTATCCTAACTTCTGAGTTTTTCCGACAACAATAGATCCAATTGCTTGAATGCAGTCAGATTACCAGCGTCAAAATATTCAATCATCTTGACCTGGATAGCTTCAATCATTGCTGCTTTGGTCAGATAATCATGACAATTTACGATTTGCCGATATTCTTCCATTACCTGGTTATAACCAGCACGTCCTTGAAGCAACTCAGTAAACAATGGATCATTATTGTCTACTGCTTCACCCTGGAGAACATCATTCGAGAATGCAGAGATAAGTTCAGGACCACCCAGTTTATCAAGTATATTGATAAACTTCTCCATATATGCTCGGGTTTCTCCATCTACGAAGACAAACACTTCGTAGTCTTTCTTTTCCGGATTACTGTAATCTATACGGCATCCTCTCATAATAGTCTGGAACAAATCTGTTTCATTCTTGTCGCCTAAAATGACTACAGAATTCAAACTAGGTAAGTCAGTTCCCACGCCGAGCATTTGAACATGGAAGATGACATAGTTTTCATGCATATCGCTCAGCTTATGGATTCGTTTCCAGAGATGTTTAACATCTTCTATTGGTTTCCCATTGATAGAATATGCAGGAATCTCTTGACCATCAGACAAAACCTTACCAGAGCAAATTCCAAACACTGTAAGTTCACCAAGTTCGATAAGCTCTTTAACTTCCGGAACCTTGCAAAAACCAGTTTCAAGCTGAAACATAGATTCAATACCAGTACAATTTACGAGCCCATTGACAAGACCATGCTTCTCCAAAGTCGTATTGAAGCTTTCAATTACTGCACCGAGCTCATCTTTAATTTGTTCTTTTCTAGTCGAATGCATTTTAATTCCTTTCGTTTACATTTATAATATAGAAAAAACCATGTTTATTGTAAACATGGTTAATTCTAATTTTTCTTTTCAGCTAACTATGGAACATACAGGATAGTAGGATTATCCTTATGTATGTCGCATTGTTTCATCCAATACTTATTCTTGAGACAATGACCTTTCCAGTAGAAATCCAACATGTGAACATCCCAGTCTGTGAGAATCGGCATCTTGAATGAAATCTTGTTCTTGTCTTTCTGGATTGTTTCATGTTCCGGTAGGAATTGTTCAAATTCCTTAGAAATCGGTAAGTATGCATCAGTCAATTCAAATACCGTATACTTATTATCCGGGTCATTGAACATTCTGGGCAATGGCAATGTAACACCATTATCCTGGCAATACTGTTTCCATTTCTCACTAAATGTCTGAACGTTAAACGGTTTCGCAATAATATGCTTTCCGTGCTTCGTGGGAACAATTGGAGTCGAAACCTTTACATTCTGATAGGCAATCTTAAAAGCGTCTTCTGGGTCACGATATGACGAATTGATATAGACTTTAGAGAGTTCCTGAATACGTCTTACATAAGGTTCGCATTCAAACATCATTTTCATCATGTCGTCTTGATATGGAATATACTCTTCATCGAGATCAACGATCCATGTCTTATCCTTACCAGCAGCACATGTTTCACCAGCGGCGGAGGCTACTAGATGATATGGTGAATTAAAAGTCTCACCAGATGCACACTGTGTGGCGATATGTTTCAACATTTCCAGTGCAATGCTTTTATATGTTCGCTTGTTAAGCCTGATATATGCTCTGACATTGAACATCTTGCACATGGCAATAATGTCTTCTTTAATCTTGTCGAAATATTCCAGTGACGGAACGAGATAATCCTTTACGGACCTGGAATGCATGTTTCCATGGTATCTAGGATCAGCTTTACCATCTGTATGTGGATCATCAGACTGACGTCTCAGCAACTGCACATAATAACATTCACCGTCTTCTTCAAACTTCAATAAATCTCTGATTTGATCAAAATTATCAACCATTTCTTTTTCCTTTCCCGCCGTTTTTATTTAAATATAGAAATTGATTCCGGTTTTGCCAACCCTTAATGAATATAATTTATTTTTCTGTTGCCATATGACGGCATACAATAACTTCGGCAGTCAAGTTTGCTTCATTCAGCGTTTTGTTATTGAACATAGTAACGGCACGAGTTTGTCGATCGATATTAAAATGAATTATGTATTTTTTTCCGTCTTTGATGTATTCAACATATGCGCCGATCGTACAGTTATCGCAATAGTCTGTATCACATTTATAGTCATATTTGAATTTGCTAAAAACTTTTTCACAGATTTTTTTGATTCGATTCATAATTAACCTCTTGCTTATATTCATAATATAGAAAAAATTATCAGAATTGTCAATAGTAAAGTTGAGCAGTTTCGTTAGTCAGACCGCCATCCAAAAGAACGAGACCTTTCTTGCTAATTCCGTAATTTTCGCTATAGAAAGAAGAATAGTCATCTGCTATTAAGCCAAGCTTCGGAAGTTGTCGCAATGCCTTAAAGAACTTATGGTTATGGAACTTAGTCTTATAAAGCTCCAATATAGTCTTATTCCGTGCTCGTTTGGTTAATGCATAAGTAATCATGCTGTCAAGCTGACCCTTGGTACAGCCAAACAATTCCACAATCTTCTTACTTGTTACCGGCCCCGCATATTCCGCTATAATCCAATAACCTTTTTTGGAACAAGAAATATTTTTATTGAAAAGCGGATTCTTAACGTTATTAAAATAGTGAGCTTCGGTCTTGTTTTGTGCGACGCCAATGTAATTGATTGCTACTTTTAAAACATAGTCTTCATTAAGCCTATATGTCATTCTGGACGAACCCTGAGCAATAGGCTTGATTCCAGCTTCATCCATATACTTTTGAACATCATCAAAGATTGAACCACAATCATCATCGAATTCAATTCCGTTCATGATTCTGGTCAATTTCTTGGTAATATGTTCAAAGTTAGGTGTTTTCTTGATCTTCATAGACTTTAATTCCAAATTTCTTGATGAATTCCAAAACCTGTTCACGGTTATACTTGCAGAGTGCAATCGTCCAGCCGTTAATGGTCAGTTCTTGGCGCGACTTCGGATTGCAGAACAGAATCGTAGACTTGTTGCGAGACTGTTCGTCTGTGTGAATTGTCTGGTCGGAAACAAGATTGAACAAACCAATTCCAGTCGAAACGAATCGGATATGTGGCTGTGCTTCGACTTCGTGAATCATTCCGTAATAGATTCGCGGACCACAAACGCAGATTGATTCGTTATGTTCATGCACCACGAGATTGTAACTGTGTTCGGCAAAGTTCTTTGCATATTGAACAGTGTAGTCTTTCTTACGGAAGAAGTTCTTGATGTTGTGACCGAGAATGAAAAGTTTTGCTGTAAGTTTTGACATATTATTAACCTCTTTGTTATGCTTATAATATAGCTAAATATTACCAAATTGTAAATGGTAAATTCTGTAAATTCTTTTAATCAGATGTCTTCAAAGGTATCATCTTCCATGTTATAAAGATTACCGACGAAACCTGCATTGAATTCATCAATGAACTTCAACAATTCTTTAATTGGTTCCGCCTTCTCATTATAGCCAACTGTACCTGTCTTGCTTCCGTCAATGATAACAACTTGGCCATCACTTAGAACGAACTTTAATTTTCTTTGATAACTAATCCACCAAGTTAATGCTTCACCGTTGGAACCATATAAAACGATATAGTTTCTATCACTAATATTTTGAACAAAGTTATTTGATGAATTATAACCATAAGCCATCTTTTTAATTGGCCACATACGAGGCAATATTGATGTTGCACGTTCGTAACCAGCCGAGCCAGATATTTCATAAAATTCTTTAATATTAAGTTCACTCATGCTTATAATATAGTAAATTTTATTTGAATATAACGCAAAAAGGATGTCCAGATTTTAATCCAGACATCCTTGGTTTTGCGAGGTTAATTTCCTAAATTAGCACTGATAGTTTTCCCATGCTTTGTCTTCTGCTTCTTGCAAACTTTCCCAGTCTGTGTCCAGTTGAGGCGGAATCTTTGCAGCTTCCTTCTTGGGTTCTTCCTTCTTTGTTGCGCCAGTTCCGTAGATTTTACGAAGTTCTTCAGCAGACGGACTAGACAGAGATTTCTGCGGAGTTGCAGTTTTCTTTTCTTCTTTCTTCACTTCATCGTCATAAACGTAACGATTCAAAGTATAGTCCCAGTGACCAGAGCGGAAACTTCCGGTGCTAGAACTAGACGAGTGATAAGAAGAACCACTGTAACTAGAACCGCTGTAGCCAGAACCATAACTGTAGGTTCTGTAACCGTATTCGTTGTATTCCGGAACTTCGCCTTCAAACTTCGTCAGATACTTCAGACCGTCATAGTTGAACTTCACGACGTCAATGGTTTTGTCAGCAGCATCATTGAGCATGCCAACCCACTTTTTCATCGGAGTATATTCCTTGATGAGTTCATTCAGACGAAGAGCAAAGAGGATTTCCTGTTCCGTGATTGCTTTTTCAGAAGCCTGGTAACAGTGGTTCATTTCGGCTTCTTTCTTGTTAGAAATGAACATGCTGGAATAGAATCCCTTAAGATGAACAGACTCCCCGTATTCAGATGCATGGCACCAAACACCGATGAATCGGTTAACCTTAATTTTCTTGTAGTTCTGGCGGTTAATCAAAAACGAGTAACCAGTTCCTGCAGGGTTGTAGAGGCCCATCGCAGAACCGTGACCGCAACAAATGAGCGTGTCATGTTCAGCTTCAATCGCCGCTTCAACGATTTCCTTAGCATTCGCTGTCTGTTTGTTGACTTCCACCAACTTAACGTTGGGAATTCCTCTCCAGATGAATTTCAAGACTGCGGTATCAACATCGCCCGCATTCGAAAAGATAACAGTTGCCATTTTTATTTACCTCGCATTGTTTTATTGTTTACGATGTAAATATAGCTAATTATTATCTAATCGTAAACGTTTTAGTTTTGAATTTTTTTATTCAGATAACCCTCATTATCGTTGCGGCATGCAGACAGCAGAAAGAATCAAACCACGTGAATTGCAGTAAGCAAGACCCTTTTCATGTGCTTCTGTAATTGATTTCGCCTTGAACCCGATCGTAATTTCAGGACCACAAACAGATTCTTTAATAATTGCAGGATATTCTCGAACTTTAGTATTTGCCATTGTAACCTCTTAAATTATGTTCATAATATAGCATTTTTCATTAAAATCGTAACCCAAAAGGTCGTAAAACTTTTTAATCAGATATCTTCAAACACGTCATCAGGTGCCGAATATTTGTTAAAATGACAATCGTGCCAATTAACAACATCTTCAATAAATTGCTTGTAACTGGTACTTTTAATTACTGTTTCATCCGGCATAGTCATTTCACAGCCAATATCAGCAGTACAGCAGCAACAACCATTATCCCATGCAGCAAAACCAACCATTTTCTTCCATAGATACTTGATGGTAAAATCAAAATCATAGTTGTTGGTAGTGTGCATGTGAACCTTAATCGGATTTTCCAGTTCAACAAGTTCTTCACCAGCATGGAAACGGTCTTTAAAGAATTGTGCATTAATTTCTTGAGTCATAGTCATTAACCTCTTAACATACTTAATATAGCTATTTTTCTTAATTCTTTAAATAAGAGATTAACAGAATTATTGAATCAGATGTCCTCAAATTCATCATCAGGTGCTAAGTAAAGTCCGTCATCTTCAACAATCTTACCAGTATCAATCCAATGCTGAATTTTTTCCATCACTTGTGTGGTTTTTTCAGGAGTAGAACAGTCAAACGTGTAATAATTACCATCACCATCCATGAATCCAAAATAATTTAATGCAGAATCAACACCAAACCACCATCTATCATCCCTACCATGCATTAAACAGTATTTTCTATTTGGAATTGAACAATAAATATTGTCTATTGCACGATAACTATAATTGTAACCATAACGCTCTTTAAATTCTTCCGGATTTTGGTTAAAAAGTTCTTTTTGACTTTCAAAGAATGAGTTAACTCTTTCCAAAGAATGATGTTCATAAAGTCTGAAAATTCTAATCATTAAATGTCCTCAAATTCATATTCATCAGCTGTTTCATATTTCTTAATTGTATTAGCATCTACCCAGTTAAGAATTGCCTTGATAAAAGAATCAGAATAGTCATTATTTCTGATTACCGTTCCATCAGGCATTGTGACTGATGCGCCCGTGCAAAAAGAACAGTAAGTTGCACCGCTTTTTGAAAAGTCTTGATAACCAAATGCATCATGCCAAATGAACTTAACAAATATATCGCCTTCAAAACCAGAATAATAACCAGACTTATAATGCATCTTAACTGTTTCTGACAATTCAATAATGTCATCATGAGTGTATTTTTTAAAATAATCTTTTGTGAACATCATTAACCTCTTAACATACTTAATATAGTTATTTTTCTTACTTCTTTAAATAGGAGATTAACAGAATTATTAAATCAGATGTCATCAAAGTCGTCAGTATCAGCTATATACAAAATATCTTCTTTTTCTGTAATTTTACCTTCGGCAAACCACTTTTCAAACTTCTTAATAAGTTCTTGACACTTTTCAACCGTGCTTACATCGAACTTATGCATCTTTCCGTCCTCTGTCATACAGGCAAAGAACTTATATTGTGTATCACAGCTAAACAAGCTACGGTTTCTTGGTCCGAAATACCACTGAGTCATACCATTGTGCATCAACTTGAAGCATGTTTTATCCCAACTGTCTTGTTCAATACTGCTAATACAGATTGCTTTTTCAGAATCAAAAGGTTGGGTTTTAAAACCTTCAATAGCTTCATCGATACCAGATTCTTTATGTCGTTCAATAAGGTAATTAACTTTAATCATGTCTATAATATAGCTAATTCTAAGGTTTTTGTAAATAGATATAATAAAAGGTTTACCTTTCAGTAAACCTTAGTGATAGTGTCTAACCGCACAATTTGGATTCACACAATGATTCGGAGCGGTTGATTTATAATAAACCCTAACGCCTTGATTATGTTCTGTTCCGCTAAAATAAGTCTTTTTCGTCACATAAACGCGATTATAACGGTATTCGACGGGCTTCTCGATATAAACCGTATCTACACGCGTTTCCGGTTCATAATACTGTACCGGTTGATAAACAACACCAGGTTTCACAGTATCATCATTCTTTTTCTGGAAATTTCCTGCGAAAACTGAAATTGCTAAAATTAACAGAATAAAGATTACTTTTCTCATCCTTCCCTCCGCAAAACGTCTTCAACAGTTTCACATCTTTCAACAGTTGTAATGGAAGCAAGATTGATGTCTAATGTCTTGACGAACGAATATCCAACAAGGATTATAACAAATCCAGTACAACCAAGCAAGAAACACTTTCCCCAATACGGAAAAACATCAGAAGAAAGAACTGTCCAGTTTTGATTGACGCAAAGTATTAAGGTTAAAACGTCATAATAAAGCGACGATGCGTATTTGTTTTCCTTTTTTCTTTTTTCAGCCACATGTTGACAGATAAACATGGCGATGAAGAGGATAATTACAAAGATAAATGTATTCATAGTTTAATCTCCTTGATTGTTAATATAGAAAATCAGATGTGATATTTCAACCCTAAATAAATTTGATATTTGGATTGGTCAACCTTAGTCTCCACAAGATGCGTTGTTATATCTGCATACACCGACATGTGGTAGGATAATCGGAAACCTAATTCAATTAAATAATTTAACTCATCTATATTATATGGATTCTTTTTTAACTCAATATCACCATCGGAACATGATAGGTAAGTAGATTCATGGAAAGTATCAATGTGATAGATTGCCATATAAGCCATATAGAACATTTCACCCATATAGACGATGCCACCAATAGATGCAGTCCATGTTCCATATTCGTCTACAATTACATCATCATCTTTTGCTTCCGATAAGTAATTCTCATAGTTTAGATTGGTCTTGCCGTTAACACCAAATGCAAAGTTATCATTCACCACATAAAGCCATTCCGCACCAGCCCCAACGGATCCAGCAATACCGTCATAGTGACTACCGAGTCCGCCATGACTGGAAAAGTTAAAGTCCATATATGGTGAGAATTCAAACTTGTCACTGGCAAAGATTTCATGTAGTCCAGCCAAGACCAAAAGAATGATAAAGATATAAATTCCAGGACCGTGTTCAACTTCGTATTTCATAATTTCCTCATCGTTATGGTTATAATATAAAAAATTTCTGGTCGTTTGTAAGCCAGAAATAGTTAGAATTATTTATTCAGATAACTTTAGATGTCGTCGAAGTCATCGTTTTCTACATTATATAGCAAATCATTTTTACTGTTAAGATGATCGAATAACTCCCATAATGTTGGAAAGCGTGTTCCTTTGTATTCAAAAATATAATCCCTTCTGTCTTTCTTTTGCGGACCAAATGCAGCACATCCATCAGATGCTCGCTCTGCATATACAACATTACATTCTTCATCTTCTGGATTTTTATTACGGATAAAAGCACCGACTTTAAACTTAACGTGCCATCCCTCATTACCTCTCATGTAGCAATCAATGACAGGTTCGTCTTTAAATCTAATTATTTCTATATCTGTCCTATTGTCCAGATATAAACGCTGTTTAAGGTTTCTCTCTAAAAATTCACTCATATCCATAATATAGAAAAAGATCAGAGCTTTGTAAGCCCTGATCCTGTGAGGTTAACTATGCAGTCTTCTTTAGTGGTTATAGATTATCGCATCAGCAATGGAATCGATTTCATTTTCTTCTAACGGAAGTTCTGAAATAATTTCAACTACGATTGAATCCTCACTAGGTTCCTCATAGAATGGTTCTAGAACTTCCGTAATAAAAACAGTATCGTGAACTTCATGAACATGAATAATCGTATCATGGACCACTTCATGTTTCAAGAATTCCGCTGGTTCTTTAACATTATTCTCAATATATTCATCAAGACTTCCGTTAAATAATGCTATTAAAACAATAGCACCCAGAGTAATAGCTGCGAATCCTGTACCAGACCTATACTCTGAACCAATGTAATAAATTCCCATGAAGATGGCTGCAATTGCCATGAATCCGATTATAAAATGTCCCATTAGCTGTTCACCTCGTTAATCCTCTTGTTTAGGTTAAATATATGTTATTTTTTATTGTCAGTAAGTGACGAATCAAGAAAAGAATCTAATCAGATGTCCTCAAAACCATCTTCAATGGCATATAATTCTTTGTCCTCGTAGCCACCTTTTATCATGTATTCTCTTAGGAAATTGACCAATTCCTCAAATACACCGGTTGGTTGTGAAGTAGAATCGTCAAAATTCTGTCTTATGTCTGAACCATCTGATGTAGCAAACTTTTTAATCGTTCCGTCATCAAACAAGAACGTAATTGATTCCATGGTAGTTAAATAACCATAATCGCAATAGTCCTCGTCTTCAAGGTCGGATTCATCTTTATACCAAGTCAGCATGATATCATTATCGCAATCAAAATACGGTTCCGTGCGATTAAAGTCAACGTCACCATCAGTGAACCTCAAAATACACGGGCGTTCATTACGCATAAGAGATTCACCATAACGCTGAAACCAATCAAGTGACAAATGCTGGTCTGCATCATACTGTTTAGAATATGCAATAATCTTTTTCATACTTACAATATAGTTAAAATTCTGTATTTTGTAAATAATGAATAATCAAATATTATTTATCAGATGTCATCAAAACCGTCTTCTTCAATGGCAAACAACTCCTGTTCTTCATAGTAACCATGTTTCACATAGTCTAGCAGGAAATCAACCATTTCTTTATAGACACCGGTCGGGGTTTCAGAATCTTCATCAAAGTAGTCACGTATATCTTTATTTTGATCTGGTGCAACAAAGGATTTTACTGTTCCGTCGTCAAACAAGAATGCAACCTGATGGCGAGTAGTTAAAAATGCATGGTCTATTGTGTCGTCATTGGTAATGTCTTCTTCTTTAGCAAACCAAGCCATTTCAAGATCATTATCGCCATCATAATACGGAGTAAACTTTGTATAATCGCCATCTTCATCTATAAAACGCATTATAATAGGTTTACCATCATTAAAATAGTCACCAGAATTGTGGTAAAACCAATCATAGTTAGGATTCTGCGGAGCCTTATAGTTTTTACAAAACGCGATAATCTGTTTTCTCATATCTATAATATAGTTAAAATTCTGATTGTTGTAAATGGTAAAAAGTCAAATGTTATTTATCAGATGTCATCGAAAGAATCATCTTCCAGCTGGTATAACGGTTTTTCTAATTCATAACCATTGTCAATATATTTCTTGAAATAATCATATACCGCTTTTTTGAATTTCTTTACGGTGACATAATCATATATGTTAAAAAATTTCTGTGTTCCGTCTTCAAACAAGACACCAAGTCGAGCATCTTGTGCACCAATATACCAGCCATTATCATTATGACCGTTTTTTGAAAAACGAACCTGAAAAGTACCTTCACCGGTAAATGGTTCTAACGCAGTTTGAATACGGAACTTGTTATAATCCATTTTATGGTCAGGATAACGTCCAGCTATACCATAACCCTGTTCAGTAAGCGTTATTAACGAATTTGATCTCGGGTCGTCTAAAAGATTAATTATTCTATTCATGTTATACAATATAGAAAAAAGTCAGAGTTTTGTTAACCCTGACTTTAGTTGTTATTTATTTCAGTTAGTCGGTTGCTCCCCAGACTTCGATTGGATAGTTATCTTCCTTTTCAAGTTCTGCTTCCATTCGAGCAATATGTTCACGACGTGCTTTCTTAGACAACTTACACTTATGTTTGGTTGTGGTCAGTTCATCAGCGTCTTTAAGAGAAGTTTTGCGAATTCCGTAGTCACCCTTAGGCTTGTAGCCAACGACTGGATTTTTTGAGACACCGTCGTAGACTGCTGGGCGAAAGGACTTGGCAGGCACAACTGGCCCGTCCACATCCTCCACATAAGTAATTCCGTCATCAAATTCGTAGTCGTCATCGAAGTCATATCCCCAACGAGAAGATTCAGATCTTGTGATGCTGCTGTAATATGATGCAGCTTGCACCTTCGGGGTCGGAGCGACCTTGTAGTAACGCAGACCGTCATAATTGAACTTGACGACTGGGTTCGTGTAATCAGCATCCGCTTTAAGTTTGTCAATCCACGTTTTCATCGGAACGTAGTTCTTGATGAGTTCGTTCAGACGAATACAGAAAAGAATTTCCTGTTCAGTAATTGACTTGTCTGAAACAGTATAGATACCGTTTGCAGATGCTTCACCTTTGTTGCTGATGAACATGCTAGACCAGAAACCCTTGACACCGTAGCGTTCTGCAAAATCCTTTGCATGGCACCAGACAGCAATGACTCTGTTGCATTTAATCTTTTTGTAGTTGGTTGCGTCAACAAGATAAGCACCACCCTTGAAGCTCGGATTCATCAAACCCTGAGGCATTCCGTGCCCGCACATAATCAGTGTATCGTGTTCGTTTTCAATCGCCTCGGTGACAAGTGCTTTCGGGTTCACTGTATCAGAAGTGATCTCAACAACTTTCACTTTCGGAATACCCATCCAGATGTACTTGAGGACAGCTGTATCAGTATCGCCCATGTTAGAGAAAATCACTGTAGCCATATTATTTTATTTCCTTTGTTGTTTCGTTTATGTTATAAATATAGCTAATTTTATACCTTTTGTAAATAGGAAAGATTAGAATTATTTATTTCAGACACCATATAATAGTAGAGGACTCACCCAGGAAGGGCAAGTCCTCTTGTTTTTCGCACACCTTCCGATTGGAAGCAGTTTAAGCCTGTTTGCAGGTTCCGCTGCGCCTGTGCTAGCCGGTCAATTGTAAACTCCACCAGGAGTTTGTTTTTGGGTTTGTTGTCATGCAGCAAGTGCGGCTAATGATGCCATTTAATACTCGGGCCTCTGCATGGCGGGCACTTTCGTGTGACCAGGTGCTTTTTGTGAAAAAGAGAACCGATTTTCAGAAGTCTTGTTCAACTAGTATTATTAGACTTACGAAATCTGTGGACGTCACATACTATTTTTCTTGTTAGTCAGTTTATTCTAATCGGCCCGGGTCCGTCAACCCTCGTCTCAAAGAACTGAGAAACTCCATATTTCGTATTAACGTTTTTGTTCTCGTGTGTATTAAATATAGTTAAATTGGGAGCAATTGTAAACGGGTAGGATTGTTAAATTTTGATTCAGATTACTTCCAGAGCTTCATCAGCTGACTGCCCTTGAGGGTTTCGACACCGTTTTCAAGCAACTTGACACGGAACAGAGTCTTGCCTGATGCAAAGGACTTGCGTTCGCGGATAACCTGAATTTCATTGTCGCCGATTTTACCCTTAATAAGTTCCGGAGTCGTTTCCCAGTTAGCCGGATTTTCCTTAATAGCCTTGGCAATCGACTTCACCTTAGCAGGATCCTGTGCAATCTTGTGGAAAACCTTACCTTCCTGCAAGCAGTAAAGAAGAGTGTAAAACAGTTTCTTTTTCCATTCACCGAGGTTAAAAGCCTTCGGAGTTCCGTCATCCTGCATCTTGTAGAAGTTCGTCTTGTTAAATTCGCGTGCAGTCTTCGACATGCGGTTAATGTTTTCAACCATAAAGGTTCCAGACGGTGCTTCAATCATCCAGGAGTTAGTTCCTTCCGCCGTATTGGCAACCTTCGAAAAGCGACCAGCCTTTGCAGCAGCAATGACACTGCGGATAGTTTCTTCAACAGAAAGAGTATTTTCTTCAGCCATGATGTTATTTCCTTTTTTATTTAATTGTTTATATTCTAAATATAGTTAAAGTTTTAGACTTTGTAAATGGTAAATTTAGATGTTTTTTCGTTTCAGTTAACTAAATATCCTCAAATACATCGTCTTCGATTTTGTAAAGACCTTTGTCATCGACAAATCCAGAATCAATAAATTTCTGCAATTCTTTATAAAACTTGCAGCTGCTATTATTATATCTTTCATTTCGTGGATATTGTTTAGATGTAAATATGACTTTATTCGTGCTCATATCTACGATAACAAACACAGTTTGACAAGTCAAATTCCAACTAAATTCTTGACATCCATCAGATTTTCTAAAACCTCTAAGACGTACTCCTACTTGCTTAATATCAATATTTTCCGTGTTAAATATATCGCTTGAGCAGTCATAGCCAACATCGCGAAATTCATCACCGACTTCAAGACGTTCGGCACCGTCATAACAATCATAAAGTTTTATTCTCATGTTCTTAATATAGCTAAAATCTAGATGTTTGTAAACCCAAAAGATTAGAATTAAAAAATTCAGTCAACTAAATATCGTCAAATTCGTCGACAACATCATACAAACCATCATCGAGTTTGAAGTTGTTACCAATCAACTTACGCAGTTCTTTATAAAACGGAATGGTTGTGTCTTCTCTGTCATCAGAAGTATAACCATTAGAAGTAAATAAAACTTTCCCGGAATCATTGTCAATAATTAAGAAAACGTCTTGACATGAAAGACACCAGCTAGTATACCAGTTTCCATTTTCTAGACGGACATCAAGATTATCATTACGTAATTCAAATTTCTTATGTTCAATATCGGGAATTCGATGACTTGTTCCACCAAACTCTGGAGGAAATACATCACCAACATTATATTTTTTGGCCCAAGAGCCACAATCTGTAAACATGATATTCATGTTCTTAATATAGTTAATTTCTGTCTATTTGTAAACCTAAAAGATTAGAAGTATTATTTACAGATAACAAGGGTAAAGTCGGGTTATAAATAATACATGGCAAGCTTTAAGGATTACATTGACGATCTGTCATTACCTGCGGAATCTGAATCTTTGAACGAAAAGATGTGGTTCGACTATAAAACACGTAATGGTAAGAAGACTAAGAAATGGCATACGGATAGAAAGAACTTCCGTATTCAAATCAATAAAAAGACAGGACAGCCAAAAGAAGTCTATATCTCGCCTTCAGAGCGTTTAAAAAGAAAGATAGGTCAACGCAAGGCTGCTTTAAAACGTAAGTCCAAACAGCGTAATATTACAGCTAAAAGACTTAAATCCTTCGGTGTCCGTTCCAAATGGGGCATGAAGTATAATACAAAAGGTCACGTTCAGAAACAAAGAAGAGGAAGAGGCGCAACTGACCCATATCATGAACATAATGGATTATACCCTAACATGTACGAACAGTTATTGCTTGAATTTCCGCATGTAGAGATTCTTCCAGATGTATACTGGGACTTTTATGAAGAACTCCAGCATGACGGTGGCCAGTGGTTAATGCAGTTAGTTTCCCTTTATAAAGATCATCAAATGATTTCACTTAATAAAGGTAATCCTTCCGACAATAATAATTGTCCCGATGCTGGTACCAAGGATGGCTTTATACAATTAGAACCAAATGACATGGAAAAGATCACTTATTCCCTTTGCGAAGATCCATGGTTCATTAAGATTGCTAAAGAAGGATATAAACATTTGACGGAAGAAGAACGCGAACTATTCGATCTATACGTTGATGAACGAATACTAATGAAACTCATTCCAGATGATTTATTATAAAAAGACCGGTTACTTAACCGGTTTTATTTTTAACTTTAAGAATACCGTCATTAACGGGTCATAAATACCCATATAATGGGGCTTATATGGGTTCTTTTTGTAAATGGATAATGGAAATACTTTTCTTTTCATTTTTAGTCCTTAAATGCTTGCTTGTTTGCTTCACGTCTGTCATACTTCTTTTTGGACGGAACCACACGAGTTCTCATTGTCATTCCATTAGAAGATTCTGCAATACGTTCTGCACGTTGCCGCTTGGACTCCTTTGCTTGTTTCTTCTTGTTCATAATTACCTCTTGTTTATATTTATAATATAGAAAAAACCAGAGTTATTGTAAACCCTGGTTATAAATGTTTTTGTTTCAGTTAACTTTTTAAACCTTAAGCATATTACAGATTTTCGTCATCATTTCAAATGCATCAGCTGCGTGTTCGTCTTCATAGATGTAACGAATAATCGTATAAATCGAATTGTCATTATCTTCCATTTCATACGTAATGATATAGCAATTCTTGAGAACCTTATGTCCTACTCCATAATTCTTGGAATCAATCCACTTCATTTCACGCAGAGCGTTTTTAATGGCATATTCCAATGTCACTTTGGTATATACACCTACATCTTCTTTTCCGTTCTCAAAAACCTTCAATTTTGATGTATCGACGTAGCTTTCGAAATCATCCCGATTTTTAATCTTTGTTGCTTTTTCTTCAACATATTCATTCATGTCACTTTTATACTGGGCCATAGTTTAATCTCCTGTTTGATTGGTTACATGTATAATATAGAAAAAACTAGAGTAATTATAAACCCTAGTTCTAATTCTTTTTGATTCAGATTACTTAAAAATTACCGAATCGTTCAAAAGTTTCACTGTCTGTGCTGCTGACTAAAGTAATTTTATAAGATATATTCTTATCAAAATTATCATACTCAGCTTTTGGTAAAAGTTCATTGATAAATTTTTCTTTAAATTTATCATACATTTCATCGCTTCCGTCCGTTTTAAATTCTATTTCATCATAGGACAGTTTTAATTTAATATTGTCCGGCGTTGGAAAATAACCGCCCCTAGATGTATTAAAATACATTTTTATATGAAAGCAATTTGTTATACTTTTTGGATTGTTCTTTTTTCCATATTTTGCAAAAACATCTGGGTCAGAACTATAAATCAATTCAACCTTAATGGCTACACCACCACATTCAATATGTCGAGGTGAATAATATTTGACAATTTGTTCTTTTTTGTCGTCATAATCTTCATCAGTGCCATCCGTTTCCATTTCAAATTCTTCGCGTGCCATTGTAACTTCAAGCGAAGTGGCTGGCATCCAAACATGACCCATCTTATTATCATAGTTATAAGATACACGAAAAATGTTTTTCATTTTTTATCTCCTGTTTGATTGGTTATATGTATAATATAGAAAAAACTAGAGTAATTATAAACCCTAGTTCTAATTCTTTTTATTTTCAGGTTACTTGATGATTATTGTTCTACGTTTATATTTAGTCGGTGTGTCTCTGCAACTAACATGGATTCTAAGCTTGCCAGTGCAATTGTTCCGTTTAAACGTATCTTGAATCTCAGCGACAAATTTTTCAAAGTCATCAGGAGTAAAACCTTCTTCTGTTTCCCAGACAAGATCTGCATCACCCTCATCCAGATATATGTCCCAGGACTTCGGTCTCATATTATCGGGGAGACGTGAAGTATTGATTCCTGTCGGGTCATAAGACGGAAAAGGTGCTTCACGATGCTCTGGCCGGATAAGAGGAAGTTCTTTAATCATTTTTACTCCTTCGTGATTTATTTTCAATCAAAGTGAAATGCAAATTGTAAGACCATGCAATGAAACGAAGAGTTCCCGGCACAAAACTATCTACATTGCTTTTTGTTATTTCAAAAATAACACCTGCTTGATTAATATCTTTCACAATACCATATTTATCAAAGGTATCGCCCGGATAAATCTGAACTTCTTTGTTGAGAAATGTTTTCTTCATGAAATCGAATTCCATAATTACCTCTTGTTTATATTCATAATATAAAAAAAACTGGTTAAGTTGTAACCAGTTATATTTGATTTTTTCTTTTTCAGTCATCTAGCCTTTTGTTATATCAATACCGAGGCATTTGCCAATTATTTCTTTCATGAAGAGGTTTAAACCGCGAACAGATTTAAGTTCTTCCTTAGAAATAGAACCTTTCTTGACTCCATGACTATTGAGGATCTCGGCTACATCCTTACCATCGGTTTCACTCCAATCCACTGTAACCATATCTTCTATTGCATTCTTCAAAAGTTGAATATTGCCGTTCATAATAACCTCATTGATGTTTAATTACCTCTTGTTTATATTCATAATATAGAAAAAACTGGTTAAGTTGTAACCAGTTATATTTGATTTTTTCTTTTTCAGCCATCGAGTAAAGCGTCAAACGCCGCATCAAGTTCATCTTTAGGTCTTGTTATAGTAGGAACTGGTGGCACTTCCGGAATAGGTTGTGTGAGAATCTTCTTATAACGTTCTTCCACGTTATCAATGTCCTTTTCCATTTCATCAACTTGACCTAAAAGTGTATTGATATTATATCGAAGAACTTTCAGTTTCTGTCTTAAAACTGCAGTTTCTTTTAGTGGTTTCGGTGGCTCGGGTTTATATTCTTTTTCTGCCATAGTCAGTAATTACGTTTGTTTGATGTAAAAGGTGAAAGGATGTCGGAGAACTTCCCCGACACCCTAAGGTGAGGTTAACTAAATCTTCACAGTTCCAGTGAAAGTCTTTCCAGCAAACGTGCAGGTTGCAGCACGGTCAATGTGGAGTTTCAAAGCCTTAGCCGTGTAAATCAGTTCATTGACTTTGCTTTTCGGAACAGCAAGACCAGCAGTAGCAGTCTTAAGGTCTTGTGCAGCTTTCGTAGTCTTGGAGCTGAAACCCTTGATTGCAACTTTCGTCATTGTGTCTTTCGGTGCACTGGAATAAACAGTCTTACGGCTGTAGACACCATCTGGACGCAGACCGAGCTGATAAAGACGATACTGTTCCACAGACATCTTCGGGAATGCGGTTCCAGCAGACGACTTCTGAAGACTACCGATAAAATCCTTGACTTTTTCACTAAAGATTTCATCAACATCTACAGTCGTCTTGTCTGTGAGCTGGTAATCACCAAGGTTGATAATGTTATTCTTGACTTTGACAGACGTCAAGCGAGCCTGTTCAGTCTTGTCCTTAGTGACCTGGAGGAATTGCTGATACAGTTCACCATCACGCACGACAGCAATTTGACGATACTGTTTGCATTCGTGAGTGGTTCCGTCAGGTTCAGTAAGAATACCAGCCATTTCAAACTTGATATTCAGGTTGCCGACAGAAGTAATGTCAATGCTGTAGATTGGCCATTCTTTTTCATTCGGCTTGAAGCTGAGTCCGTTTTCATCATATTCGACTTCAGTAATCTTGTCATAGTTGGTGAACGGTGAAACTTTTACGCCAGTTGTTTTGATTTCGGTGAGTGCTTCGATAATTGTCATAAGTTAACCTCTTGTGTTTCGTTGATGATTATAATATAGAAAAATACAGAGTAAATGTAAACCAAAGACTCTGTATTTTCTTTATTCAGTCAGCCTAGACCAGAGCAGCCAGGGCTTCAGCTTCAGCACGCTTGCGAGCACGGTAACGCTTGAGACCAGCAGCCATTGCAGCATCACTGTAAGCACCAGTTTCATGCACAGCATCATTGATGTGCTGGCGGATATTAGTTGCGTTAATCAGGCCACGACGACCATAACGAGACTTCCAGTATTCATGACTGACACCATGGCCAATCTGTTTGTAAGCCAAGTCTGAAATCTTATCGAACAATTGCTTGTCAGAAAGATGAGAATAGATGGGACCATAGTTTTGAAGAATTTCACGACAATTCATAAGTTAACCTCTTGTTTATGTTTATAATATAGTAATTTCTAAAGCTTTTGTCAATGCTTGAATTCTATATTTTCTTTTCTCAGTCAACAGACTTCTTTGCTCTGATGATTCGATGGTTTCGCCTGGAACATTTCACACAGACTGCAAAGCCCATTCGAGGCCAGAGAAAAGCGAGTTGATTGTTATACTTGATGTGATGTTTGCATTCATTGCATTTAATCATATTTAACCTCTTGATTATGACTATAATATAGTAAAAAATAACAGAGTTGTAAATAAGAAATGACCGAGTGTTTTCACTCAGTCATCCTTAACCAGGTTCGCAATCTATAAACTATTCAGAAATCTTTTTCTTTACTGTATCAACACCGTCAATTGCAGCTTCTTTTGCCTTCATGAACTTTTCCTTAGAAGCATCACGAATATCGCCGATCCTTGACTTAACTGTAGTCGTCACTGAATCTACAGTCGCTGACGCTGAGGACTTGATTGAATCCGCGACCGTGACAGCCTTCCCCTTTGCTTCCATCGCCATGTCCTTCGCACCGTCCTTGAACGTATCAGCCACGCTGGTCACGAGTTCCGACGCCTTGTTTGCGACCTTTTCCGCATTGTCGTGTTCGCCAGTGAAACCCTTGTAAATGGCAACACCCGCGACCGTCATAATTGCAACGAGAATAATTGTGGTAATGAGTTTAAGCATGTTTCTTTTCCTTTTTGTTAGTTGTTTTACTTAATTAAATATAGGTTATTTGGTTTGACTTGTAAACTTTAATGCATCTGTTTCCACCATTCAGTTCTCTGTTCTGGAGTCATATCACTTAATGGACACATAGGTCTAGGTCCCCAAGTTCCACAGTTATGTTTCTCTTTATACATTTTTGCTATTGGAGACCAGTGGTTAAACTTCTTTCCAGAGATTTGCCATTCCACCCAGAGCGGGATATATTCCTTAATAAGATTTAAACGCTTAATAAGATTCATTTCCCGGCAAATAACGGTAGTCATGTGGGCAAGCTTTTCTGCGGTCTTGTAATAATCCTTAACATAATTATATTCAAGTCGTTGAGCTGCAGTAAGAAGTTCTTTATGAGTTTTATGCATGCTTATAATATAGAAAAAGCTCTGGTATATTTCAACCAGAGCCTTAATTGATTTTTAATGCAGATTACTGCATGTTGAAGGCCTTGCGGAGTGCAGAGAAATCAACACCCTGTGCAGAGACCAGCTGCTTAACCTTATTAACGTCGACACCATTGACAACGTTCTGAACCGGTGCCGCAGGTGCTACCGGCTGGTTTACAGCACCGAGCAATGCACCAATCAGCGAACCAAGGTTGCCAAGGCCGTTGAGCTGAACCGCAGAAACAGTGTTCTGGACCGGTGCTTCCGGTTCCGGTTCCGGTGCATTTGCTGCATTGAGAAGACCAGTGATAGTGGTTTCACCAGAGTTTGCAGATGCCGAAAGAAGCTTCGACATAATCTGCGTTTCTGCAGTGTTAACCATACCCTTCAGTTGGTCAAGGATAGCTTGCTTCTGATTGAAGTCAAGCTTGTTAAGATTGCCAACAAGCTGCTTTGCCTGTGCAATCGTGTCTGCGTTAACAGCTTCACTGTCAACGAGCGAGCGGAGCTGACCCGTCTGTTCGAATGCGTCGAGGGTCGCAACATGGACCTTGATTTCGTCGTCAATCGTTGCCTGATTAACAGTCTTGGTGGAACGGGTGCAGAACTGAGCTGCGAGTGCTTGGATATTCGTCATATCGTATTTCCTTATGAATGAATTGTTTATGCTTATAATATAGCTAATTTCTTTAGAGTTGTAAATACTAAACTTAAAACTTTTTTTGATTCAGCTTCCCTTATAAAAAACAAAACACCATAGCAAGCGGTAGCTATGGTGTTACGATATTGTTTCCAACCCGAGGCCAATATCGTCAAGCCTCGTCGTATTGGATAAAAGGAGCCGACCAATACGAAACCTATTTATCTACTACTGTTATTCGCTGTTCCACGAGATGACCAGCATTCATAATCTTATCATATTCCGAAATTTTCAGATTATGTGCATCAAGATGGTCATTTACTTCGTTAAGCGGATGGATTCCAAGCAAGTCAATAATATCATCAGGAATTCCCGATAAAGAAGATTTATTGACAATTGTGAGCTTCATTGTGTCCATAATAATAATATAGTAAAAAATGGTTAAGTTGTAAAATAAAAAATTATTTACTGTATTTGGCTAATTCAGCTAATTGTTCTTTCAATTTCCGATGGTCACCAAATTCCCATTTACCACTAGCGATTCTTGCCTGAATTTTCTTTGTAGATTCTTTCAAATATTTAATATAGTTCTTATCCATTATCACATGCTCCTTAATACAATATATAGGATAATTACAATTTAATAAAAATTATCTGATTCGTAAGCTTAATGGTTTTCTTATTGTTACATCAGACAACCTTAATAGCGGGAGCTGGATTCGAACCAGCGACCTTTAGGTTATGAGCCTAACGAGCTACCAGCTGCTCTATCCCGCGTCAAAAGCAAAATTCATCCCTAACTGGTTATTCTACAGCCTACAGTTTCTAAGGCCAACGGTTTCCGCCGCACGAAGCGACTTCCTTGCGGTACAGATAAGCATGCATCCTCCATACCTACGGCAACTCCCGACATCGGGATGAATTTTAAACACACTGCAGGAATTCCGATTCGTCACCTGCTAGGGTCGGTTCACAGTCCTCGATATCTGTGAGTTAAGGATTTACCAACTACGACGCCCTATGTCAACTTAATTGATCGGCTAGACATTTCTATCGGGCTGGCGGGATTCGAACCCACGACCTCTTGATCCCAAATCAAGCGCTCTACCAGACTGAGCTACAGCCCGCAAGTTTTTAAGGTGGTTCCACCACCGCTGGACTACCAGCATTGTTAGTGCATTTTAGGTCTCTCCCTTTTGGAGACGTCCAAAACCCAAACTGGACAATGCACTGAAACTTTTAGCTGTCCCTCCTGGACTCGAACCAGGGACTACTCGATTAACAGTCGAGTGTTCTACCAGCTGAACTAAGGGACAAAAAGAGGTGCGACCCTAACGGCTATGGCCCGAAATGAGATAAACTCAAATGATGTTCGCCTAACATCTTTTCACCGAATTGTTTTGTGCTAACAAATATAGCAAATTATGTTCTATTTGTCAACCCTTAAAATCTAATCGCCGGGAATCGCCCTATTTCCTTCTTCGGCTGCGGACATTGTATTGCCCGCCGCCCTGACCTGACCAGTACTTAATAATACGGCAATTATAGCGCCTGCGGAGAGACTCGAACTCCCGACCCGCTGATTACAAATCAGCTGCTCTACCAACTGAGCTACCCAGGCTAACCAAGATTACGCAATCTTCGACTTGAGATGCTTAATCTTGCGCTTGTCCGGGTGCTGCTTGGCCTGTTCCTTAGCGATAGCTGCCTGGACCTTTGCAGAGTCATAAACCTTCGGTTCGGTGCACGGTGCAACTTCTACCATGTGGAACGGCTGACCGGTACGCTTGGCCTGGCGAATACCTGCACGAATGGAACGTTGACGCTGATTCATTGATTAACTCCTTGTTAGTGGTTTTGTTTTGTTACGTTCGTAATATAGTTAATTTCTTAACTATCGTCAACTGATGTAATGTGAAACATTTATTCAGTCAACTTTAAAAGCTTAAGCAAACCATACTCTGACTTGTCTAGAACTGTCATTTCCGTTCGTACGTGATAGAATCGAACTACCGACACACGGATTTTCGTCCGCTGCTCTACCTTGCTGAGCTACCGTAGTATTTGCTTAAAAATCATTAGTAAGGTCCCTTTGGCTCATGCCTATCCTTACCGTTTATGCGCGATTAACTGCAATGGCTTTACGCTGGGCTCGCTCCAGTAATGATTTCATTTATGTTTATAATATAGTTATTTTTTATCTATTGTAAATCAATAACTAAATTATTCTATTCTTCAGTCTCCTCTTGTAATAGCTGCTTACCTAACTTAGAATTTTTCTTTCCACGTCTAAACCTATATGTAGGTGTCAAGCTATGACAATTTGGACAAATCAGTCTTAAATTTTCCAATCTATGATCCGTTGGATTACCATTTATATGATCAAGCTCACATGGTGTATATTCATGACCTTCAGGTTTCTTATTCCAACCACAAAGAGAACATTCATCTTTTATATATCCTTCTTTAATCAAACGTAATTTTAACTTATAAGTTTGATAATCAGGATGTTTACCATCAAAGATTTCTTCTAATGGTATTATTGGTTGTTTTTTCTTTAAACCTTTTCCACCTTGATTTGGTTTATATACTCCTAATGCTTTTGCTCGCCTTACAAATGATGTATATGACATTCCAGTAAGTTTGGATGCATATAACATAGATTGTGCAGTTTCAACTATTTTGATAAATTCTTCATCTGATAAATCATTTTTTCTCATATATTATATATAAGAAAATGTTTACCAAATCCGCAATGTTTATCAAATTAGTGGCCAAGATCGGACTCGAACCGATACGGAGATTCCTCCAACGAATTTTAAGTTCGCAGCGTCTACCCATTCCGCCACAAGGCCATAGATATAGATTAAACTAGGTTCTATATCGACCTGTTAATTTTTATATAGATAACTAACAACTCCCGCTTTAGCTTCCCTTTACTATTATTACTCTAAATAATGGTCCAAAGCAGTAAATACCATTTAAACCAAGGAAATTTTATATATTAAATCTCGAGCTTTAATATATCATATATTACCTCAGTGGTTGAATTCTGCGTATCAACCAAACGCGTCGTGCTCAGTGAGGGATTCGAACAAACCTCAAGGTGATTGCTCACCATAGCTCCTTTTACGGTTGCTATGCGTTTACCAATTTCGCCAACTAAGCATAGTGCGGTATGCAGGACTCGAACCAATGCAAGCCTTTCGGCATTCCGGTCTTACGGCCAAAACGTGTTTACCAGTTTCACCAATACCGCAGTTATTTATTGTCGTGATGATTATCAGCGACAGGTTTTAATATAGAAAATTATGCTCTAATTGTCAACCCGTCATGATAGATTTTTATTTGATTCAGATGACCTTGTTAATCATCGTCATCATCCTCAACCGGTTCATCATCGTCATAGACGGAATCATAACCGCATTCAGGACATTCCCAACCATCTACCAGCTGGTGATCAATATGTGGATCATCGGTAATCATTCTTTTTAATTTGGAATCACAGTGTGGACATTTCATTTTAAAGCTCCTTGTTACATGATATAATATAGTAATTTTGATTATATATGTAAAAGAAAAACGACCCGAACTATTTGTTCAGGTCGCATTAGGAAATCACAATATGGCTAACAGGTTTTAGTCAGCAACATGAATCATCTTGACGCCGTAGTGCTTTGCATCACCCAGCATCGATGCATCAGACTTCCAACCATACTTCTTACCATCGCCAGTGTGCCACTGACATGCCATCTTTCCAGTAATCATGTTACCATCCTGCATGAACTTCGCGAACTTCGAATCGCGGAGCGAACGACCATCAGCAAATTCCTTCTGGTGGTGAGTTGCGTGGAGCATAGCGTGATCAAGAGAGATTGTCTTCTTCATGTTTTTTCCTTTTTTGATTAATTGTTAAAACTTTTGGAATGTGTGGACAATTCAGTCCACACACCTTTCACACGGCAGAGTCGTGCTCAGTGCAGGAGTCGAACCAATGCAAGGTCACCAGAACTAATGTTCCAGCTAGGGAGGCATTACTCCCTTGACCAGACCGGCCTTTAACCAGTCTGCGTTTACCAATTTCGCCAACTAAGCATAATGCGGTATGAGGGATTCGAACCAGCTCAAGTCTTGCGACGTCCCGATCTTTCGGTCGAAATGTGTTTACCAAGTTTCACCAATACCGCGAAAAATGTAATATAGTGCGGTATGCAGGATTCGAACCAATGCAAGCCCGAGGGCATTCCGATCTTTCGGTCAAAACGTGTTTACCAGTTTCACCAATACCGCAAATATGTATAGTGCTCAGTGTAGGATTCGAACAACTACAAGGGGATTGCTCCCCAGGGCTCCTTTCGGTTTACCCTGCGTTTACCAGTTTCGCCAACTAAGCAGATTTGTGTGGTTTACTCGGCACCACACGAGCCACTCAGTTAATTAGCCGTTGAAACGGACACTGTTGAGCAAAGCAACAAGTGCGAGAGCGGCGACTGCATCGCTAGCAGAAACCGAGACTGCAGTAAACTGCGGTGCCGGTGCGACCGGCTTTTCCGGTTCGATCGCTTCGATGGAATCCTTAATTGCACCCGGGATGCGTGCAATGTAGTTATCAATGTCCTTGATAACAGTCTGGACAGACGGGACAGTGTCTGCAAACTTCGGACCCTGAAGGATAGCCTTCTGTTCCTTGAGCATCTTTTCTTCTGCGATGAGAGTCTTGCAACGTTCGATTGCTTCTGAGTTCTTCATATTATGTTTCCTTTGAATTAAGTGTTTTGTTGTTTGATTTACGTTGTAAATATAGTTAATTTCGTTTGGTTTGTAAACCCTGTTGTTTAAGAGTTTTTTTTATTCAGTTAATTGCGAGGATTACCGTCTTCATCGGCATAATCGTAATCAAAGTCGTGGTCATTGTTGAATGTAACAACTTCACCACCGTTTGCCTTTGCAGCTTCCAAAGTGGCCTTTGTAGCTGTCAAGAACTTGATAGTTGCGTTAACATTTTCAAGTGCGTCATCGACATCAATACAATTGTCGTTTGCAACATCTTCAAAATCGCCAGATCGATATTCTTCTGGTTCGCCATTGAAAATCAAAGCTGCATCAGATTCTTCCCAACAACTATCATCAATAAAGATAAGCTTACCACGTTGCTGGATACGTTCGTGTTCACGCGGCGTATATTCCTTCAGTTCATGAGCTTCGTCATACTTACCCGGAACCGTTTCAATTCCGACCTTTTCTGCAAGGTCACGAATAAAATTCTTCTTGTCTTGGGAATCAGGTGCATTCTGAATAAGCTGCGCAAGTGCGGTTGCGAGCTGAGTAGCCTGTTCCTTGGAAATCGCCGGAATTGCAGCACCAGCGGTGAGAGCGTTAAGATTGAGCATTGACATTTAATTGTCTCCTTAAGTTTTTGTTTTTAACGATGTAAATATAGCTTAATTCATTCTATTTGTCAATGGTTAATTAAGCTTAATTCTTTTTCAGTTAACTTAATTAGTGGTTGCGTTCATCACCGTCGTAATCATTGAAATCGATTGCAGCAAGCTTTGTAGCACCCTGTGCCTTTGCTCGTTCAACCGCTTCAATCATATCTTGCAACTTCTTGACATTCTGCTTTGCACATTCCAGACAACGGTTAATATCATACTTAGATTGCATGTCTTCGTCGTCTTCGTAATCACCAGTTGCGAGAATTTCGTTTTCTTCCGATGTTGCAAGATCACCGTATTCATTTTCGGTATAACCATCTGAAAACATTTCTACAAAATCACGAACATCTGCTTCACCTTCTGCATGTTCGTGATTTTCATAGTATGCTGTCAAATCGATACATGCGATTTTCTTTTCCGGGATATATACAATATCCGAACCCACTGGAACCCTACCATTAGGGTCAACCATCTGTATAACCATCTTAAGCTGTTCAATTGCCTTTTTCTTTTGTTCTTTCGTAAGACCAGTAAAATCCTGGTGCGTCAACGATTGAATATCCATCATAACAGGCACCTGCAAAATGCCGCCTGCTGTTCGTGATCTACCTGACATTTAAATCTCCTTTTAAATTAACAAATTAAATATAGTTAATAGAAACCATAATGTAAATAGTTTCCTTTATAAAAAATACTTTACAAAATACTTAAAAGAACTTATCTAAATGTTCTTTTATATAAGCAAACTTTTCCAGCATTTTTGGACTAAAACTATATTCTTTAAGATTTTCCTCATGAAATTTAGGACGATGAAGCATATTAAATGCACCATTTTCCATTCCGCACATCCATTCAACCTTTTCAATTTCGTCGATGCTAGACCACTTAACATTGAAGTGGGAACAGTGTCCCATCACTGGCATCACGATCTTGCATAGATTCGATGATCTAAATTCTGCATAGACATATTTTCCGTCATGCTTGAATCCGAAGGAATTTTCACCCCATCCATCAGAAAACTGACCATCAAGTTCCTCATCCAACTTATGGAGGATTTTCTTAATAGCTTCAGTATTGTGCATATAATCATAGTCAATAAAGAAGTTGACACAGAGAACCAAACCATGTTCCTTATCAAACGAGATAAAATGGCTTCCTGGCTTTACAGATTTTGGAATCTGATCATCTATTAATGGAAAAGACTTTCCCATAAAAGACGTTTGGAATGCGTTGAGAAGATCGAAGATATAAGGTTTCTGTTCCTCTGGATCAGTTATTTTATCATTGAGAACTTCACCAGATGTAGGAACATCGAGTTCAATTTTATAAAACAGCTGAATTTCATTACTGTCGTCACAATACATTTTTTCTTTACTCATGTTCTTAATATAGAAAAAGATATAGTTATTATAAACCATATCTTCTAATTATTTCTTTTTCAGTTAACTATTTTATAACGAACGATTTTCTAATATTGTAATCCACCCCCTGGGACTCGAACCCAGATGCAACCGATTACCGTTTCGACGCCTTATAAGAGCGAGCGGATATGGATGGTTATTTAGTGGGTCAGGTGGGGCTCGAACCCACGACTCCTACATTAAAAGTGTAGTACTCTACCAAACTGAGTTACTGACCCATGTTCGTTGGGGTACCTGGAATCGAACCAGGGAATAGAGGATTCAAAGTC
>Ga0265299_10000309_pt1 | contig 62841 bp, 58 predicted proteins | sample AusTroGonzalo_MG_4_FD_193485 | JGI IMG/M metagenome (GOLD analysis project Ga0265299, IMG submission 193485) | Bovine rumen microbial communities from tropical cattle in Woodstock, Queensland, Australia - Gonzalo_02 | ecosystem: Host-associated > Mammals > Digestive system > Stomach > Rumen ...
CCGGCGGAACACAGCGTTTCATCGAGTCTCTCGGTGTACCCTGCCAGCCCGTTGAGGAACTTACCGGTTATCCGTCAATCCTGGGCGGCCGCGTCAAGACCCTTCACCCCAAGGTGTTTGGAGGTATCCTGGCCCGTCGTGAGGAGGAGAACGATATGGCTCAGATGGTAAGCTATGACATCCCTGAGATTGACCTGGTCATTGTTGACCTCTATCCCTTTGAGGATACCGTCAAGTCAGGTGCAGCCGATGCTGATATAATTGAGAAGATTGATATAGGCGGTATCTCACTTATCCGCGCCGGTGCCAAGAACTTCAAGGATGCAGTTATCGTGGCCAGCAAGGATCAGTATAAGCCTCTGCTTGACATCCTTAACGAGCGCGGTGCCGAGACCACCCTTGAGGAGCGCCGTTGGTTTGCCAAGGAGGCATTTGCCGTTTCATCATACTATGACAGCTGCATCTACAACTGGTTTGCAGGCTCAGAGGATGAGGATCATTTCCGTCTGGCCCTGGACGGTCACAAACCCATGCGCTATGGTGAGAACCCCCATCAGAAGGGTGTGTTCCACGGTGATCTGGATGCCATGTTTGACCAGGTTCACGGTAAGGAGATCTCTTACAACAACCTGCTTGACATCAATGCTGCCATTGACCTGATTGATGAGTTCAATGAGACAACATTCGCCATCCTCAAGCATAACAACGCCTGCGGAGTAGCTTCACGTGCCACTCTGCTTGAGGCCTGGAAGGATGCCCTGGCAGGTGATCCCGTATCGGCATTTGGCGGTGTGCTGGTAGCAAATGCTCCCATTGACAAGGCTACTGCCGAGGAGATTAACAAGATATTCTTTGAGGTTATCATAGCCCCTGATTATGACTTTGACGCCCTGGAGATCCTGGGTCAGAAGAAGAACCGTATCATCCTGGTTCGCAAGGAGCAGACACTGCCCAAGAAGCTTGTACGCACTGCCCTGAACGGTGTGCTTGTACAGGACAAGGATACCAAGATTGAGACTCCCGATGAGCTCAAACTGGTTACCTCACGCAAGCCTACCGACCAGGAGGTTGAGGATATGCTCTTTGCCAACAAGATTGTAAAGAACAGCAAGAGTAACTCAATAGTATTTGCACGCGGCAAGCAGCTGCTGGCAAGCGGTGTAGGTCAGACATCACGTGTGGATGCGCTCAAGCAGGCCGTTGAGAAGGCTCACGGATTTGGATTCACACTTGAGGGCGCTGCAATGGCCAGCGATGCCTTCTTCCCGTTCCCCGATTGCGTGGAACTGGCCGACAAGGCAGGTGTAAAGAACGTAATACATCCGGGAGGATCAGTGCGTGACCAGGAGTCAATTGACTACTGCGAGCAGCATGACATGACCATGGTCATGACCGGATTCCGTCATTTCAAACATTGATTTTTAACTAATTACTTGATATTAAAGTGGGATTGTTTTCATTAACACAGGAGTTATCGATGGACCTTGGCACCGCCAATACCATCATAATGCATAATGACAAGATAGTGGTGAACGAGCCGTCTATAGTTGCTCTTGACAACCGTACAGACAAGATGGTTGCAGTGGGTAACCAGGCCAAGCTGATGTATGAGAAAACCAATACCGCCATCCGCGTTGTCCGTCCGCTGCGCAACGGTGTGATTGCCGATTTTGATGCCTGCGAGCAGATGATGCGTGGCCTTATCAGCATGGTTGACACCGGCCGTCGCCTTTTCTCGCCTTCGCTTAAGATGGTTATAGGCGTTCCCTCGGGCAGTACCGAGGTTGAGCTGCGTGCCGTACGTGATTCGGCCGAGCATGCCGGAGGACGTGAGGTCTATATGCTCTTTGAGCCTATGGCAGCCGCTATAGGTATAGGTATTGACGTTCTGGCTCCTGAGGGTAACATGATTGTTGACATAGGTGGCGGTACAACTGAGATTGCCGTCATCTCTCTGGGTGGTCTTGTATCAAACAACTCCGTAAAGGTGGCCGGTGATGATTTTACTGCCGATATCCAGGAGTATATGGGACGCCAGCACAATGTCAAGGTGAGTGAGCGTATGGCTGAGCGCATCAAGATTAACGTGGGTGCCGCTCTTACCGAGCTGGGTGACGATGCCCCCGAGGATTACATCGTAAGCGGTCCCAACAAGATAACTGCACTGCCCATGTCCGTTCCGGTATGCTATCAGGAGATAGCACACTGCCTGGACCGCTCAATTGCCAAGATTGAGAGTGCCGTGCTGAACGCTCTTGAGAACACACCTCCTGAACTGTATGCCGATATCCTGCGTAACGGTATCTATCTGTCCGGCGGCGGTTCAATGCTGCGTGGCATAAGCAAGCGTTTGGCCGATAAGATTGGCATTGAGTTCCATGTGGCAAGCGAGCCTCTGCTCAGCGTTGCCAAGGGCACAGGCGTTGCGCTCAAGAACGTTGACCGTTTCTCATTCCTGATGAGATAATAAATGTAGGCTGTGCGCTCATTACTTGATTTCATAGTAAGGCACAGCTACGTTTTCCTGTTTATTCTGCTGGAGACGTTATCGCTGGTTCTTCTGTTCGGTTTCAATGACCGGCAGAAGATGGCGTTCATGACTTCGGCCAATTCCGTTACGGGCTCTCTGTTTGAGTGGCGTACAGATGTGGAGCAGTACTTTGCGCTTCGTAAGGAGAATGCCACTCTTGCCACTGAGAACGCACGTCTTAGGAACCTTCTTTATGAACTTGTGGACAGCCAGTATGTGGATACTGAGCGTGCCCTGTCGGTGGATGATGTCATTGTAGCACGCGTCATAGACAACTCTGTACGCAAGGATGACAACTACATTACCATTGACCGCGGTACACGTGACGGCATAGTAAAGGGTATGGGCGTGTATAGTCCCGATGGCGTGGTGGGAACCGTGATGGCCGCCGGCCGCCGATACTCGGTCATTGTGCCTGTGCTCAACGGGCGTACCAGCATCAGCTGCAAGGTCAAGGGAAGTGACAGTTTTGGGTTCCTGGAGTGGCAGGGCGGTAACCCTTATGTGGCACAGCTCAAGGATATGCCTTATCATGCAGCCGTGGCAGAGGGCGATACTATTGTCACCACCGGTTTTTCATCGGTCTATCCTGAGGGTATAATGGTAGGAACGGTTGCCGATGTGGAGCATATGAAGAACGGATATACGCTGCGAATCCAGGTTAACCTGGCGGTTGATATGTCCAATCTGAGGTGGGTATATATCCACTCCCGTATGCGTGACAGTGAGATTGATGATTTGTACCGACAGATAAACTGAACGGATTATGGATACGGCATCATTCATTCGCAGGTTCGTGGGGCTGATTCTGTTGGCTGCATTCCAGATATTCCTTCTTAATAGGATTGTCCTGTTCGGGTATGTCACTCCGCTTTTCTATATCTGGATGATTGCACGTTTTGACAGTTCCATTTCACGCTCAGGAGTCCTGCTGTGGGCCTTCTCGCTGGGACTGGTCATTGATATATCATCCGGTACGCCGGGACTCAACGCCGCATCGGCCACGCTGCTGGCCATGTTCCAGCCTGCTCTGGTCAAGATGTTTGTTCCGCTGGAACGTCACGTGGTCCTGGTGCCCGGGCCATCATCCATGGGCGGACGGGCGTTTGCCGGGTATTTGCTGCTTCTTACTGCGCTTCATCATACAACCTATTTCATACTGCGCAGCATCCCGCTGGGTGATTGGACTGTAATCATACTCAAGATTGTACTGAGCACCTTGCTGACATTCGTATTCATGCTTGTTGCTGAGATGTTTACGGCCGGCACTCCGGGAAACAAACACTCATGACACGGTGAAAAGCCACAGGTTTGACAACAGGAAATATGTCATAGGCATAATGGTCATGGCCGTTGTGCTGATATACCTGATACGTCTTTTCCAGATCCAGATAATTGATACCCGCTACCGCAATTCGGCCAATAACAACGCACTTTATTACCGCACTGTCTATCCCACGCGAGGCGTGATATATGACCGCAAGGGCCGTATGATAGTAAGCAACCAGCCATCATTTGACGTGATGGTGGTTATGCGCAACGTCAAGAACCTTGATACGCTTGCCCTGTGCAAGTCACTAGACATAACAAGGGAGTATTTTGAAAGCCGCATGGCCGATATCCGTAACCTGCGCAAGAACCCCGGCTATTCACCATATACGGAGCAGGTGTTCATGGCTCAGCTCTCGGTAAGTGAGGTGGCCGACCTTAGGGAGAACCTGTTCCGCTTTAACGGGTTCTGCCTTAACCAGCGTCAGCAGCGCAAGTACAGCTATGAAGCTGCAGCCCATGTGCTGGGCGATCTGGGCGAGGTGTCCAAGGCCGAGATGGAAAACGATGGCTGGTACACCCAGGGTGACGTGATAGGCAAGCAGGGCGTTGAGAAGTATTATGAGAGCAGCCTACGCGGTGAAAAGGGTACGGAGATCCTTCTTAAGGATGCCTACGGACGCATACAGGGCAGCTACTTTGACGGAGAGTATGACAAGGCTGCCGTTCCGGGCCGTAACCTGAACCTTGGACTGGATATTGAGCTGCAGATGTTGGGTGAGAAGCTTATGCAGCACAAGATTGGCAGCATTGTGGCCATTGAGCCCAAGACAGGTGAGATACTGTGCATGGTGTCATCGCCCACGTTCAACCCGTCGGAGCTGTCGGGCCGTCACCGTGGTGAGCACTATCAGGAGCTGGCTTCCAGACCGGACAAGCCCTTGCTTAACCGTCCTATCCAGGGAACCTATCCCCCGGGCTCCACGTTCAAGACATCACAGGCCCTGACGTTGCTTCAGGAGGGAATAATTGACTCACGCACGCAGTATCCTTGTCATGGCGGATTCGTGTTCCGCGGTCTCAGGGTGGGCTGTCATGACCATTCATCGCCTCTGTCGTTGAATCTTGCCATTGCCACATCATGCAACGGTTATTTCTGCTGGGGTTACTACTACATGATAGGTGCTGCCAAGTACGGTACACCGCAAAATGCTCTGACTGTGTGGAAGGATTACATGGTGGATATGGGATTTGGCTATACCCTTGGCGTGGATCTGCCGGGTGAGGCCCGCGGCATGATTCCCAATTCGGATTATTATGACCGCCACTACAACAAGTCATGGAACGGCCTGACCACCATAAGTAATGCCATCGGACAGGGTGAGGTAACGCTCACGCCCTTGCAGATTGCCAATCTTGGAGCAACCATTGCCAACCGCGGTTATTACATCAAGCCTCATGTAGTACGCTCTGTTGAGGGTGAGGAGCCTGACTCCGCCTATACCGCAAAGCACTACGTGAATGTTGACAAGGAGAACTATGAGATAGTGGTGCAGGGCATGCGACAGTCGGTCATTGACGGTACCTGCCATGCAGCCAACAACCGCAATTATCTGGTGTGCGGCAAAACAGGTACGGCTCAGAACCGCGGTATTGACCATTCCGTGTTCATGGGATTTGCGCCCATGGATGACCCGCAGATTGCCATAGCGGTGTATGTGGAGAACGGAGGCTTTGGTGCTGTATATGGTGTGCCTATTGGCGCTCTTATGATGGAGCAGTACATTACCGGTACTCTGTCAGAGGCAAGCCTGCAGAAGGTTGAACAGTACTCTAACCGTGTTATAGACTATGGAGAGGAGGAACGTTGACATAATAGGTCGTTTGGACTGGTTTACCGTACTCATGGTGCTTATCATCATGGTGTGCGGCTGGTTCAGTATATGCGGAGCCAGCGCTGGTGTGAACAGTGGTGACCTGTTCTCATTTGCCACTCGTCCCGGAAAACAGTTCATATGGATACTATGTGCTATTGGACTGGGTGCCGTGGTGCTGTTCATAAGCCAGAACAGTCTGAACTCATATGCCTATGTCATATACATTCTGCTGTTGCTGCTGCTCTTGGTGACCATTTTTGTGGCGTCCGATACCAAAGGTTCGCGCTCATGGCTCCATTTGGGTCCCATAAGTCTGCAGCCGGCCGAGTTTGCCAAGTTTGCCACGGCGCTGGCGCTTGCCAAGTATGTGGACAGGTATGATTTCAATCCGTCATCGGCAGTGGATGTGGTTCATGCAAGTGTGGTGTTCCTTGTGCCCATGCTGTTTATCATTGCGCAGAATGAGACTGGGTCGGCTCTGGTTTATGTTGCTTTTCTGCTTGTGCTGTACCGTGAGGGTATGACCGGCAGCGTGCTTTTTGTGGGTTTCTGTGCCATCCTGTTCTTTATCCTGGAAATAAAGTTCAGTTCCGTAACTATGGCTGATCAGCCTTTCAAGGTTGGAACATGGATTGTGCTTACAATCATACAGGTTCTTGAAACGTTCATGATATGGATCATGTCGCATGACCGCAAGTTTACATTCTCCGTACTGGGTATAGGTGTTGGCGGCATGCTGATAGGACTGACCGTATCACTGTCATTCATCCCGTTCAAGGTTACGCTGCTTCAGTCCGCCCTTATTCTGCTTACAAGCTTATACATCATATTCCGTGCCCTCAAGGAGATGGCCAAACGTTATATCCTGGCGGCTCTTTTTGCCATAGGCTCCGTGGGTTATCTGTACTCGGTGGATTACGCTTTCAATGAGATTCTGCAGCCGCACCAGCGTACCCGTATCAATGTCACTCTGGGCCTTGAGGATGATCCCAAGGGAACGGGCTATAACGTGAACCAGTCACTTATTGCCATAGGATCGGGCGGCCTTACGGGAAAAGGCTTTATGAAGGGCACGCAGACCAAGCTCAAGTACGTGCCGGAGCAGGACACAGATTTTATATTCTGCACGGTGGGCGAGGAGCAAGGATTCAAGGGCTCAGCTTTTGTGCTGCTGCTCTATCTGGCTCTTCTGCTAAGGCTCATTGCTTTGGCCGAGCGGCAGTCATCGGTGTTTGGACGGGTGTATGGCTACTCGGTGGTGTGCATCCTGTTCTTCCACCTCTTTATTAATATAGGAATGGTGCTGGGCATCACGCCTGTTATCGGCATCCCGCTACCGTTCTTCAGCTACGGAGGCTCCTCGCTCTGGGGCTTTACTATCCTGCTCTCCGTATTCCTTCGCATTGACTGCGAACGCACCACCTCTTATTAATTGAGAATTGAAAATTGAGAATTGAGAATTAATACGAAGAACCTGCGTAAAACCCGCGACATTAAAATGGCCTTGCGATATCTCGCAAGGCCATTTTATAATTCTCAATTCTCAATTTTCAATTTTCAATTCTCAATTTGAGGCTTCGTACCGTCTGGCCTGTGGCCGCCGCCCCTGTGGTGTTTTTTCTTCTTTTTCTTCTTGTCAAAGCGTGACAGGTCACCATCGGTCAGGATATCATTCTCAATACGTGAGTCAGTCTTAACCGCGTTCTCATCCAGACTGGCCGGCTTCTGTCCCTTGCGGTTCAAAGCAATAATCTCAAGCGCGCGCTTGGGAGTGATGGTCTCCACATTGGCCGCGAACACCTTATCGGTGGAGTATGAAATCTGTCCGTTCAGTATGTCGGCCTTGAAGAAATAGTATGTGCTGTCCAGAGTCTCCAGAGGTATGTCGCGTGAGGGGAATCCCTTTTGAGCCTCCACATAGGCATCAACCTCATAGTTGAGGCAGCACTTGAGTTTGGCGCACTGGCCAGCCAACTTCTGCGGGTTCATGGAGAGGTCCTGGAAACGGGCGGCACCGGTTGAGACCGATACAAAGCTGGTCATCCAGGTGGTGCAGCATAGCTCACGTCCGCAGGGACCTATACCGCCAATGCGGCCTGCCTCCTGACGTGCACCTATCTGCTTCATTTCAATACGCACGTGGAATGCATCGGCCAACACCTTGATGAGCTGGCGGAAGTCCACGCGGCCATCGGCTATGTAGTAGAAGATAGCCTTGAGGCCGTCGCCCTGGTACTCCACATCACCAATCTTCATCTCCAGGCCCAGGTCCTTGGCAATCTGGCGTGAACGTATCATGGTGTCATGCTCGCGTGCCTTGGCCTCGGCATACTTTTCCATATCCACTTCACGTGCCTTGCGATACACACGTTTGATCTCAATGTCGGGGCGCAGGTTGGCCTTCTTCATCTGGAGCTTGACCAGGCGGCCAGTCATGGTCACTGTGCCTATGTCATGGCCGGGATTGGACTCAACGGCCACGATATCGCCTTTTTCAAGGGGCAGATTGTTGGAGTTGATAAAGAATCCCTTGCGGGTGTTCTTGAACTGAACCTCCACATATTCGCAGTCATCGGCTCCGGGTACACCTGCCAGATAGTCAAAGGAGTGCAACTGGCCCATGCCCTTGCCGCAACCCTTGCAGCATATACCTCCGCTGCCGTTATTTAGTATGAAATCCTGATCCATTGTCCTTTAAAAGTATTATTGTTTCATTAGCATGATGGTCTTGAGTGACAGGTCAAAGAAAACCATCTTGGCGTTAACGTTCTGTTCTATATCTCTCTGGGCATCGGACAGCTGATCCATCAGTCCGATGATATTGTTCTCATTTACAAACGGTGCAAACTTTACGGAGAACTGCCGCTCCTGCTCTGTCATGTAATTAAGTTCCGGCAAGTGGAAATTGCATATAAAGTTCTCACGTATCATGCGCTGACAGTAGGCAAGGAACCGTTTTTGCCACTCGCGTCCGCCCGCAGCAATGCCCTCTGACCATATCTTAAGGTCCTTAAGACGGCGTCCGTAGGCCAGTCGCATCAGCTGCATAAAGTAATCCAGGAACTCCTGGCTCTCAGTGTTGACACGTAGTGCACTCATGGCCTTGAGCCAGCTGCCTCCGCTAAAGTGGGCTATCTGGCTTGCTGTCTGGGCATCAAGTGAGTAACCCGCACCTTCAAGACGCTCCTTGATGATGGCCTCAGGTATGCGGCGGAAATCAATGCGCTGCGTACGGCTAAGTATGGTTTCAAGCATCTGCTCGGGGGCATCGGTTGTAAGGATGAATATGGTGCCGGCTGGCGGCTCCTCAAGCAGCTTGAGCAGGGAGTTGGCGCACTGCAGGTTCATCTTCTCAGCGTGCCATATTATCATGATCTTGTAACCGCCCTCAGTTGATTTGAGTGAGAGCTTGGACATGATTGACTCGCTCTCGGTCACAAAGATACTGGCCTGTTTGTTGTTGGCGTCAAGGGCGCCCAGCCACTCTTCAAAGCTGAAATACTGTTTGTCCAGTACGCATTCGCGCCATGTGGTTATCTCTTCGTCCGATGTGGTGGAGCGTTCAGATGTGCCTTTGTTTATTACGGGAAAGACAAAGTGCAGGTCAGGGTGTACCAGCTTGTCCATCTTGACGCATGCCGGGCAGGTGCCGCATGAGTCAGCGCCTGTACCTTTGTCACGGCATAGCAGATAGCGTGCAAAGGCTATGGCTGTCTGCAGTTTGCCTGTACCCTCGGGACCACAGAACAGCAGGGCGTGGGGCACGGTGCCGGCCTGAGCGTCCTTTACAAGCCGCTCAATTACCTCCTGCTGTCCGACTATATCCCGAAAAAACATGATGGTTTTAAATTGAGAATTGAGAATTGAAAATTGAAAATTAGCCATCCGGTGCGTTATACGCAGGTGCTAGTTTTTCAATTTTCAATTTTCACTTTTCAATTATAGAATCTTACATCCTTCGCAGGGTTTGAGCTGCTTGAAGAAATCATTCCCCTTATCGTCCACCAAAATGAACGCGGGGAAGTCCTCAACCTCAATCTTCCAGATGGCCTCCATGCCAAGCTCGGGATACTCAACGCACTCAATAGACTTGATGTTGTTCTGGGCCAGAATTGCAGCCGGGCCACCTATTGAACCCAGGTAGAATCCTCCGTGCTTCTTGCAGGCATCGGTAACAGCCTGAGAGCGGTTACCCTTGGCCAGCATGATCATTGAGCCGCCGTTATCCTGGAACTCATCAACATACGGGTCCATACGTCCTGCGGTGGTGGGGCCCATTGAGCCGCAAGCCATGCCGGCAGGTGTCTTGGCGGGACCTGCGTAGTAGATGGGATGCTCCTTGAGGTACTGTGGCATGGGCTCGCCGGCGTCAAGGCGTGCCTTGATCTTGGCGTGGGCTATGTCTCTACCTACTATGATTGTGCCGTTAAGGCTCAAACGTGTGCTTACGGGGTACTGTGAGAGCTGCTTGCATACTTCGGCCATGGGGCGGTTCAGGTCAACCTTTACGGCATCGCCCTCGCCGGCCTGACGGAGCTCCTCAGGAATAAGCTCGTATGGTTTGTCATCCATCTTTTCAATCCAGATACCGTCCTTGTTGATTTTGGCCTTGATGTTACGGTCAGCAGAGCAGCTTACGCCCAGACCAATGGGGCAGCTTGCGCCGTGACGCGGCAGACGGATAACGCGAACGTCATGTGCCATGTACTTACCGCCGAACTGGGCACCCAGACCGATCTTGTAAGCCTCCTGCAGGAGCTGCTTCTCAAGCTCAACGTCACGGAATGCGCGGCCGGTCTCATCGCCTGTGGTGGGCAGTGAGTCGTAGTAGTGGGTTGATGCCAGCTTGACTGTGAGAAGGTTCTTCTCGGCGCTGGTACCACCGATAACGAATGCGATGTGGTAGGGAGGGCAGGCTGCAGTACCCAGGCTCTTCATCTTCTCAACCAGGAAAGGAATCAGTGTGCCGGGGTTCTGGATGCGGGCCTTGGTCTCCTGATACAGGTATGTCTTGTTGGCTGATCCGCCGCCCTTGGTAACCATAAGGAAGCGGTACTCCATGCCCTCGGTAGCCTCAATGTCAATCTGGGCGGGCAGGTTGCACTTGGTGTTCACCTCATTGTACATATCCAGAGGAGCGTTCTGGCTGTAGCGCAGGTTCTCCTCAGTGTATGTCTTGAATACGCCCTCTGACAGAGCCTCCTCATCGCAGTATCCGGTCCAAACCTGCTGGCCCTTTTCACCGTGGATGATTGCGGTACCGGTATCCTGGCACAGAGGCAGTTTGCCCTTTGCCGATACCTCGGCATTGCGCAGGAATGTCAGTGCTACGTACTTGTCGTTATCGGATGCTTCAGGGTCACGCAGTATCTTGGCCACCTGCTCGTTGTGTGAGCGGCGCAGCAGGAAGCTTACATCGCGGAATGCGGCGTTTGCCATCTTGGTCAGACCCTCCTTCTGAACCTTCAGAATGGGTTTGCCCTCAAACTCGCTTACACTTACATAATCCTTGGTGAGCAGATAGTACTCTGTCTCATCCTTGCCCAACTGAAACATTGGGGCATACTTAAAACTTGCCATATAGTCTATATTTTACTGATTTTCTGAATTATCCATATCGGGATAGAGGAAATCGTTATACGGGTACTTCTGTACGTGCAACTGTTTCACTCTATCATATAAAGTCTTTCTCATATCCTCCACGCCAATCTTCTTAAGTGCCGATACAAAAAGGCATTCACCGTTCAGGCGTCCCATCCAGGTGCGCTGCAGCTCATCCATTGTGATGTTCTCACGTGTGGCGGGAGTAAGGTCATCGGCCTCTTTCTCCACCCAGGTGTATGCATCGGTCTTGTTAAAGAGCACAATGACCGGTTTCTCGCCTGCGCCAAGATCGGCCAGAGTCTTGTCAACCACCTTCATCTGGTCCTCAAAGTCAGGGTGGGAGATATCTACCACGTGTATCAGCAGGTCGGCCTCACGTACCTCATCAAGCGTTGATTTGAATGACTCCACAAGGTCGGTGGGCAGCTTGCGTATGAATCCAACGGTATCGGAGAGCAGGAACGGCAGGTTATCTACCACAACCTTACGAACCGTTGTGTCAAGGGTTGCAAAGAGCTTGTTCTCGGCAAACACATCGCTCTTGGAGAGCAGGTTCATAAGGGTTGACTTGCCTACGTTGGTGTATCCTACCAATGCTACGCGGATCAATCGGCCGCGGTTCTTGCGCATGGTGGATTTCTGGCGGTCAATATCGGCCAGCTGCTCCTTGAGCCAGCTGATGCGTTTGGTAATGATTCGGCGGTCCATCTCCAGCTGGGTCTCACCAGGTCCGCGCAGACCTACCGATCCCTTACCGCCGCCGGCGCCGGAACCACCTCCCTGACGTTCCAGGTGTGTCCACATTCGCTGCAGGCGGGGCAGCAGATAGCGGTACTGTGCCAGCTCCACCTGCGTCTTGGCGTGGGCGGTCTGGGCACGCATGGCAAAGATGTCCAGGATGAGCGATGTGCGGTCAAGTACCTTCACGCCCAGGGCGTTCTCAATGGCCGACATTTGCTTGGCGGTGAGTTCATCGTCAAAGATGGCCATACCAACCTCATTCTCCATATCCTCCATGCGCTTTATGTAATCATGCATCTCCTCAAGCTTACCCTTGCCCACGTAGGTGGCGGCAAGTGCCTGGGGTATCTTTTGTGTGAAACGGCGCATCACGCGGACTCCGGCGGTATCGGCCAGGAACTCAAGCTCGTCAAGATACTCCTGTGTCTTGCGCTCGTCCTGATCCTGGGTTATGATTCCCACCAATATCGCGGTCTCGGCTTTCTTCTCAGTTATGACCTGAAACTCCTCTTTCATCCCAAAATATCCTCAATAACTTAACGCAGGTGCGTTGGTATCAATTCTCAATTCTCAACTCTCAACTCTCAATTTTTTTCCGCTCCTCCAAGAATGATTACTATTTCTCCCTTGGGCTCATGGGCCTTGAAGTGGGCCAGAACCTCTGTCAGGGTTCCGCGTACACATTCTTCGTGAACCTTTGAAATCTCACGGCACACTGCTACGGGGCGGTCGGGACCATATACTTCAATGAACTGCTCCAGCGCCTTGACCAGACGGAACGGTGATTCATAGAAGATTATGGTACGCGGCTCATCCTTAAGCGCATTGATGCGTGTCTGTCGGCCCTTCTTTTGCGGCAGGAATCCTTCAAACAGAAAACGGTCACAAGGCAGGCCTGAGTCAATCAGCGCCGGAACGAATGCCGTAGCGCCGGGCAGACACTCCACGTCAATACCCTGCTGTACACACTCACGCACCAGCATGAATCCCGGGTCCGATATGCCCGGAGTGCCGGCATCACTTACCAGAGCCACTGATTCACCCGCCTGAATGCGCTTGGCCATCTGGGCCGATGTCTCATGCTCATTGAATTTGTGGTGTGACTGCAAAGGCTTGTGTATGTCATAGTGTTTGAGTAGGACAGAACTGGTCCGGGTGTCCTCGGCCAATATAAGATCCACCTCCTTAAGTATGCGTAAAGCCCTCAAGGTGATATCCTCAAGATTTCCCACCGGTGTGGGTACCAGATATAGTTTGCCTGCCATCCTCGTGTGCGCGCGTGCGTTGCAAAACACAAAAGTAGTCAAAATCCCCGTATCTCCCGCTTTTTTTAATTATGTTTACGTATATGGGATGCTTTAAACTGCTTTATATTTTATTAGTAAATGAATGACAAAAAGATTTGGTGATGTGAGAGTTATGTTGTACTTTCGCGGCGCAAACAAGGAGAGAAGATTGGTTGAAACCGTTTTGACGGTTCATCTATTTTCGGAAGCATAGGTAGCTGTGACAGCTGCCTGTTCTTTTTTTATGCCTGTGCTCTTAAAAAACATTAAATGACATGTTGCTTAGGGTATATACCACTGCGGGAAGTAAAAAATGGAGTACTTTTATCCAGCCTTAAATTATTTCCAATGAAAAGAATACTCTCAAATTGTTTGTCAGTTGTCTCCTTTATGACAATTATGTGCTTGACCGGTTGTGCTACCATATGTGGCGGTGCCAAGTATAATGCTGAAATCATTGTCGATAATCATCCGAAAGCCGAAATCACTTATAACGGCAGGTATATAGGCTCCGGAAGAGCTGATATAAAAATACGCAGAAGAGATGCCGATAAAGTGGTGTTTACAGTTAAGGAGGAGGGTAAAAAAGAACAGTACTATTCATTTCATGAGAAAACCTTCCGCGGATGGTCACTTCTTGGTACTATCCTTGGATGGACCGGTTATTATCAAGGCATTTATCTGCCATGGGGTGTAGCGGTAGATGGAATTACCGGCTCATGGTGGAAACCCTGTGAGTATGAGGACGGAGTTGTAAAGGTGGATTATGACAATTACCGGTATTTCCTGAAATATAAGGCCCAGGATGATGAATCCCAAAAGCCTTCAGATAATACTCAGAATAAGGCTGTCGGACCGGAGGATTCTATTGAAATAAAACTGAAACAGATAGATACCCTGAAAGAAAAAGGCCTTATATCTGACGCGGAATACAACAGGATGCGTGAAAGCATTCTGAACGATTAGTTACGGCAGACGGAACGGATAGCCATACTGATAGCTGCAATAAGGATTACAGGCTCTGCCAGCATGAATACTGGCGTGGTACCATAGGTCAACGTGACCATTGTTGATGATAGGATGACCAGCGCTATTCCGGATGTGAGAATTATCAGGCCTTTATTCAAACGTTTAAAGAAAAGGCGTGATGATGCGTATGCGACGGCGCAGACAACCAGACCTATTACGGGATAGATTATCAGTGTGCTGCGGGGCATGGAGCCGGAGGCATTGCCTTGCAGGTCAAAGTGTGCCGGTAAAATTTCAGGAAGTGATGCCCACCGGATTAAAACTGCTGCGGCATTAACTGCAACTATTAATAGCGGTATTATCCAGCCGCGCTTGGAATTTGTGTTTGCCATATTTTGCCTGTGTTTGAGTCGAAAAACAATGATTATGACTAGAGAACTATGGGAATATTGCCCAAAGCCTTTAACTCCTGATAAGGTATTTGTTGCGTCATAACAGGGATAAATATACAAACTATGGTACAGAAAACAAAAGATATCTTTATTTTCTGTACCTAAATTCATATATTGGAAAAGGACTGAGAAGGCTGGTTGTGCAACCGGCCTTTTCTATTTGAAAGGCGGTGGTATGGGAAAGATTTGATACTTTTGCAAAAACCTAACCTTAACCAATCAATTGAAGTAATTATGGAAAGATTTAAGAAGAATGCCGGCAGGCTTGCTTTCTGGAATTTGATGGCCCCTTATGGCTATATTGTAACCGGCATGATGCTCCTGTTCATATTCAGGAATCTCAGATTTGACAATGCCCCCAAGGTTTTTTCACTGACATGCGCACTGGTTGAAATACCTCTGTTCACATTTGTCTATCTGTACTGGTTCAGGTTCTTGATAGGAATAAACAAGTATTATCCGGGCAACACCAAACTGCTGCTTGCAGACGTTATGGGATGGATTTCTGTTTCAATGAGGATACTGACTACTATAACAGGGCTTGTTATGCTTATTTGTCCCGTATTTCTGTATGATACTTTAAATGTTCATGTAAGGTTTACACCTGATGGCGCTCTGCCTATCAGTATGTATGGAGGTTCCTTTACCTATTATGGCGTCGTGCAGTATATTATTACCGCTTTGATGTTTCTGTTTTTTATGCTGGCATCTGAGCCAAAGAGTAAAGCTCGCATATATGCGATGATAATATTTATCATGTATACATTGTTAACTGCGTTATCAAATATTGTGCCTGCCAACATTATGCTATATTTCCAGTTTATAGTTGATTTTGTTATACTGTTGTTCATGTGGAATATCCGTAATGGATATGAGTTTCCAAATGGCATAAATGTGGAGAAGGTAGAGTAGTTACGGGACGGAACCTTAGCGGGTAGTGCAACTCGAAGTTATCACCAAGCACTCCCCTTACGGGAATTGCTGCTCGGAGTTATCACCAAGCACTCCCCTTACGGGTAGTGTTTGTAATGATGACCCCTGGCCCTGCCACGGGCCATCATTACAACAAAAAAGTAACTCAGACTCCCTTGAAAGCAAGCTTTCAGATGATTCTGAGTTACTTTTTTGTTGGTGATCCGCTCGGGGTTCGAACCCGAGACCCCATCCTTAAAAGGGATGTGCTCTACCTGCTGAGCTAGCGGATCTACCTCTAATTGCTGTTAAGCGGGTGCAAAGATATGCCGTTTTGCCCATGTGGACAAACTTTTTGGATTTTTTTTGTGGCTCTGCGGTCAGAGATTGAACTTGTAACTCAGGCAGATGAATGAACCGGCGGGCTCGTCATCGTCATGCTGGTTCTGCCACATGTAGGCTACTTCAAAGTCATGTTTTTTCTTGAAACTGAAGTCAACGCCGGCGGTTATCCTTGATTTTTCGGCCTTGAATCCATTGTCAATATTGTTGAACAGTTCATATGATATGAACGGGTCATATTTCCAATGGGGGATATTGTAATCTATGTTTATCCTGGAGCGTAGCACATTGCTGCAGGAGGCTGCCTTGCCGTCAATGTCGGTACGCAGGTAGTAGTTCTCGGACGGTACTTTGGTGTAGCCTTTCTTGGTCCAGTCCTTCTCCTGGCTGGCGTAGCGGTATCGGTAAACAGTGTAATCTGTGCTGTCGGCGTAGGTGTACTGATACATCTCACGCAGCGAGAACTTGAACTGCCCCAGTTCATATGATGCCTGCACGGATGCGGTCAGCCTATGGCGCAACTGCGTGTAGGTGTCATAGTAATTGAAGTCATAGCCTCTTTTCTTGTAGAATAGTGGCTCCATTCCGTCTGCTATAATCAGAGTGGAATCACCTTTGAACTTGGTTGACCAGCCGTTATAGACGCTGAGGAACTTATATCCCACGGCGGCCTTGACGTTGAATGTCTTGGCGGCGTTGCGGTAAAGGCGCTTGCTCAGTGAAATGCCAATGCTCCAGCGGTCTGTGGTGCGGAAATTATCGGTCTGATGGAGCTTGGCCTCAAGTGATGCGTTCAGCCCCTTTGATATGCTCTTTTCCAGGCCGATACCCGTGCGCAGGCCCCAGTTGCTCTGGCCAAAGGAAGGAACGGCCAGCGCGGTAAGAAACAGTGCTATGACAAGTGTGCGTCTCATTTCATCTTGCCCGTTTTCATTATGGTGTCAATGGTGCCGAACTCATCCATTATGGGTTCGTAGTATATCTTGATGATGGCCGAGTCCTTGAGGAAATCCACGTTGCCCACCTCTATGCGTATGATCTTGAGGCCCAGACGTTTCTCCAGGTCGGCCTTGAGTTCATCCTCCTTGCCGTGTGCAATAAGCTTTACGTTATCATACTTAATGAGCTTGGAGGGCACATGTTTCATCCACTTGGTGTTCTCGCAGATGGCAAGTGCTATAATGAATATCAGGTTGGTAACAATCAATTCAAAATAGCTCACTTTTGATGCCAGACCGTTGATGGCCGCAACGGCAATGATCACGAACATGTAGGTCATCTCACGTATGGGAACCTGTTCAGTGCGGTACTTGATGATGCCGAATATGGCAAACAGTCCAAGAGCGAATCCCACTTTGAGTTTGACGCCGCCCATCAGGAAAATAAGCAGGAATATGCTCACTCCGATAATGGAGAACGTAAAGTAATAGTCACGCCTTTTGGCCTTGGGATAATAGAATGCATGAACTATGATGCCAATGGTTACTACGCTGATCAGAAGACGGAAAAGCAGGTTCCACATGTCAGACCAATCCGGCCAGAATGCAGAGGAACTGATTGCCGTAAGCGCGCCTTCAGCCTCATCTTCAAATAAATCCATGTCATCCTGTATGGTTGCCATCAGCGGGGTTAATCCGCCGGCAATGAAACTTAATAAACTCATAATCATATTGATGTTAATTTTTCTATTCTTCTTATCCTGTCATTGAACAGGTTCCTTTTTATTCCCGGAAGTGTGAGCGCCATTCCGATGCAGTATTTGCTGAATCCGCATGGAAAGATACGCAACTCACGCAGTATATCCAGTATGGGCGAGTAGGTGTTGCCGTCACGTTTTACCTCAATGACCACCAGATTGTCCATATTGCGGTCCACCCCTGATTCCAGGTTGCGGAATGAGAGGTCATGGTCAATGGTTAACCGCTCGGTCTTGTTGTTGTTTACCAGCGTGATGCGTTTAAAGTGGTTTGATATCTTGGGCGTCATGTCGCTGAGCGGGATGTTCAGCATGGCATGCTGAGCCAGGAAATCGGCGGCGCCGTCGGCTACGTACGTATCGGGCCCGGTAAGCTCAATGCGTTTTTTTTTGGTGCGTCCGTGGTTGTTCTTGAGCTTGACCTCAAAGAAACTGGTGCCGGTGTCAACATATGTACGTACGCGCACTTTCTGGCGGGTAAGACGCTTGTTGTGGTGGTTTATGTACATTGTGTTGAGCGCGTCATCAAGGTAGGTGGTTGTGTACTCGGATTCCCTCTTGCCGTCAATCTCCTGTACCATATACTCTGTCTGGGCCATCCGGAGCAGTGCCTCCAGCTGTGGCTCGTTGGCAAGATACTTGCAGTCAGTCCGGTTCATGAGACGGATTGACGACATCTGCTCCAGACTGATAGGGGGCATCTTGTCCAGTATTGGGTAGTAATTGGTACTCACAGCATTAATCAGGTTAACCAAACAACGTGCGAATATAAGAATAATATGTGACTTTGTTGGAATCTGAATTGAAAATGAATTAACTTTGCAGAAAGCGTGAAGGCCCGATGGGCGCTCAGCGCACATAACAAAAAATACTCACAACTATGTTCGATGTTAACAACTGCCTCAATGAGGCTGAGGAGCAGATGGAGATGGCAATAATGCATCTTGAGGATGAGTTTGCACATATCCGTGCCGGCAAGGCCAATATCCGCATACTGGATGATATCCGTGTTGATTCATACGGCTCAATGGTTGCACTTAATAACGTATCGGCCTTATCTACTCCCGATGCCCGCACCATTGCTATCCGTCCGTGGGACAAGAATATGATCAAGGTCATAGAGAAGGCCATTATTGACTCACCCGTAGGTATCATGCCCACCAATAACGGTGAGGTTATCCGTCTGGCCATCCCGCCTCTTACCGAGGAGCGCCGTCGTGACCTGGTAAAGCAGAGCGGCAGGGTAAGTGAGGAGTCCAAGATCTCTATCCGCAACACCCGTCGCAACGTTCTGGACACCCTTAAGAAGGCTCAGAAGGACGGTCTTCCCGAGGATGCCGAGAAGGATGCCGAGGAGAAGCTACAGAAGCTGCATGACAAATACATCAAGAAGGCCGATGATCTTTTTGCCGAGAAGGAAAAGGAGATCATGACCGTATAATCTGTTGATGCGCGGACTCGTAATCAGGAATACAGGCAGCAGTTATCTGGTACGCACCGACAGCGGTAGCGATCAGGAGTGCCGCATAAAGGGTACGTTCCGCATCAAAGGCATAAAGAGTACCAATCCCATAGCCGTAGGTGACTATGTGGAGTTCAGCCCGGCACGTAATGGCGAACCGGCATATATAACCAAAATTGAGGAGCGCAGGAACTACATTATCCGGCGTTCCTCAAATCTTTCCAAGCAGTCACACATACTGGCCTGTAACCTGGATCAGTGCATGCTGGTGGTTACCGTTAACCACCCCGTTACATCAACCGTATTCATTGACCGTTTCCTGGCATCGGCCTGGGCTTACAGGGTGCCCGTGACGCTTGTATTCAACAAATCAGACCTTCTTGATGAGGCCGATAAAGCCACACTTGACGAACTCACATCGCTCTATCGTGAGATAGGCTATGACTGCCTGCAGTGTGATGCATTGCATGGTGATGGAATAGAGCAGGTGCGTGCGGCCCTTAAGGGTAAGGTTACGCTTATGGCCGGAAACTCCGGAGTAGGCAAGAGCACGCTGGTTAACCGCATACTGCCCAATCTCAACCAGCGCACCGGTGAGATATCTGAAAAACATGACACCGGTATGCATACCACCACTTTCTCTGAGATGTTTCCACTACCGGAGGGTGGCTGGATAATTGATACTCCGGGAATCAAGGGCTTTGGTACCTTTGATATGGAGCATGAGGAGATAAGCCACTATTTCCCTGAGATTTTCAAATACTCTTCAGACTGCCGATACGGCAACTGCATGCACACCACTGAGCCGGACTGCGCTGTAAAACGTGCTGTTGAGGAGGGAAAGATTCACCTGTCACGCTACACCAGCTACCTGAGCATGCTGGATGATGAGGAGGAAGGTAAGTACCGCAAAGATTTTTAGCGTTTCTTTTTAAAGAATTCCTGCACTATCTGAGCACATTCATCGGCCATCACGCCGTTTGCTACCTCTGTTTTTGGGTGCAGAGCATTAGGGGCAAAGATGGTGTATCCGCGTTTGGGGTCCGATGCCCCATAGACCAGACGTCCCAGCTTTGACCAGCCTATGGCACCGGCGCACATCACGCAGGGCTCAAGAGTGACATAAAGGGTACACTGGTCCAGGTATTTGCCGCCCAGATATGAAGCGGCGGCTGTTATGGCCTGCATCTCGGCATGGGCGGTGACATCGGTCAGGGTCTCAGTAAGGTTATGCGCACGGGCTATGATCATGCCCTTGCATACCACTACCGCACCCACAGGAATCTCTCCGTCGGCCGCAGCCTGACTGGCCTCATCAAAGGCCGCTTTCATGAACTTGATGTCCTGCTCCTGCTGTGTCATCGGCGCATCTCCTGCTCATTGAACAACGTGGGATAATCCTGATCCAGATTCTTTATAATGAATGTCATGAGAGTCTCTCTCATCCAGCGGCTGCGGTTTCCTATGCGGTATTTCTTGAGATATTTCTCAATCATCTGCTTCTCTTCCTGGCTTACCAGGAAACTGTAGCGTTCAGTCCTTATTGGATGTTCCTTCTTGTCCATAATTAACCACGAAGATATTGATTTTAAGCCAAAATGCCACGGATTATCACTATTTTTGCCATATAAAACCGGACTAAACATGGCAAAACACCTGATTCTTGGGCAGGAGGGCGAGGATGTGGCCGCCCGTTATCTTGAGAGACACGGCTATACAGTGCTGGATCGCAACTGGCGGTGCGGTCATAAGGAGCTTGACCTGGTGGTGCGTAATGATAGCACCATAGTCTTTGTTGAGGTCAAGACCCGTGCCAGCCTGGACTTTGGCAGCCCGTTGGAAGCAGTCACGCCTCAAAAGATAAGACGCATAGTAAACTCGGCCGATGCCTACCTGCGCCTGAACTGTATTGACATGGATGTAAGGTTTGACATTGTATCCATCGTAGTGGATGGAGGTGAATTCAGGATTGAACATATTGAAGATGCATTTTTTCCACCTGTAGAATGAGTACGATCAAATGGCACAGAAGTGACAGCATAGGTTCCACCAACACCTATCTGCGCAGTCTTAACGGAGGAGATCCGCAGTATGACTATGAGGTGGCGGTAGCCGGATTCCAGACTGCAGGCCGCGGCCAGAAGGGTAATACCTGGGAGTCAGAGGCCGGCAAGAACCTCCTGTTCAGCATATTGGCGCATCCGCTTAACATAAAGGTTCAGGAGCAGTTTTATATCTCAGAGTCCATTGCGCTGGCTACATCGGATGCCGTCATTACTGCCATAGGACCGCAGTATGCTCCCGGCGTATCTGTCAAGTGGTCAAATGATATCTACTGGAATGACTTTAAGATGGCGGGCATACTCATTGAGAACACCCTGCAGGGCAGTTCCATCCTTGATACCGTGGTAGGGGTGGGCCTGGACGTGAACCAGGAGGTGTTTTTGAGCGATGCTCCCAATCCCATATCGCTTAAGAACATCACCGGACGCGAGTTTGACCTGGATGCCCTGCTCAATGATATAGTTGACCGTTTCATCGGCTACATGGAACTTCCTGCCGATAAGCGCCCCGATGTGGATAAGCTGTACCGCAGCCGCCTGTATCGACGGGAAGGGTTCCATAAGTTCCGTGATGTACAAGGAGAGTTTGAGGCCCGCATTGAAGGTGTCCGTCCCGACGGCTGCCTGATGCTGTTTACCGACAGCGGTCAGCACAGGGTATATGAATTCAAGCAGGTTCAGTTCATCCTGAACGAAAAATGATACAATTGGGGTCTGTCCCCAATTGTACTTTTTTGTAAATTCGCAAAAAAATAGATACACATGGCTAGATTCAAAAGGATATTGCTCAAACTCAGCGGTGAAAGCCTAATGGGTGAGCAGAAATACGGTATAGACGAGAAGCGCCTGGGTGAGTATGCACAGCAGATCAAGGAGATTCATGATATGGGCGTGCAGATAGGCATAGTGATTGGCGGCGGTAACATATTCCGCGGTCTCAAGGGCGCAGGCAAGGGCTTTGACCGCGTCAAGGGAGATCAGATGGGTATGCTGGCAACCGTTATCAACGGTCTGGGACTGAGCTCGGCACTCACTTCCATAGGGTGCCCCAACAAGGTGCTTACCGCCATACGTATGGAGCCCATAGGCGAGTATTATTCCAAGTGGAAAGCCATTGAGGCACTGGAGCGTGGCGAGGTGGCAATCCTGGTGGGCGGAACAGGCAATCCCTATTTCACTACCGATACCGGTTCATCACTGCGCGGCATTGAGATTGAGGCCGATGTCATGCTCAAAGGCACTCGCGTAGACGGTGTTTATACTGCTGATCCAGAGAAGGATCCTACAGCCACCAAGTTTGATGAGATTACCTTTGATGAGATCTATAACCGCAACCTCAAGGTGATGGATCTGACCGCAACCACCATGTGTAAGGAAAACGGCCTGTCCATCTACGTATTCAATATGGATATACCCGGCAACCTCAAGAAGGTTATGGCCGGTGAACCCATCGGCACGCTGGTGCACAAGTAATCAAAAGAACACAAATGGACCGCATCCCTGTGTCCTAAATAAAGACACAGGGATGCGGTCCATTTGTGTTATTTTACTTCTTTACCTCCTCAAAATCCACGTACTCACCGTCAGAGTCTGAATAGACTTTCTTTTTATTGCGTTCGCGGCGGCGTACCGTCTGGCGTCCCTCATTCTTTTTCTGCATGCGGTCACCCTTGCGGAACAGTCCCACTATGGATGCGATGATTGCGGCCAGGAGGTCACGTGCAAACGTGAGCACTGCCAGCAATGCGAACAGGAGTATAAAGAATATTATGGATAACAGTATCATCATAGCTTTCTGCTTTTAAATGTAAAAGGCAAAAGCCGTGCCAAGACGGATCAGTGACGCCCCTTTGTCAGTATGGATAGGATGATATACCAGCCTATTACGGCTGCAAGACCCTTCTCGTGGAGCAGGATCAGTATAACAACCGATACGATAAGGAACGTGAACCTTATCTTGTTGTCAGCCCAGCTCAGGTTCTTGAATTTGAGCGAGAACATGGGTATTTCACTTACCATCAGACCTGCAAACAGCAGGGCCAGAACTGCCAGCATCCAAGGGGCGTATGACAGATTTGTCATGTCCGTCTGAAACAGTCCGCACCAGAACAGCGCGTTGGCGGGAACGGCCAGACCAAGAAATGATGATGTCTGGCGATCGTCTGTATTGAACTTGGCCAGGCGCAGTGCCGCAAAGACAACCAGAACCAGACCAATGAACGGCCAGACACTGGCCAAAGTTTGATTGGCGTAGTCAAATCCACGCAGTGTCATAAGGCAGAGTATGGACGGAGCCAGTCCGAATGTGACAAGATCTGCCAGTGAATCAAGTTCTTTTCCGATAGGCGAGTAGGCCTTGAGAGCACGGGCGGATAGTCCGTCACAGAAATCAAACAGAGCACCTGCAACCACCCACAGAAGGGTGTGCCATGCATCGGCATTGAATGCCGCCATTACAGCCATGCAGCCTGAAAGAAGGTTGCAGCATGTAATGGTATTGGGGATATGTTTTGTAATGCGGTTTGCCATTTGTTCAGGATAGTTTTGCCAAGACGGTTATGTCGGCGGTGACTTTCTGGTTTAACTTGACGCAAACCAAAGAGTCAACGGGTAGGTAGATGTCAACTCTGGATCCGAATTTAATGAATCCCAGATGGCGGTCAATCTGACTTTTATCGCCGGGTTTGCAGTATGTCACAACCCTGCGTGCCAAAGCGCCGGCTATCTGACGGAGCATTATCTCATGGCCGTCCGGGGTCTTGATTACAACGAGCGAGCGCTCATTCTCGGTACTGGCCTTGGGCTTGAAGGCGGCATGGAAACTGCCGTCCTGATGCTCAACCTTTGTTACCGTTCCGTTTACGGGGAACCAGTTGGCGTGCACGCTGTAAACGCTCATGAAGATTGAAATCACAATGCGGCGGTCCTTGAAGTAGTCTGTCTCATCAACCTCCTCAATGGCCACTACGGTGCCGTCGGCGGGCGATACCACCACTTTTTCCACGTCATCGCTAGGAAACTTTCTTACCGGGTTCCTGAAGAAATGCAGGAAGAACCATACCAGCATCAGAGTAAAGCCTAATGCTACATATGACCACCATCCACAGATGGATGTGATTAGGAAAAGTGGAAGGTTTACGGCAAAGAAAAGTACTGCTACAATTGTAAGCGTGGTCTTTCCTTCGGGGTTTATTGTGGTATGCTTTCCGTTGTTTTCGGCCATCACGTTAGGATTTATTTGACAAAGATAATTGTTTTGATGAAATAACGGCATACTTATTGCAGTGTATTTTTCTGTTGAAAACTTTAACGGAGCTGCGTTTGCCCAAACGGTCCCGATGAGTTAACTTTAAAAACTTTTTCAGTTCAAAAGATTTATGCAGGAATTCGTTCATCTTCATGTTCACACGCAGTACTCTCTGCTGGACGGTCAGACCAACATCAAGAAGCTGGTTGACAAGGCTATAGCAGACGGTATGAAGGGCGTTGCCGTGACTGACCACGGCAATATGATGGGCATTAAGGAGTTCAAGAACTACTGCGACAAGGTGAATGACAAGCTGGCTGAAGAGGGTAAGCACTTTAAACCCATCATAGGCTGTGAGGTCTATGTTGCCCCACGCCGCAAGGAGCAGCGTGACAGCAAGGAACTGGACGGCGCCAACTACCATCTTATATTGCTGGCCAAGAACGAGAAAGGCTACCATAACCTCATCAAGATTGTGTCACGTGCCTGGATGGACGGCTTCTACTCACATCCGCGTACTGACAAATATGACCTGGAAAAGTATCACGAGGGCATAATATGCTGCTCGGCCTGTCTGGGTGGTGAGGTTCCCAAACTTATCACGGCAGGTAAGATAGATGAGGCCGAGCAGGTGGTGCAGTGGTTCCATAACCTTTTTGGTGAAGACTACTATCTGGAACTGCAGCGCCATAAGGCCACTGTGCCCAACGCCAACCATGAGGCCTTCCCGCTGCAGCAGAACGTGAACGGTCATCTGATAGAGATGTCGCGCAAGTACGGCATCAAGATGGTATGTACCAACGATGTCCACTTCCTTGATGAGGAGAATGCCGATGCCCACGAACTTCTGATATGTCTTTCTACCGGCCGTACGCCCGATGACCCCAGCCTGATGCGTTATTCCAAGCAGGAGTGGTTCAAGACAACAGAAGAGATGAACCGCCTGTTTGAGGATGTGCCCGAGTCACTTGCCGGCACCATGGAGATCCTTGACAAGGTTGAAGAGTACTCCATCAACCATCCGCCCATCATGCCTAACTTTGCCATCCCCGTGGAGTTTGGCACGGAGGAGGAGTATCGCCAGCGTCTTACCGAGGAGGATCTTTTCCGTGAGTTCACGTGCAATGAGCACGGTGAGACGGTAATGTCTAAAGAGGATGCCGATAAAAAGATAAAGAAGCTGGGCGGCTATGACAAGCTCTACCGTATAAAACTGGAGGCTGACTATCTGGCCGAGCTCACCTTCAAGGGAGCCAAGGTGCGTTATGGTGACCCTATACCTGACAGCGTGATGGAGCAGCTCAAGTTTGAGCTTCACATCATGAAGACCATGGGTTTCCCGGGATACTTCCTTATTGTGCAGGACTTTATCAACGCTGCACGTACGGAGCTGGGTGTATCGGTGGGCCCCGGTCGTGGATCGGCCGCGGGATCGGCTGTGGCCTACTGTCTTGGAATCACCCAGATAGACCCTATCAAGTATGACCTGCTGTTTGAGCGTTTCCTTAACCCTGACCGTATATCACTGCCTGATATCGATGTGGATTTTGATGATGACGGCCGCGGACGCGTGCTCCAGTGGGTGACTGAGAAGTACGGCAAGGAGAAGGTGGCCCATATCATAACCTACGGTACCATGGCTACCAAGATGGCCATCAAGGATGTGGCCCGTGTGCTTGAGGTTCCGCTTGACATATCCAACAACCTGTGCAAGGCTATACCGGACCGTCTGCCCGATGATCCCAGCGGCAAGCCCCGAAAGATGAACCTGACCAATGTGCTGGAGTGTGTACCCGAGATGCAGCAGGCTGCAGTGTCATCCGATGAGAAACTGCGTAAGACCATCCAGTTTGCCAAGATGCTTGAGGGTAACGTACGCGGCACGGGCGTCCATGCCTGCGGTACCATAATATGCCGTGATGATGTGACGGACTGGGTGCCTGTATCATGGGCTACCGATAAGGATACGGGTGACCGTCTGCTTGTAACACAGTATGAGGGCAGTGTGATTGAGGATACCGGCCTTATCAAGATGGACTTTCTGGGACTTAAGACCCTGTCCATCATCAAGGAGGCCGTTGAGAACATCAAATCAAGCCTGGGCATAGACCTTAACATAGACACCATACCCATAGATGACCCCAAGACCTTCCAGCTTTACTGTGAGGGTAGGACCATAGGAACGTTCCAATTTGAATCGCCGGGTATGCAGAAATACCTGCGTGAGTTGCAGCCGGGTGTATTTGAGGACCTTATAGCCATGAACGCCCTGTACCGTCCGGGACCTATGGATTACATTCCTGACTTCATTGACCGTAAGTTAGGCCGCAAGCCTATTGAGTATGATATTCCGGTCATGGAGAAATACCTCAAGGATACCTACGGCATCACCGTTTATCAGGAGCAGGTCATGCTGCTGTCACGTCTGCTGGCCAACTTTACCCGCGGTGAGAGTGATACCTTGCGTAAAGCCATGGGTAAGAAACTCAAGGACAAGCTGGATCACCTTAAGCCCAAGTTCATTGAGGGCGGCAAGGCCAACGGCCATGATCCTAAGGTGCTTGAAAAGATCTGGGCTGACTGGGAGAAGTTCGCATCATACGCCTTCAACAAGTCACACGCCACATGCTACTCATGGGTGGCTTACCAGACCGCCTATCTTAAGGCCAACTACCCGTCACAGTATATGGCCGCCGTGCTGAGTCGTGCGGGTGATATCACTGAGGTTACCAAGCTCATGGACGAGTGCAAGGCCATGGGCATAAACGTTCTGGGTCCTGATGTGAACGAGAGCGTGCCCCGCTTTGGTGTAAACGCCAAGGGTGATATACGCTTTGGTATGGCATCGGTCAAGGGCGTAGGCGAGAACGCAGTGGCGGCCATTATGAGTGAGCGCAAGGCTAACGGACCGTACAAGAGCATATTTGACTTTGTGCAGCGCGTCAACCTGAGCGCTTGCAACCGCAAGAATATTGAGAATCTGGCACTGGCCGGAGCGTTTGACTGTTTCCCGGAAATAAGGCGTGAACAGTTTCTGCAGCCTTGCGGCAAGAACGAGGTGTTCAGCGATGTGCTGGTACGTTACGGCTCCAAGTATCAGGCTGACCGTGACGCAAACATGAACTCACTGTTCGGTGATATGAACGAGGCGGTTGACATAGCCACCCCATCCATTCCTGATGCGCCGGAATGGTCGGCTCTGGATCGTCTCAATAAGGAGAAGGAACTGGTGGGTATCTATATATCGGCTCATCCGCTTGATGAGTACCGTGTAATACTTGAGAACGTGTGCAATGTGGGCATGGCCCAGATTGATGACCGTACGTCACTCCTTAACAAGGATCTTGTACTGGGAGGCGTGGTAACAGCCGTACGTGAGTCACGCATGAAAAACGGCAAGCCGTGCGGCTTTACCCGCATTGAGGATTTTACGGGATCGGGTGAGATAGCGCTGTTTGGTGAGCCGTGGCTCAAATGGTGCAACATGATGAAGGTTGGTAACTTCCTTTACATCAATGCCAAGTGTGTACAGAACAGGTACATGCCTGAACGTATAGATTTTGTGATAAACCAGATTGAACTGCTGCAGGATGTAAGGGATAAGGCCATAAGCAGCCTTAAGATATGCATGCCGGTTACCATGCTTGACAAGGAGTTTGTGGATGACATTGACACTATGACGCGCACTGAGGGTAACGTGACGCTCAAGTTTGAGTTCACTGAAGGGCTCAACAAGGTTGACCTTACATCGGGTGAGCGCAGAATAAATGTCACTCAGGAACTGGTGAGTTACCTTAAGAGCAAGGATTCAGTAGAATTATTATTCAACCAATAACTTTACAACTATGGAATTTGAAATTACAAGTCAGAATTTTGCAGATCTGACATCACAGGGCAAGCCCGTGGTATTGGATTTCTGGGCAACATGGTGCGGACCGTGCAAGCGTCTTGGTCCCATCATCGAGGAGATTGCCGCCGAGTATGAAGGCAAGGCTATTGTAGGAAAATGCGATATAGAGGAGAATGAGGAACTTACTGATAAGTTCGGTATAATGAACGTGCCTACTGTCGTATTCCTTAAGGACGGCAAGGAGGTGGACCGCGTGGTCGGCCTGGCTATGAAGAACGTTTACGAGGAAAAGATTAACGCTCTGCTCTGATTATGGCACAGGATGAATTCATGGAGGATGATATAGACGATCAGAAAACGGTCGAGTATATCAGGAACTGTCTGCCGCAGGAACTAAAGGATAAGTACACTGATGACACCTTGTATTATATACTTGATGTCATCAATGACTACTTTACCACAAGCGGTGTGCTGGATCAGGAGCCCGATGCCGACGGCTGCATTGACATTGACAATGATGCCCTGGTGGCATACATCATCAAGGAGGCCAAGAAGGACAAGATTGGCTCTTTCCCTGCCGATGAGATCATTCTCATTGTGGAGGCTGAGGCTGATTACGTTGACTCACTGGGCGAATAACCCTGCAGAAGCATTAAAATAGAACCCCAAAAGCCTTTGACGGACTTTTGGGGTTCTCTTTATGTCTGTTATCGGTTACTCAACAGTTACGGGGAATATGTTTTCCCAGATAGGTGTCACCTCTTTGCTCAGGAAACCGGTCTTTATTACGGTAACCTTAGCCTGAACGGTAAGTGTATCCGATGTGTGAATTGCTGCTATTGAATCACATGCATGTGCTATATAAGCGTCACTCTCCTGGCTGTCTCTCCAGACCTTGGTGAATACACTCTTGAAATAGGTGTCAAATGCTGAATTGGAATTGAATGAGATGGTGGTTGATCCGGTGCCGGTGCTTGAGCTGCTGCTGGAATGTATGCCAAGCAGAGTCTTTAATGTCCTGTAGCTGGCTCTGTAAACTGTATTGTCCAGTATGCCTTTCTGGGCCTCAAGGGCGGCGTAGGCTTCTTTTTCATTAGTTGTAATTGAATAGGATACGTATGGATAGCTGAGAGCCTGCCCCATCACATATGTTGCTATGGTGTCAACCTGATTCGTTGAACCGGGTGCGGAATTGACTGCGGTACGTATAAGGTCAAACTTCATGTAGGTGCTTTGGGTGTCGGCAAAACGTTTCTTGACACTCTCACATTCGGATTTCATCTGACTGTCCCTCTTGCTCTGGTACAGAGTGTAATTTGTACCGTCAGTACCGACAGCCTGGTTGAAAGCGCTCTGTGCACTGCGGGCGTCATCGGAGTAGCATACACTTGCCAGATAATCCATTCTGACCTCATACATGTAGCTGGTCTTGTAGGTTACCTCCTCATCGTCACATGATGTGAACATAGTTGTCGTTAACAGACTGCATATTACAGCAGCAATCCTAAAAAGATTCTTTTTCATTTTGTAAAAGGGCCTATTGGTGGTTTCCGGCTGCAAAGATATGAATAAAGATGAATTATACGTTTGAAAAAACTTACATTGTAATGGCGCGTGATCCGTCTCCGTTCTCAGTTATGGTTACTTTGCGGGCGTCAAGCGGGAGCAGTTCCTCAACCAGCTCGGGCCACTCTATGAAACAGAGGGCGCCGCTGTAGAAATAGTCCTCATAGCCCAGGTCATAGACCTCCTCAAGTTTCTTGATGCGGTAAAAATCAAAGTGGTAGATAAGCTCGGCGGTGGTCTCTGAGCGGTACTCGTTTATTATGGCAAAAGTGGGTGAGTTGACCTCATCCTCCACACCAAGCTGCTTGCATAGAGCCTTGATGAAGGTGGTCTTGCCGGCTCCCATCTTGCCGTAGAATGCAAATACGGTGTCATCGCCCATCAGGCCCATGAACTCACGGGCGGCCTCGTCAATATGATCCAGATCCTTAATGGTAATTGTGCTCATTATTTCTTTTTGGGGTTAAGTGTTATAAAAGGTATGATCATCTCCTCCATTGAAACGCCTCCGTGCTGGAAGGTCTCCTTGTAGAATGATGCGTAGCTGTTAAAGTTGTTCTGATATACAAAGTAGTCATCGTCAGTGCAGAATATGTACTCGGTGCTTACGTTGGGCGACGGCAGGTGCGCCTTGAGCGGTTCCGTTATCTCATACACATCCTTGGGGTTGAATCCCAGGTTCTTGCCCAGCTTGTAGCGCAGGTTGGTGTTGGTGTTGCGGTCGGCCGCAATCTTTACGGGATGGTTTACCAGTATGCTGCCGTGGTCTGTGGTTATCATGACCTTGCGTCCTGTGGCGGCCATGGAGCGGAACAGCTCGCGCACCGATGAGTGGCGGAACCATGACAGTATCAGACTGCGGTAGGCGGCCTCGTCGCCGGCCAGTTCACGCATCATGCGGGAATCGGTCTTGGCATGTGACAGTATGTCAATGAAGTTGATTACCACCACGTTCAAGTCATTGACCAGCAGGTTGTTGAACTGACTGAGCAGCTTGTCGGCCGCAGCGGAGTCATTCACCTTGTTATATGAAAAGGTGTTGCGGCGGCGGTAGCGGTCCAGATGAGTCTGGATAAGGGGCGCCTCATTCAGGTTCTTGCCCTCCTCGGAGTCCTCATCAACCCACAGTTCAGGGAACATCTGTGCTATCTGCTGGGGCATAAGACCGGAGAATATGGCGTTGCGCGCATATTGGGTGGATGTGGGCAATATGCTGTAGTAAAGCTGCTCGTCAAAGGTAAACAGGTCGGCCAGTTCCTGTGACAGTACCCTCCACTGGTCATAGCGGAAGTTATCCATAACAATCAGGAATATCTTGTCCGATTTGTCCAGCGCGGGGAACACGAATTTCTTGAACAGGTCCGGACTCATGACGGGGCTCTTGTCACGATTGGTCATCCACTGCATGTAGTTACGTCTGATGAACTTGCAGAATGCAGCGTTGGCCTCACTTTTTTGCATCTTGAGCATATCATGCATTGAGCTGTCGGCCTCCTTGAGTTCCAGCTCCCAATAGACCAGCTGGCGGTACACCTCTATCCACTCATCGGCCGTGAGCGAGTCATTGATCTGCATGCTCAGGCGTCCAAAGTTCTGCTGATAGTTGCGGTCGGTCTCGGCGGTCACTATCTCACGCTTGTGTATGTTCTTTTTGAGTGACAGGAGTATCTGGTTGGGATGAACGGGCTTGATAAGGTAATCGGCTATCTTGGAACCTATGGCCTGGTCCATGATGTTCTCCTCCTCACTCTTGGTAACCATTACAACAGGTATGTTGGGGTCAATCTCCTTGATGTACTGCAGTGTCTCCAGACCGCTCATGCCCACCATGTGCTCATCAAGCAGCACCAGGTCATACTGGCGCTTACGGCACATGTCAAGTGCATCGTGGCCGTTGGTTACGGTGTCAACCTCATAGCCTTTGTTTTCAAGGAACAGGATGTGTGCCCTGAGCAGGTCTATCTCATCATCTACCCATAAAAGTGTGCCCAGCTTATTCTCCATCGTCTTGGTCAGTATTATCGTTATACTCTTCAAAGAGCGTCGCTCCGTCTATCTCAAATTCCGGTATGTTAAGGAAGTTCTGCTCATAGAACTCCTGATAGTCATTAAAGCTGTAGTGCTTGAGCAGCAGATCAAGGTTGGAGGGGGTTATTATGACGGCCTTGATACCGCTCAGTTTTGAAGCCATGTCAGAGTCATCATACAGGTTGTGCTGATATACATATGCCTCATCAAAGTTGAGGAACTGACCTATCTTGAGCATACCTATGTTCTGTTCTGTCTGGAACTCCATGTCAAAGTTGCGCATCATGTAGTTGGTAAAGTTATACCGTGCCACCTCAAACAGCAACTGGTTACGGTCCAGTTCACCGTCGGGATATGCCAGAATGAACAGGAACGGCTCATAACGGTCCGGACTGAACTGCGGCAGCGAATCCTGCTGTTCATCGTCCTGTGCGGTTCCGTTGCGGCGGTCCCATACCGAGCCCAGTGATGTTGACTGCAGAATCCTGCCGTTCTGCATGCCCTGTGCTATCAGACCGGCCAGCTGGCTTATCTCGTTCTGCGGATATTTTTCAACTATCTCCTTGAGTTTGACAAGGAAGGTGTCGGTCTGGCCTATCCGGAGGTCCAATGTGGCATCCAGGAACATGAACTTGGCGCGGTGCTGTCCTTTGGGGTATTTGCCTTGTGAGAGCTCACAGTTGCGCCTTACGGTCTCCATATCGCCCAGACGGTATGCAGCGTAGGTGGCGGCATAGATAGAGTCCTCGCGGTGCTTGCCGTATCGCGCGTTGTCAATATAGTCCGAGTCACACACCATGACGGTGTAGTCACTTGCGGGATAGAGACGCTTCATGCGTGAGCGGCAGCTGTCGGCATCGGCGCCGCGTCCCCAAAGCGAGTACATCAGATAGAGGTTGTACAGAGCGGCATCGGCCTCCTTTGACTGCGGATAGCTGTGGGCTATGCGAGTGAGTGATTTCTCGGCGTCGGGGTACTGGCTCAGACGGTCCTTATAGATTATTCCCTGTTGCAGCAGCGCTTCCGATATAAGAGCATCTGACTGGGCTTTTGCCTGGTCGGAGTAGGGTATCTGCTGTATGTGGTACTCGCGTTTGTGCGGATCAGTTTCCAAGGCTGCGGTCTGCAGAGAGTCTGTGATAATAATGATTGAATCCGATATTTCCGGATCGGCACCGTCAGTCTCCGGCTCCTGTAAATCAGTGTCCATGGCCAGTACGGTCTTGTTTGATCGGCGCCAGTTGTCTTCAAGCTTGCGTCCTCCCCATTGCCTGTCAAACTCTTTTTTACCGCGTTCCACAACTTTCTTGTTGTAGAAATACCATTGGCCGGACTGTGAGTCATCATCCGTGCTTATGGCCATTTGTGATGCGGTTCCTTTGCGGGCTTCATTCTTGGCCTGCAGCCTGGCACGTTCCTCTTCAAGTCTTTCTTGCTCAATGAGGTTCTCTATGGCCTTGTCAATTATGGCATTGACCTGTTCCTGGGGCAGCGTGGCCATCCATTGCAGACTGTCCTGCAGCCTGATGGTTTCCGTGCATCCTACCAGGTCCTCAAGTACCTCTGATCGCATCTTTACGGTCTGATACTCTTTGTGCTTGTTGCCTATCAGTCCTACAGCCTGCGAGTAGCATCTTGAGGCGTTGGCGTAATCAGTCATATCCCAGTAGAGATTGGCCATGGTAAGCAGCAGGATGCCTTTTTCCGGTGTGGCTTTCTCTGCTTTCTGCACACCGTCATTATACAGCTTGAGTGCGGTGACGGTATCGCCCCGGAGCAGGTGGACATTACCCATGGCATAGTAAATCTGATCCAGGTTGTCACTGTTGCCCTGGTCACGTTCCATGCGCCTGAGCTTTTTCATTATCTTCCTGAGGTTGCCGTCCCGGGCCATGGTCTCGGTCTGCTGTATGCGGGCGTGGAATTCTATATCGTGCGGGGGGCTCATGCGTATAACCTTTCCGAACATACGGTAGGCGTCATCATTGCGGCCGGTAGTTTTGTAGAGCTGGGCCAACAGATACTTTTCACGTATGCGCTGTGTCTTGCTTACTCCCTTGCGATTTATGGCTTCCTCAAGTGCCGGTATGCCCTCATCGTAGCGTTCCTGACTGAGCAGGTGTGATGCCAGTCGGGCCTGATAATCCAGATGGCGAGCCCTGTCTGTAGGGGTCTTGCCTGAGCGCTGGAACAGTTCCTCGGACTCATATTTCCAGTTCATCTCCGAGTAGCATTGCGCCATCTTGTACTGCGCTTCGGCTACAATCTCGGGCTCATCGGCATATAATCTGGCTATGTATGAGTAGGTGCTTGAGGCTTCAATGAAATCACCCTTCTGGCGCTGTGCATCGGCCATAAGGAACCAGGCGTGCCACAGGAACGGGTTGTATTCATTTTTGTTCTGCCACTCTTTCTCGGCCTGGGTCATGGTGCCCTTGCCCTTTTTATTGGGCTTGGCGGTTATGGAGTGGAGCTTTATTCCTTTCTGTGCTTTTTCAATGGCCAGGTCATAATCAGCCTTGCCTATGCTGCGTACGGACTCGTCGCTGACAGGGTCCATGGTAAGTATTTCAAGCAGGTTGTCTTTTTTGCCTTTCTCCTGTGCTGCAAAGCCTCGCTTGTAGGCCTCTTGGCCGTTAAAATATACGTTGTATCGGGTTACCAGTGCCTGATAACGGCGTGAGACGGCGGTGTTACGGCTAGTGGAGCATCCCGCTGCGGCAATGAGCAACAGCAACAGACAGGCATATGGGGTAACTCCAAACCGTCTCATATACTATTTCATTTCATTCATCATGGAGTAACACTCCTCTTTCAGTTCATCGGGCAGTTCTATATCCCTGGCCTGCAGACATTCCATCCAGTCTCTTACCTCATCCTGCTGCATGGTGTACATCACGTAGCGGAACTCCTCAACCTCGCTGTCATCATAACTGTCAGCACTGCGGCCGCGGAATCGGTCCAGATCCTCATCATCAAAGTACTGCGCCTCACGCAGGCGTGCCTGGGCCAGTTTCTGTTTCTCGCATACAGCATGCTTGCCGCAGCACTCACCGTCAGACACCGGCTCTGTAGCGGCCAGTTCATCGGCCTCCGTGCTTTTCCGGATCTTGTTTATCTTGTTGTAGCGGTCCAGATAGTACAGCACAAAGATAAGGAGCAGGATTACTGCACATATTACATATACATTATTCATAACGGAAAAAACCTTCTGAAATTGCGAATATACTAATTCTCAATTCTCAATTCTCAATTCTTAATTAAAAAAGAACGGTCCCCAAAGGAACCGTTCTTTTAATCAGTCGGGGTGACTGGATTCGAACCAGCGACCACACGCCCCCCAGACGCGTACTCTAAACCGGGCTGAGCTACACCCCGCTGACGTTTTTAGGCCTTGCGGCTTTCAAAACCGGCGCAAAGGTATCTCTTTTTGTGATATTATCCAATTATTCATGGCTATTTTTTATTTTTTTTGACTCTTGCCTGTAGCACACCTTTTATATATGCCGCTTAAAAGCATTCAGCCTTCACGGCAAAAATCAAGCATTTCCAGAAACAGACCGGCTGTGACGCGGCACTCCCGGAGAGTGCCGTCCGGTCCGGGCAGAAGGGTATCAACGGAATCCTGTCCGTTCAGGCACTCCTGTTTCAGGCTGTCATACCATTTGCAGTCCAGTATCACCGGACCGTACTCGTCACGTGTCTGATACTGTATGTTTCGCAGCCGGGACGATGGCAGACCGCACAGCGCAAATGCCAGGTAGGCGGCTCCCGTAAGGCCCCATGAGGCAGCGCCTCCCGTGGGGTAGCTCATGCCGTGCGCAAGGGCTTGTGCCTGGAGTGCCTGCTCAAGAATGACTCTGAATTCGGTAGGTTTCATCAAGTGCAAAAATAACATAATAAGGGTAAGCATGTGTGTAATTATCCCGTTTTTGATTAAACCATTTTTATAACTGTCAGTCCAAAAAGCACATTCGCCACTTATGAAGAAATTATTAGCATTACTGACCATATTTCTTTTTACGGCACCGCAATTGGTTCTGGGTCAAAGAAACAGTACGGAAACTCCTAAAGAGAAATCAAAGCTTACAGGCAAGACATCGGTTACTGCCCGAGTTATTGACGGCTCCACCACTGAGTATATGCCTCAGGTTACGGTACAGATGTTCCAGTTGTCCGACTCCACTTTTATATATGGAACAGTTACAGACAATGAGGGCTGGTTTACTATAAAGAAGGTGCCCGAGGGAGAGTATCTGCTGCGTTACTCCTTTATGGGCTACAGCACCGTTGATTTTGACTTCAAGGTTCTTAAAGAGGACCGTGACCGCCAACTTGGCGTGTTCAAGATGTATGAGAGCAGCATAATGCTTACCGAGGCAGTCATCGAGGAAGCACTGCCGCCTACACAGGTGGTTGATGACACCCTTATGTTTAACGTGAGCGCATTCCGCGTCCCGGAGGGATCGGTGCTTGAGGAACTTATCAAGCGCTTGCCGGGCGTTGAGGTTGATGAGAACGGAAACATCACGGTTAACGGCCGTACTGTAACAAGAATCCTTGTTGACGGTCAGGAGTATTTTGGAAACGACCGTCAGATGGCCACCAAGAACCTGCCTGTAAACATAATACGCCGTATCAAGACCTATCAGCGCAAGAGCGACCTGTCACGTATAACCAATATTGATGACGGTGAGGATGAGACCGTTATGGACTTGGAGATCAAGCCCAATATGCGTAACGGCTGGCTGCACAATATTGACGGCGGCATAGGTAAACCGGTAGGAAACAATGATTATGGTAGTTGGGTAAAATATCTCTATTCGGGCCGATACACGCTAAACCGTTTTCAGGCCAACACACAACTCTCCATCAATGCCAACACGCAGAACTCGGGACGCGGCAACGGAGTAAGCTACAACACACAGATTGGTGTAAACTTCTCCAAGAACATCGGTGAGCCTTTCCCGCGCCGTCGTAACGAGTTCCCGCTGGTGGTTGGCGGTAACGTGAGGTTCAACGGAAGCACTTCACGTTCACTCAGTGAGTCTGAGTCAGAGACCTTTACCACCCAGTATCAATCGGCATCATTCCGTAACAACCGCTCCAACAGCAACAGCGGTAGCGGTAGCGTGAACGGTGAGTTCCGTCTGGAGTGGCAGCCTGATTCATCACTCAACATAATATTCCGTCCCAGCTTCCAGCTGAGCAAGAACAACAGCAATTCCACAAGCGGTTCAGTCACCTTTAATACAGATCCTTACATTGCCACAGACCTTATTGATATCCTTGACGGTTATCGCACCTTGTCCGACAGCCTTATGGATTCAATAGGTGTTAACTCTCAGGTGAGCGCCAGCCACAGTGAGAGTACCAACAATCAGCTTAGCGGTGAGTTCCAGTTCAACAAGCGTTTCAATGACCTGGGTCGTAACTTTACGGTTCGCTTTACGTTCGGAGCCACCAAGGGTACCAGTGACAGCTACTCACATTCAGAGCAGCTCTATTATCAGATGCACACACGTGATACGGTGATGAACCGTTACAATGCCAGTCCTACTGACAACAGCAACTGGTCAGGACGCATCATGTGGAGTGAGCCTATTGATTCCGGTCGCGGTAACCTGCAGTTGAGTTACCAGATCCAGGTCAATAACCGTAACCAGAACCGTGAGACCTATGTACTGCCTTCAAGCGGCGGTAACTATGATGACTGGGAAGATACCTGGTATCTGCCTTATGAGCTCCAGCAGTACCGTAACAGTACCTTGAGCCGTTCGGCCACCAACGTGTCACGTAACCATACGTTGACCCTGCAGTTCCGCTACAACGGAGAGAAGTCAAACTTCAACCTGGGATTCAACTTTATGCCGCAATATACCGGAATGGACAACTTCCAGTATATGGGTAAGGTTATAGGCGATACGTCACGTGTGGTATATAACTGGAGTCCGTCACTGAACTACCGTTTCCGCTGGAACCGTCAGCAGAGTATCCAGATTACACTGCGCACCAACACCAGCCAGCCCTCCATGGAGGACATGATGGATATTACCGATGACAGCAATCCGCTCAATATCCGCAAGGGTAACCCCGGTTTGCTGCCCACACTTAGGAACACCGTTGAGGCCAACTATCAGAACTACATCCAGGAGACTCAAAAGACCATCAACCTGCGTGTATCACTTGAAAACTCGCTGCGTAACATATCACAACGCACTGATTATGACCCCAGCACGGGCGTATCGGTAACACAGCCTCAGAACATGGACGGGTTCTGGAACAACTGGAGCACATCAATGAACCTGTCGTTCAACCAGACCATACCCAACAGCAAGTGGCGTTACTCAACAAGTGCTACGGCGCAGTTCCGTCATCAGGAGAGTTACATGAGTACCGGTAGGATAGGCCAGTACAACCCCGGTTCCGGTACAGGAGGTGCCGCTGTGCTTAGCCAGACCGAGAGCATAAGCGCCGGTGAGAACGGTTCAGTGACATATCGTAATGACTGGTTTGAGGCAACGGTTAACGGCCGTTTCAACTACAGCCACTCTGAGAACAACCAGCGCCAGAACAGCAACATGGATACCTATACGTTCAGTTACGGAGGTCGTGCCAATGCCCGTCTGCCTTGGCGTAACATTAACCTGGGCACAGACCTTACCATGCAGAGCCGACGCGGTTACAGCGGTGGTTACAACCGCAATGACCTTATATGGAACGCCAATGCTTCTATAAGCTTCCTTAAGGGTAATGCCGGTACACTGCAGATTCAGTACTACGATATCCTTAATGATGAGAGTAACGTAACACGTTCTGTATCAACTACAGGCCGTACCGATACCAAGAACAATAACATTCACAGCTATATTATGCTTCACTTTATTCTGCGTGTGAATGTATTCGGTACACGTGCTGCACGTCAGGAGATGCGCCAGGAGTCACGCGCCATGATGGGTGGCGGCGGTATGCGTGGCGGCATGGGCGGCGGTATGCCTATGGGCGGTGGACGCAGATAATAATTGAGAATTGAGAGTTAAAAAAGACGGTCCTTAGGATCGTCTTTTTTATGTCGGACACAAATAGACCGCATCCCTGTGTCCTCAGTCCGAAGGACGCGACCGGAGGGAGCTAAGCGACTATAAGGAGCGCTTTTGCGAAGCAAAATAAAAAGAGCTTTTGTACATTTTTCATTTGAAAAATGAGAAATGTACTGAGCCGTAGTGCTTCATGTCCGTAAAGCGAGGGTGTGAACTGAAGTTATTCTTGCTGCCGTGCTCAAGAACAAATATGCCGTCGGCGGCAAGTAGATTGTTATCAAAGATAAGGTCAGGTATATCGGCCAGGTTCTCCAGCTGATAGGGGGGATCGGCAAAGATGAAATCAAACTGTGAACTGCAGCTTGCAATGTACTTGAATACATCGCCTTTGACGGGGAGACAGCGGTCAGTCCTGACGGTCTCCATAACCTTGCAGATAAAGTTGTAGTGTGCGGGCTCTTTCTCAACGCTCACCACGTTTGAGCAGCCGCGTGATACCAGCTCAATGCTTATGCTGCCGGTTCCGGCAAACAGGTCCAGGGCTGATGCTCCGTCCAGATCCATGCGGTTTGCCAGGATGTTGAACAGGCTCTCTTTGGCAAAATCAGTGGTGGGACGTGCACTGAATGTTCTAGGCACGTCCCACCTTCTGTGTTTGTATATTCCGCTTATTACCCGCAAGACTTATTCCCAGTTACCTGAGTTGTTATCAACCTTCATGCCAGGGTAACGGCTACGGTCCTTGCAATCCTCCAGGAGGTTGATGACCTCCTGCTTGTCAAGTCCACCGTCCTTGCTGTCGGGGCCAAGGTAGTTGATGAACTCTGTCTGAGCCTCGAATGTGTATGAAATCAGACCGAGTTTTGATGTGTCGGATGTTGTTGTGAGCTCAAACTCCAGACCATTCTCATTAAAGGGAACGTAACGGATTGAGTCAGGATTCAATCTGCCGTGATAGAGTGAGTCATAAAGGCTTACCCATTCTGTGTCGCGGCTAAAGAGGAACTTCTTTGTGCCGTCCTCCTGTATCTCAATAAATCCTTCATCAACGGCTTTCTGCCACAGTGTATCGGCCTCAATCTGCTTGTTCTTGGCCTTACGTCCCGTGAGTTTCTTGGCCTCCTCCTCGGCGGTCTGTGCCTTGGCATAAAGAATCAGGACCTTGTTCTCAGTCCAGTTGTTCTCCAACTGATCATCGGTAAGTTCACCCACTTTCTTTGTGATAGGCAGTTCTGCTGTCTTGATGAAAGCGATAAGTGAATCAAAGTTATTGCAGTAACCGCTGTGAGTAAGGTTGTTATACTCTATCTGGGCAGCCTTGATGTCCATGAGTCTCTGTATCACAGCTTTGTCACGGATGTCTTTCTCCTTGGCAAATTCAATGGGGCCCATGATGCTGCCATATACAACGTAGATCAGTGCTACTATGCATAAAGCAAGAAGAGTGTTGATGAGTTTTTTCATATCGGATGTTTTTATTTATTTTCGCATCGCAAAAATAGAACAATTCTCCGTATTTATCCATAAAACAACATTTTTTTGCTTTTCAGTGTGATGATTACGCCTTTGTATCAGGAATTGGTTGGCTTTTTCCCGTTTGAACCCACTCATGAACAGAGCCTGGCCATGAACAGGCTGGCTCAGTTTGTGGATGATCCTGTGCAGCGTAAGGTTTTTCTGCTGAAAGGTTATGCGGGTACCGGCAAGACCCTTGTCATAAGCACGCTGGTGCGTGTCTTGGCTAAGCATCACCGCCGCGTTGTTCTTATGGCCCCCACGGGACGGGCAGCCAAAGTGTTCTCCAATACATCGGGGTTTCCGGCCTGCACAATCCACAAAAAAATATACCGCCAGAAGTCTCTTCTTGATGCGGGCAGTTTCCAGTTGGACAGGAACATGCATGAGCATACGCTGTTCCTGGTGGATGAGGCGTCCATGATATCCAATGAGGGGCTGTCGGGCTCAACGTTCGGGAGCGGGCGTCTGCTTGATGACCTGGTCAGTTATGTCTATCAGGGGGTTGACTGCCGTCTGCTCATGTTGGGTGATCAGGCCCAGCTCCCGCCCGTGGGCGAGCATGAGAGTCCGGCACTGTCGGCCGGGATGATGTCAGGATACGGACTGACTGTCACCGAGTTCTGTCTGCAGAACGTGATGCGTCAGGAACATGAATCGGGAATTCTATATAATGCCACCCTGTTGCGTAACTTTACCGTTGACCTGGTGTCTGCTGCGGGGTTCCGGTTCAGACTGGACGGATTCAGTGATGTGGTTAAGATATCCGGAGCGGACCTGATAGAGACGCTCAGTACCTGTTACAGCCGTGACGGAATAGATCAGACAATGGTACTGTGCCGCTCCAACAAACGCGCCATAGTCTATAACAACGGCATCCGTAATACCATACTGGACCGTGAGGATGAATTGTGTCGCGGAGACAGCATAATGATAGTCAAAAACAACTATTACTGGACAGAAAACCTTATTGCCGATGAGGGGGCCGATTCATACCAGAACCTGCCGTCATTCATAGCCAACGGTGACATTGCCGTGATACGCCGCGTCCGCCGCCAGCGTGAACTGTACGGGTTCCGTTTTGAGGATGCGGTGCTTTCATTCCCTGACTACGATGATTTGGAGATGGATGTCACTCTGCTGCTTGACACCCTGCACAGCGAGTCACCGTCACTTACACGTGAGGAGTCCGATAAGCTGTTCAACAACGTGATGGAGGATTATGAGGAGATACCTTCCAAGAAGGAGAAGATGAAGAAGCTGCGTGAGAACCCGCACTTCAATGCTCTCCAAATCAAATATGCTTACGCTGTCACCTGCCACAAGGCTCAGGGCGGACAGTGGAAAAACATATTCATTGACCAGGGCTATGTCACTGCCGATATGCAGGATGAGGACTACTACCGCTGGCTCTACACTGCTCTTACCCGCGCCACCCAAACCGTCTATCTGGTCAACTGGCCGGAAGAAGGGAAGAGTTGAGAATTTTTGGAGCAGTGAGAGCCATCAAGCTTGCTTGTTTGGCCGAGTCGCGACAAAAATCATGGAACGTAGTTACATAATTGAGAATTGAAAATTGAGAATTGAGAATTAATACGCTGAACCTGCGTAATACCATAACAAAAGAGGCCTCACAACTGTGAAGCCTCGTTTTTCACGCAGGTGCGTTACATTTAATTCTCAATTCTCAATTTTCAATTCTCAATTGTCTTAATGATACTGTTCACAGCATCATTAAGACCTGCTGCGTTTTTGCCACCGGCAGTAGCAAAGTGGGGCTGGCCGCCGCCACCGCCCTGGATCAGCTTGGCCGCCTCGCGAACCATCTGGCCGGCGTTGAAGCGTGATGTCAGATCATCGCTGACGCTGACGGTAAGCATGGGCTTGCCATCCTCCTGGCTGCCTATAAGCACGATTGTGTTGGCAGTCAGTTCACCGCGTATGCCAAATACCAGATCCTTTGCCATTGCGGCTGAAGCGGAGATGACGGCGCTTATAACCTTTACACCGTTTATGTCCTTGGCCTGGGCAATCAGGCTACCCTTGAGCTGACCGGCTTTCTCTTTCTGGAACTCCTCAAGCTGTTTCTTGAGCTGTGCGTTCTCCTCTATGGCTTTCTTGACCGATGCCTCGAGTGATGCGCCGGGCAGAAGTGTCTTGAGTGAGCCTATGGTATCCTGGAGTGATGCAACCATGTTCTCTACAGCCTCACCGGTGATAGCTTCGATACGGCGTACGCCTGCAGCGATTGAACTCTCAGAGGTAATCTTGAACATACCTATGCGTCCGGTTGATGAGGCGTGAACACCACCGCAGAACTCTATTGAATTTCCGAACTGTACTACGCGAACCTTGTCACCGTACTTCTCACCGAACAGGGCAATAGCACCAAGCTTCTTGGCCTCCTCAATGGGAAGGTCGCGATGCTCCTGCAGGGGCAGGTCCATGCGGATCTTCTCGTTGACCAGGCGCTCAACCTGACGCAGTTCGTCATCTGTCACCTTCTGGAAGTGTGAGAAGTCAAACCTGAGGCCGTCGGGGCTTACAAGTGAGCCCTTCTGCTCAACATGTGTACCAAGCACCTCACGCAGGGCCTCGTCAACCAGGTGGGTTGCGGTGTGGTTGGCCTCGCAGGCATGACGCTTGTCGGTATCCACGCAGGCCATCATGGGAGCCTCGGGGTGCTGGGGCAGTTTCTTGCAGATATGTACGGGCAGGCCGTTCTCCTTCTTGGTGTCAATTATATCTATTGTCTCAAATTCACTTACAATAACGCCGGTGTCACCTACCTGACCACCCATCTCGGCATAGAACGGGGTCTTGTCAAGTACGATCTGGTAGATAACGCCGTTCTTCTGCTTAACCTCGCGGTAGCGCAGGATAGATGTCTCATACTCGGTAAAGTCATAACCTACAAACTCGGTCTCACCCTCCTTGAGTACCACCCAGTCACCGTTCTCAACGGCGGCGGCGTTACGTGAACGGGCTTTCTGTCCGGCCATCTGGGCATTGAACTCCTCAATGTTGGCGGTCATGCCGTTCTCACGCAGTATGAGCTCGGTAAGGTCAAGCGGGAATCCGTAGGTGTCGTAGAGCGTGAATGCGTTCACGCCGCTTATCTCAGTCTTTCCGGCTGCCTTGGCATCGGCCATAACCTTGTCAAGCAGTTTGATACCGGTCTCAAGGGTGCGCAGGAATGATTCCTCCTCCTCAATGATGACCTTCTCAATGAGTGTTTTCTGCTGAGCCAGTTCAGGATAGGCATCACCCATGTTGTTTATGAGAGCAGGTAGCAGTTTGTAAAGGAAAGCCTCTTTCTGGCCCAGGAACGTGTAGGCGTAACGTACTGCACGACGCAGGATACGGCGTATAACGTAACCGGCCTTGGCGTTTGAAGGCAGCTGACCGTCGGTTATGGAGAAGGCGATTGTACGGATGTGGTCAGCCACAACGCGCATGGCAATGTCAACCTTCTCATCCTTGCCGTACTGCTTTCCGGTAAGTGTGCCTATCTCCTTGATGATGGGCTGGAATACGTCGGTGTCATAGTTGGACTGCTTGCCCTGCAGAGTACGTACCAGACGCTCAAAACCCATACCGGTGTCAATGACCTTGGCGGGCAGGGGCTCCAGTGAGTGGTCAGCCTTGCGGTTGAACTGCATGAACACCAGGTTCCATATCTCGATAACCTGAGGATGATCCTTGTTTACCAGGTCGCGGCCGGGTACTTTAGCCTTCTCCTCATCGGAGCGTGAATCCATATGGATCTCACTGCAGGGGCCGCAGGGACCGGTATCGCCCATCTCCCAGAAGTTGTCATGCTTGTTACCGTTCAGGATATGATCCTTGGGAAGGAACTGCTCCCAGATGGCAGCGGCTTCATTGTCGCGCTCCAGGCCCTCCTCCTTGCTGCCTTCAAAGACAGTGGCGTAGAGGTTCTTAGGGTCCAGTTTGAGAACATCCACCAGATACTCCCATGCCCAGCTGATGGCCTCCTTCTTGAAGTAGTCACCGAAAGACCAGTTACCCAGCATCTCGAACATGGTGTGGTGGTAGGTATCGTGACCTACCTCCTCCAGGTCATTGTGCTTTCCGCTTACGCGCAGACATTTCTGCGAGTCAGCTACACGGCGGCTCTTGGGCGCACGGTTACCCAGAATGATATCCTTGAACTGGTTCATTCCGGCATTGGTGAACATAAGAGTGGGGTCATCTTTTACCACCATGGGGGCTGAGGGTACAATCAGATGCCCTTTGCTCTCAAAGAAACGCTTGTAGGAATCACGTATTTCCTTTGCTGTCATCATATCTTATATTATTTTGAGGCGCAAATTTACTAAAAATTTGCTACTTTTGCGCTGTATGAGAAAAGTTTACTATCAGTATGATCCGCAACGCAGGGTATATCTGAGGGTTTACCCCACCTTGGGCAAGAGATTGCTCTCCTGGCTTCGGCGTCTGCTGCTGTCGGTCATGCTGGGAGGAGTTTTCTTTGTCATATACTGGTTCATTATCGACACCCCTCAGGTAGAGGACCTGCTGGTTGAGAACAGTCGTCTGCAGTCACAGTACCGTGTGCTCTCCCGCAAGGTGGATGACGCCCTGCTGGTGCTGCATGACATTGAGGAGCGTGATGACAATCTGTACCGCGTACTCCTTGAGGCCGATCCTGTATCGGAAGTGGTTCGTCAGGCCGGATTCAATGGCACCAACCGCTATGCTGAGCTGATGGACATGTCAAATGCCGACCTGGTGGTCAACACGTCACAGAAGGTTGACTTGCTCAGCAAGAAGCTTTATATGCAGACCCGTTCATTCAATGAGCTTGTTGAGTTGTCACGTGAGCAGGAGGACCGTCTGGCATGCATACCTGCCATACAGCCGGTCTCAAACAAGGATCTTAAGCGTACGGCGTCAGGCTACGGTTACCGTAATGACCCCATATATCATGTGCGCCGTTTTCATCACGGAATGGATTTTGCCTGCGATACCGGTACTCCTGTCTATGCCACGGGTAACGGAAAAGTTGTTTATGCCAAGTGGCAGACCGGATTCGGAAACCTGATTGAGATAGATCACGGTTACGGATACAAAACCCGTTACGCCCATCTGAGCAAGATTCTGGTCAAGGAGGGACAGCGTGTGGTGCGCAGTGAGGAGATTGCCTTGGCCGGTTCAACCGGAAAGAGCACAGGCCCCCATGTCCATTATGAGGTTCATGTGCTTGACAAGGCCAAGAATAAATGGCAGGATGTAAACCCCATCAACTATTATTTCATGGATCTGGATGCCGATCAGTATGAGGAGATGATCCAGCTGGCCGAGAATCACGGAAAGGTATTTGACTAAAACAGATCAGATTATGGCACTCAATCCCAATAAGGAACTCAAAAAGTATTACTCCATCAAGGAGGTGTCCGATATGCTTGGCATACCTGACAGCACCCTGCGTTACTGGGAGAAGGAGTTCAAGGAGATTTCACCCAAGAAGAATGCAAAGGGCATACGCCATTATACTGCTGCCGATATAGAGCAGATACGCAAGGTAAACCATCTTGTCAAGGAGAAGTCACTTACCATAAAGGGTGCTCAGGCACGTATGAAGGACAACCCCAAGACTACGCTTGACACCCATGAGATAGTAGAGCGTCTTAAGGCTGTAAGAAGTGAGCTGGTGGCCATTCTGGATGAGCTTGATGCTACTCCTCCTTGCGGGCAACCGTTGTAATGTTCTTGATTTTCTTGAGCTCTTTCTGAATAAAATCCACGTCGCTCAGACGGTGTACCATCACGCTGATATTTCCTTCAAAGAGTCCCTCCTTTGACTCAATCACCAACTTGTTTATGTTCACGTTCATCTTCTTGGAGATGACCTCGGTGACCTTGCTCAGCGTACCTATGCTGTCCAGACCCTTTATGTAGATGGATACAGGGAACAGGCTGTTCTCAATCTGCCACTCAACGGTAAGGATACGGTTGCCCTTAGCTGCCTTTAGCTTGTTTGCAACCTCACACTTGCGCTTGTGGATGGTAATATGGCCCTTCTCATCAACAAATCCCAGGACCGCATCTCCGGGTACGGGGTTGCAGCAGTCTGCGAATGTATATTTGTGGGTATCCATATCGTTGATGATAAGGGTCTGCTTAAGGTTGATGTCCGGCTGGCCCTCATCGGCAGTTTTCTTGCCTTTGTCCTTCTGGTTGGACGATGAGAACGATGACCAGAAACGTTTGTACCAACTGTCTCCTTCACCTTTTATTATATTGCGCTCGGCATCACCAAGTATGATCTTTTTCTGACCTATGGCAACCATAAGCTCATCACGGGTCTGCATGCCGTGCAGGCGGCATATGCGCTCCATCTTGTCGGAGTCAATCACTGCATCCTCTTTTTCAATGAACTCATGGAAAATGGCTTCACCGAATTTCTGGTTGGTACGCTCCTCCTTGCGCAGCAGCTGCTTTATCTTACCGCGCGCCTTGGCTGTGGTGGCAAAGTCAAGCCACTCGGGGCTCAGTTTCTGCGTCTTTGCGGTCAGTATCTCAACCTGGTCACCGCTTTTGAGTTCATAGTTGATGGCCTCAAGCTTGTGGTTGACCTTGGCGCCTATGCAGTTGGTGCCTATGTAGGTGTGGATGGAAAATGCAAAGTCAAGTACCGTACTGCCCTGCGGCATGGTGCGGAGTTCACCCTTGGGGGTAAAGATGAATATCTCTGATGAGTAGAGGTTAAGCTTGATTGTGTCAAGGAAATCCATCGAGTCCGGCTGCGGGTCTTCCAGTATCTCCTTGATGGTCTCCAGCCAGTGTGTCAGTTCGCCTCCGTCATCCTCAAATGAAGTGGCGTCCTTGTATTTCCAGTGTGCTGCGATACCTTGCTCGGCTATATCGTCCATGCGGTGGCTGCGTATCTGCACCTCCACCCACTGGCCCGAGTTGCTCATAAGGGTGACATGCAGTGCCTGGTAACCGTTGGCTTTGGGGTGTGTGACCCAGTCGCGCAGACGGTCCGGGTGTGATTTGTATATCTTGGTCAGCGCCAGGTAGATGTCAAAACACTCGCTCTGCTCCTGCTCCGGTGATACCGGATCAAAGACAATCCTGACTGCAAGGATATCATAAACCTCATCAAACGTCAGGTTGTTCTTGTTCATCTTCTTCCATATGGAATAAGGTGACTTGATGCGGCCGAACATGTTGTATGATATGCCCAGCTCATCCAGCTTCTCGGCTATGGGCTGGGTAAAGTCATTGTAGATGTTGTTGAGTTCCTCACGTGAGAATGACAGTTTCTGCTGTATGTCCTTGTATTCGGCCGGATGCTCGTACTTGAAACTGAGGTCCTCAAGTTCTGTCTTGATCTTGTTCAAGCCCAGTCGGTAGGCCAGGGGAGCGTATATGTAGAGTGTCTCACCTGCTATCTTGTACTGCTTGCGCGGCTGCATGCTGTCCAGTGTGCGCATGTTGTGCAGGCGGTCGGCAATCTTGATCAGGATGACGCGGATATCGTCATTCATGGTCAGCAGCAGTTTCTTGAAGTTCTCAGCCTGGGCCGATGCCTTGTCACCGAATATGCCGCCTGCAATCTTGGTCAGGCCGTCCACAATCTGTGCAATCTTGGGGCCGAATACGTTCTTTATGTCATCGGTGGTGTAGTCGGTATCTTCAACCACGTCATGCAAAAGGGCTGAACAGATGGATGTGGAACCCAGGCCGATCTCGGAGCAGACAATCTGGGCTACGGCCAGCGGATGCATTATATAAGGTTCGCCGGAGTGACGGCGCACGCCCCGGTGTGCCTGACGGGCAAACTGGAATGCCTTGGTTATTATCTCCACCTTTTTGCGGTGCTTGGTCTGGAGATAAGAGTCAATAAGATGCTGGAAGGCCTCGTCTATGAGTTTCTCTTCATCGGCCGAAAAAAGATTATCTTCCATCTTGTCTGCACTTTAAGTTGTTACCTGTTATATATTCTCAGAGTCTTGCCGGCCCTGATATTGTCACTCTTAAGATTGTTCCAGTTCTTTATGTTCTTGACCGTGGTGTGATACTTGATGGCTATGCCGCCAAGCGTTTCGCCCTCCTTGATCTTGTGCGTGATGTAAGTGACACGGTTCTTCATGTCATCATCAATGTACGCCAGTTTGGATTTGGGCAGGAACTTTTCCTTGTCATACTCGTAGATGGAATCACCAGCCTCAACAAGCGGCTTGATATACTGCTGCGGCAGGGTAAGCACACAGGTACGGTAGGCTCCGGGGATAATCTCGGTCAGGTACTGCGGGTTAAGTGCCTTGAACTCTTCCTGGCTTATGCCGCTGTAGTGGATGATCTGTCCTATGTGAAGGTTATGGTTGATATGCAGTGTGTCAGTCTGGCTGGGGCGGGCCGATGTCATGGGACATATGCCGTGCTCCTTGTAAAAGGTCATGGCGTAGTTCACGGCAATGAATGCCGGCAGATAGCCGCGGGTCTCACGTGGCAGGTAGGGGTAGATGTCCCAGAAATCACGCTTGCCGCCCGATCGGGTAATGGCCTTGGTTATGTTGCCCGGTCCGCAGTTGTAGGCCGATATGGCCAGTGACCAGTCTCCGAACATGTCATACAGGTCACGCAGATGGCGTGCGGCGGCATCGGATGCCTTTGCTATGTCATAGCGGTCATCGACCAGGCTGTTCACCTGGAGTCCGTACTTGCGGCCTGTGCTGTATATGAACTGCCACATGCCGGCGGCGCCTGCGCGTGAATATGCCTTGGGTTTGAGTGCAGATTCAACTATGGGCAGATACTTGAGCTCCAGCGGTACGTTGTACTTAAGCAGTGCCTCCACAAAAATATCTTCATAGATGGGCATCATGCCAAGCGCAAATGATATGACATTGCGGTTGCGGCCCATGTAGGCGTCAATGGAGTTGCGGGTTATATAGTTGTAGGGCATATCTACTATCGTAGGCAGACTGCTCAGACGCTCGGCATAGACGGTGTCGCTGAACTTGGGGTTGACGGAGCCCTCCATGCACTCCTCATCATATGACAGGTACTGCTTGGCAAACCAAAGTCCCATAAGACTGTCAATGTCAAAATCCATGCTCTCAGGGAACTCAACGGTAAGTGAGTCGGTACACACGGCTGTACTGTCCATGAATATGGCTGTGCTGTCGGCATAGAGGTCCTGCGCATCCATATGGACTGCGGATGCAGCGGCCAGTGCCAACGCCAGTGTCAAAGTATTGATTCTGCTGTTCATCAGAAGCTGAGTGCTAATGAGAATCCCGCAGTGGGGACTCCCTGGTGGTCCATCATAATATTGGGTGTAAGGTCCAGACTAAGGTCTGGCGATATGTCAAAATGTGACAGTTCCGAATCTACGTATGCGTCAATGGCGGCAAAAATGTACATGCCTGCAAATGCAAAGATACTCAGGTCACGGTAGCGGCGGTACTTGTTCTTGCGCTGCTTGAACACGCCCTTGAGCCACTCTTCCATATCGGTGTCAATCTCATAGTGAGGCGGCAGGAAATCCTCGTAGCTCTTGGTGTTGGGGTCATCGTCCATGATATCCACATAGGCGTTCTTGTAGTCCATGTAGGTTGACTGGTTCCATGTAAGGGCGTAGATGCAGCCTACATAGCCTCCGTAAACAATGGGCAGTTTCCAGTACTTGCGGTTATATATCTGTCCTCCGCCCGGAAACAGCAGTGAGAACCATACGGCCAGTCGGGGCTCGGGTTCCCAGACGGTTTTTTCCAGGTTTATCTTATTGATGGTCTCCTGTTCCTTCTGTTTCCACCTCTTGCGTTCACCCGGCAGGACCTCATTATCAAATTCCGTATCCATGACCAGGTCAGAGTCACGCTCCTGGATAAACTGCAGGTTTTGCACATACTCCAACTCACGTTCCCATGCGCCCTGGTCATTAAGTGAACGGTAGATGCTGTCCACAAGGGCGGTACGGACTGAATCAGAGGTTATTCTTATGCTGTCGGCGGTCTGTGACCGGACCGGAAGGGCTGTCATCACTGCCAGCAGACCTAGCAGTAGGGTTCTTGTTATTCCTTTGCGGCTGGTCATTTCTTGAGGCGGTCAAACAATTGCATTAGACGTGCCAGATCATCATCATCCTTGAATGATATGCTTATGCTGCCTGAGCCTTTCTGCGTGCTCTTCATCTTGACGGGCGCACCCAGGAACTTGGAGAGCTGGCGGCTCAAAGGTTCAAGCGCATTGCTTGCGGTTGCCTTTTTGGCAGGTTTGGCCGATGCGTCATTCATCTGGCGTGCCTTCTCCTCAACCATGCGTACCGAGTATCCGTACTTGGCCAGTTCATGGAAAAGCTGAAGCTGCTTGATGGGGTCATCCACAGCCAGCAGGGCGCGTGCATGTCCCATGTCAATCTGTTTGTTCTTGAGTGCCACCTGAATCTCAGCAGGCAGCTTGAGCAGACGTATGTAGTTGGCTATGGTGGCACGTTTCTTACCTATGCGTGAGCTGAGCTGCTCCTGGGTCATGTCATAGACCTCAAGCAGGTTCTGGCATGCCAGCGCAACTTCCATAGAGTTCAGGTCCTCACGCTGTATGTTCTCGATAAGGGCCATGGCCATCACGTTCTCGTCATCGGCGGTACGTATATAGGCGGGTATGCTTTTGATTCCGGCCATAACGGTGGCACGGTAACGGCGCTCACCGGCTATGATCTGATAATCTCCCTCCTTTATCTTGCGCAGCGTGATGGGCTGTATGATGCCTATCTCGCGTATTGAATCGGAAAGTTCCTGAAGGCTTTCGGGGTCAAAGTCGCGGCGCGGCTGGTCGGGATTGGCATGTATCTGGTCAACAGGAACCTCATTGATGGACGAGGAACCCTGTGTCTTTACTAAATCAGTTGATATAAGGGCATCCAGACCGCGGCCCAGTGCCGATTTCTTGGGAGGTGTCATATCTTATGTCTTAGTTCTTTCTCAATATTTCCTGTGCCAGAGCCAGGTAGTTCTTGGCACCTTTGGATTCGGCATCATACAGTATTGCGGGCATACCGTAACTGGGTGCCTCACTCAGTTTGACGTTACGTGCTATGATTGTATCAAACACCAGTTCCTGGAAGTGCTTCTTTATCTCGTCATAGATCTGGTTGCTCAGACGCAGACGTGAGTCATACATGGTAAGCAGGAATCCTTCAATGTCAAGGCCGGGGTTGAGCTTGGTCTTGATTATGCGTATGGTGTTGAGAAGCTTGCTGATACCTTCAAGCGCAAAATACTCGCACTGTACGGGAATTATTATTGAATCGGCGGCCGTAAGTGAGTTGACGGTAATCAGGCCAAGTGACGGCGAGCAGTCAATAAGTATGTAATCATAGTCATCCTTTATGCTGGAGAGCATCTTTTTCATGATGGTCTCACGGCTCTCCATGTTCATGAGCTCCAGCTCGGCACCTACCAGGTCTATGTGTGAAGGCATCACATACAGTCCGTCGATGCATGCCTTGAGTATGGCATCCTTGGGGTTGTTTCCGTTTACCAGGCACTCATATACGGTACATCCCAGCGACTGGATGTCTATGCCCAGTCCGGATGACGCGTTTGCCTGCGGGTCAGCATCCACTACAAGAACTTTCTTTTCAAGCGTTGCCAGCGAAGCGGCCAGGTTGATGGTGGTGGTGGTCTTGCCTACACCGCCCTTCTGATTGGCCAATGCTATGATTTTTCCCATGTTTAATTTTTTTTAGGGTGTGAAGTTACTGCAAAAAATCGGGATTATGGAAAAATATAGTAATTTTGACACCGCCAAGTCACCATATATGAAATACTACTTGATAGCAGGAGAGGCATCAGGTGATCTTCATGCCTCAAAGCTGATGATATCAATAGCCCGTAGAGACAGTTCTGCACAATTCCGCTGTTTTGGTGGTGATATGATGCAGGCTGCAGGAGGAGAGCTGGTCAAGCATTACCGTGACTTGGCCTATATGGGTATTCTGCCTGTAATCAAACATCTTGGTACCATTCTCAGCGGAGCCCGGCTATGTTTCAGGGATATTGCCAAATGGAAACCTGATGCCGTGATCCTGATTGATTATCCCGGATTCAATCTCTCAATTGCCGCCAAGGTTCACCGTCTTGGCATCCCCGTCTATTATTACATTGCACCTAAGGTGTGGGCGTGGAAAAGCTGGCGCATAAAAAAGATACGCCGCTATGTTGACGAGATGTTTTCAATCCTTCCCTTTGAGGTCGATTTTTTCCGCCGCCACAACTATAGGGTCAGATATGTGGGAAACCCCACTGTGGATGAGATAACGGCTTATTTTGCCGATAAGAACCGTCCGTCAGCTCTGGCCGATGACGGTCGGCGTGTACTGGCTATCCTGGCCGGAAGCCGCCGTCAGGAGATAAAACGCAATCTGCCCGTAATGCTTGAGGCTATCCGTCATATTGACTGCATACGTCCGGTGCTTGCGTGCGCCCCCGGAATTGAACCGGAGTTCTATGACGCTGTAATAGGTGACTATGAAATAGAGAGAGTTTATGGAAACACATACGGCGTATTGGAATCGGCTTATGCCGCTCTGGTGACATCGGGCACTGCCACGCTTGAGACTGCTCTGTTTGGTGTTCCTCAGGTGGTTTGCTACAAGGTTCCAGTCAAATGGGCCGCATCAATATTCCGCAGCGTGTTCATTAAGGTGAGGTTTGTGTCGCTGGTCAATCTGGTCTCATTCTCAGAGGTTGTTCCTGAACTTATAGGAGGCTACATGACGGTTGACAACATCCGTGAATACCTCCTGCCGCTGCTGTATGACACAATGGAACGTCGCATGCAGCTGGACGGATATGCCCAGATGAAATCCATACTCGGCCCGGCCGGAGCTCCCGAACGTGCGGCCGATCAGATAACCGGGCAGTTAAAAGTAAAGGCCAATTAAGCTGAAGTAAACCACTGTGGCCGGGATGGCCAGCAGTGCACTGTCAAAACGGTCCAGCATTCCGCCGTGTCCCGGCAGTATCTTTCCTGAATCCTTGATGCCCATCTCACGTTTCATGAGTGACTCTATAAGGTCACCCCATGTGCCGAACACCACTACCACAAGAGCCATTCCTATCCATACCCATGCAGGCATGAAACTGTACATCCATGGCATGAACGTGTGCAGCAGGAAAGCAGCAAGCATGGTAAATGCGGCTCCTCCTATGGAGCCTTCCCAGGTTTTCTTGGGCGAAATGCGTTCAAACAGTTTGTGCTTGCCCAAGGTGCAGCCCACGCAGTAGGCTCCTACGTCATTGCACCACAGGAATATGAACAGCGTGAGGGGAATGGCCGGGTTGTATCCGGTTCCGGGACCCTGAACGTCAAAAGCAAGCAGTGATGTCAGAGCATACGGCAGTGCAATATAGAATACGGGGAACAGGGTGTGCACCCAGTCGTTTATTGGGCTTGGTTTCTGGAAATAGAGCTCACGGATCATAATTACTATGAGCGTGAAGATGAACGGCAGAAACAGCACCGCGCTTCCGTTCATTACTGACAGTCCTACTATGGTTGAATAGAAGGTGACTGCGGCTACTGTGGCCCACAGACGGCTTGCGTCTGATTGTTTGAACTTGTTGGCCAGGCCCGTGTATTCTATTGTTGTCAGAATGGTGCATACAGCAAACAGCCCCACGAACCAAGGCGCTCCCTTGAGTATGCAGAACAGCATTATCGAGGCAAATACCACTGCTGTCACGGTTCTTTTCAGGAAGTTCATAACAGATATCTTTTAAGGTTCAACTGAGTCTCTGTTCTCAATTACCGGTGCTTTGTCATCGGTCTTGCCTTCACCCAGAATCTCCTCACTGCGTGAGGCCCACGGGCGTTTGCCAAATATGCGCTCCACATCCTCGGCCATGATAACCTCACGCTCAATGAGCAGCTGTGCCAGCTGGTGATGTCCCTTCTCATGCTCCTGGAGCAGTTTCTTGGCACGCTCGTACTGCTGTGCTATAAGGGCCTTGGCCTCGGCGTCAATAAGCTCGGCAGTCTTGTCGGAGTAGGGTTTCTGGAAGGCATACTCATCTGTGCTGCTGTAGTAGCACAGGTTGGGCAGTTTGTCGCTCATTCCGGCATATGCTATCATGCCGTATGCCTGCTTGGTGACGCGCTCCAGGTCATTCATGGCGCCGGTTGATATATGACCGGTGTAGAGCTCTTCGGCGGCACGTCCGCCCAGTGTGGCGCACATCTCGTCAAGCATCTGCTCTTTTGTGGTAATCTGACGCTCCTCGGGCAGATACCAGGCGGCGCCCAGTGCACGGCCGCGCGGAACGATGGTTACCTTGATGAGCGGGTTGGCGTATTCCAGGAACCATGACAGAGTAGCGTGACCGGCCTCATGCAGGGCTATGGTGCGTTTCTCATCGGCGGTAAGCACCTTGCTTTTCTTTTCCAGTCCGCCCACTATGCGGTCAACGGCTGCAAGGAAATCATCACGTTCAACTTTCTTCTTGTCATGACGGGCTGCTATAAGTGCGGCCTCGTTGCAGACATTGGCTATGTCGGCGCCTGAGAATCCGGGTGTCTGGCGGGCCAGAAGGTCTATGTCAACGTCCTTGCTCAGCTTTATGTTCTTGAGGTGAACACCGAACACCTCCTTGCGCTCGTTAAGGTCAGGCAGGTCCAGATGTATCTGGCGGTCAAAACGGCCTGCACGAAGCAGGGCCTTATCCAGTATATCCACGCGGTTGGTGGCAGCCAGTATTATGACACCGCTGTTGGTGCCGAATCCGTCCATCTCGGTGAGCAACTGGTTAAGGGTGTTCTCACGCTCGTCATTGCCTCCCATGGCGGGATTCTTGCCGCGGGCACGGCCAACGGCATCAATCTCGTCAATGAATATTATGCAGGGCGATTTCTCCTTGGCCTGACGGAACAGGTCACGTACGCGTGACGCGCCCACACCTACAAACATCTCTACAAAGTCTGATCCAGACAGAGAGAAGAAGGGAACATCGGCCTCACCGGCTACGGCTTTGGCCAACAGGGTCTTACCGGTTCCCGGAGGGCCTACCAGCAGGGCACCCTTGGGTATCTTGCCGCCCAGGTCAGTGTATTTCTTGGGGTTTTTGAGGAACTCAACTATCTCCTCAACCTCGGTCTTGGCCTCGGCCTGTCCGGCTACATCCTTGAAGGTGACACGGTCAGCCTGTCCCTTCTCATAAACACGGGCCTTTGACTTGCCTACGCTGAATACTCCGCCGCCACCGGCAGCTCCGCCGCCCAGGCGTCTTGACATGAATATCCATAGACCTATTATGAGTATGAACGGGAATATGTTTATAAGGATATCGGTTATGGTGTGCGAACGGCGGCGGTACTCCACCTGACCGTTGAACTTACCATCCGCCTCGGCATTGTCCAGGAACTCCTGCAAGTTGTCCATGGAGCCTACACCTACGGTGAGCATGGGCTTGGCCAGCGGCGTGGGCTGTGCAGCACGGTCACCAAACACGTACTTGGCTGAGTCCGGCTTTATGAACATATCCACCGAGTTCATGTTTGAATAGACCACGATATCACTTACGTAGCCTTTCTCCACAAACTCCTTGAACTCTGTATATGTGGCGGTTCCGGAAAGGGCTGTGTTGTCTTCCTTAAAGAACAGGATGTATCCCAGTCCTATAAACAGAAGGATATAGAACCACGATAACAATCCGTTGTATCCGTTTTTAGGTTTTTTTTCGTTTTTGTCTGCCATAGGGATTGAATGTGTCAGTAAGGTTTATGTCAAGGTGTCAGTCCAAGTTGGGAATATCCTCCAATACGGCATCGGCCCAAAGGTGATCCAGGTCATAGAACTTGCGCAGTTCCGGGATAAAGATATGCACCATTACGTCACCGTAATCCATGGCTATCCAGTGGGCGTATTGTTTTCCCTCGGTGTAGTCAGGCTTGCGGCCCTCTTTGATGCGTACGGTTTCACGGATTGAGTCCTCTATAGCCAGTGTCTGGTTAGGCGTGCCGCCCTCACAGATAACAAAATATCGGCATATGGTATCTTCTATGCCGGTAAGATCGGCCACTGTTATGTTTTCACCCTTACGCTCCTGAATTCCTTCAATGATGCTGTCTATGATGCTCTCCCTCTTTTTCTTTTTTGCCATTCCTAACTGTATGGTTTAATCTGATTTTACAAAAGTAGTCAAAAAGTTGAACGTCCCGCATTTTGCGTTGCCATTTCTTTTTTTCATTGGTAAAAGGGCAAAAAAGATGCCAAAATATTTGGAACTCGGAAAAAAGCAGTATCTTTGCACCGCTTTTGAGCAATGTACTGGGCTATGGTGTAATGGTAACACTGCAGATTCTGGTCCTGCCTTTCCTGGTTCGAGTCCGGGTAGCCCAGCCACAGAGAGAGACGCTGATGCGCCTCTCTTTTTTTTGTGGCTGGGCTACCCGGACTCGAACCAGGAAAGGCAGGAGGAAACCTCCTTTTATTTTGCTTCGCAAAAGCGCTCCATTTCATTCCGCTTGGCGGCCCTCCGGGACCGCTCTCGCTCGCATACTCGCTTCGCCCCAATACGTTTGCACCTGCGTAAATGCGGAGAAGTTTCGGCCCTTTAGGGCGCTCCAAAAGTCAAAAAACACCCCGATCACCAAAGGTGCGGGCTTATGACAAAAGAGTTACTTCTGGTGGTAGAGGTCAAGAAGACGGCGGGCGGCGGTGAAGGAGGTTTGCTGGCCGGCAAGGACCTCTACCGCAACAAGTAACCATAGCAGGATATTATAAATCAGAGCAATAATTCACTTCTTATCTTTCACAACCATTCTTTGTCACAATCCCAAAACCCATATCAATTAAGACGGAAATTGATAGGAATAGTAACCCAGCAACGGCAAGGTTCCTCCTCATGTTTGCCTGGATTCCATTTGGGCATTATTGAGATTATTCGTAAAGCCTCATTATCAAATGATTTAAAAGCAATTGAATCATTCGGGTTTCTTTCATATCCTGAACTTTTTACCATAATTGGATTAGAGATGGAGCCGTCTTTTTCAATAATGCATCTGACAACAGCTTTTCCTTGTATACTATCTTTCAAAGCCTCTGAAGGGTAGTTCATTGAACTATATATGAATTCCAATAAGACCGATGTTCCACCGGGAAATGTTGGCATACATTCTAATTGTGTATATATTCCGTTCGAATCAATCTTTGCTATCTGATTATCTCCACTACTGTCGATGCAAATAGTTGAAATGCATATATCATTTTCTACATAATCATTAACAAATTTGGCCGTATCTTTTTTAACACTATCCATTATTTCCCCTTCCCTAATATGATGACTGGTTGTAGATACGTTTAAACATGCAGACACAAGACCACATGATAAAAAGAACGAAACTAATGAAATAATGCCTCTAGTTACTTTATTATCCATAATGCTTATAGCTTTTAAAACCTTTCTATATAACCAGAAGACACACGTATTATCTTGTAATTATGTCGCAAACAATCTTTTAAGCCAAATGTATTCATTTATTATATATTACGCAATACTCAGTTGATATTTTTTATCGCCATATTATTCTGAATACTTTACTTGATAATCTCTACCTTGTGCTCATGAACCGGGCGTAACGTGCATTCTACCAGACAGATCAGGCAACTGCCAGTTTTGCAGTTTGGTCCTCGAAAGTAATCAGCGAGTTTGGTCTCTTGGACTTTTCGGGTAACCTGCGTATATACCTTTGGGTGCGGCCTATCAGACCATTGTGAACCTTTAATCTCCAATTCTCAATTTGTTGCGGTACAGGTCCAGAAGGCGGCGGGCGGCGCTGAATGAGGTTTGCTGGCCGGCAAGGACTTCCTGCTCATATTTCTCCAGAAGGACCGATATCTCGGGGTTGTTGTAGAAGCCGTTCTTTAGGGATTCGTTGATGGTCTCGTACATCCAGTATTTGGCCTGCTCGTTGCGGCGGTACTGGAAATAGCCGTTCTTTTTTACAAAGTCTATGTACTGCCAGACCATGTCCCAGACCTCTTTTATCTTGAGTTCGTAGAATCCGGAGTAGGTGAGCACCTGGGGCGTCCAACCGCTTTCCGATGGGGGGAACAGATGCAGGGCGTTGCGGAAGGAGCTGGCAGCCTGCTCGGCTTTGACGGCGTTGTCACCGTCGGCTTTGTTGATGACTATGCCGTCGGCCATCTCCATAATTCCCCTTTTTATGCCCTGCAGTTCATCACCTGTGCCGGCCAGCTGGATGAGCATGAAGAAATCCACCATGGAGTGGACGGCGGTCTCGCTCTGGCCTACGCCTACGGTCTCAACGAATATCTTGTCAAAGCCGGCGGCCTCACACAGAACGATGGTTTCACGGGTCTTGCGTGCTACGCCTCCCAGGGAGCCGGCGGCGGGGCTGGGGCGAATGAATGCCTTGGGGTGTACGGCAAGGCGTTCCATGCGGGTCTTGTCACCCAGTATGCTTCCTTTGGTGCGCTCCGAGCTGGGGTCTATGGCAAGCACGGCCAGTTTGCCGCCGTCTTTGAGAACGTGCAGACCGAACGCATCAATGCTGGTGCTCTTGCCGGCTCCGGGAACGCCGCTTATGCCTATGCGCACTGAGTTGCCGGCGTAGGGCAGACATTTTTCTATAACCTCCTGTGCTATGGCCTGATGCTCAGGCTTGAGGCTTTCAACTAGTGTTACGGCTTGGCTCAGTACGGTGGTGTTACCCTTGACTATACCGTCCACGTAATCCTGTACAGACAGGACGGGGCGGCTCTTGCGGCGGCTCTGGAAATAGGGGTTTATGGAACCGGGGCTTACCACGCCGCTGTTCACTGCCAGTCCTTTGTACTCGTCACTGTTCTCGGGATGTTCCATAGTCAAAGCTCTAATTTATGCGCAGGGTCATTGTGATGGATGAGCTTGAGTACAATCCATGCAATGAGTCCACAAAGCAGGTATATCATTGTCTGGCAGAAATGCAGTACAAATGCCAGGGGCTGGGCATCGGACTCCGGTGCACCGTAAATGCCAAGCATCTTGACTATGGCGTAATGCCAGGGACCGGCACCGTTGGGCGTGGGTACAAGGACTGCCACGCTGCTGGCTGCAAAGCATGCCAGGCCGGCTATGGGTCCTACGGCCGATGTTGACGGCAGGCAGTAGAATGCCAGATACAGCTCAAAGTAATAGCACACCCAGATGCTTACAGAATAGATAATGAATAATGGCAGGCGTTTTATCTTGCGCAGTGACAGGAATCCCTCCCAGAATCCCAGTATGAATCCCTTGATTTTGTCCCACAGGTGGAACCTGACGCATGCCCACCAGCACAGCGCAATCACAATAATAGCGCCGATGGTCCAGTACCAGAACGCAGGATTCTGGAGCATGGGTATGCTCTCTGCTGCGGATGCTGTCATATCGGTATCCGTGGGGGCAAGCAGCAGTTTGAACTGGCCCAACTGTGTAAGGATGCCGGCCAGCACAATGAGTCCCAGCAGTACGGCATCGACCACACGCTCGGCCACCAGTGTGCCCAGACCCTTGCTGAACGGAACGGCGGCATTGCGCTCCAGAATGGCGCATCGGCTTACTTCTCCCACTCGGGGAATGATTATGTTGGCCGCGTATCCGGTAAAGACGGTAAGGATGGTATCTTTACGGGGTACATCATAGCCTATGGGCTCCAGCAGCAGGTTCCAACGCAGGCCGCGGAATATGGGACCGAATGCACTGAATGCCAGGGCAGCGGCCAGCCAATACCAGTCAATACGTTTCATATCAGTCCAGAACTGGCTGAAATCATAGTCCCTGTATGTAAAGAAGAGTATCACTGCCGATATGAGCAGCGGGATAAGTATTTTTAGCGTTGTAGATGCAATCTTTTTCATAAAACGGAGCTCACCTTTTGGATGAAAATGCCTACCTTTGCCGCGTGAACGCGGCGGGAGGTCAGTGTTCTAAGATGCGAAGATAATATATTTTCGTGATTCGATAACCCAAAATCACCTATATGGACGACGTTGATGCGGACAGTAAGACCCAAAAAGGCATTAGGCCAACACTTCCTGAGGGATATGGGTATCGCTCAGGCGATAGCCGGCACTGTTGATGCACGCGCCGACCTTCCGATTCTTGAAATAGGACCCGGTACAGGGGTTCTTACACAATTCCTAAGTCAGAAACAGAGAGAGCTCAAGGTGATAGAGATAGACACCGAGTCTGTCGCATATCTGCATGATAATTACCCTGACCTGAATGTCATTGAGGGTGATTTCCTGCAGTTGGACCTTAATACCCTGTTCGGTGGCCGTGAGTTCGTGCTTACCGGCAACTATCCGTACAACATATCCAGTCAGATATTCTTCAGGATGCTGGACTACAAGGAACTCATACCCTGCTGCACAGGCATGCTGCAGCGCGAGGTGGCACAGCGTATATGCTCCGGTCCGGGAAATAAGGACTACGGCATACTGAGCGTGTTCATCCAGGCGTGGTATGATACCGAATATCTGTTTACCGTAAATGAAAACGTTTTTGACCCGCCTCCAAAGGTCAAGAGCGGTGTTATAAGGCTGCAACGCAACAGCCGCCGCTCACTGGGTTGCAACGAGGCGCTGTTCCGCAAGATAGTCAAGGCTACATTCGGAATGCGCCGCAAGATGTTGCGCAACTCTTTGCGTCAGGTCTATGAGAAAGACTCGCCTCTACCGGCGGATTGCCCATATTTGGACAAACGTCCGGAACAACTGTCAGTTGAAGACTTCATAAAACTGACACTTATGGTTGAGGGCAAGGCCTGAATGCCGTAGAGAACTGGAAACAAAAGGTTTATCCCGGCCCAACTTCAAGGGCCAAAATATTCAGAACTATGGAGGAGAAGGATTTTCTGGATAACATCATTGAAGTGATTGAGAGCAAGGATGCCGACAAGCTCAAGGCAATCCTTAGCGAGATGCACCCCGCCGATATTGCCGAACTGTGCGATACCCTGGACGTTGAGGATGCCCGTGCAGTATATCGTCAGCTGGACAATGAGACCGCCGCTGATGTGCTGGTCGAGATGGATGAGGACAACCGTAAACGTCTGCTTGACGAACTGCCGTCCGAGGTTATCGCTGCCAAGTTCATTGACAATATGGACACCGATGACGCCGTGGATATCATTCAGGATCTGGATGAGGACAAGCAGGAGGAGGTGTTGGCCCACATAGGTGATATTGAACAGGCCAGCGATATTGTTGACCTGATGAAATATGATGAGGATACCGCCGGTGGTCTGATGGGCACTGAGATGGTGGTGGTAAATGAGAATATGTCCATGCCGGAGTGCCTTCAGGAGATGCGCAAGCAGGCTGAAGATCTGGATGACATATATAATGTATATGTGGTGGATGATGACGGCCGCCTTAAGGGTGTGTTTCCGCTCAAGAAGATGATAACCAATCCGTCCGTATCAAAGGTAAAGTACGTGATGGATGAGGACGTAAAGAGCACCAAAGTAGATACTCCAATTGACGACGTGGTGCAGATGATTGAAAAGTATAATCTGGTATCGGTCCCCGTAGTTGACAGCATAGGCAGGCTTCAGGGTATGATCACGGTAGATGATGTGATCGATGAGCTGCGTGAACAGCAGGAGCATGACTACCAGATGGCATCAGGTCTTACCGGTGACGTTGAGACTGCCGATAACGTGTTCCGCCAGATGTGGTCACGCATACCATGGTTGCTTATAGGCATACTGGGAGGTATCCTGAACTCCAAACTGCTTGAGCATTTTGAGACCGCATTCGCCGCAGCCACATCGCTGCTGTTCTTTATCCCGCTTATAGGTGGTACGGGCGGAAACGTGGGCACTCAGTCATCGGCTCTGGTGGTACAGGGTCTTGCCAACGGATCACTCAACACATCCAATATCATTAAACAGGTTTTCAAGGAGAGCGCTGTGGCACTTCTTAATGCGATAGTTCTGTCACTGCTGGTTTTTGCATATAACGTTTGGGCTTTCGGGTGGTCCGATCCCGTTACGTATGCCGTTCCCGGCAGTATGTTCGCGCTTGTCCTTATAGGAACGCTTTGGGGTACCCTGTTGCCGCTGCTGTTTGAAAAGATAAACATTGATCCCGCCATTGCCACCGGTCCCTTTGTCCAGATTACCAATGACCTTCTGGGTATGGGTATTTACATGCTGGTAATCACGTTGATTATTTGACAGAACCGTTTATTGTAAGTTTTGGGCTCTATCTTTCTCAGAGTCCATTTCTTTTGTTATATTGCGCGCCGTATTTTAGTTTCGCGGGGTGATAAATAGACTCGGAATATGGCTTGTAGCGCTGACGGTTTTATTGCCTGCTTGTAACAAGGACAAATCTGCAGGCATTGTTGAAAAGGACTTGACCGTCAT